>Ga0310695_10002302_pt1 | contig 40795 bp, 56 predicted proteins | sample RumenRJG_04DNA_FD_203882 | JGI IMG/M metagenome (GOLD analysis project Ga0310695, IMG submission 203882) | Bovine rumen microbial communities from Lethbridge, Alberta, Canada - RJG_04 (v2) (version 2) | ecosystem: Host-associated > Mammals > Digestive system > Stomach > Rumen | place: Canada...
AAAAACGCCGGATGAAATGTCACATCCAGCGCTTTTCAATTATCTGTCATCCTCGCGTCTATAATAGACACATCCGAATACACCATTGATGAAGATGTATCCCGGTTCGGATTTGACAGCGATTGGTGGGGCTTGCGCTTTCAAATCCGAACTTTCTTCCACTTCTGGGAGGTCCGAAGAATTAATCAGATCGATGTATGAAACCTGCTTGCCTCCCTTGATATTGTAAAAGATAATCACGCGGTCATCGTACAGATATATGGTATTGATGAACACATCAATAATGCGCCTGCGAAAAGCCTCGTCCGTAGGATCACCGACGCACAAATTTTTCAACCATGCCCGCACTTCTGTTTCCGTAAGGCGGATTTCCTGGGCGATGCGCAACTTCGCAAGATCGGCTTCCATTTCTGCTTTCTGCGCTTCCAGGGTCTCCATACGATCATAAATCTTCTTATGTGCCACTTTGGGAGCATCCACGATAGCATCCACCAGCTTATCCAACTCACGATCAATCTGGGTGAGGGCTTTTTCAAGATCGTTTATATTTGTATCGGAAAACTCCTTGTCATATTCCTGGACAACCGCTTTTGCGACACGGGCAATACACCCGGGCGCGAGAACATAATTCATCGTCTGCTCAACGATATACCATTCAATAAAATCCTTCCGCTCGTTCTTTTTGTGACACCCACGACGCTTCTTTTTATTGTGGCAGGCGTAATAATGATATACTGTACCATTGTGCGAACGGCCACATTCACCAACCATCGGCGTGCCACAATAGCCGCAATATGCTTTCCCCTGCAGAAGATAGGACACCTTCGCCTTTTTTGCAGCAGGTGCACGGGCTACAGCCGCGAGCCTGACCTGAACACGATCAAAGAGTTCATCATCAATGATCCGCTCGGCAAGCCCCGGGACAACCTCGCCCTTATACTTGTATTGGCCTATGTAGCATGTGTTGGACAATACATGTCCCATACTGCCGTTGGTGAGCGCTTTACCGTACCGCGTGCGATAGCCGCGCCGGTTCAATTCCTCGATGATCTCCTTCTTGGGAACTCCCTGAGCATATTGTTCAAACATATAGCGGACACCTACGGCACTCTTTTCGTCCACCACAAGTTTCTTGTCTTGCAGCTTATATCCGTAAGGTATAGAGCCGCCGCAATAGTTTCCCTTTGCAATGCTCTCCCGCAATCCGCGCCTGACGTTCTGCGACAGATTGGCCGAGTAGTATTCAGCCATGGATTCCAGGAGCCCTTCCAGGATAATGCCTTCCGGCGAATCGGTGATGTTCTCTTTGACGGACACGACCTTGACGCCGTATTTCTTCAGCTTCGCCTTATAAATAGCGCTGTCGTAACGGTTTCGGGCGAACCTGTCCAGTTTCCAGACGATCACCATTTCAAACTGTTTCTTGGCGGCATCCTCGATCATGCGCTGGAAATCCGGGCGCTGATCCTTGGTCCCCGTCAAGGCCCTATCGATGTATTCCCCTACCACAGTGACGCCCTGCTGTCGCGCCCAGGCGTGGTTATCGTGCAACTGACCTTCAATGGATTGCTCAGTCTGCCCATGCGAGGAATAGCGCGCATAAATTACTGCGTTCACGGCAATTTCTCCTTGCAAATCATCCGCAGCCATGCTATAATAGCATTGCGATTGGACAAGTGGTGTTGGCCTTTCGTCCCCGTCCCGGGCAACCGGGGCGGGTTTTCTTTCCTCTTACATTTTTCCGTAAAGAATGCCATAGCGATCTGAACCAGAACATATCATTAGCGATGCTATAATACTGGTCTTTCTCTGCATAACCAGCCTTCGGTATGTTCGGCACTCCCTACACAATACGCATTTGATCTGTGCAAGTTTTATTCGTGTGCACGTGCTATAAGATAATAATACTCGAAATTACTGCCTTTCCGCTGTCCTGCATAGTAGGCGACATAATAATCATAATTCCCGGAATATATTTTCACTTCTTTTCCTGTTTCAACTGTTTCCCCCATTATATCAACAAGTTTATCAGACCATTCATCTGCAAGTATTCTCAATGATTCCTCAATAGCGCTTTCAGCTCCACCAGACAGCTTAGAGTTGATTTGGAACTTCAAATCATCCATTTCGTTATACTCAAGCGCAGATAGCGCCATCATGCAACTCATGGCGTTTCTCTCATTGTCTGCATCGGAAGCATCCAGATCAATAAAAGTCATGGTAATACCGCTTACGGTATAATCGGTGGTGTTTACCTCCATTGAGCCTGCGGCACTGTTAAGTAGAATTGTGGTATTATCCAAATTATGAGGCATAGAGTTGGGTTCTAATATGTGAATATCATAATTGAGTTCTGTATCGTGCTGCAGCTTCATGAATCTGTACATATGCAACTCGCAGAACTCAATTACGCCTCGCCTATGCGTAGCTTCTGCAATAGCAGACGAACAAACAACAAACAGGGTTAAGGAAAGAAACAATGCAAATACTTTCTTCATTTTCATATCTCCCTGACCTTTGCGCCTTTTACCATACGTTCGCTCATGAACCGATGCTACTACTATTCGGGCATTCTATGCTTCTTTGCCCAAGGCAGGTGTGCTATTTTTTATATAACGGCCTGATGCCAACAGATCGTCAGCATATTCGATCACTTTCTCCTGCCCTTCTTGATTCAACTGGCGGAATGAATCCAATATATGTCTTTCTTGTGAAGCCTCCACTGTTTCACAAGAACCCGTCATTTCATCCTGAAACAGGAAGTTTGCATCACATTTGAGAACGTCAAAAACTCTATAAAGGACGTCAGCCTTTGGGGAACTGACGCCATTTTCATAGTTACCGATTGCAGAACCTGTAATACCTAATAACCGCCCCAATTCGCCCTGTTTCAATCCCAGAGCCTCACGCCGTTCTCGTAGCCGACTTCCAAAACTCATAGCACCATCCCTTTCAATTAAATTATACCAGCCAATATTGAAAAGTCAATAAAAATGTCACAAGTTTCTTGTAATTCGTTATTGACATGCCAAGATTCCTGTTTTATAATGCAATCATCACCAAGTTTCTTGTAGTTTGGAGGTGACGATATGACTGGAAGTGTCGCCGCAGGAATTGAAAAGATAATCCAGGAAAAGGGTTTTGTCCAAGGAAGCATCGCAGCGAAGTCGGGTTTTTCCAACCAACAGTTTTGCGACATGCTTAAAGGCCGGAAGATCATTCGTGCTGATTATCTCGTCCCTATCGCAAAGGCTATGGGGGTTTCTGTGCAGGATATCTTCGATGCTGGAAAGGGTTACCATCCTAAGGAGGCGGTGTAGGCATGGCTGAAAAGTACATTCAGATCGGCGTGACAGCCCTGCGCGATCCAGCAACCGGGGATTTCCTGCCCGCCGTGCCGCTGTACATCAAGGCCGAGGGCAACGCCGAGGAAGCCGAGGAGAAGCTGATCCAGGATGTTGGAAGGCTTTTTGCCCATCGCATGAAAAAGTACATCGACGATTGCAAGAAGGCAGGGCTGAAAGTATGAGCATCATCGCGGTGGACTTCGACGGATGCCTGTGCGCGAACGCATGGCCGGAGATCGGCGTTCCCAACCTGCATATGCTGGATGTGCTCAAGCATCGCCGTGAAGAAGGCGACAAGGTGATCCTTTGGACCTGCCGGTCCGGCGATCTCCTGGAGGCAGCCGTAGACTGGTGTCACGGATTCGGCCTTGAGTTCGACGCCATCAACGCCAACCTTCCCGAGAATATCGAAAAATATGGCAACGATTGCCGGAAGGTATGGGCGGACGAGTATTGGGACGACAAGGCTGTGCAGGTAATCATGTTTGGTGAGCGCATTTGCATCATCAACGGCCTGTTCCAGCACGCCTTTATCCCATTTCCAAAGGACAGACTGATCGACCGGCTGAAAAGGCGGTGGAACAAATGGCGTTCTACATGACCGAGGACGAATACGCGGCCTACCTCAAAAAGCACAATCCAGGCATGAGCCAATCGGACATCGACCGCGCCATACATCCGACATCAAAGGGGCCACGTTGCCCGATCCACATTCCTGCCCCACCGATGCCTGATAGGCCGAAGCGCCAGAAGTACGGCAACCGCAAGGTTGAGATCGACGGCATGAAGTTTGACAGCCAGCACGAAGCGGACTACTACTTCGGCGTGCTCATACCGCGCGTCAAGGCCGGTGAACTGAAATGCGTATGCCGTCAAGTGCCATTTGATCTTCCGGGCGGGATAAAATACATCGCCGATTATGTCACCATTCGGCCAGACATGAGCATAGAGGCTGTAATCGACGCAAAAAGCGAGGCCACCCGCAAGGACAAGGTATACACCATCAAGCGAAAGCAGATGAAAACATGCTGGGGTATCGAGATACAGGAGGTTTGACATGCCAAAGACCATAACACTATCACAACAGGAATGGAAAGACCTCGCGGAAAGAATCGGGATAATGGGACAGATTTTCCAGCAAATCTTAACCGCGCGAAACCAGGACGGCATGGGTGCCCTGGATGCCCAGGATTGCGCCGCTGACATCATCTGCGCCATGGCAGCAATCAATTATGTCGCTTACAATGCCGCCGACAAGTGCATATTCGTGGGGGTGTAGCTGTGGCCGAAAAGAGATTCCATATCGCATCACCCGCCGAACTGGCCTCTTTGGCAGATTTTGCGAAGGATGGGAAGAAGACCATAGAACGCATGATCTCCGTTTGGACGGCTGCCCGCAGGCGCAAAGGCGACACACGATGGGATGATTCCATCTACGTCGGATTCTGCGGCACCAGAAAGAAGCGGGCAGAGGTCGTGCGGTTCTCCGCAGAGAGCGAAATCGTGCCGGTAGGCACATTGCAGTACAACAAAGCGCTCAACTGGTGCGAACAACATCTGCGGCAGGTATTTGATTGAAAATTCTGCCCGATGATAGGGCTGGCGGCCCGGAAAGACGGGCACTATGCGGATATAGCGTAAGGTAGCGCAAGGGCATGGCCTGGCCTGCTCGATGCACAGGTTCAATTCCTGTTATCCGCACCAATACACCGTGGACACCGGGAGGAAGGGTTGGCCCTGTCGATGTGAGGCGCAGTTCGATTCTGCAAGTGTGCGGGTTCGATTCCCAAACGCGCTGGTGCAATATCATCGACCGTCACGGGACAGATCGGTTGGGTTTTAGGAAGTCCTGAACGAAGCCCCACAAGCTGCATGGCGTTATTGCGGGTGTAGACGGATCACTCAAAAGGCAGTTACCAAACCGTATGACAGCCGGGAAAGACCGGCACTCTATGGGAATGTAGTTTAGTGGTTAAACGCCGTGGGCCTTGAACGCGCGATACAGAGGCCGAAGCAAGGGTGCTGGAAGATTGTGCCCCGTGTGAAGCAAAAACACGGAAAGCGTCGGTTCGATTCCGACCATTCCCACCAGGGGAACCACATTTGCCTGTTTTCACAACCCCGCAAACGATTCAAAACAGGATGGCAGCCGGGAACAGACCGGCACCCATGCGGGAGATCGGTATTGCCAGGGCCAGGATATGCCCTGGCAGCGGGTTCAAATCCCGCCTCCCGCGCAACAACGCCCGCGAAAGCGGGCATTTTCACCCAGGAGGAAACCGGACATGGACAGCATCGAGGAAATCAAAATCAATGCCCCTGGTCCGAAGGCTTGCCCGCTATGCGCCACGGTACATGCGCCAAGCCAGCCCCACGACAGGGACAGCTTATACTATCAAAACTGGTTCTTCAAGCGCCATAAGCGCTTCCCCACATGGATAGACGCGATGGCCCATTGCACCGAGAAGGTGAAGGCCGAGTACACGGTCTTACTTTCCAAGCGTGGCATCGTGATTGAGAAGGGGGACGACGATGGATAGAGGCTGGATTGACTTGTCTATAAGTCCAATCGCAGCCGGGGACGCGCCAATAATCGTCTGGCACGTGTATAGTGGCGTAATGGTGGAGCAACGCGACCGGGCAACCATGAACAGGTTCATAACCCATTGGCAGGAAATCGACGCCGGAGCCTGGATCGACGTTATGGAGCGCATGCCCACAAAGGACGACGCCGACGCATATGATTGTGTAATATCGCAGGACAAGTGGGGCAATATCGGCATGGCGGGCTGGCACAGGTTTGAACGTGAGCCATACCTGATTCGCTGGCAACACCCACCCGATCCGCCCTACAACTTCCGCGAATTACGGATAAAAGCATGGTAAGGAGGAAATCGAATTGAACGAACTGGCCAACACCGAAGCCCATCTTCCGTCCCGATTGGACGAACTGGCAATGCAGGCGCAAACGTTCGCACAGAACGCCTGCATGAATCTATTGCAATTAGGTCGTGTGCTCACCGAAGCCCGGCCCCTAATCCCCCACGGCAGCTTTGATGGATGGTGTAAAAGGCACGCGAAAATGAGCAGGCGCACAGCGGAGCAATACATGCAAGCCTATGCCGAATTTGGGCTTGACACCAAGATCGCCGAACTCGGAACGAGCAAGGTAATCAAGCTGCTGCCCATGACCGAGGATGAACGTGAAAAGCTACTGGCAGAGAACGATGTGGCCGCCATGTCCACTCGACAGCTTGACGCCGCCATCCGGGAGCAGCGGGAGAAGCTGCTGGCCGAAGCCCGCGCAGAAGCCCAAGCGGAGATCGACGCTGCCAATGCAGCCGTCCGTGCCGCCGAGCGTCGTGCCATAGAGGCCGAGAACAGGCCGCTGGAAGTACCCGAGGAACTGACCAACAAACTGCGAGAGAACAGCAAGACTATACTGGATCAACAGGCCGAGATCAAACGCTTGTCCGATATAGGGCGTGACGCCATTGCAGAAAGGCAGCGACTTGTCCAGGAGAACAGCAACCTGCGGCGGGACCTTCGGGAACGCGACGAGGACATGGAGGCCATACAGACCGATCTCCAGCATGCCCAGGATGAACTCTTGAACCTTCAAAGCGCTCAGGCTCGTGGAGATTCTGAACGTCTCCCTGCTGACGCACTCACACCCGAAGCGTTCTCCGCTGCCGTCAACACCTTCATGATGCAATGCTGTCGCCTGCCCCAGATGGGCAGAACGTTCAGCAACATGTCGCCCGAGGATAAGGAATCCTACGATCAATCCCTTCGCACTCTTGAAAAGTGGGCCGAGAGCGCCCGCTTGGCCCTGGACAGCGCTTCATACGAGGAGGCGATCATCATTGACTGATATTGTTAAGCGCGAGGATGTGACTCCTGCCCTCCCCCAGGAAACCGTACAGATCGTTTCCATGGTCGTAAGAGACATAATGACGCCGGTCATGGAGAACATCGGAAAGATGCTGGCAAACAACACGCAGGCGATGGAGCAGATCGCCGCTGCCCAGCAAATCACGAGCGAGCGCATCGCCTCCCTGGAAAAGCGGGTGCGCCTGCAAACGCCTTTGAGTAAATCCCAGGAAAACTGCATCAACGGAGCCATCCGTGCCAGGGCGCGGGAGCTTCTCGACCCTCGCGGTTTCTCGGATGACAAGAAAGCGGTGACGAAGCTATGCGGCATAATCCGCAAGAGCGTTCTCGCCCGCTATGGCGTAGGCAGTTTGCGGGAGGCCCCGGCCTATGATTACGAGACAGCTATGAAACAGGTGGGAATGTGGAACGACAGGCTTGCCATTCGAGACATTGAGAAGGAGGCGCGTTTGCGTGAGGAAGCGGCTCTTGCGCTGGCTGAACAACCTGCGGGTGTGGATGGTCCATCGACGGATGCGTGCCAACCTGATTAACCTTGTGAGCGCGGCGTGTTTGAATATGCGGAGGGATTAATACGATGGAAAAGATCAGACTGACGGCCAGTGAAAGGGAAAGCCTGATCCGGCTCAATGTTGCCTACGAGATCATGGAAACCGATGGACCGCACCTGGAGCGCAGGCTCTCCACCATCAGGGGGGGCAAGCGCGATTATGGGCTCATCAAATCGAAAATCAACCTGCTGATGGAGGGTTTCACCGATACGATCCCTGACGATCAGCTCAAGACCTACATAAACTCATTGAAGATGGCAAGCTATACCATCGGCATCAAGAAGCCCGGCGCTATGGCCCGGAATGAAAAAGACTATGGCATGTGGTTAAGCTACGATGTCATCAATGCCCTGCTGTCCGGCTGCCACGATCACTGTATGATGTGCCCCGGAGATAAGGCGGAGCGTCGGGCATGCAAGCTACGCAAGGCTCTGACGACGATCCCGAACGACGCACCTGAAAGAGACGACGGCGATTGTCCGTTTTATACACTGATGTAAGGAGGATTCCATAATGCTTGTTTCTGAATTGGCAAAGATGGTACACGAAAACGCTGTGGCACACGGCTGGTGGGATGAAGAACGAGAGGTCCCGGAAATTCTGGCATTGATCCATTCGGAGTGGAGCGAAGCACTGGAGGAAGCCAGAGCAGGCAGACCGTTGGTGTGGTATTCCTGCGGCGAAAGCCTTGGTCACAGACTCACCTGCGACCCGAAAGACCGAACAGAATGCCGGATGTATGGCATAGAAGAAGAATGCGAGTACAGAGGACACAAGCCGGAGGGCGTGGCCGTGGAGTTAATCGACGGGTGTATTCGCATACTGGACTACATGGGCAGGAATCAGGGAGATATGTCTGATTCAGATGGGAAACCTTCGAAAATCGAAGATTTCTATCACGGCGGAAACATCGCAAAGGTGCCGGATAAACTGCCGGAATTAATCGCATACCTTCACCTGTACACTTCCGCCTCCATGAACAGCAGGGCTTTTCATGACCTGATGATCCCTGATATGTTTGCCTTATGCGGCGCAATGGCCGCCGCATTATCCTGGGTTAAAAAACAGGGCCTTGATCCTCTGGCGGTCCTCCTGGAGAAGCACGAATACAACAAGACACGGCCCTACAAGCACGGCAAGAAATTCTGATCGAGCCAGGCCGACACTCTTTGAAAGGCGTACACCACTATGAGCCAAGTCAACTTTGTGGAGCAATTTAACCTTATCATGGAATACGCACGCGAAAACTGTCTGCATGGACGCGAGTGTATGCTTTGGCTGGACCTGTTCTACTTCGCCAACAGAGCGGCGACGTACAACGCAGAAGCGCAAACATACGAGTGGCCGGATGACTTTTTCACCGTTTCCAACAGTGAGTTAAATTCCTTCGGGCAATTCGATAAACGCGCCATCGAGACGCTGCGCAATAGCCTGAAACAACGTGGGCTTATCGACTTCATCAAGGGAGAAAAAAACAAGCGGAATCCCGCGTACATGTTTTTTTATCTCTCCCGTGTTGGTAACAAAATCGTACCCAACAATACCCCCAACAGTGTACCCAACGATGTACCTAACAATGCCCCCAACAGTGTACCCAACGATGTACCCAACAATACCCCCAACAGTGTACCCAACGATGTACCCATAAGCGGCGTAGTTAGGTACAAAAACGCGCCCAACACACCCCCCATTAACCTAAATAAAGATTATAAATATAAACCCTCTACAAGTGATTCAGCAGCCCTAAGGGAAAGCTATTGCCAGACCGCGCACGCGGGAGAGACCGGCGAAGCATTTGGGCTGGTAGACATGAGCGACGAGACCGGCGATGTTGACGGCCTGGTGCCTTTGCCGTGGAACGACGGGACGGTGAGCCGAGCATGACGATCCAGGACGCAAACAAGCTGCTTGCCATCGCCAAGGCCAATTACAGCTATGCCTTTAAGAGCATGACGAAGCAGGAGAAGATCATGCTGGTGCACAGCTGGGCCTTTGCCCTGCAGGACATCCCGGCTGACGTGGTGTTGATCGCGTTCATGCAGCTGCTGACGACAAGCAAGTGGCTGCCAACTGTGGCCGAAATCCGGGAACGGGTGGCAGGGCTGAATACCGAAGCCGCCTATTCGCTCGCCTCGCTGATGGACGGGCATGAACCGAAAAGGATCAAGGCGGCCAGGGATTACATCGCGCAAATGACCTGCGACATGCGCGGCGACGGTCCGCCCATGCTATCCCTGGACACGATCCTGGAAGGTCCGTACATGCCCACCCTGGGCAGCGGTACGATGGACTTGCAAACCATTGAGGGACAATATGCCGCTTTACCGGCAATGGAGGATGACGAATGAACAAGGTCACAATCATCGGGAATCTGACTGACGATCCAGAAAGCAGGACCGTAAATACCGCCAACGGGTCGCAGAATGTGTGCAACTTTACCGTTGCGACGAATCGCTATGTGCGTGGGCAGAAGCGGGCAACGTTCTTCCGTATTTCGTGCTGGGGAAAACAGGCGGAAAACGCCATGAAGTACCTGCTGAGAGGCCGCAAGGTGGCTGTGACCGGCCCTGTTGAGGCCAGCGCCTACATTGCCCAGGATGGTTCAGCACGGGCGCGGCTGGAAGTCCACGCGGAGGAGATCGAATATTTGAGCAGCCGCCAGGAGGGTGGCACACAGGCCCCGCCGCCTCCTGCAGGCCCCGATGATTTTACCGAAGTCGACGACGATGAACTGCCGTTCTGACTGGAGGGAACGCTATGGCAGAATTGTATGATCGCCGCCAGGTGACGGCGCGCCGCCCGCACAAATGCCATCTGTGCGGTGAGACCATCCCGCCGGGCGTGGTCTACATCCGCGAGAAGTGGCACGACGATGGATTCAATGAGGTCAAGCGTCACATCCATTGCGACGCCCTGCTGGACGAGTTTCTGAGCAGTGACAGCTTTGTCGGCGAGTATTACGATGATGACGTGTGGGAATGGATCAGGGAAAAGTGCCTGGAACTGTGCGGCGGGGATAAGCGCGAAGATTGCGAGTGCAATCCCTATTCCTGCGAGCGCATGATCGAGAGCATCCCGAACGTCAACAGCCGGAATGCCGCAATGGATTCCATTCGGGCTTGCAAGGATTAGAGAAGGAGGCCAACACCATGAGCGAAACAAGAAAATGCAGGGGCTTTGATTCTGTTTGTACCAACGACGAAGCAAGGGCATATTTCAAATGCAAAGGACTAACCTATGATGACATCAAAGAGGGAGATATTGCGGCGCTGTGCATCCTCTTGGGCCAGGAATACAAAAAGAGCAACGCGGTGGGCGAAACGTCTGTAAATACCGAATACCTCTCGAAGCGCGTAGATATCAAGCGCAAAAGTAACGGCAGTATCATTTGCTGCTTCCTCTACGTGAACAGTCATTACTTCACACAGCGCGAGTGCATCAGCTTCAATAGAGACGGCTTTATTGGCTTTGCAGGATGGGCCGATCCGGGCAATACAAACCCGATTCTACGTGCCTTTATAAAGTGGTGCGATATGCTTGCGGCAGGAAAAGAGGCGGACGCTGTATGACAAAGCAAGAAAACTCGAAAAAGGTCAGATGTCGAAAGTGCGGCGGCAAGCTCGTCTACGAAGAATTTTATCAGCGCGGACGAGTGTACAATGTCCTCCCGGATGGAACCATTGGAAAAAGGTTCAAATACATGGATTACTGCGGCGATGATGATGCAAGCATGGTCTATTGCAAATCCTGTGGCGACAGCAAGGTGTTTCGCGTGGTTGATAACTATGGTCGGGTTGTTGTAGAAGAAACCGATGCTGATACGGAGGAATGGGAATGAAATGTCCAAATTGCGGGGCAGAAATGGAAAGCGAGCTATACAGGAAACTGCGTCCTGGGCACTACGCGCCGCAAATATGCTATTTCTGCCCGAATGGAGACTTCGGAACGGATTATACATATCCAACAAGGGCAATCGCAGAGATAGAGAGCGCCTACAGGTGGAATGCGCAGAGGGAGGCGACACCATAGGCATGAAAGTAAGACGCGGAATTGATTGGACAAGCCTCCTGGGTGAAAACTGCTGGCAGTGGGATTCGGCGAAATCCTATGAGGATGGAGACGGGTACAGCTTCTATGAAGCCGTGATAGACGGCTTAGAGTATGCTGTTAGGTGCTGGGCGCGGGTATGCGACGGCCCTAAAGGCTACGAGGTCAGCGGCGATTATGGCGTTGCCTGGATCGAGTGCGATTTGTCTGAGTACACCACTCGTGAGTATTACGGATACAATGACGCGCAGGAAATCATGTATTCCATAGATCACGCCGAAACAAATCTGCTCAAATGCGGGATTCCGTTCGTTGATGGTTACAGATTCCATGGAAAGACGGCCTATAACAAAGCACGCCGGAATAAAACCATACGCAGGAAACTGGGGTTAAACGAGAGGGTGAAAGAGTAATGGGACGGAACACGAAGATTGATTGGGCGGATTCTACATGGAATCCCGTCACGGGTTGTCTGCATGGGTGCGAATACTGCTATGCCAGAGGGATTGCGAATCGATTTGGCCTTCCGTATGCGCCGAAGCTGGGCGATCCGGGCATGGAGGGCGCAAAGAAGTACGACAGCGTTGAGGGCATGGACACGATGCTGGAGCTTACGAAGCCCTATGAAAAGAACGGGCGGAAGCAGCCCTATCCGATGGCCTTTTTGCCAACCTTCCACCGCTACAAGCTGGACGAGCCGAAGCGGTGGACAAAGCCCCGGACGATTTTCGTATGCAGCATGGCGGATTTGTTCGGGGAATGGGTGCCGGACGAGTGGATCAAGGCTGTGTTTGATGCCTGTCTCGCGGCACCGCAGCATCGCTATTTGTTCTTGACGAAAAATCCCAAGAGATACCGGGAACTCGACGAGGCGGGGCTTCTGCCGAGGACAATAGATTGCTGGTGGGGCGCAAGTACACCACACAAGGCCGATAAATACAACATCGGTAATCATTCCTTCGTGAGCATCGAGCCGATTTTAGAGGACTTTACCGGGGCGACACAGATTCATGCGCATTGGGTAATCATTGGCGCAGAGACCGGCAATCGAAGGGACAAGGTTGTGCCGAAACGGGATTGGATTATGCCGTTTGTGGAACTGTGCGACCAGCAAGGAACGCCGGTATTCATGAAGGAGAGCCTGCGCGAGATTGTGGGAGACATCGACTTCCGACAGGAGCTTCCATGGTGACGCGATATGAGTACGAAGCCAACACCACAAGAATTGATCGCGGCCATCCATGCCAAATGTCTTGATTGCAGCGGAGGCAGCCGGAAGGAAGTGCACAACTGCAAGATCAAGGAATGTCCACTTTGGCTATACCGCCGAGGAGAACCGCGAGAGAAGCCGGGCCCATCAAAAGGCCAGATCAGCATATTCGACGTTGAAAAGAGGGCGGGAGCATGAAGGTAAGCGTGTGCAGGAAATGCCGGTATTTTCGAGAACGTCGATGGAGTGCGCGCTATGAACCCAGGGACTACCACCCCATAGGCATGACGCACGTTTACGGTTACTGTGCTTTTCGGATGCTGCGTTGCGCAGATGTCAAGGAGAAGGATTGCCTGCCCAATCAGACAACACTATTCGACAGGGAGGACGAGAATGGAAAAGTGCTGCGAAACGTGCCGCTATGATCTCGGTGGCGGTTACGATAACTGCAGGATCAACCTAGAATCAGAGTGTGCCGCTGGGTACTATGAGGCGTGGGAAATGAAGCAACAGCCTGACTGTGAAGATTATATGGATATGGTGCGCTTGCTCGCTCATACTCTTGCCTCTACTGGCATTATGTCTAAAGGAATCATAAGTATTGCACTATCAAGACCTGTAGAAGAGTTATTTGGCGAAAACAATAATTGAAAAGCGCGAACGCTCGCGCATTTGGAGGGATGTACCGTGAGGAACGACAATATTCGGATTCAGAGGGCCGAGGGCGTGGAAAAGGGGATCAAGCCGGTTGTGATCCGCAATCGGGACATCCCTTTGCTTGCCGACGTGTTATCCATCATGCAGGAGATATGCCACATCGAACAACAGCGCGACTGGCAGCATGATCGGATGCTGAACATCACACAGCATTTGACGGGAATGCCTGGCGGCGGCGGGACGCCAAAGGGCCTTGACGAAGCGTTTTCCCTGCTGTCTGAATTGGACGAAGAACACGAGCAGCGATGCAAGGATTATGTGCGCCAGCTTCGAGCCGCCCAAAGAATACTGAACGGGATCGAAAGCCGGAGCATGCGGACGTTTGTCATGATGAAGTACATCATGAACGTGCCTGATACGGACATACGCCAGGAATTAAACATGACGCGGACGGGATTCAGCCGGGCACGGCGCTGGATAGAGGACGCTGATTGCATGACAAGCGTGAAATGGGTCGAGCGGTTCATCATCCAGAAATGTTAAAAGTTATGGAACTGTAAAGAAAAGTGTTGAAATGACAAGCCGGTTATGCTAAAATGCTATTGTCGGTAGAACTGTAAGGAGCCGGACAGCGAGAGTTGTCCGGCTTTCAGTATTTTTGGCATGCTTGGGGGTGTAATAATGTCTCGTCTGATAGATATAGATATTGATGCCTCCGATCTCAAAAGCAAGATCACACGGCTTCAAGCCGTAATGAAGCCGGAGCAATTCGAGCGTGCCATGTACGGCATATTCCAAAGAACGGGCCGCCACGTATCAGCGATACTGCGCAAGGACCTGCCCCAGCAGTACGCCGTTAAGGCCGGTGACATCAGCGCCGCCGTGAAGAGCGCACAGCTTTCTATGGGCGGAGGCGGTGTCGGCTGCTCCATCCCAATTCGTGCTCCACGCGGAAAGATCGGCAGCCAATATACGGCCAGCGGCGGTGTATATGGATGGCAGAGCAAGGCCCGCAAATACAGGGTCAGGGCAAAGATATTAAAGGGCGGACAAAGCACCCTGCCCGCGAAGTGGCATTCCGGCTATCCACCATTCCGAAACCTGGGATCGAAGCTGGGCGGCCTGACATATGCCAGGAGCAGCGACGCACGTGGCCCGATCCTTAAACTGACCGGCATTGCCATCCCACAGATGCCTTTGAACCGGTCGGAGCCAGATGTTCAAAGGGACATCAAGGATTATCTGGAAAAGCAGATGGAAGAGCGCTTTATGGCCTTGTTGAGGATAGGCAGATGAGCGTAGAAATGACAAAAAAGGAACTTGCGAGTATCGCGGGTTATACCTATCGGCGGTTATACGACATTGACCGGGATCTTCCGCAGGAAAAGAAACTGTTTGTTGCTGGCGAGGGCGGTAAATACGACCTCGCCATTTTTGTGCAGCACTGGGTGGATTACAACGTCCACAATGAGACCGTGGACATAGAGGATTTGGATACAGTCAAAGCGCGTCATGAGGCTGTCAAAATCGAAAAAACAGAACTTGAAGTGGCCAGGATGCGCGGAGCCCTCATTGACGTGCAGGACGTAAAGCGGCTTTGGGGTGACATCGCCAATACGGTTATGCAGAACATGATCCATCTTGCAAGCAAAGTCGCCCCCATGGTCCGCATGATGGACAATACGGAAGTCATTGCGAATGTCATTGATACGGAAGTTCGCAAGACACTGGCAGACATAGCCATTACTCCGCTGCCATCCTATGCGGCAGACGATAACGAGAGCGAGGAAAGCGAGGAGGATAACGAGGAGGTGTAAAGGTGAGCGCTCTATCTGAACTCGCCCGGTACACCTTTTCGATGTTCAAACCTCCGGCCCGGCAGACCGTTTCGGAGTGGGCCGACCAAAACCGCGTACTGGTTTCAGAGAGCAGCGCGGAGCCTGGCGCATGGCGTACAGACCGCGCTCCATACCAACGCGAGATCATGGACGCATTTACCCAGCCCGGCATCTGGCAAATCGTCATCATGGCGAGCGCCCAGGTGGGAAAATCCGAAATCGAATTGAACATGATGGGCTGCGCCATCGACAACGATCCTGGCCCCATGTTATACATCCAACCGACGGACAAGGTTGCCGAGGACTATTCAAAGCGTCGTATCGCGCCCATGATAAACGCCTGCCCCACCCTGCGGCGAAAAGTATTCAAGGCCAGGAGCCGGGACGCGATGAACACCATTACCATGAAAACCTTCCCCGGTGGCAGCCTGGCGATCATCGGAGCAAACAGTCCAGCCGATCTGTCCAGTAAGCCGGTACGGTATATCTTCATGGACGAGACCGACAGATTCCCGGCCAGTGCAGGAACGGAGGGCGATCCCCAGGAGTTGGCCGAGAGACGAACCGAGACCTTTCGGCACAATCGGAAGATCGTCAAGACCTCCACGCCGACCATAAAGGGGGCGTCCAAGATCGAGACCGATTACATGAACGGTACGCAGGAGGAATGGCATACCGAGTGCCCCCACTGTCACACCTACAGCTACATCCGATTTGCGGATATCCACTTTGAGAAAGAGGACTTCACCAATCAGAGCGGCGACGAGGATTATACCGTAAAGGTCGTCACCTGGCGCTGCCCCATCTGCAAGCGGGATATCGGTGAATATGAGTGCAAACGCCTGCCAGCAAAATGGGTCAGCAAGAATCCGAAAGCCAAAGAAAACGGCATCCGCAGCTTCAGACTGAACGCCTTTATGTCGCCGTGGAGCGACTGGAAGGACATCATCTGGAAGTTCCTTAAAGCCCATAAGGACGCCACCAAATTGCAGACCTTCTACAACACGATCCTGGGCGAAAGCTGGGAAATCCACACCAACAGCGGCCTTGACGAAGCGCTGTACAAGCGCCGAGAGCACTATCCCGCCGAGGTACCGCCCGGCGTGCTACTGCTCACCATGGGCATGGACACGCAGGACAACCGCCTCGAATACGAGGTCGTAGGATGGGACCGCAACGGCCAAAGCTGGGGCATCAGTCGTGGCGTCATCCCAGGTCGGCCTGACGCGCCTGGCGTATGGCAGGAAGTCGACGCCCTGCTCGACCGCGAATGGAAATCCACGAATGGTATCAAGTTCAGAATATTGGCGACGTTCATCGACTCCGGCGGCCATTACACCACTACGATCTATAAACAATGCGCCAGACGAGCATCAAAGAAGATATGGCCAATCAAAGGTGAACGTGGCGAGGGCAAGGACGAATGCAGACCCATGAAGCGCGGTCAGGGCGATGGCGCAAAATTCATGGTTGGCGTTGACGCAGGAAAGGCAGGCATCATGACTGACGCAGCCATAGAGGAGCCTGGCCCGAACTACATGCACTTCCCCATCGACTACCGCGCCGGATACGACATGGAGTATTTCAAGGGTCTTATATCAGAGCGCCTGGAAATCCATCGTCGCAACGGCCAGGGTGTGGCTGTATGGGAACAATTCTACGAGCGCAACGAACCTCTTGATTGCAGAAACTATGCCCGCGCCGCCTACCGCTATTTCCACTGGCGGTTCGATGAATTGGAGCGATACATCAACGGCGAGGAAGAACCACAGATCATTACCAAGCAGGAAGAAACCAAGCGTAAAACGCGGCGAATCGTGAGCCGAGGAATACAGGTTTGATGAAAGGAGCGTGACGGCATGGCTGCCATTTCGGCTTATACGCTGGAAGAAGCCCAAGAAATGTTGGGGCTTTGGAAAAAAGCAGAACGCGCGTTGGCTGACGGCCAAGTAACCAGTTATCGCGTAGGGTCGCGTGAGTGTACACTTGTGGACATGGAGGACATCCGCGCCGCAATCAACTACTTTGGCAATCTGGTCGAGGCCCTTTCCGGCACCGTGAGGACCAAGCGCGTAACCCGCGTTGTTCCGCGCGACTTATAAAGGGGGCTATACAGATCATGAATACCAAACCCAATCTGCGCGAACGCGCCTTATATCTGTTCAGCCCGAAGCGTGGCAATGACGCCTATAACAAGCGGCTGCAGGAGGAACGCGAACGGGAAGGACAGACGGCAAACCGGCAGCGACAGACCAGTCCCCGTATGAGTTATGGCAGCTATGGCGCGAGCCAGACGAAAAACTCTATGTTGGGCTGGATCATTGAGGCGGGCAATGCCGAAGACAATATCGACCTGTACTCCTCCACTCTTCGCCAGCGCTCCCGCGACTTATACGAGGGTGGTGGTCTCGCTCGCAGCGGCGTGAACACCCTGACAACTTCTGTTGTCGGCTGGGGGATCATGCCAAAGCCGAAGATCGACGGAGATTTTTTGGGCATGACAGATGAAACGCGGGAGGAGGTCGAGAGGAACATCCTGCGGGAATGGAAAATGTGGGCCGAAAACAAGATGTGCGACGCCGAGCGTCGGCAGAATTTCTACGACCTGCAGCAACTCGCCTTCCTGTCCATGCTGATGTCAGGCGATGTATTCGTCCTTTTCGGCATGCGTGAAAACCCCAGGACGCCCTATCAGACTACTATCCGGCTACTGGAAGCCGACCGTATCTGCAACCCCGATTCCAGCGGCGACAGCGAAAGCACGGAGAGCGACAGCGGCGGACGCATCATTGACGGCATTGAGATCGACAAGGAAGGCGTCGTGATCCGATACTACGTCGCCAGCCGAAGTCCGCTTGCCTCCAACGACAGCAGCGAATTAACTTGGACACCTATCGACGCCTTCGGCAGCGATACCGGCTATGAAAACATGCTCCACATCATGACTCATGAACGGCCGGAGCAGCGGCGCGGGGTTCCTTTGGTGGCCGCAGAAATCGAAGCCCTCAAGCAATTCTCACGATACATGAACGCCGAGATCGCGGGCAAGCTGGTCTCGGCCATGCTGACTGTGTTCATCACAAGCAAGGATGACGACGGCAAGGCGGGCATGGAGGACGCCGTCAATGAGGACGAGAAGGTCACGGACGACGAACTGAAACTTGAGCTCGCTCCCGGTGCCATCTATGATCTGCCCCCTGGGAAATCTATTGAGACCGTTGATCCGAAGCGCAGCGATACGCAATTTGAGGTCTTTGTGAACACCTGCATTATGGTGATCGCTTCGAGCATGGGCATTCCGAAAGAGGTACTTGTCAAGAAGTACGAAAGCAACTATACAGCCGCCCGTGCTGCTCTGCTGGACTTCTGGCGTACAGTGAAGGTTTACCGCAGACGGTTCAACAATGGATTCAATCAACCCATATACGAGCAATGGCTTTCAGAAGCCGTGGCCGCCGGACGCATCGAAGCGCCCGGCTTTTTTGATGATCCTGTTGTGCGGCAAGCCTGGTGCGGGTGTGAGTGGATGGGCGCGAGCATGGGCCACGTTGACCCCCTCAAGGAAGTAAACGCCGCTGAACGGCGTATCGCCAACAATATCACCAGCCAGGAGCAGGAGGCCAGCGAGTACAACGGTAACGACTGGAACGCCATTATTCGACAGCGAAGGCGCGAGATCGAAACCATGCAAGACCTTACCAGCAATGCGGCAGCCCAGGAATAGGAACCGTTGCCGGACGATGACGACGAGGAGGAAAAGAACAATGAATAAAGAGCGATACCGCATCCGATTCAGTATGAAGGCCGATGGCGATGAAGCGGAGGTCATGGTATATAGCGAGATCGCCAATGACAAGTGGTGGGGTGACGAGACCACACCGAACGATTTCGACAAGGCGCTGAAAGAGGCCAGGAAGAACGGCGCGAACAAGCTGAATGTGCGCATCAACAGTGGCGGCGGTGAAGTCTATGCCGCTGTGGCCATGCGGAGCATGATTATCAATGCAGGCTTTGACAGTGTGCGCGTGATGATCGAAGGGCTTTGCGCCAGCGCTGCCACCCTGTTTGCAACGGTACCCGACGCTCATGTAGTGATCGCCGAGGGCAGCGAGTTTATGATTCACAATCCCATGACCATCACCTGGGGTAACGCTGATGAAATCATGAAAACCGTGGATCATCTCCACAAGATGGAGGAGCAGTTTCACGGGATGTATGCCGCCAAGACTGGCAAGACCGAGGACGATATCAAAAGCTGGATGGACGCGGAAACCTGGTTCACAGCAAAAGAAGCATGCGATTACGGATTCTGCGACGAATTGCTGGCGAGCGAGCCCGTGGCTGCCAGCGTGACCTCGCGGGAAATGGGCGTTATGCGGGCTATCTACAGAGCAGTTCCAGATGAAATCATCGTGAAAGACCCCGAGCCCGCCCCTACTCTCACTGTCAGTAACGGTACTCCTGTTGCCGGGGCACCGACTGAAATAAACATTCACGAGGAGGAAGATTCACACATGGACATCAAGGACATCAATCTGGATCAGCTTCGTGCGGATAACCCGGCCCTGTTCGATCAGATCACGCAGGGTGCCGTTTCCGCCGAACGCCAGCGCATCGAAGACATCGATGCCCTGACGCTGCCTGGCTACGAAGCCATGGCGCAGGAAGCTAAAGCCAACGGAACTTCCGCGATGGATTTCCAGCGGCAGGTCGTGCAGGCCCAGAAGCAGAAGGGCAAGGACTTTATCGCCAATCGTCAGAAGGAAACCGCCCCCGCAGCGAACGTGCCGGGCAGCGCTCCCGACAACGGTAAGAATGATGAGCAGGAAATCCAGGACAACGCCAAGGAGATCGCCAAGTACGCCAGCGCATACGCGGGCACCGGCTATGGCGACAACGGGATGTATTAATCCCATGAGAACAAAAAGGAGGATATGAGAAATGAGTGATCTGTATGGTGTCATCGGCACCAGCAATTACACGAATCTGCTGGCTGATCCCCAGGGAGCTGACGTTTTCGGCATTCCCTGCGAGCCTGGCAATGGCGATATCACCGTAGGCACCGTCATGTACCGTAAATCTTCCGGTCTGTGGGCGCCGGCCGCCTCTGCGCAGATCGTGAACACTAATCAGCTTGCGGTGCTGAAAGAGGCCGTTGCCACTGGCGACGCCCCCGCTTCCGGCGAGACCGCCGTGGCAGAAGATGCCGCCGCGTATCGCGCTGGCTGCTTCATCGACGGCGCTGTGACGCTGGCCGCCGGTGCTGCGCTGACCGAGGCGCACAAGGTCATTCTGCGCCTGCAGAACATCGTGTTCGACAAGAAGGAGAGCACGAACACCTTCACCAACACCGTAACCGGCTCTTAATCCGGCCAGAGTAAAGCGAAAGGAGATAAAGCAATATGGACATCTATTCTACCCGTGCACAGCTTGCGGCCATCGACCTGATGCCCCGTGAGTATTCCGCCCTGTATGACTTCTTCTGCCGTGACGCTGGCACGGTCGAGGACGACAAAGCAATCTGGGATTATCGCAAAGGCAGCCGTCGTATGGCTCCCACCGTTCATCCCGGCACCGGCGGCGTTCTGATGGACCGCGACGGCTTCCAGACCCGGGAGATCGGTTTCTGTTGCATCGCGCCTGAGCGCATCATCGAAGACCAGAACCTCAAGGGCCGTTCTTTCGGCGAGGCGGTGCTTGGCGCTATGACGCCCCAGGAACGTGAAAAGAAACTGCTGGCAAAGGACCTGACCGACATGCGCAAGGCCATCCAGCGGCGCTATGAGTGGATGGTGCGACAGGTGCTTCTCACCGGCAAGCTGTCCATCTTCGAGTATACCAATGAAGGCCGCGGCTTGGAGGCGAACCTGATCGCCGACTTCGGCTTCACCAACAACTTTGTTCCCACGATCAAGTGGGATCAGTCCGGCGCGAAGATCGACGACGATATGCACAGCATCTTTGATCTGGTCTACGATGGCCTGGGCTACGTTGACCGCATCTGGATGGCTCCTGACGTTGCCGCCTGCATCCGTGACAACAGCGATTACATCCGCCTGTTCGATGGCCGCAATATCGACATGGGCAAGCTGAACACGCAGTATAAGGGCAGCGGCGTGCGCTTCATCGGCTGGAACAGCGATGGCGTGGAGATGTATTCCCTGTCCGGCACCTTCATCGATGATGACGGTCTGCCGAAGCCGGTCATTCCCAGCGGCACGCTGATCGCGGGCAGCGCTGACATCGTGCGCATGGTGTTTGGCCCCGTGACGCAGGTCGAGGAAACCGGCCCCAATGCCCGGCACAAGACCTACATCAAGAAGCAGGTCCCGCTGCGCTACGGCAGCATCGACGGCAACAGCATCAAGAACCGCCTGACCTCCTGCCCCGTGGTCATCCCCGAGAATGTGGACGGCTGGTGCGTAGCGAAAGTGCTGTAAGCCAGAAAGGAGCAAACCCATGTATATTGCCAAGAAGCATATTGGCAACAAGTACATGCCCGGCGAAATCCTCCCTGACACTCTGCCTGCCGATACGGTGGCATGGCTGATTGAGGCGGGCGCGATCCGAGAGGCCGCGCCCGCTCCTTCTGCCCTTGCTGCAGAGCAAGCAGATAAGGAACAGTCCGAGGAGGAGAGCCGCGAAATGACACGGGAGAACTATTACAGGCAGCTTGAGGGGCTGGGTGACGGGCCTGACGGCATGCCCCTGCCCGTGGATAAGCACACCGATGAAGCGCCCGCAGAAGGGCCGCAGGAGGACGAGGAAGACGAGATCGACGAGGATGCCGAGGTCCCTGAAATCGATGTGATGGCGGGAATCGTGAAGGACGCCCCGAAGCCGACTTCCAAGCCCCGCGCAAAAGGCAAGAAAGCACCGAAAGGAGGTAAAGCCAAGTGAAGGTTCTGGAGCTGAAAACCAACACTCTGATCGAGGTCAACGATTCCTACGGCGAGCGTCTGATCGAGCAGGGCATGGCCGTCCTGCCGCCCGTTACTCGACCCGCAACGCCCAAGGCAAAAAAGGGTGATGCCTGATGGCGTTAAAGGATCGTATCGCAGAAGATATTGACCGCATCTTCATGCGAATGGACCATTTTGCGGAAACCCACTACTGGAACGGCTATGAAATAACGTGTGTGCCGGATGATGAAGAATCGCTGAAACGCAAAAACAACAACGTGAATGATATCAGTTGGGATAACAACACCCGTGTCATTCTCATTCATACCCCCCTGGCCACCTTCCCCGGCGGCGAGGAGCCGGAGCCGAATACCCATGTGATGTTCGACAAGCGCCCGATGAAGGTGCTCGATATACAACACAACATGGGCATGTTGGATATTTTGCTGACAGCGCTTGACCCAAGGGAGTTGATGTAATGCGTTTCACCGAACGCCTGACCGGGCTTAAACACTGGGTGACGAAAGAGCTGTGCGAAGGCAGGGAGATGAAAGCCCCTGCCCCGAACATGGACATCGGCGAAATCAAAACCCAGGAACCGCGCTGCTATCTGGCCTGGGCCCCCGCCCGTATCGACCAGACCGGCAAGATGCGGGAAGACCCGATAAACGTAGTCCCTGGCATTCTCATCATGCCCAACCAGGCACACGCAAAGTACATGGAGGAGCAGCGCTTCGACAGGTACAACAACGTTCACAGGCCGTCCATGATGGGCCAGCATCTTTCAGTCAGCATTTTGTTCAGCGTTTACGAACCAGGCGTTCGCCTGCCTGGCTTTGCAGACAGCGTGGGTAAAAAAGGCCAAGGGCTCGACATGTCGCTCATCATGGAGGGCACTGAACAGGGCCTTTTTACGCTCATGAACTGGATGGACGACTGTATGGAAAAGCTGCTCTCCGCTAAAGCAATCCCCAAGACCGACCTTTGGCTGGAGGAATCCACCATGACCTACAGCCTGTACACCGACCAAAGCTATGTCGTAGACAGGCGGCCGATCTATTACGGGTTCGTGAACGCATCCTTCGGCTGCTATGCCGACGAAGGCAAGAATCCCGAACTCGACAATTATCTCATTTAACGAAGGAGGATAACACAACATGGCTGATACCTATAAGCATGGCGCATACGGCCAGATCGAGGCTGTCGGCAGCCGCGTGCCCAACGCCAGCCGCAGCGCCATCGTGTACATCGGCACGGCCCCGGTTCACACCGTTGCGCTGGCGGACGGTGAGACCTATCCCGTAAACAGGCCCGTTGTCGTCAACAATATCTCCGAGGCGCGGCAGCTTTTCGGCTACTCTGACGATTGGGCGAAATACACGCTCTGCGAAGCGATGCACGTCCACCTGGAGAACAAGGGTGTCGCTCCCCTGATCCTGATTAACGTGCTGGACCCCGGTAAGACCGGCCACAAGGGCACCTCCGGGAGCATCAGCAAGACGCCGGAGAACGGACGCATCATCATCCCCAGCGCGGGTGATATCGTTCTGGACAGCGTTGTCGTCAAGACCAGTGGCGATTCTCCCACCACCAAGATCAAGGGCACGGATTACGCGATTGCCTACAACGCCGAGAAAAAGACCATCACGATCACCGAGCTGGCCTCTGGCTCTCTGGGCACCGCCGCACTTGCCATCACCTATGATACCGTCAACGCCGCAGGCGTTACCGCGAATGATGTGATCGGCGCGAGCGACGGGCTGGGCCTGAACACGGGCGTATTCGCCGTTCAGAACGTCTACCAGGTCACGGGTTATATCCCCTCTTTCCTGGCCGCGCCCGGCTTCTCCTGCATCCCCTCTGTCCATGCCGCGCTGTATCAGAACAGCCAGAAGATCAACGGGCATTGGGACGCCTATATGTTCGTCGACCTGCCGTTAACCGATGGAAGCACGGTCCTGACGCTGGATACCGCCGTGACGTATAAGAACGCCAATGGCTACACCAAGCCGAACGAGACCGTGTACTTCCCGATGGCCCATGGCATTGACGGCGCGTATTATCACATTTCCGTGCTGGCTGCCGCCAACTTCCAGGAACTGCTGATCGCCCAGGACGGCGTTCCCTACAAGTCGGCAAGCAACACCGATTGCGCGATCATCGAAAGCCCGTATACCAGCGCGAGCGACGCCGGGCGCATCTATGATGACAACATCATCAACAACAAGCTGAACAAGAACGGAATTGCCAGCGCCGCTTTTGTCGGCGGACGCTGGGCCATCTGGGGCGCTTCCAGCGCTGACTACGACCAGGAGAACGGGGACAGCATCAATGTGGCTGAGACCAACCGCATCATGCTGTTCTATGTCAGCAACGACTTCCAGCATCGTCGGACCCGGGATATCGACAAACCGATGTCCAAGAACGACCTCCAGACCATCGCCTCCGAGGAGCAGGCGCGTCTCGATGCCCTGCGCAAGATCGGCGCCCTGATCTATGGCGACGTCTACCTCGACGCCAGCGCGGTGGCCAGGAGCGACATCATGAACGGGGACTACGCCTTCTCGTTCAACGTCACGACGACCCCGCTCGCCAAGAGCCTGACGGCAATCGTCAACTGGACTGACGCCGGGTTCGAGACCTACTTTGAGAACCTGGGCAACTGATGGAGGTGAACAGAAATGCCGCAGCGAGTATATAACAATGTCGAGGCCCACCGGATTCTGGATACCGTCCGGGGCGTTCAGCGAGTGGTTGAGGACGTGACGAAGGTCGGCCTTCCTACCATCAAGTTTTCCACCACGGAACTGAAGAATATCGCCGGTATGGCTATGGATGTGAATATGCCCACCTCCACCCACGCCGAGGCGATGGAACTGACCATCTATCACAACAACGGCATCAACTGCCGCTACCTGTCTATGCCGGAGAAGCACCTGATCGAAGTGCGCATCGTCCGGCAGCGTTACAACAACGCAACCGGCGAAATCGAGCACGAAAGCGTGAAGTACCGCGTTACGTGCACGCACACCGAAGGGCAGAAAGGCGACATCGAAACCGGCTCCCCGTATGGCAGCACGGAGAAATACTCTATCCTGCGCTACGAGGAGGAGGTCGACGGCGAGGTCACGACGATCATCGACGCGATGGCCGGAGTCATCAGGTATAACGGCGTGGATTATACCGACGACATCGATAGCATGCTGAACTAACCCACCTGGGAAATGCGCGAACCTGCTCCAAATGCGCGAACGTTCGCGCATTTGGCCGTGAACGTGCATTTCCCACACTTCTGAAAGCGAGAGCATGATACCATGAACGAAAAAGAAATCATCAATCAGGCAGAAGCCGCAGATAAGCCGGAGAACACCGGCACAGAAACCGAAGACAACGAAGAAAAGGCCATCGACATTGTAAAGAAGCACCTTGAAGAAATCCGGGAAAAGAGCAGGGAATCGCTGGAGGCCATGCGCGAGGGCAAGGGCAGATTGAAGCTGGAGACGCCCATCAAATCCGGCGATCATACGCTCGAAGAACTGGCCTATGACTTCACGACCCTTACCGGCCTTGACTACACCATGGCCATGGACAGCGACGTGAACGCCAGGGACGCCTACAAGATCACGTACAGGCAGGGACTTGCCCTTTTTGCCGCCGCTGCGGCAAAACACACGGATCACGTGGATACGCGCAGTATCATCGAGAACATCGGTATGACAGACGCCGTGGAATGCGTGCAGCTTGCAACATCTTTTTTCGTTGCTTCGACGCGGGCGGGCCGTTTGCGTATCTCGAAATGGTCATCCAAGTAGGCATGGTTACGCACACGTCGATCAAAGACTTTTTGGAATTGCCTATCAGACACTTTTTGCGCATTGCGCAATCACTCGGACGAGTGCTGGAAAAGCGGAACGGCGGATAACCGCCGCTCCGCATTGCAAGGAGGCGGCAGCGTGGAGATCACCTATGAAGGTTACGATATAACCGATTGGGCACAAGTGCGCAAATGCGTGAGCCGTGATACAGCCGGGAATCGCTGCGACAGCCTTGATATAACATTCGAGAACGCCGCCGGTTGGTACAATTTGGGGCCAAAGGAGGACGATCAGATCATCGTTTCTCACAACGGCTATGATACCGGCGTCATGTTTGCCAATACAATTCTGCCCGAGGATGGCAGATTCCGTATACTGGCTTCATCCTTGCCGTGCGCTGCACGTGTAAAAGCGTATCAAAGTTTCATCGACAAGAGCATTGAAGAGATCATGAGGACCTGCGCCATGAGCAGCAGCATGGGTTTTCAGATCTTCGGCATTGACAAGAATACCATCATCCCCTACATCCAGCGAGAAAACGAAAGCTGCGCCGCCTTTCTTTACCGCCTGCTGCAGATGGAAGGGGCCATGCTTAAATGCGTCAATGGCATATATACTGCCATCGGCATAGAATACGCCCAGGCACTGGACCCTCATCAGACTATCGAAGTGATGGCAGATCAACCCGGCGTTGAATACAGGCGCAACGGACAGGCCCACAGGATGCTCACCGTGAAAACACCTTACGGGAGCGCTGCCGCCGAGGATTTGAGCGTGCCCATCAACCACAACGACATTATTCGCAGCAACCTTCCGGCCAGGAACGATATTCAGGCTGGACGCTGGGCCAGAAATATACTTCTCGACGAAAACAGGAAGTGCGAGAAGCTGATCGTTCAATCCACCTTCAACCCGGGGTTTACCGCCATGACGCGAATCGACATCGAAGGCAATACGGACGCATCGGGCGAATGGCTCATTCAGGATGCAGAGCATGATTTTATAGAACTGAAATCCACGATGACGGCGCACAGATGCGTCGCGTCGATCCAATAAGGGGGCATACCATGGAAAACTATCTTGGCTGCATCGAGCGCGGCGAGATAATAGAGGCCAGCGAAGCGGGTTATGTGGTGAAATCTCTTGACCGCGCCGGGATAGTATCACCCTCGATATCCCCCATCGACACCAACACCTATATACCTGGCGACATGGTACTGTTCGTGCTGTTCAGGGACGGCACCGGCAAGATCATATCGTATGCATGAGGCAACACCCATGATGAAGCAGATCATACAGGGCATTCAGTTTATCGTGCCGCGATTCTATTTTACAGGAAGCGGCACGCTTGTTTTTTGGCTTGGCCGAGAGTTTTTCTTTCGTTGAGATAAAGAGGTGGTGAAACCATGGCACAGACCCTTGAAACCATAATCGCCATAAACGCGACAATAGGCAACGGATTCAGCGAGATAGGCGCTACCTTGACCGCTCTTGGCTCACAAATCGACGGCATCAGCGAAAAGCTGATCGGCTTCGGCAAAGACAGTCTCAAAACCTACGAGGACTATGAGAAGAACATGGCCGAGGCGCGCGTCGCTTTGGCTACTGTCTACGGAAAGGACACCAAGGAACTTGACCAGGTCATGAAAAGCCTGGACGAATCCGCGAGGGAATGGGCAAGCACGACCATATTCCATACGGATGATGTAGGAAACGCCATCACCGAGGCTGCCCGCGCTGGTTGGGATTACAACATGATTATGTCTGGAATCCCGGTTGCAATGCAACTTGCGCAGGCGGGCAGCATCGACCTTTCCGACGCCATCTATTACATCACCGAAGCCGCAAAAGCTGGAGGCATCGCCTTTGAAGACCTGGGCAGCTTCGTGGATATGTGGGCATACACCGCGAACAGCAGTAACGGCAGCATTGAAACCTTCGGCGATACCATGCTCCGCCTGGGAAGTGTCATGCAGTTTGCGGGCAGCCGCGAAGAATTGCTGTCCCTGATCGCCATTATGCACGACACAGGTACCGAAGGCAGCACGGCGGCAACACTGTTGCGCACGGCCATGATGAACATACTGGCTCCCAGCGGTACGGCTGGCGCGGTTTTGGAACAGCTAGGCGCTACGGAGGAGGAAATCGAGAGCATCCGACAGGACGCCAGCAAGCTGGAAGCCCTTGAAATCCTAGGTGAACACGGCTTTTCCGCATTTGATGACAAGGGGCAGGCGAAGCCAATCCTGGAAACTTTCAGGGACCTTCGCGACGCCCTGGCAGACATAGCGGGGGGCTATGATCTGATCGACAAGAACGAAACCACCCTTGGCGTTCTTGGCACAATCTTTGGAAAGCGCGGCATTACCGGCGCGTTGAACATCATGAACATGCTGGAGCATGCCGAGGACTTGCAACAGCAGCTTCTCAACGGCGACGCAGCAGGTTACGGCGAATACGCTGCCGGTACGATGATGGACACGCTTTACGGGTCTATCGAGACCTGGGAGAGCAAGGTGGAAAACCTGGAACTGCGAACTGGCGAAGCGTTGGCAGCCCAGGTACAACCAGTCCTTGAAACTGTAGGCGGCATCGCGGACAGCATCGCAAATCTTGACACGGGTACCTTTAATGCACTGGTGTCAGGGCTTGAAATCATAGCCGCCGCTGGTCCCGGCCTGATAGCAGCGGGCGGCGCGTTCCGCCTGATCGGCTACGCACTGACACCCGCAGGAGGAACCGGTTTAGGACTTACCGCGCTGGTCGCAGCCGCCGCCGCGATCAACGAATTGGAGGAGGCGGACTTCGCCGCGCAATTCGGCGATCTTGAATTGGATTCTTCCCAAATCCAGAACTATGTCCAGAAACTCGGAGACGACTTTAAATCCGCCTATGCCAATGTAGACGAATTTTCCCGCGCCTTGAATGAAGCCGTAGAGCAGTATCAGACTACCAGTTCTTCATTCAAGGAAAATCTCATCAGCGACATGTTGACCGGCGTCGAAATCAAGGAGGGATCGGAAGAATATAACAAGCTGGTCAACATGGGCAGCCAGATGCAGACCGCCATAGAGCAGGGCATCAGAAACGGTTATGGTGCCACGATGGAAAGCGTTACTCAAACCTTTGGAGACAGCGCCGATGAAATCGACAACGGCGTCTGGGGGCAGATCATAAGCGTGCTCGAACAGGGAATGGAGCAGGAATTGGGAGAAGCCCGGAGTCTTGGCCAGCGCCTGCGCGACGCAATGATGGAGGCATTCAAGGATGGGCGCCTGAATGGTGATGAAATTGCCAATATCCAATCGATCATCGACGAACAAAACGAACTTCTTGCCAGACAGCAGGACCGTGAACACTACTTGGAGCGCCAGCGCATCCTCCGAAACGCGCAGACGCTTGGTCTTGACGCCATTCGGGAAGCCTCCGATCAAGTGGAAAAAGAGCGTGACGCCGAATGGGAAACGCTGATGGATCGTCAGACCGCAGATTACTATGATGTTGCCACATGGTACGATCAGGCGATCAAGAACGGCCTTGAGATTCCTGAAATTGAAAAAGGAGCAAATGGGCAATACTACGCAACCGGCAACTACAAAGTTGCAACCGAGGCTGATAAAGAAATAGGACTTGCTGAACTGGCACAGCGGCAGGAAGCGGAACGCTATCGCTGGAGCACCAATTTCAATGACTTCATCATGGGGCTATGGACGGAGGGTATAACGTCCAGCAATTTAAGCGGGACCTGGACCGCGCTGGAAAACCTCGCGCAGAGCGTTCAGGATAATGGCGGCGTCATTACGCTGGCTGAATCAAACGCCTATGACGAAGCGTCAAACCCAGAGGCCACGGCTCAAACTGTGCGATATCTGGAAGACATGATCGGCTCCTTAGGTGGTTACAACAGATTACAAGAATATGCCGACTACTATGCTGAACAAGGAGATATGGACACAGCGCAGCAATACCGACTGCTTATGACGATGTCTGATATCTTCTCGACCAGCGGCATGGCATACCCGCAAATCGGCCCTGTGTACAGTCAGGACCAAGAAATGCGAACGCAGGGCGAGATAGAGAGAGCGCGAAACGACATCCAGAATATGCGTGCCGATCTCGCGTCCCTGCAAGGCTCGGGACATTTGGGCCTTCCTGCGGGCTATTCCGATTCCAGTGCGCAGGAGATCGAAGCGGATATCGTCGTGCGTCAGAATGAACTCGCCAATCTCTACGCACGGAACGGCATTGAGATCCCCGTTACGCCCTATGTGGAGGGTACAGACGCCGTGGAATCCTTACGGGATCAGGGCGTGCAGGTCCAGGTAGAGGGCGACACCCAGCAGCTACAGGCCACCATTGACGGTGCGGACGGCCAAACCTTGATGACGTATGTAAATGGCGATGCCTCTAACCTGTCCATGAGCATTCAGGACCAGAACGGACTTACGCTTCGTGAGAACGTCACCGGCGACGCTTCGAGTCTTTCCAGTATCATATCCTCCTACGACGGAAGAACCATTACCGTGAACATCCGAGGAAACAACATGATCGGCAGTATCGGGGGACTGAAAGCACATGCCACTGGCGGACGCGCCACCGAGGCTTCCGTATTCGCCGAGGCCGGACCTGAATGGGCCATACCTGAGGAGCACAGCGAACGTACCGCCGAACTATTGGCCGCTGCCAGCGCAGCCAGCGGATTCACCTGGCCGGATATCATCAGCCGATTTGGCGGGTTTAATGCCAACCCAGGCCATGTTCCCACGACACTGGTCTACAGCCCCACCATCTACGCGCAGGACGCCGATGGCGTTGAGGAGAAGCTGATCGAGGACAAGGCAAGGCTGGACAAGTGGTATGCCGAAAAGCAGATGTTGGACCAAATGGAGGTGTACTCATGACGCTATCAGGACAGACCTACAGGTGCAGCGCAGGAGAGACCTTCGATGGCGTGGCACTTGATGTGTACGGCGACGAATCGTATGCCTGCGAACTGCTCAACGCAAATCCGGCGCTTTGCAGGCTGCCGGTATTCATGGGCGGCGAAATCCTTCAACTGCCAGTGGTTGAGGTGGCGGAAGAAGATGACGACGACGCAGACGAATACATGCCCGCTACGCCGCCGTGGAAGGAGTGACGCACATGACAAATATCGGGATGTGGAACGGACACGAATTTCTCGTGTCCCCTACCCTGATCCGCAGCTTCACCGGTCTGCAGATCACAGGTTCCAGTGAAACGGAGGATAAGACCGCCAGCAAGCAAAAGTATGTGAAGCGCAAAAATGGAAAGCCGACCGAGATCAAGATGACCATTCACCTGAACACGGCCATCGGCACTGATCCGAAGGAGGAAGCCCTGGCCCTCGTAGAGGAGGCGAGGACCGGGAAGGTGGACTATTTCTACATTGGAGACCAAAAGCTGCTCACCTGCAAGATGATGCTCGTGGACGCCCAGGTCACGGAAACCATGATCTCCAGCACGGGGAAATGGATCAATGCAGAGGTGAAACTGACTTTCAAGCAGGCATCCAAGAACAGCACCGAAAAAGCCACGACCACAAAAAAGAGTAGCAGCGGCAGTAGCGGCGGCAGCAGCAAAACGTCCGTAAAAAAGACCAGTACAAAAACCACGAAGTCGACCAGCACTAAAACTTTGGTAACCGGCGTTGCGAAACAGGTCGCGGATAAAGCTAAATCGAGCAATACTAGCACTGCAAAAGCGACATTAGCTAAAACAACCGTTAAGGCAGCAAAAGCCATCAAGAAAATAACCAGCGCAGCAAACAAGTCGACGACCAAGAAGAAAACCACAAAAGCGACTGGATCAACGACCCGGTACAGCAAGACCAAGTAAGCAGGTGAATACATGGCTGTTTATCAGATCGATAATGTTCCCTCCCCTATCGACTTTCAAGAGGAAGATATCATCAAGCGCACGCTGCAAAACGCGAAAAACCTGTTGATGTGTCAGATGGGCGAAGTGCCATATGGCAGGTACAGGGGCTTTGATTCCTCGCTTTATCATCTTCCAATCACCGATCTGCGCACAGCATTGCTGCCGGAGTTGGATCGTCTGATGATGTGGGAACCTGACGTGGAAGTTGTTGACGCGGAAGCATCCTTGTTCGAGGACGGCACCGTGTACATCAAGGTATACGTCGATGTAACCATCGACGAGTGACAAGGAGGCGAAAACGTGGACGATACTGAACTTCACTATGTTACATATGACCCAGACTCTATTTGGGAGCAGATGATGGTCGCCTATGTTGAAGCCGGCGGCGATATCCTATACCCCGGCGACGAGAAGGAAATGCTTCTGCGAAGCGTGTTATCCGATATCGTACAGGTTTTTGCCGGTATCGACAATGGCTTGCGGATGCAGACGCTCAGATACGCCGTGGGCGACTACCTGGACATCATCGGCGAACAGCGCGGATGTGAGCGCATCGAAGCCACGGCGGCCACGGCCACCATAACTATCACCACGAACGAAACCGGCAGCCAGATCACAATTCCGGCAGGCGCATCGATGACCGCAGACGGTGAGTTATACTACCTCCTGGTGGATGACCTTGTGCTGACTGGATATGCGCAGGAGATCATAGCCGAGATCATCGCCGACAGAACCGGAAGCATCGGCAACGGGCTTTACAGAGGAACCCAGATGCAGATGCAATCCACCTACGCGGCCATCAACAGCATCACTGTCGCCAGCGACGCTACGGGCGGCCAGGAGCGCGAGAGCGACGATACCTACCGCGAGCGCATCCGTCAGTATAGCCTTGCCAGTGTATCCAGTGGCCCTGCCCGTCAGTATGAAGCGGCGGCGAAGGCCGTGAGCAGCGAGATCATCGATGCAAAGGCCGTCAACCTTGGCGCCGGGAGCGTGGGCGTTTACCTCATACTTTCGAGCGACACGGGTGCCGCCGCACTGATCCAGTCCGTGCTTGATGCACTGAACGCTGAGCATACCCGCCCGCTGACCGACAATGTTTCTGTATACAAAGCCACGGATGTACCATACACCCTGAATGTGCAATGCACCACCGATGGCAGCAGCCAGACCAATAGCGCAATCGCAAAAGCCGTCAGCGAATACCAGGAATGGCAGGACAACACCATTGGCCTTGCGTTCAATCCTGATCGGCTCATGGCGGCATTATACCAGGCTGGCGCGAGCAGGGTCGTATGGGCAGAAGGAAGCGCGTTCAACGGAACCGGAGATATCGAATACACGACCATCGAGGATAGCGAGCGATGCAAAGGGACCATAACCCTTACGACCATTGGAGGGTGACGCGCAGTGTTCAACGTCGATATTGAAAAACTGGTCCCAAAGTTCATCCTGAACGATAAAAACGGCTATGCTGTTGCCAAGGCCATCGAAGCGGCCCTGCAGGCGCTTAACGACGCTGCCCTGCAGGGCTACAACTGCATCACGGATTACGACACCATGCCCGAATGGCGTTTGGACGAATTGGCCTGGGAACTGAACTGTCTGTACGATTACTCGGCGGACATCAGCGCCAAACGCCAATGGATCAAGAACGCGGTCCCTTACTACTCCGCCCACGGCACACCGCAGGCGATCTACAACTACCTTGAAGGCGTTTTTGAGCGGGTGCTCGTCGAAGAGTTTTGGGAATACGGCGGCGATCCATACCATTTCCGCGTGACTGTGGAAGGTGCCTGGAGTGCCGAGGCGGACGAATGGGCACGGAAGGCCATCGCAACAGCGAAGAACGTCCGAAGTGTGCTGGACACCTTGACGTTCGACGCACACGCGGTCTACGCGGATATCGGCCCGGGTACAGCGGTCACAGGCATTGAGATCATCATGGAATATGACGCGATTTAAGGAGGACACAGTCATATGAGTAACTGGGTAGGCGTTGTAACCAACGCGGGCAAGGCTCTGCTTGAACAGTGGGCGGCCAGTGCAGCGACGCTGAACATCGAAAACGCAACGGTTGGCACCGGCACGATTTCGGAGGCCAATCTTCGCGTTGCGACATCTGTATCACAGGAGGTCACCAGCGTGGCTGTCGTAAGCCAAAGTCGCACGGACAGCGGCGCGAGATTCCGCGTCCAGGTCACGCCGCTGGACGACGAATACAATATGCGCCAGATCGGCATTTGGGGCCGCGTGGGCACGGGTTTGCGCACGCTGCTTGCTCTGTATCAAAATGAGGACGGCATTATCATCCCAGCCAAGTCAGTATCCCCCAACTTTGTCTTCTCTCTGTACTGCGGCATTGCAATGACGCATGATGGTGATGTCCGGCTCATCACGGACGAGGGGGCCTATGTCACACTTGATACGTTCAATAACGTTCTCGGTTCGTTGAATAATTTGTCGCTTTCCGCCGGTCCAAACTCCATAGTTCAGATCCGCAAAGGCAGCTACGACGCTCCGATCATGGGAATGGTGATCTACGGCAAAAGCATGCAGGACGGTGCGCCTACTCCTGACGCGCCTGCGGACATCGTGACCGCTGGCAGCAGCGGGACCTTGCCGATGGTGAGCACAGGAAAGAACCTGATACCGTTTACCTATGGTACTCCGCAGGTCATAAAAAGCGTTCACTTCACTCCGAATCCTGATGGCACGGTGAATGTTTCAGGTATAAATCCTTCAACTTATACTGCTTCGGAATTCAACCTGTTTAGTTCTAGCACTAGTGGTTTTCTGCCAAACGGCACGTATACTGTTTCTGGGCTCCCTACTGAAGGTACAGGATTGGGTGTTTGTGGTATGACTGTAGAGACGGGCCCTAAAAATGGTAGCACTGTATATTATACGCATTTACAAGCCAGCGGACATACATTTGTTTGTACGGATAGTAGGACGATTAAATCTATCTATATAGCCATCAGTCCTAACACTAGAGTGAACGCTGTATACGCGCCCATGCTGAATGTCGGTACCAGCGTGGAGGAATACTCGGCCCCCGTGGGCATCACCTCCGACATCCCCACGCCGAACGGTCTGCCAGGCATCCCGGTGGACAGCGGCGGGAACTACACCGACACGGACGGGCAGGAATGGCTTTGCGACACCATCGACCTGGAGGCGGGGGTGTGGGTGAAGCGGTGCGGAATTGTAAGCTACGACGGGCAAAGCGCGTCCGGGTGGGAACGTGTCAACGCTGCGAACAGTAAGTATCGTTTCAGGAATACGACTTTGACTTCGGTAATTCTGAATGCCGCCACCAATGATGCTGTTGTGCCGCTACTTTGTACTCATTATACGAGGACTAGCGCGAATGCAACATGGACAAACAACAATGTCAATGGTATCGCCGTGGACAACGGTGGCGGCATGTTCATCGCTGATGCAGCCCTGTGTGATTCCGGGACGCTGGAACAATTCCTTGCACGATTCCAGACATCACCCATGATTGTCGTTTATCCCCTCGCCGCGCCGGTGGTGACCCAGCTGACGGAGGCGCAACTGACCGCGCTTCGCGCCCTGCGTACCTTCGATGGTTTCACGGCGATCTATACCACTGATGATGCTGCCCCGGATATCAAGGTCGATTACGCCACCTTGACCAAGGTGTACATCGATAGAGCTATCGAAAAGATAAACACAAGTCTGGCCGCTATCGTCAGCGCCCACAATGATCTCGTGGATGGTGAGAGCACCCGATTGGTTTATGAGGACGGGCAGGTCTGCATTGTTGAATAACAGATGGAGGACGATAGCGCATGATTACGATTAAGTGCACGCCCAACGGAACACTGGTGCTGGGCTTCGCGGGTGAGAACGTCCATCGGAGGGTCGAATTTGACGTTGCATCCTGGCTGCTTTTGTACCCGGATGCGGCGTTTACCGTGCTCCACAAAGCGCCTGGCACGGACGCGGCATATCCTGCCATGGATGTGGAACTTGAGGGAAATAAGCTCTACTGGAACCTGACCAGTGGCGATCTTTCCGCATCCGGCAGCGGTGAGGTGCAGTATGTGGTCCGCAGCGGCGAGGAGATCGTGGGCAAATCCGTTGCCTGGAAAACCTATACCCAGCGGGCCCTCGATGGAAGCGCTACGCCGCCGGACTCCTGGACTGGCTGGCAGGAGAAGTTTCTGGGACTCCGGGACGAGGCCGTGGAGGCAGCAAGCGCGGCCCAGGATGCCCAGGAAGCCGCCGAGACGGCTCGGGAAAGGGCCGAGACGGCCCAGCATGGGGCAGAAGCAGCCAAGAGCGGGATCGAGGAAGCCCAAGCCGCCGCCGGGGCATTCGCCCAGGCGGCAGCGACCGCCCGGCAGGGCGCGGAAACAGCGCAAGGCGCGGCTGAGACGGCCAGATCAGACGCAGTGACCGCCAAAGGCAAAGCCGAGGATGCCCAGCATGCCTCCGAGACCGCCAGAGGCAAGGCCGAGGACGCCCAGCAGGCCGCAGAGACCGCCCAGGGCAAGGCCGAGGATGCACAGCAGGCGGTGGAAAATGCTCAAACCGGGGCTGAAAATGCCCGGCGGGCAGCGGAAAATGCCCAGCGGGCAGCGGAAAATGCCCAGCAAGCGGCCGAAACTGCCCAGGGCAAGGCCGAGGATGCGCAGAGTGCTTCCGAGACGGCCCAGGGCAAGGCCGAGGACGCCCGGGAGGCCGCAGAGGGAGCCCGGGACACCTCGCGGGAATACCGCGACGAAGTGGTGGAGACCGCCGAGGGCATCGCCCAGCAGACCACCGCCGAGGACATCGCGGCGATGGTGCGGGCCATATCCGGCAATCTGGAGGAGCTGGTGGAGATCAATCGCTCCATCCGCTACTATGACGCGCTTCCGGAGGAAGGCACCGAGGGCTACACCTACATTACACCGGACGGCGTTTACCACTACGCGAAAGGCGAGTACATCCAGGTATCCGGCAGCGGCGACCTGAACGGATTCAGCTTGTCGCTGGACGCTGGCGGGCGGGTGTTGTTGTCCTACGTCAACCCGGAGGACGAGACGGACACCGCCGAGGCCGTCATGCCCACCGACACCACCGGCCAGGAAATCCTTTCCATCCTGCGGGACATCACCGCGTCCATGCGCATATGGGCGTCCAGACCATCTACCACGGAGGGATGACATCATGGCATTACTGGATATTTTCAAGGAGACGACACAGAAACAAATTTTAGCGGAATTGAAAGCACAGTCGGCGCTTGTGTCCATACTGGCCCACGGATATGACATTGAATCTCCCGCTGCGCTGCGGGAACTGGTTGCCTCCGGGCAGATCAACCGCTGGCTGAACATCGGGGACGTGATATTCATTCCCTGGACGGACAACGGCGGCAACACGCCGGTTGAATACCAATACCCGTTCGTGGTCGTGTACATCGGGGACGCCTACGACGAAAACGATGTCAAGCATGAAAATGCCCTTTGGCTGATGGCGATGTACGGCACGCCGAGGGACATCATTTTCGACGCGGCGGAGAGCACGCCCGTCGATCTCACTGAGGAACCGAATGCCCTGGAAGGCTGGTATTACTGGGGTGTGGACGGCTCTACCTATACCGAGCTGCATCTCAGCACCGGCGACCCGATCCCCACGACCTACGCTTCCGTTGCCAAGTGCGGCATCAACAATGTTTCCGTGCTTCGCTATGGCTATAATCGCTGGCGCGACAGTGCCTACAGGCAATGGCTCAATAGCGACGCCGAGAAAAATGAGGGTTGGTGGACGGAGCAGCATATGGGAGATCGTCCGCCTTCTGACGCGCAGAACAATCTCCCCGGCTGGCTCAACGGCTTCACGGAGGAATGGCGGGCGATTTTCAAGCCCGTCAAGGTGGACACGGCCTGCAACACGGTCACGGACGGCGGCGTGACCGACACGACCTATGACACCTTCTTCCTGCCGTCCGTTGAGCAGATGTACGGCGCACCCCAGGCCGCAGGCGTAGAGGGCGAATACTGGCCCTACTGGAAAGAAGAGACTGGGTTGGACGCCCCGTCCAACGGTTCCAGCTCCAATACCAACGACGCGCGGAAAATCCCGTCCATCGCAAACCCGACCGGTAGTGCGGTCTACTGTCGTTTGCGCTCCGCGTATCGCGGCAACTCGCACTACGTTTGTCTTGTGTTCACGGCGGGCTATCTCAACAACAACAACGCGACCACCTCGTACCGCGCCCTCCCGGCTTGTGTAATCTACTGATCCGATAATTCGGGGCGCGTAAGCGCCCTCTGAAAGGAGCGATGCTTATTGAGTGTCCCGGAACCCCTGAGACACAAGGGGAGACTGGAAGTCCACGTCAGGGGTCAATACCTTGCAAGTTATACCATCAAGATCATGGCGAACAAGAAGGTATTCCCTGCCGATGTGGACGACGAACTGATCCACCGAATCAAAGTCTGCGCCATCGACATCTATACAAAGACGTGGACGGCAAACAAGATCAATGCCGAAGCCAATGCCGTCAACCGCGAAATGCGGTACAGATTGCAGCGGGAGGCATGGATACTGTGCAGCGAAATGCTGGCCTGCATTGGGATCGCCAAACAGGTATTTCACCTGCGCAACAAGCGCATGAAATACTGGGGCGGTCTCATTATTCATGTACAGGCTTTGATTCAATCGTGGATAGAATCAGATGCCAAGCGTTACGGGCAACCGTGACGATAGCATATGGGTGTAGGCTGAATGTAGTGCGGTCAACTGTCGTTTGCGCTCCGCGAATCGCGGCAACTCGAACAACGTTTGGAATGTGAACACGGCGGGCTATCTCAACAACAACAACGCGAACAACTCGTACCGCGCCCTCCCGGATTGTGCCGCCTATTTCCCGCAAAACGGCCTACGCATAGCGATGGTTCGCGGGGATGTATGACACAAGGAGCCGAACCCATGCCGTGTTAACGGCGAACAATACCGAACTGATGCGGTCGGGTTTCGACCCGGTATCGCTATTCACAGCAAGGATTACCAATGGACATTGAACAGATCATTGGATTTGAAGCCCTTTGGGAAAGCATGATGAAGTGCAAGCGCGGCGTGCTGTGGAAGGACAGCGTCGCCGGTTTCTGCCTTGATTCCATCAGGCAGGTTTCGACGCTGTGCGACCAGCTTCACGACGGGTCATACCGGGAACGCCCGCACAAGTATTTCACCGTCAACTATCCCAAGGAACGAAACATCATGAGCATATCCTTCCGGGATCGGGTATATCAGCGCAGCCTCAACGATGTCGGCATCTATCCCGCCATGTGCCGGGGCTTCATCTATGATAATGCCGCCTGTCAGAAAGGCAAAGGCGCCGACTTCGCCCGGAACCGCCTGAAATGCCATTTGCAGAAGTATTACCGGAAGCACGGCGCGAAGGGCTATGTGCTCAAGATGGATGTGCGCGGGTATTATCCGAACATGCGGCACGATGTCGCCAAGGCCATCTTCGCGCGGTGTCTCGATCCGGAGGTTTACGCCCGCGCCGCCGTGATCCTGGACGGCTTCCCCGGCGACGTCGGCTTCAATCCGGGCAGCCAGATCATTCAGATCGCGGGTGTATCCGTGCTTAACGACATCGACCACTATGTAAAAGAGCGCCTGCGCATGAAGCACTATATCCGGTATATGGACGATATGTTGGTTATCGACAGCGACAGATCGGCGCTGGAACAGGTTCGGGATGCAATCGCGGGAAAGCTGGCGGACATCGGCTTTGAACTTCATCCTGCCAAGACCCGCATCATTCCCCTGGAGCGCGGCGTCATGTTCCTGGGCTTCATCTACCGCCTGACAGATACCGGCAAGGTGATCCTGACCATCGACCCCGTAAGGGTTCGGGCGGAACGCAAGAAGCTGTACCGCCTGGTCAAGCAGGCAAAGGCGGGACGCCTGTCACGAAAGAAGGTGGACGAGAGCTATTCATGCTGGCGCAGCCATGCAGCCAAAGGGAATAGCTGGAAGATGCTGAATCGGATGGATTCATACTATAACAGCCTTTGGAGGGATGGTTGATGATAACGATTATGCGCAAGGACATCGCGCGATTGAAGCGAGAGAATGACCGGCTGAAACGGGAGATCAAAGAGCTGGCCGCGACGGATGCCAGGCCCTTTGAGGCCGCAAAGCCCTACCAGGCCGGGGAGATCATCACGGACGGCGCGAGGGTATACATCGCGGACCAGTACATAGCCGCCGGTGAGACCGTCACGCCCGGCGTAAACTGCATCATGAGCAGCATCGCCGACATACTCAACAAGAAAACGGATTGAATCACAAGGAGGGTAACACTATGACTTACGCGATCATCGAGTGCGTCAATGGTCATTTTTTCGTCCGAGCCGAGGGCATCACGTCCATCGAAAGTGCGAAGGTCCAGTATCACGGCAGGTGTCAGGCGCTTTGGAACGCGCCCGATGTGACGAGTGCTTACGTCATGATCGTCAATACCCAGCTTGACGTGGTGGAGGGGTGCAAGGAGTATATCCATCACTCCGCTGAGTAAAACCGTGGACACTGCCAACAGGCCGCCCAAAACCGGGCGGCGTTTTTATTGCATCGTCCCGCGCGGGGATGGGCTGGTGGATGCTGTG
>Ga0310695_10002303_pt1 | contig 40781 bp, 63 predicted proteins | sample RumenRJG_04DNA_FD_203882 | JGI IMG/M metagenome (GOLD analysis project Ga0310695, IMG submission 203882) | Bovine rumen microbial communities from Lethbridge, Alberta, Canada - RJG_04 (v2) (version 2) | ecosystem: Host-associated > Mammals > Digestive system > Stomach > Rumen | place: Canada...
TGTACGTCAATCTGGAACTGGACCATGCCAGCTGCATCCGGCGCTTCATCGATCTGTACAAAGCATTGAACCTGAAGCCGGCGCACAAAGAGAACATCATGATCTGGGACCTGCGCGGACGGGCCGTGCCGATGAACAGACTGGCGCCGTTCCTGATCCGCCGTTTCAAGCCGGCGAAGCTGGAAGCGGTGATCCTCGATCCGATCTACAAGGTGATCACGGGCGACGAGAACGACGCGACGGAGATGGCGGAGTTCTGTTCGTACTTCGACCGCGTCTGCCTGGAACTGGAAGCGGCGATGGTCTATTGCCACCACCACAGCAAAGGCGCCGGCGCGAAGTACAGCAAGAGCGCCGACCGGTCGAGCGGCAGCGGCGTGTTCGCCCGCGATCCGGACGCGATTCTCGACCTGCTGGAGCTGAAGGTGGAGCCGGGCATGATCGAACGCTACGCGGGACAGAACCCGCACTGCTCGAACACGCTGACGGGCTGGGAGATGTGCGGTACGCTGCGCGAGTTTGCGCCGCCCGCGCCGGTGCGGCTGTGGTTCGACTATCCGTTGCACAGGCTGGACGTGTGGAACTTCCTGGCCGAGGCGAAAAACGGCGAGACGGTAGCCCGCGGCAAGGGCGTTGGGAAAACGCAGCGTACGGCCGACGACTGGGCGCACGACCTGGACGAGGCCTACGAAGCCTGCGGCGGCGGCAATGTGCCGCTGAAGGAGATCGTCGGATACATGCAGGTGAACGGGAAACCGGCGGAACGGACGATTGAAAATCAAATTAAGAAGGACAAACGATTTGCGCGAATCTTCATTGACGGCAATTCCTATATTACAAAGAAAGAAGAATAAAAATATTGTTTTTTCGTAGGTTGGGCGCGCATTGCCCAAAAATGCAAAAAGAAGGGCGGACAACGCCCAGAAACCCTATAAAGTAATATTTCAGGGCGGTGAAAACCCAACCTCAAAAAGACCCATGAACTACTGCGGGAACCCATGAAGAAACTTTCATGGGATTCCCGACTAGTTCGTTCATTTGGGCGCGGAACGAAGCAAAAGACCGGCGCGATATTCAGGCAAAATCGGAAAGGATAGTTTCTAATGCGGACGGTGAAAGACTTTTTTAACTGGCTCATGACGAAGATCGACCCGTCTCACGTCGTTCGTCTGCGCGAAGAATGGGAGCGGCTGCCGCTGAAAGTGTTTGAGGCGATCGTGATGCTGCATGACGATTCAGCCTGGCCGGCTCTCTGGGACGCCTATGACGAACGAGTCGCGATCATGACGGAAGGTCGCGAGCCGACGGACGCCGATTTGCTGAAAGCCTGGGAGAGCGTGCTGGGGATCGAGGTGTGAAAGGAGACTCAACATGATGATAAGCAAACTGGATGCCGTCGCATATAAAAACGGTCATTTGAATATCAGGGACGGTCACGGCATTGTCCAGACGTACCTTCTGAACGGCAGCGGATATATTTGGCGCTCTTACGAAGGTCAGGTCGGCGTGCCCAAAACAGAAGGCACATGGGGCGACTTCTGGAAGCGGATTGTTGCAACGTATGAGGAAACTGACCATGAAGAGAAACTACCTTGGGAGGAATAGATGATGGCCGACTTACCTGTGAAGCCATGTCCGTTTTGCGGTGGGACAGACATCAGAATAAGAAACGTCTCGCTAACATCATCGACGTTGATGCCTTTCTGGGCGCACTGCGCTGATTGCGCTGCAGATGGGCCGCATAAGGGCGATTTTGATGATGCGATTATTTATTGGAATATCCGAGCGGGAGCTAAAGACGATAAAAACGCCGGACCTCAAAACTGAGGTCCGGCGGGCACGGCGCTATTCGTAATGCTTGCGGCAGGAGACGATGATGATGTGTTCGTCCTCGATGCGGTAGACGAGGCGGTGTTCGTCGGTGATGCGGCGGCTCCAGTATCTGCTGAATTCGTGTTTCAGTGGTTCGGGCTTGCCGATGCCGGTATAGCCGTAGCGGTCGATGTCTTTCAGCAGTTCGTTGATCCGCTTGAGGATCTTGCGGTCTTCTTTCTGCCAGTACAGGTAATCCGACCAGGCTTCATCGGTCCATGATTTGATCATGACTTAATCAACCTCGATGAGCTCATGCTGGGTCAGTTTGCCGGCTTCGGCCTGGGCGATACTGCGGCGCAGGTGTTCAACGTTGGCGCGGGTATAGAACGGATCACGCTCGATCGGGAAGGGGATGCGGTTTTCGCGGATCATGGTCTTGAAGAACAGGTTGACGGCGGTGGTAGGGTTCATGCCGACGTCGGAGCAGAATTCCTCGACCTGGCGTTTGAGGTTGGCGTCTACGCGGATGGACATGGTTGCAAGTGCCATGGTGATCACTCCTTTCGAGGACATTATAGCATGATTTGAAGACGAGGCAATACGTGATATTGCGCTGTGTATGATTTGAGGTGATAGGCATGATCAAGGCGTCTGACGCGGTGCTCCGCAACGCCGCGAGGGATAAGCTCAAGCTGGATTTCGCCCGTGAGGTGGAGCGGCAGACGGGGGAGCAGTTTGAGACTGAATTCCGTTTCGCGGCGGATGCGAAGCGGCGCTGGCGGTCGGATATCGCTTTTCCCGCTGCGCGAGTGGCGGTGGAGATCGACGGCGGGCTGTGGATCTATGGGCGGCACAATCGGGCCAGCGGGGCGTTGGCGGATATGGAGAAGGGGAACGCATATGCCGAGCGGGGCTGGATCGTTTTCCACACGCCCTGGGAATGGCTTGAGGATCCGGCCGCGGCGGCGAACCTGATGGAGCAGGTGGTGGGCGCGGTGATCAATCGCGGGATCGAGAGGAGGCGGCAGTAGTGGATGAACGGATGGACCGGCTGAGCGCGGCGCTCGACGAGCTGATCGCCGAGCGGAACGAGGCGATGAAGCTGGCGGAGAAGTACAGGGATATGCTGCAGGCACACGGCATTGTCCTTGAATCGGAGCTGCTGCCATGGGAGGAACGATGACGGAGTCTTTGTCAGAAATCAAAAAGGTCCTGCGTTCGGCATACTGGATTCAGAAGCGGCTTGACGACACTTTAGACCGGCTGTACGCGATGCGTGTCAGGATTGAAAGTGCCGGCGGGGTCCGTTATGACCGGGTTTCGGTATCCGGCGGAGATGAGCGTAATCCTCTGGAAGACGCTGTGGATGCGCTGATCGACTATGAACGTGAGGTCAAAAAACAATCTGAGCAGTGGACGGCAGCGCTGCGTCTTGTCAATGACATTATTCTTGGCGTTTCGGATGAACGTTTGCGTGTGCTGCTGACGTATCGCTATTGGAATTTCTGGCATTGGGAAAAGATCGCCTGTGAGATGAACTATTCGTGGAAGCAGGTGCATCGACTGCACGTTCAGGCGTTGATCGAGGCGAAAAAAGTCTATGACGGGATCAAGATGACACACAATGACACATTAATCTGTGATAAAGTGTAGACTGCGATGAACGGACAAAGAAAACACACCTTAGGACCGGGCAGGCGCTCTTCCCCCCAGGAGCGTCTGCTTTTTTATACACGAACGGAGGTGAGCCGTGATGGCGGGCAAGTTGACAGACAAACAGCAGCGTTTTGTTGACGCGTATGATGGGAATGCGACGCAGGCCGCCATCGCGGCTGGCTATAGTGAAAAAACTGCACGGTCCATGGGACGCGAAAACCTGACAAAACCTTACATTCTCGCTGAGATCAGGAGTCGCGAGGTAAAGCGCCGCACGCCGATGATCGCCAGCCGCGAGGAGCGTCAGGCGTTCTGGTCGGCAACGATGCGCGATACCGGCGAGGATATGAAGAACCGGCTGAAGGCGTCGGAGCTGCTTGGCAAGTCGGAGGCCGATTTTGTCGAGCGGCAGGAGATCTCGGGAGTGAACGGATCGCCGCTGATCGACGGTATCCGCGTGGAGCTGGTCGATTGTGCAGACGGTTAAGCTGCCGCGTGCCTTCGGCGCGCTGTTCAAGCGGACGCGTTACAAGGTTTTCTATGGCGGACGGGGAGGCGGCAAAAGCTGGCAACTCGGAACAGGACTCTTGCTCCGAGGAATGCAATCAAAACAGCGCTTTCTATGTGCACGTGAATATCAGAACAGCATAGCCGACAGCGTGCACAAGCTGTTAAGCGACATCATTGACCGTTACGGATGGGGATCGTTTTATACGGTCACAAAAGACCGGATCACGGGCCGCAATGGCAGCGAATTCATTTTCTGCGGCCTCCACCATAATGTCCAGGAGATCAAAAGCAAAGAAGGAATCGATGTATGCTGGGTCGAGGAGGCTCATAACGTCTCCGCTGAAAGTTGGGCTGTCTTGATACCGACGATCCGTAAGGACGGTTCGGAGATCTGGATCAGCTTCAACCCGCAAAGGCGCGATGATCCGACGTACGACTTCGTGCTGCATCCGCGTCCTGATTCGATCGTGAAAAAGGTTAACTGGAACGACAATCCATTCTTCCCGGCAGCGCTTGAAGCCGAGCGCCGCTATATGCTGGAGGTCGATCCGGAAGGATACCGGCATGTGTGGGAAGGTGAGACGGTCGTCCTGAGCGACGCCCTTGTGTTCAACCGAAAATTCGAGACGCGCACGTTCGACACTCCGTCGGACGCGCGCTTTTATTTTGGCGCTGACTGGGGGTTCAGCCGGGATCCTTCGGTGTTGATCCGCTCGTTTATCCAGGGCGACACGCTTTTTATCGATCATGAGGCGTGGGGCGTCCAGGTGGACATTGACGATCTGGCGCGCTATCCCGGCGAGGCAGGGCGCAGCATGTTCGATGAGGTGCCCGGCAGCCGCTTATGGCCGATCTACGCCGACAGCGCCAGGCCGGAAACGATCAGTTATGTGGCGGCGCGCGGCTTTCACTGTGAGCCGGCGGATAAATGGTCCGGCAGTATCGAAGACGGCATTGCCTTCCTGCGCGGTTTCCGGAAGATCGTCGTTCATGAGCGATGCCGGCACACGCTGGACGAGTTCCAGTCATACAGTTACAAGGTGGACGCTCGCACGGGCGAGATCCTGCCGAAGGTAGAGGATAAAAACAACCACTGCATCGACGCCTTACGCTATGCCCTGTGCAAGCTGATCAAGGACGGCGACGGTGTGATGACGTGGCTGAACGCTTTCGCCGAGAGGTGATCCCGATGAGTAAAAAGAACAAGCGGCCGCCCCTCGCGGCCAAGCGAGACAATTATGTCAACTTCGCTGCCCGGCTCGGTCTGGGTGCGGATAATATGAGCAGCTTCGGCGGTTACGCGCCGGGGCATCTTCTGACGCAGGACTATCAGCAGCTGACGGATATGTACTGTCAGAGCTGGATCGTCGGCAAGATCGTCACGGCTGTGCCCGAAGACATGGTACGCGCAGGCATCGACATCACCGGCTCGCTGAACACTCAGCAGGTGGAACGCATCGAGCGCAACTTTGTTTCGTTGCGGCTTTGGGATGCTTTGCAGAATAACCTGACATGGGGACGGCTGTTCGGAGGTTCGGGCGCAGTGATCCTGATCGACGGGCAGGATCTGTCCGAGCCGCTGCGACTTGAAGCGATCACACCGGGCAGTTTCCGCGGCCTGCTCGTATACGACCGCTGGCAGCTGTGGCCGGACTGGACGCGCGTCGTGACGCGCCTCGGACCTGATTACGGCCGGCCGGTGTGGTACACGATCGCGGATCCGCAGGCATACGGGACGGTCCCGGCGGATGCTCCGATCAGGATGAACGCGCGCGTGCATCGTTCGCGGCTCATCCTGTCCGAAGGCATCGTTGCGCCGCATGACCGCGCGGCAGTAGAACAGGGCTGGGGGCTGTCGGTGATCGAACGTGTGTTCGACCGGCTGATGGCGTTCGACGCTGCCAGCGAGGGCGCGGCCAGCCTGGTGAACAAGGCCTATCTGCGCACGCTCAAGCTGAAGGACTTCCGCAAACTGCTGGCGGGCCCTGACTCAAACATTCGCCCTGTGATGAAGCAGATCGACCTGATCCGCAAGTTCCAGAGCAATGAAGGGCTGACCGTTCTGGACGCCGACGACGAAACGCAGTCGAGCACGTATACCTTCGCAGGGCTGGATCAGGTGCTGCTGTCATTCGGTCAGCAGCTTTCCGGCGCTTCGGACATCCCGCTGACAAGATTGTTCGGACAGTCGCCGGCGGGGCTGAACAGCACGGGCGAGAGCGACATGCTCACGTATTACGACGGCATCCTCCGCCAGCAGGAGAGCAAGCTGAGGAACGCGATGCAGCTGCTGCTGGAGATCGAGAGCCGCAACCTGTTTGGCGTGCCGTTGCCGAAAGACGTGAATTTCGAGTTCAACAGCCTCAAGCAGATGAGCAACACTGAGAAGAGCGCCGTCGATACTGCCGACACGAACAGCGTCATGGCTGCATTCTCGGCGGGGCTGATCGACGAGCCGGCGGCCCTGAAGGAACTGGCCGACCGCGGCAAGCTGACGGGGCGCTGGAACAGTATCACACCGGAGATGATCCAGGAATCCCAGGCCGGGCCGCCGAGTCCATCAGTCGGTGCGCCGACAATGGACGCGCGGCCGAAGTTTGATATAATGGGTATGACAGACGGTGGTCCTGGCTCCGGGCGGCATAAAGAAAGCAGTACGAAAAAGCCCGCCGGCAAGAAACGCCGCGGGATTAAGCTGGGCGCTCAAGAATCCGCTGTTTTATCAAGTGCAATTAACGATCAGTTCAAGGCAAAGTTTCAGAACAGAATCGGCGAGAAATGCGGAGCATTTACGAGCAATTACTTTTACATTTTTGAAAATCACGGATTTGGCAGTTACATTGTGCTTTCAAAAATGCGTATCGTCGGGAACGAGGACAAGATCGCCAAATTCCTCAAAGGAAGTGACGCTAAATGACTGATGAGACTGCACAGCTTATCGAGCTCATAAAGCCTGTTGTTTATGCTTATCATGGCGAGGAAACTGAAAATGATCGCGAACAGGCGGCACTTCTTGGCACGGCGCTGATTTGTGAAGCAGAAAATCAAAACAGGGTTAGAGAAGTTATTCAGTTCCTAAAAGAAAATCCCAAGGTAGAATACGACGATCTTGAGTACTTTGTTTACGGCCCTGATGCTTACGAAGACGAATAGCGAAAAAGGCGACCTCAGACGAGGCCGCCTTTTTGATATCTGCGTACAGGAGGTGATCTCATGCCACTGAAACCGACACAGGCGCTCGTGCCATCGTTTCGGCCGTCAAAGGCGGTCGAAACGGAATTCCGCCGCCGCCTGCGTCAGGTGGCACGAGAGATCAAGCGGATCACGACAGGCGGCGGCGATCCCCTGCGAGAGACCTCACTGATCACTCGCCAGCTTCGCCAGTACGCAGAGCTGATCGGCCCCTGGGCGCAGGTCGTCGCCGAGAACATCGTGCTGAAGATGAATCGTATCAACCTGCGCGAGTGGAACGCGCTTGCCAAAAGATTGCACCGCGGACTGGCAGAGGAATATGCCAGCGGCAGCCGGATCGCCGTTCAGGTGGAAGACCTGACGACCAGCGCCGCAGAACTGATCACCTCGCTTCCGTATGACGCAGCGCTCCAAGTGGAGGCAAAAGTTGAACACGCACTCGTTGACGGTACGCGAGCCGACGATTTGCGCGACTTCATCTATGAACGCGGCGATGTGGCATGGCAGCGCGCGGACCTGATCGCCCGTACCGAAGTCAGCCGCCAGTCGAGCGTGCTCACGCAGGCACGGGCCGAAGATAACGGCTCGATCGGCTATATCTGGCATACTGCCGAGGACGGACGCGTCCGTCCTTCGCACGATGCACTGAATGGCGTGTTTATCCGCTGGGACCGTCCGCCGCTCGTCGACGGGCATTATCACGCCCATGCCGGACAGATCTTCAACTGCCGCTGCTGGCCTGAACCGGTATTCGACATGGACGAGCTGCCGAAGGGCACGCCGACGAAGTACGACAAAGACTTTGACGAGAACGACCATCCGCGGGATGAGGAAGGCAAGTTCACGAGCGGAGGAGGAAGTTCCGGCGGTGGTAAGACGAAGATTTCAGCACGCGGCGCGAATGAGCCGTGTAATGGTTTTGATTCGAAAAAACTGAAAGGGCACTATAATGATCATGGCCGCAGAATGGGATTTAATAATCTTAATGATTATGAAAAAGCGGCTATTGCTTTTCTCCGGCAACCTTGCGAAGGTGATATAGATGGTTTCTTTGGTAAGGATGGGAAACTATATCGCTACAATAAGCGAACAACTGAATTTGCTGTAGGAGTTCCTGGCGGAAAGGTTGCATCTTACTATTTGGCGAAGTATAATAAAAATGGCCGGCAGATCAGTGTACAAGCCGCTCAAAAGTATTTTGCCAAAATGCGCCAGAGTAAGGAGGTCAGGGGATGAAGATCGATAATTATATGCAGCCTCACAAATGTCCAGTCTGTGGCAAGTATGAATTTGAACAGCACGCATCATATGACATTTGCCCCGTTTGCGGCTGGGAGGATGATGATTACCAGATTATTTATCCTGACGAAACAGGCGCAAATGACGTTAGTCTCATTGAAGCAAGAGAAAAATGGAAAAGCGGAAAATCGTTTAAATAGAATACCGACCAAGGCGACCCCGGGAGCGATCCCGAGGCCGCCTTTTTCATGCAGAAATGAAGGTGATGGAATGGCGCAGTTCTATTGTCAGTCACGCCTGGGCGAAGTGCGTCACCTGACGCCTGAGGGCGCGCTGATCTGTATCGGCGTGCCGATCGCACGAACCGGCGACTACGAATACTCGGCCAGCGAAGGACAGAGTCCTGGTATCCAGCCCGGCCTCGGCGGGACGATCGTCAGCCGGCGTGATCCGGATGAGGTGTTCAGCGTCGAAGCGCTGGCATCGTTTGAAGGCAAACCGGTGACATTGGATCATCCTCCCGTCGAGGTGAAGCCTGAGAACTGGAAGCAGTACGCCGTCGGTCATGTGCAGAACGTGCGCCGCGGCGAAGGTGAGGACACTGACAAGGTGGTGGCCGATTTGGTCATCAGCGACGCTGCGGCGATCCAGGCTGTGAACGTCGAGGGGGTCCGCGAGCTCTCCTGCGGCTATGAGGCCGAGCTGGAGCAGCTTGAGCCGGGCGTCGAATTGCAGAGGCATATCCGCGGCAATCACGTCGCGATAGTGCGCGCGGGCCGTGCCGGACACGGCGTCGCGATTAAAGACAGGAAAGGGGACAGTACCATGGCAGAAGGAAACAACGAGAGCGTATCCCTTGGTTTGCTGGAGAAGCTGATCGCCGTTTTGGGGATCGGCAAACCGGCGACCGAGCCCACGACAGCGATCGACGCTGATCCGGCGGGGACGGACGGAGGCGAGCTTGAGGCACTGAAGGCGGAGAACGAACAGCTCAAGGCCAAGATCGCCGAAATGGAACAGGCCGGTGCAGCCGAGGGCGACATCACCGACGAAGAGGTGAACGAGGTCGTCGGACCTGATGAACCGGCCGGGGAAGGCGAGCTGAAGACGGACAGCCTGAGCCTGATCGCCCGCGCGGCGATCCTTGCGCCCGATATGCGTGCAGGCAAGGCTGACGGAGCGAAGAGCAAGATCTCCGTGATGCGCCGTGCGCTTGACCGCGCCTGCGATGATCCGGAAAAACGTGGCATCGTCGAAGGCTTTGCCGGCAAGTTCGACAGCGTGGCCGATCTGAGCGACCGCGCCGTGCTGCGCGCGTTTTCGGGTGCGTCGACGCTGCTGCGCTCGCTTAACAACGCGGGAATCCCTTCGCCCGTCGCCCACCGGGACGCGGCAAAGAAACAGGACGAGGATCCGTTCAACATCAAGAGCACTCAGGAACGTATGGAGAAGTTCAGAAAGGGAGGTAAATAACCATGCCCAACAGAATGGCTATCAACACTGCGCTGCCGGTCGGCTTCAATGGCCAGGTGGCGCGCACTTCGTTTGCGCTTATCGAATCGAAAGTCATGTCCAGCGCCGCGCCCGTCGCGGCTTACGGCTGCGCTTGCAAGCTGGACGGCGGTGTGATCAAGGCGCTTGCTTCGACCGATACGGCCGCGGCCGTGTACGGCTTCGTGGTCCGTCCGCAGGTCGTTCAGGCTGCGGCGTTCCCCGGGCCGACGATGGACGATTTCGTCGCTCCGGATGCCAAGCAGCCGCAGAACGTGCTTGTCAAGGGCTATATGAACGCAAAGGTGAACGCCGGCACGGCTGCTGCGGGCGGGCAGGTGTATATCCGTATCGCCAGCGGATCGAGCACCAAGCCGATCGGCGGCGTCGAGGCTGCCGCGGTCTCCGGTGAGACGATCGCTCTGACCGGCGCGATTTTTGTCGGCGCGGCCGATGAATACGGCGTTGCCGAGATCAGAATTCTGTAAGGAGAGTGATCCGATATGGCACTGAAAATTGACGCGATGAAGCGCGACGCCCTTGTGGGCTTCCTTGAGGGACAGCTGACCAGTATCGACAGCCGTCTGAACGAGCCCCTTGTCGATGCTTCCGACTGGATCCGCAACATCCACATGCGCACTAACATCAGCCTGGCCGATGAGTCGACCGGCTTCTACCGCACGGCCTACGCTGCCAACAACGGCGCCGGCGGCGACAATGACGGCTGGCTTTCCACCAGCGCCGACGGCACGATCCCCACGGTGTCGATTGGCAACGAGCTGGCGACCAAGCCGATCCGGCCCTGGGGCAAGGCTGTCCGCTATTCGTACTTTGACCTCGAGAAGGCGCAGAAACTTGGCCTGAATCTCGGCACGGAGCAGATGAACGCCATCAATCTCAGTTATCAGCTGAACATGAACAAGGTCGTCCATCTTGGTGAAACGAAGTTCGGTTCTTACGGGCTGCTTAACAGCCCCGAAGTCACTGACGCCAGCGTGGCGACCGTGAGCGGCCATACCGACTGGACCAACAAGACGCCGCGGGAGATCGTCAAGGACGTGAACGACGCTATTCAGGCAGTCTGGGAGGCCAACGCCTATGCGGCTGTTCCCGACACGCTGCTGCTGCCGCCCGCCGCGTTTTCGCTCGTGGCGACTACGCCGACGAGCGAGCATCACCCGGACAAGAAGATCATCGACGAGCTGCGTCGCGAATCGCTGGCGTTCCAGCTGACCGGCACTGAGCTGGCCGTCCGTCCCTGCCGCTTCCTGCCCGGTATCGGCACTGACAGCAGCAACCGTATGGTGGTCTATGCCAACCGCGAGGATTACGTGCGCATCGCCGGCCTGCCGCTGGTGCGTCTGCCCGTGCAGTTCCGCGACATCACTTACAGTGCGCCCGTCATCACTGTGATCGGCGAGGTGGAGTTCGTCTACCCGGCGACGGTCGGTTATTTCGACGGAATCTAGGTGACGCCGATGCCCCGCGTGAAGTTCCTGCGCCCTGTTCGCGTGAACGGGGCGTTTTACGACAAGGGCACCGTCGGCGAGTTTGCGGCGTTGGACTGGTTTCTCTCCGGTCTCCTCAAAAGCGGCGAGGCTTCGCTGATCGCTGAAGTCAAACTGGCTGAGCCTGCTGTGCCTGATCCTGCTCCTGAAGCAGGGAAGACCAAAGCCGCCCCGGCGGAAAGGGAGACTGCGGCGGCCCCTGAAAAGCCGGTGAAGACGAATGTCCGTAAACGTAACGGCGGCTAGTTTCCGGCAGAACTTTCCAGAGTTTGCAGACGCGAGCGTCTACCCTGACGCCCGCGTCGATTTTTGGCTGAACTTTGCTATCAAGCGTACCGAATCGCGACGCTGGGATGAAAGCGGATTTCGTGACGAAGGCGTCTGCTTTTTGACGGCGCATTATCTCACGGTCGCGCTTCAGACGGCGGACAGCGGTGACGGCGGCGCGGGACTGGCTGCGGGAGCGATGACTTCTGAATCGCAGAGTGTCGACGGCGTCAGTTACAGCAACGGCTATGACGGCAGCGCCTACGCCGGCGAAGGTCAGCTTGGTACGACTGCATACGGACGGAGTTTCCTTGACCTTGCCCGGCTCATCGGCATGGGAGGCGTTCAGCTGTGAGCGTCGAACGCACAGGCCTAAGCGCCGAAGATCTGATCAAGCGTGTCGAGAAGGCAGCCAGGCGAAAACTGCTCGTCGGCATCCCGGCACAGTCGGAAAGCCGTAAGGGCGAAACGATCAACAACGCCGCGCTTGGTTATATCCACGAGATGGGCGCACCTGATCGCGGTCTGCCTGCGCGTCCGTTCCTGCGCCCCGGCGTGGCGAACGCCAAAGCTACGATCAATGCTGAAATGAGAAAGGCGATCGAGGCGGAACTGGCAGGTCAGGACGGGCGCACTCACCTGGAACGTGCCGGTCTGAAAGCCGTCAGCAGCGTCAAAAAGATGTTCGCTGAAAACGACTGGGCGCCGATCACTCATGCGGCGATCGAATCACGACTGCGCCGCCGCGGTAAAGAAGGCGAGCAGCTGAAGAAGGCTGTTGAGAATTACCCGCAACCGGTCAAACCGCTGCTTGATACAGCCCAGCTGCGTAACAGCATCACGTACATCGTGGAGGAGAAATAGATCATGGCGACGCTGAACGTTAACAAAGTGCTGCGCAATCCCCGCTTTCGTTCGTCCGTCGTCATTCTGCGCAGGACAAGCGAGATCGATGATTACGGCCGCACGCAGACGACGGAAACGAGTGAAACGATCTCCGCTGTCGTACAGCCGGCAGGCGAACGCGATCTTGAACGGCTGCCAGAAGGCGATCGCATTGCCGGAACGTTGAAGATCTACACCGAGACGATGCTGAACGTTCGTAACGAAACGCGCCTGCCGGATGAAGTCAAGTGGCGCGGCGTGCGTCATGTCGTTAAGTCCTGCGATGCTTGGCTGTACGGTCCTGGCTTTTATGTCGCCCTGGCAACGCCGCAGGATGCACAGGCGGTGAGCGGCGAATGAGCAATACGAGCGCGACAGGCGGATTTTTGCATGAGACGTCTGCACCGGCAACGCGCGAGCAGCTTGAAAACGTCTGGCATGACATCATTGCCGGAGTTTGCGGTCTGGGCGCGAAAATGGTGCGGCCTGAGTACCAGGTCGACCCGGCGGCGCTTCCGCCGATCGAAACAAACTGGGCAGCGTTCCGGCTCGAAGTCTTGGGCACAAACAACTTCCCCTATGTCGTCCATGTCGGCAGGGGGGAAGGCTGCGACCGCGTCGTCGATCATGTACCCTGGCGCGTGACGGTGTTCTTTTACGGCCCCGCTGCGGAGGACATGGCGGGAATGCTGCGCCGCGGGCTGCATGTCGAACAGAACCGCTCGACGCTGAAGCGTGCCGGCGGAGTGGTCACGTCGTGCGGCGCGCCAGTGAGCGTGCCTGAACTCGTCAACGCGAAGTGGCGCCGGCGCGTCGATCTGACGATCGAGACGACAATGACGATGATGAGTACGTTCGACGTGCTCAACCTGAAAAACGCTCATGGCGTGATCGAGACGCCAGGGCAGATTTTTGATACGGAAGGATTGATCACAAATGGCTAATGCACTCAGTGTTTCGAGGATCGTCGGCGTAACGGCGAACCTTCAGCCGCTGGCTGCGCAGCGTCGCGGATTCGGGACGTTGCTGATCCTCGGCGACAGCGACGTGATCGGCCAGGGCGAACGCCTGCGCGTGTACACGTCGGTTGACGCCGTGGCAGCTGACTTCGGTCTGACGGCTCCCGAATACTACGGCGCCGCGCTGTATTTCGGACAGTCGCCTAAGCCGAAAGAACTGATGATCGGCCGCTGGGCGGCGAATGCCCTGCCGGCATTGCTTCAGGGCGGTGTTCTCTCGACGTCTGAAAAGACGCTCGCTAACTGGACGGCGATCGAATCGGGCGGTTTCTCCATTAAGATCGACGGCACGGACGTCACGGTCGCCAATGTCGATCTGTCTGACGTGACGAATCTGAATCAGGTCGCCGCGGCGATCACAACGGCTCTGGGCACGGCCGGCAGCTGTGCCTGGGACGGCAATCAGTTTTCGATCACGTCGGCGACGACGGGCGATGATTCCACCGTCGGCTACGCTGCGGATGATGCTTCCGGCCTGGCGACGATGATGAAGATCACGACCGACACGGCTGCCAGCGTGGAGACGGGCGTCAATGCCGAGACTCCTGCCGAGTGCGTCGCGCTGTGCGCCGACAGGTCAGCGCAGTGGTATGGCGTCACGTTCTGCGCGACGAGCGAGATCAGCGACGACATGCATCTTGCCGTTGCCGCGTATGTCGAAGCCGCCGGTAAGGCCCGCCTGTACGGCATTACGACGCAGGACAGCCGTGTGCTGTCGGCGACAGTCGACGAGGATATCGGCAGCCGGCTTAAGGCACTCGGCTATCGCCGCACGCCGTGGGTCTACAGCTCGGCGAATAAGTACGCGATCTGCTCGTTCTTCGGTCGTGCGTTCACGGTCAACTTCTCGGGCAACCGCACGACCATCACACTGATGTTCAAGCAGATGCCCGGTGTCGTCTACGAGAACCTGACGGAGAGTCAGGCTCAGGCACTGGAAACGAAGAACGGCAACGTTTACGTTTACTACGATAACGACACGGCGATCATCCAGAACGGCGTCATGCCCTCGGGCGCGTACTTCGACGAAGTGCACGGCGTCGACTGGCTGGCGGATGCGATCCAGGTGGCGCTGTACAACCTGCTTTATCAGAGCAAGACTAAGGTGCCCCAGACGAACGAAGGCATTGGCCTGCTGACGGCCGCTGCTTCACGAGTGCTCGATCAGGCTGTTGCCAATGGTCTTGTCGCTCCCGGCATCTGGAATGCCGACGGATTTGGCCAGCTTGAGCAGGGCGACCGGCTCGACAGCGGCTATTACATCTATATGCCCGATATCGACGATCAGGACCAGAGTGAACGCGAAGCCCGCAAGGCCCCGCTCATGCAGATCGCGGCGAAGTTCGCCGGCGCGATCCACTCGGCTGACGTCGAGATCAACATGAACCGCTAGGAGGAATGAGTCATGGCTGGCATGATTATGTACGGCTCTTACAGCTTCCTTGACGTGGTGGCTTCGCTCTCGGGGCCGACCGGCGCGACGCCGCTGAACGGCGGCAACGCCGAGGAAGGCATCACGATCGCGCCTTTTGAGGACAAGAACACGATGAACGTCGGCGCTGACGGCGCGGTAATGCATTCGCTCCACGCCGGGAAAGCGGCGATCGTCACCGTTCGTCTTCAGAAAACTTCACCGATCAACGCCGTGCTGCGCAATATGTACAACGCACAGCAGTCCAACTCTCTGCTGTGGGGCAAGAACACGATCACCGTACGCGACATCGCACGCGGCGACGCGATCACCTGCACGGGCTGTGCGTTCCAGACGATGCCTGAAAACAGCTGGGCGAAGGACGGCAACACGATCGAATGGACGTTCCATGCCGCGCAGTGCGCCGGCGTTCTCGGCGTCGGCACGCCTTCGATCGCGTAAGGAGAGGGCGGAATGATCGAGTTTTCTGTGAAGGGCGTCAATTACCGGGCCAGCGCGATGCCGGCCCGGGCGCAGTTTCACGTCGTGCGCCGCATCGGGAAAGCGCTGGATAAAGTGGTTATGCTGCTTGACGGCGATAAGGAAGATTCGTTCGGCGCGATCGTTGCAGCGTTGCTTGATTCGTTTGCATCGCTGCCTGACGCAGATTTTGATTACATCATTGACACCTGTCTCGATACGGTGAAGCGCGACATGGGCAACGGCCTTGGCTGGGCCGAATTGCGCGCGAACGGCGTGCAAATGTATCAGCTTTCGCTGTATGAACTGGGCGCCGTTCTGTATTACGTGCTGAAGGGGAACCTGAGCAGTTTTTTCGCCGATCTCCCCTCCGAAGTGGTCGAAGTGTTCAAGAAGGCGGAGGACCGTGTTATGTCAGCCTTCCGGACGGAGAAGACTGGCTTTACCGTCCCGCCCTCCGAGGCGTGATCCGGGCGGAATCGCTCTTTGACGGAACGCTGGACCTTGAGCAGGTGGCAGCGCTGAACGACGCACTTGATGTGATGGACGAAAACGAACGAAGAGCGCTCGATCAGGCGCGAAAGGGGCGATAGAGATGGCTGATGAAAACGGAGGATCGTTTGAGGGCTTCCTGATAAAACTCGCGTATGCTGTCGACAGCGCGAGCAAAGAACGGTTTACGGCTGCTGTCAAGCACAGTGAGCGAGATGTTGACAAACTTGATCAGACGGTCAAGAGAACTGAAAAAGACGTTGGCGGCATGTTTGGCGCTCTGCGCAAAGGTGTCGCCGTTATCAAAGGTCTTGCCGCCGCCTGGGCCGGATTCAAGATCGGTCAGAGAGTCGTCGGCGCCCTGCGTCAGTCTCTCGAAGAGCTGAACAACCTGAAAGGCATCAGCGACATCACAGGTGCTTCGGCGCAGGCGATCGAACGATGGAGCTACTTTGCTGAACAGACCGGCAGCAGTTCGCAGGCGATGATCGCGGCGCTACAGGGGATCCGGCGCACATCGAGGGCCGCCGCCAGCGGCATGAAGCGTTTTGCCGACACCTACCGTGAACTTGGTATTGCCACGACGGTCAACGGCAAGCTGCGCAGTTCGGACGCGATTTTTGCTGACCTGATCGAGAAGTTCAAGAACATGGACCAGGCGAAGCGCGAGTTCTATGCACAGCGTATGGGCCTGGACGATACACTGATCGCTTCGCTGGTCGGCAACGATGTTCAGGCGTTGATCCGTGAGTTTGACCGCATGGCCGGAGCGGCAGAGACAGACTTCGACGCCGCAGCCAAGAGCGCCTATGACCTGCATAACGAGATCGGCAAGATCAAGACCCTCTGGAAGGCGCTGTGGACTTCGGCGGCCATGCAGTTTTTCAAGCCGTTCGCGGGGGCTGTCAAGTCGCTGCGTGAAGGCTTCATGCCGCTCGTACGGGTATTGCGCGGTGTGCTTGGCACTTCTCTGCGATGGCTGGCGTACCTGCTGCGCGGCGTAGCTGAGGCGATCCGTCTGATCCTCGCACCTCTGGAGTGGGTGGTCCGTGGTTTTGATTCGCTTTCTCCCTCTGTCCAGGACCTGATCAAGTTCCTCGCTGTTCTGACGGCCGGCTTCTGGTTACTGACAAGGGCTCAGGTAGCGGCGTTGCTGACGAATCCGTTCGTACTGATCGGCGCGACGATCCTCGGCGTGTTGGTGCTGCTAGACGATCTGGTCGGCTGGTTCCAGGGCAAGAGGACTGCGATCAACTGGGGCAAACTCTTTTCTGTCGAAGGACTGAAAAAAGCGTTCCAGCCTGTGATCGACTTTTTCAAGACGGCGTTTGGGCCGATCATCGAGCTGCTTGATTGGTTCAAAAGCGGCTTTGACAAATGGCTTGAGAACTTCAAGAAGACGATGGCTGATCTGCCTGGCGCCCTTGCTGCGGACTGGCAGAGGATCAAAAGTCTTGTCAATGAATACTTCGTCAAGCCGTTTGAGGACTTTTGGAACGGAGTCGAAAAGTGGTTCTCCGATCTTCCGAATAAGATCAGGAACGCGTTTGCCGGCGTCAAGGAATGGATCCTTAGCTGGTTCTACGGTCTGATCGACATGCTACCCGACGTGATTGTCCACGGCATGGGATTAAAGACAAAGACCGAACGTGAAGCAGAAAAGAACGGTCAGGCCGTAAGCGAACGGCCTGCGACGGCAGCGCCCAAAGCCCTGGTGAAAGATACCGGCCGTGAGTATGTCATGGGCGATGTCTCAGATGACGCTTTTGATAAAGCGAACGCTGCACTTGGGTGGAAGCCGCAGAAGAAAACATCGGCGGTATTTCCGTTTGTTCAGGCTGTTAAAGATAAGGCACAAGGTTTTGCTGAAGGCACGAGAAACATGCTGGCAAGAGTTTCGGCTATCAATTTGCCTGTCAACAACGGCGCAGAAAAGGCCCGGAGGGTGACCAACAACATTACTCAGGAAGACAACCGTCGTACTGACGTAAAAGCTGAGATTACTGTCAACGGCGCGCAGTCGCCCGAACAGACCGGCCGCGAAGTGGCGGAACGCCTGTACAATCTGAAATCACGCTATGATTCCACGCCGGCGTCGTATATGCCTTTTCAGCCGCTGGCAACGGGCTCAGAGTAAGAAGGTGCTCCCATGCCTGAAACGTATCAGGACAGCGGTGCGTACATTCGCACTCTTGCGGGACTGGCCTTCGACATCGTGCTCAGTGAAAGCGAGTCAGCCGAGGTGACCGTCACCGATCATCAGATCGAAACGGGCGCGCAGGTCAGCGATCACGCTTATCTGAATCCTCGTGAGGTCGAATTGGAGATCGGGCAGGGGACGATCGAAAACCTTGACGATCCCCGGGAGATGCTTGAATCATTGCGCAAAGTGATGGAGGCACGTGAGCCTGTCGAGCTCTACACTGGCAAGACTTATTACCCGGCGATGCTGATCACGTCGCTGCAGGTCAATACTGACCACACGACGGAGAACGTACTCATGGCGACAATCCGTTGCCGTGAAGTGACGATCGTCGATACGGCGGAAGTCGATGCCTCACAGCTGAAGGAAGCCCCCAAGAAACGTCAGAAGATGCCGCAGAAGACCAAAATGGCGACGAATCGGGGCACGCAGAACGCAGCGCCGAAGGATAAACAAGAATTTACAATCGCAGGCGGCTGGGCCAATACGGTTGGCGGAGAAACGTATACGCGAGGATGAGGGGAGAGCTGACAAATGACGGAGCTTTATGAGATCCCTCTTATCCCCGAGCCGCAGACGCTGACGCTCTCTCTGGGCGGTGCCGATTACGCGCTGCGCCTGCGTTGGAACGATCATGCCAGCCTGTGGATCATCGACCTTGCCGATGCAGATGAGAATGATCTTGTCTGCGGAATTCCGCTTGTCACCGGCGTCGACCTGCTGGAACAGTATCAGCATCTCGGTTTTAACGGTGGTTTGTACGCCTATGAGAACGACACCGACGTGCCGCCGTCGTTCGACACGTTAGGCGTTTCCGGCGGTCTGGTCTGGGCGACGGAGGCAGGGGAATGACACGTCAGTGGCTGCGTGAGTATCGTTTTATCGCCGGCGACGGGAAGAAGGCACTTGATCTGTCGAAGCTGCGCATCGTCTTTGATATCCAGAAAAACGACAATCTCACGCCCAACAGCGCCAATGTGAAGATCTACAACCTGAGCGACGACACGGCGAACAGGATCATCAAACAGTTTACGCGCGTCAGGCTTGAGGCCGGCTATCAGGGCGACACGGGGCTGATTTATCAGGGGACCGTGATCCAGATCGTCAGGTATCGCGCTGGCGTGGACAGTGTTCTTGAATTCATCGCCGGCGACGGAGATCTTGCCTACACCTACGGTTTTGTCAACTGCACGCAGGCGGCCGGGGCCCGTCCCATCGACAGCCTGCGCACGGTCCGCAACGCGGTGAGCGGTTCGCTCGTCGAGGGCATTCTGACGGCCGGCGCAAACACGCAGAAGCTGCCGCGGGGCAAGGTGTTTTTCACGCCGTTCAAATCGGCCGTGCAGAAGCTGAGCCGGTCGATGAACAGCGAGATCTACATGGACAGCGGCAAGCTGATGGCCGTGCCGCACCGCGGCTATCTGCCGAAAACGGCTGTGTACCTGTCGCCGGAAACGGGGCTGATCGGCACGGCAAAACAGACGATCGAGGGCATAGAATGTCAGTGTCTGCTCAATCACAAATTGACTATCGGCGCACTGATCCGCATCGATGAAGAGCATGTGCAGCAGGCGAAGCTCGACGTGAAGCAGAAGGATAAAAAAAACAAAAAGAAAGCCTCCGACAAACGCGGAGGCTTTTACCGGCTGATCTCCTGCCGGTATCGCGGGGACAGTCGCGGCAAAGACTGGTATTGTGATCTGAAGGGCGTTCTCGTGGACGCCGGGACGAAACAGACAAAGGACGGCGAGGCTCATGCTTGAACGGCTGGAACGTCAGGAAGACACGGCGGCTGAAACTCAGGCCATGTTGGAAGCCTGGCAGTTTGAACTTCACACAGCCATGCCAGGCATCGTTGAGAGCTTCGACCCTGCGCGCATGACCGTGAGCGTGCAGCCGGCGATCCGCGGTGCGGTGAAGCGGCGGGACGGTTCAGTTTATTCCACGCCTCTGCCGATGCTCGTGGACGTGCCTGTCTGCTTTCAGGGCGGCGGGGGCTATATCGCCACGTTCCCGATCAAAAAAGGCGACGACTGCCTTGTGATCTTCAGCGAACGGTGTATCGATGCCTGGTGGCAGTCGGGCGGCGTGCAGGAACCTGTCGAGTTTCGGATGCATGACCTGTCTGACGGCTTCGCACTTGTCGGCGTCAGGTCCCAGCCGAACGTTGTAAGCGACGGCGTGGCGACCGATGCTGCCGAGCTGAGACGTGACGACGGCACGGCACGGATCAGGCTGACCGGTACGGCTGTCGAGATCGTCGCGCCCGGTGGCGTGATGATCGATACACCGCAGGTTACTGTAACAGGCGATGTCGTTGCCGACGGCATTTCGCTGGACAGGCATGTTCACGCTGGATGCCAGGGCGGCACGACGGGAGGTCCGCAATGAGATACAGGAAACTGGACAGCGACGGCGACTTCATGACAGGACATGGAGCCGCCGATTTTTATACCGATACGCCGAATGCTGTCGCCCAGAGCGTCGTCACACGCCTGCGCCTGTGGGCGGGGGAGTGGTTTGAAGACGTTGAAGAGGGCACGCCGTACCGACAGAAGGTGCTCGGCGAGTACAAGCTAAAAACGGCCGGAGCGGCGATCAAGCGGCGTATCGCGCAGACGGACGGCGTTTCAGCCGTGAAGGATTTTTCGGCGACGTTTGAGCCGGAGATACGGAAGTTGACTGTCTCGGCGACGATCGAGACGATCTTCGGCGAAACGTCGATCGAGGAGGTGCTGTAAATGAGCATGACGCAGGAACAGATCGAAACACTCACGTCAAATCTGCGGCCTTATATCGACGCTTCAGGGCTGCACGTGCCGGAATACGCGACGATCAAGAACACGCTGATCACCGCCTGGCGCGGGATATTCGGCGATGATCTCTACGTCGAGCCTGACAGCCAGGACGGTCAGCTTATCGCTGTATTCGCGTTGGCGCTGCTGGATACATACAACGCGCTTGAAGAGATCTATCTGGGGTTTTCGCCGAGCACGGCGACAGGCGAGAATCTCAGCCGCGTCGTGAAGATCAACGGTATCCGTCGCAAAACAGGCAGTCACAGCACGGTCGACGTGCGGATCGTGGGCGTTCCGGGCACGACGATCATCAACGGTGTCGTGCGCAGCGCGGCGGATGATAAATGGGACTTGCCGCCATCGGTCGTGATCCCTGCGAGCGGCGAGATTATTGTCACAGTGACGGCGCAGGAAGAAGGAGCTGTTGCTGCTGCGCCGGGCGAGGTGAACGAGATCGCGACACCGACACGCGGCTGGCAGTCGGTCACCAATGCCGCTGCTGCGGCGCTTGGGGCAAGTGCTGAAAGCGACGCGGAATTGCGTCAGCGTCAGGCTTACAGCGTCGCATTGCCGTCGCGGACGATCTTTGCCGGAACGCTTGGCGCGGTGGCAAACGTGGAAGGCGTACAAAAATACACGGGCTTCGAGAACGACAGCGACGAGACCGACACGAACGGCATTCCCGCACACAGCATTGCTGTGATCGTCCAGGGCGGCGACGCGCAGGAGATCGCTTCGGCGATCCTACATAAAAAAACGCCCGGCTGCGGCACGTTCGGCACGACTTCGGAAACGATCACCGACGCAGATGGTTTTACGAACACGATCCGCTTTTCGCGCCCTGTCAGTGTGGCGTTGGAAGCTCAGATCATGATCACACCAGAAAGCGGCTATGTATCTTCGATCGGTGACGATATCCGCGCTGCTGTCGTTGAGTATATTGAGAATCTGGCGATCGGACAGGCGGTCTCCGTGTCTCAGCTCGTCTCGGTTGCCGTCCGGGCGGGCAGTTATTACGACGTGTCTTCCGTGAAGATCGCCAAGGCAGGGCAAACGCTCGCGGCCAGCAATATCGCCATGGCGTTCAACGAACTGGCAGCCCTCGACATTGACGACGTGGAGCTTGTCGTGAGCTCCTGACCGGGTGATGAACGATGAAGCTTGACGACTATCTCGATCTGATCACTTCGCAGCATCGTTCGCGAAGCAGATATAAAAGAGTCGTCACAGCTGCGGTCAATCCGCTGGCTGTGACGATGAAAGCGCTGGATGAACAGATCGCCGTCGCCTGGGATATCGATACGGCGGAGGGCCGGCAGCTCGACCAGATCGGCGAGTGGATCGGACGTGCCCGTTTGCTCTCGTCGCTGCTGGATCACAACTATCTCACCTGGGAAGAAACAGTCAAGACGTACCGCATGTGGGATGAAGGCTACTGGAAGGGGCGTTATGATCCCCTCACTGGACAGGTCAGCCTGCCGGACGTGATCTACAGGTTGCTGCTGTTCGCCAAGATTGCCTCGAACATGTGGGACGGAACGATGGAGACAATGACGTCGATCTGGAACGACGCCTTTGGCGATTATGCGCGGCTGTTCTTTATCGACCATCAGGATATGAGCATCGACCTGTGTCTCGTAGGTTTCCAGCAGGGGCTGTATCTTGACACGATCCTAAAGCAGGGACTGATCCCGATGAAACCGGAAGGCGTTCGCGTCAGGAATTATCGTGTCTATCCTGACAGAGATCAGAAACTCTTTGCCTGGGCGCGCGACACCGACGTCATGGGCGGCTGGGGCGAAGGCGCATGGCCTGAAAATATCATAACGGAGGAGTGAGAGGCGCATGGCTGAAAATCAGTTTTTGCCGTTTGCAACGTCTGAATTCGCGAACGTGCTGACGGCAGAAGAATATGAAGAACATCGCTACCGTCTGCCCGGTCAGCAGTCAGGAGTTGCCGAAAGCGATTTCAACAATAAGGCGATACGGCAGGGTACGTCGATGGCGTCGGCGATTGGCGAGTTCATTGCCGGTGAAGACTACGATGCGCTCGACGACGGCAACATCACAGGGTTGAAAGACAACTTTATCCTGGCGTTGACGAAGCTGATCAAACGACGCGTTCAGCCGTGGATCACGACGAGCTGCAACGAGACGCTGCAGAAGGCGTATCCGGTCGGCTGCTTCTTTTATTCCAGCGTCAACGTCAATCCCGCTACGTTGTTCGGCTTCGGCACGTGGGCTAAAGTGCGCGGGCGCTTCCTGTTTGCTGAAGACGGCACGATCGCGGCAGGCACCACAGGCGGCGAGAAGTCTCACACGCTGACCGCCGCGGAGATGCCGTCGCACAGTCATACAGTAACGCTCGCCAGCAACGGCGATCATGCCCATGCGGCAAGTTCGTCCAATGCGGGCTCTCATGCACATACAGGCACGGCCGCCAGCGCCGGGATGCATAAACACGGCGGCAGCGTGGGCAATAACGGAAACCATAGCCACACCATTACCGTAGCTTCAAGTGGATCTCATGCACATACTGTGACCGCTGCAAGCAATGGAAAACATTATCATGGTACTTATGGTGAAGCCGGTACCGGGCCTTGGGGAAACTATGAAAACGGCAGTTTTCCCGGCATCGACGGACGAGACGGCGACAACAATCATTACAAGACTTCGAGCGACGGAGCTCATACGCACGCAATCACTGTGGCAAGTGCCGGATCACACAGTCATTCGGCGAGTTCAGCAAATGCGGGTTCTCATAATCATACAATCGCGCAGGACGGAGCACATGCTCACAATGTTTCGGTAACAAGCTCCGGCGGGCACAATCACGCGATCACGGTCAATTCAAATGGCTCGCACTCACACACTGCTACTGTTGGCAGTGCCGGGAACGGAACTGCTCATAACACCATGCCGCCGTATCTGGCTGTGTACGTCTGGACAAGAACAGCATAGGAGGGATGGACATGCCGACAAATGATTTCTTGCCCTTTGCAGTCGATGTGAACGCAGGGGTTATGTCACAGGCTGACTACGCCGAGCGCGCTGGTCTGGGCGTCGTGCCGGGGATCGCTGATCCTGATTTTGCGAACAAAGCCTGGCGTCAGGCCGCCAATATGGCGGCCGCTATAGGGCAGTTGATGTCTGATGGTGGATATGACGCGCGTGATAATGGTGATATTGCATCGCTCAAAAATAATTTAAGCAACGCGCTGTCGATTTCAAAAAAATATGATATAGTTACTACTAATGACGTTTCTGTGCCGTCTGACACTGATACAAACATATCCAGTTATACATTCGCACGGACTGGAGTATATATCGTATTTTATTCATTGAGTTTTCGTTCTTCAAATTCTAATGGGATCCGCCAGTTGGTCGTTTCCGAGACAAGTGGCGGTTCTTTTATCGATAACAGCGCGTTGTTTGTATCTAATGCAGCAACTACTGGTTTCAGCTTCGCGCAATTAGGACGCATTGAAAAAATCACATCTGACAACACTACACGGTATTTAGTTGCTAATCAAAACTCAGGCAGCACAATGAATGTCAGAGGCACAATAACTGTTATGAGAGCAGGTGATGTGTAAATGATCTCAAAAAACGTCATCACACCCGAATCTGCATTAATTTTTATAGATTCAAGCAACAGCACAAGTTTTGAGAACAGCATCGAAGGTCGCGAAATTATGACAACTCATCTGACGATGATGGGAATGTCTGATGTTATTAATGAGATTTTAGCAGTTTGGGGCAATGAGCCGATTTTGCCTACAATAGGCGAACTTAAGGAAACTAAACGCAACGAAATTGCGGCGGCTCGTTATGCTGTCGAGACTGGCGGCTGCACGGTCGACGGTGTATCGATCGCCACAGATCGTGGGTCACAGGCACTGCTCACGGCGGCCGTCGTGATGGCGCGACTCGATCCGGAGTTTAAAACACAGTGGAAATGCGCTGACGGGAGTTTTAAGCAACTCGACGCTTTCCAGCTGTGCGCGATCGGCGACGCAGTGATCTCGCACGTCGAGGCCTGCTTCGCGCGAGAGGGCAAGCTCTGCGAACTGATCGACGCCGCTACGACGCCGGAAGAGCTCGACTCGATCCAGTGGAGCATGTAAAAATGCCGGACCTCAATGAGCAGATCACGCCGCATTTTAAGCGGAGCGAGCTGCAGTGTCACTGCGGCTGTGGTCTGTGTAATCCGACAAAGGAGTTTAAGCAGCTGATCGAGCATGTCAGGCAGATTCTCGACGTGCCGATGTACTGCGAAAAGCACAGCGGATGCCGGTGCCGCAAGCATAACGCGGCCGTCGGCGGCTCGCCCAACTCAAAACACATGTACGGGCAGGCGCTCGACTTTGACTGCGGCAATCGGCTCTCGCCGGTAGCGATCTACAACATCTTGCTGGCCAAGTACATCCACGGCGAGCTGCCCGAGCTGGGCGGCATGGGGCTCTATAAAACGTTTGTGCACATAGACTGCTGGCACGCCGAGGACGGGCATCTGAGACTCTGGAGGGGGTGACGCCTATGCCGGGAGATGCACAGGACAAAACGCTGGTCGATATCGCTGTAACAGGTGGGCTCGGTGCGCTGGTCGCTGTCTTTTTCGCCGCGATCCGCGCGGCACGGGCCCACGTCGACGAGGGCTTTAACCTTAAACGCTTTGCGGTGGGGCTCTTTTCGGCCGGGGGCGTCGGCGCCATCGTCGCGTGGGGGCTCGATGCTCTGGAGGTCTCGCGCGAGCTGTCTGCAGTGATCATCGCCATGTGCGGCTACTGCGGCGGCCGCCTATTGGACATCGTCGAGGCCGAGCTGCCTGAGACGATCCGCGCGGCGTTTGATGCGATCCAAAAAAAGATCACAGAGGGTAAGTGGTTAAATGACTCCAACTCCAAAGATTGACAGCATCCTCGAACGCATCGAGGACGCCGCTGCGCACCACGGCCGTGCGCTGTACTGGATCGTCGCTGTCATCGCTGCCTTGCTGTTGTGGTGGCTGATCCGCTTTGACGCAGGGCGGCACGAGGTCGGTGATAAGATCAGCGAGATCCGGACCACCGCGGAGGTGGCCGAGAGGCGGGTCGAAATGATTCTCGACGCCGCGAAGACGAAAGAGGAGGTGTCTGCCCGTGAAATGGCTGAAAAAGTGCGTTCTGTGTCTGACGATGATCTGCCTGATTTGCTCGCCGGTCTTCTCAGCGAGTGGAGAGCAGAACGCGCAAAACGAAATCGTTGACGCACTGCGCGTTTATCCCGGCTGGACCGCTCGCTCCAAGGGGTTTTTCCTGACCGACGAGGCAATGAAAGACACGATCGAGGGCTGGGGAACCGCGCGAAAAGAAGCCGACATAAGACAGCAAGCGCTTGAAGCGCTCCGGGAAGAGATTAAATTACAGCAGTCCGATCTCAAAAGACAGCTCGCGGCCTTGCATACCGAAATCGAGCTGGAACGTCAGGCATGGCGCACTCGTGTCAGGCGCGGCAAGGCACAGGGCTTTATCTATGGAGTGCTCACGGGCTTTGCTGGCGGCTGGTTCGTCAAGCGGAACAATCCGTAGTGAAAACTTTCGCTACTTACAGCAAAAGTTTTCACTGGTGCCGTATTCCCTGTATTTTGGCATTAACGAATTCCCTAGTGCCGGAAATTGACACAACGGGGTGATTAACTTATAATCTTCGCCATGGTACAGCAGCCGAAAAATCGCCCGGAAATGGCGCTTTGTACCTCGGCTAGTACCTCGACACAGTGCGGAATAAGCAACGGCGGCTTTCGTAATACTAGTTAGAATCCCGCCGGGCGCGCCAATACTTTAGAAAGACAAAAAAAGAAAAAGAAACAGAACGAAAAAGCCCTGCAAACGCAGGGCTTTTTATGTTATACTCGGAGCGCAAAAAGAAAGAGAAAGAACGAAAAAGGCGCGAAGTTGTACCCCAGGGTACAAAGCGGGCCTGATTTTCCCTCTTTCAATCAGTACCCCGAGGAGGCGCGCTTATGCTCACGGAAAAGCTGATCCGCGCGGCGCAACCGAAAGAGAAGAAGTACCTCGTCTGCGATACGGATCATTTGTACCTCGTCATTTACCCGTCAGGCTTGAAAACGTGGGTATTTCGTCAGCAGTCCGGCGGTAAACCGATCAAGAAGACTCTCGGCACGTGGCCCGAAATGTCCCTTTATGACGCCCGCACGGCGCGGAACGCGATCATGCAGACCATACCCGCACGAGGGCAGCGTGTCCCGACGTTCGCGGCGCTGGCGGAAGAATGGCTGAACGACGTATACACGGCCAAAGTCACGCCGAAAAGCGTTTTGCGGCAACGGTCACGCCTTGCGCGGTACATCAATCCTGTGCTGGGGAACTTGTACCCGCGCGACATCACAGCCGACAAGGTGCTCGATCTTCTTCGCGGCGTCGAGCGTCAGGGATTTCTTGACCTGTCTCATGATCTGCTCCAACTGATCGCCGTCGTCCTGCGCTATGGACGCAGCCGGGGCTTCCCGAGCGCGAACGTCTCCGACGATCTGCGCGGAGCGTTGCGTTCGCCGCGCAACCAACATCACGCCGCACTGACGCGCCGCGAGGACGTGGCGGGCTTTCTGCGGGCGATTGCGTCACTGCCGGAGAGCTCTACGAAACGCTGTCTGCTGTTCACGATGTACACGCTGGCGAGGTCCGGCGAGGCTCGAAAGGCGGTATGGAGTGAGATCGACTTTGCGCGTTCGCTGTGGGAACTGCCGGCCGAGCGCATGAAAATGAGACGGCCTCACGTCGTCCCGCTATCCCGTCAGGTTCTCGAATTGCTCACGCAAGCGAAGCTGTACGATGGCGATGGAGAGTATATCTTCCCGACGCCGCGATCAAAGGAGCGCCCTTTGTCTGATATGGCGATGCTGGCCGCGCTTCGGCGGCTGGGGTACACCTCCGAGGAAATGAGCATCCACGGCCTGCGCTCGACGGCCTCGACGCTGCTCAATGAGGCGGGCTGGCGTGCGGACGTGATTGAACGCGCGCTCGCTCATGTGGACGAGAACGAAGTCCGCGCCGCGTACAACCGCGCCGAACACGTGGAAGAGCGCCGTGTCATGCTCCAATGGTATGCGGACTTGCTCGACGCGCTGAGAGACGGCCTGCCAGAGCCGGAGAAACCGCACGCGTGATTCTTCGCTCCCAACTTCTCAAAAACAAAGGCTCTTTTCCTTCGTTTCCCGCAGACGAGTTATAGATTTTTCATGGACTCCTGACGCGAATTAGCGATTTTTCTGCAAAAATGTAAAACGAGTTGACATTTTGCCCTTAACTTGCCGTGAAACTTGCGGAAACTTGCCGACCGTTGCAAGCACAGACTTTCTTATTTGCTGGTAACTTGCCGGGAAACTTAAAGCCCCGCGAACTGATTACAAAGCGTAACCGGTTCGCGGGACTTTTGTTTTATCGGCTTTTGTACGTGCGCAGTTTTTGCAGGTATTCTTTGAAGTCGGCTCTGAGCGACTCGGGGAAGGCGCCTGTTTTGCAGATGATGTCTGTTTCAAAAATGTACGCTGTCTGGTTCATGTCGAGCCAGGAAGTCACCTGCAAGCCTGTTTCCTCGTTTGCAGGAAGCTCCATCTCGAACGGGCGCGGAGTCGTCGTGATCTTGGCGACCTTGTATTGACCGCGCTCGTTCAGTCTGGACAAAATCAGCACCGGGCGGACCTTTGTTCGTTCAATGCCTTCTTCATAGGGGAACGGCGCGAAGACAATATCACAGGGCTGATATAAGTTCATCGAGCTCGTCCTCGGTAAACTGTTCCGAAGCCGCCTTCATCGCCTCGTCCTCGGAGTGATACTCTGGCATGTAAATGTCTTCTTCGTCAATGTCGTAGAATTTCTTCTCAAAGAAGTCTTTCATCACTTCTGGAGTGATCTCTTCGTTGTGCGGCGTGCTCAGATACGGCGTTTCGCTGTGAGTCATCTCGCGGAGGACAGACGCGCTGAACGAGCCCTTTTCTTTTACACAATGACGAATAAGCCCGGCGATCTCGTCCGGCGCTGCGGAATCATTCGGGGCGATCGGCGATTTGCCGAAGCGGCGATACAGATCGTAGACCGAACGAACGACAGGTCCATGCACCCAGGCCAGAACCGGCTCGTTAAACAGCGGCTTGCCCGTCATGCCGAGGTGTTCTCCCTGACAGTAATACAGGATTTTTTGTAGCTGCATCGGCGTGATCTTCAACCCCTGACGAGTGGCCTCGGCCACGATCCATTCAGCAATTTGTGCGGCTTTATAAGTCATTGTCTTCACCTCCCTGACTGACTTGATTATACCATGTTTTCACGTAATGAAAAGAAAGAGAAAGAAAAGGAAAAAAAGGACAGTCCCGCGAACCTGTGAGCAATACTCATAAGTTCGCGGGACTATTTTGTTATGCGCTTAATTCTTCGATGAAGTCATCCCTGCGGCTCCAGGGCAGGATCGAAATGTCATAGCTGTTCAAGGCAGACACGACTTCAGGGTTAGGCTCGCGGGAATCGTTTGTGACCGCAAAGTATTTGGAGAGAGCCGGCCGCGCGCTTTCAGTCTCGACCTTGGCCAGCATGGCCATCTTGGCATTGTTCGTATTCAGAGAGTTATAGACCTTGAGGATCCTTTCAGGCGCACTGTCAAAAGCAGGGATCAAAAAATCCATTTTGAACATCAGCCCCGATCGACCTGGGATACTGACCTCTGGAGTGTTGCGGATCCGCTTGCTCGTCAGCCAGTCTGAAACTTCCGTCGTGAAGATCGGCGTCAGCTTGCCCGTCTCTACTGTATAGAACAGATCATCCACCGACAGCATCGCCTGGACAAGCGCGTGCTTTTTCTGGCCGAAATCCTGACTTGTGCAGTGAACGCACAAAGCATCGTCTTTATCAAGCGACACACCGAAACCGCGCACAGTCCGCAGCAGCTTCTCCTTTCGAGCCTTGATCACAGGACAGCCGCTCATTTCCAGATCCTGGATGACCGCGCCCGTATCGGTCAGCAGAAAACCGTCACCGTCACGGCGCACATAGATCTCCAAAAAGTCATTGTGCCGGTCAAGAAAAGGCGTCGTGATCACAGCCCAGTCGTTGCCGTCAGCTTTCAGGACCGTGCTGTCACGCAGCCATTTCCAGTAATCATCGAGCAGACGTTTGACATCATCGACAATGTGCATCACACGAACACCCCTTTCCGCAACAGGTTATGAGAGAACCACCTCTCCCTGAAACTTTGGACGCTCGACCACATGACAGAACGTCATGAACCGGTCGAGCAAGTCAGCCATGCCGGCAGCGTTGCAAAACGCCGGCACATCCGACAGGGGAATTGCAACCTTGTCCCCGTACTCCTCATTGTAGATGTGCAAATGTGATCCGTCAATCCGGGTACCATCCGGATTTTGATGCGGCGGCCCTCCGAAATCGAGCCGCGCCAGCACCCACGTTCTGCGTGCACGCGACTGCACCTTGAACTTCGACAGCGTGACCTTGTGTTTTTCAACGTCCAGCAAGAAAAGCTCACGACCGTCTGCCGACCTGAGCGGCACTTCGATCGTCTTTCCTGGACGAGGGTAACACCAGACCGTTTCGGGCTTCACACAATACTTATCGAGAGCCAGCAGAGCGTCGGCAACGACCTGAGACAACGAAACAATCGTTTCTTTCATGTCTGGCTCACTTACAGCGGTCGGATCTTGGGTCTTCCCTGGTGGACGTCGGCGAGGACGCCGATGATGCCGAACTCGTCGCGCTCCATTTGTTCGGGGGTGAGGCGGACGGGATCGCGGTCGCTGCGGAGGAGGACGTCGCCGTTGGGCATGGCGTTGAAGTATTTCAGGCTCAGGCTGCCGCCGAGGGTGACCAGGACGATGGAGCCGTTCATGGGTTCCTCGGCGGGGTTGATGATCGCCAGGTAGCCGTCGCGGATGCCGGCGGACTCAAGGCAATCTCCTTCACAATGGATGGCAAATGGCATTCTGCGGTCATCGATACGGTAAAACATTTTTCGGTCTACTTTTACGACTCCTTCGTCATTGTTAGTAATATCCGCGGCAGAGATCCCCGCGCCGCAGCACGCTGTCCATTCGCGGCTGACGATCGGGATGGTGAGCCAGCCCGTCATATCGATCTGTTTGTCTTTCACGCCCTCGCCGGGCTTCGTTCCGGCGGGGGCGTTTTCGTTTTCGGAGGTCGAGGTGGTCATGAGCTCGTCGGTGGTGACGCCGAGGGCGTGGGCGATTTTTGTAGCCATTTCGAGCGTGATTTTTGATTCTCCCGTTTCCCAGCGGCGAATTGTAGCACGGTTTACACCAACAATATCAGCAAGGCTCTGTTGCGATAATCCCTTACGATCACGTGTTTCACGCAGATTATTCGGTAACATGTTAGCACCCTCCCTTGTTACAAATGTAACATTTTTTTATCATTTTGCTAGTACCAAAGTTGTTACATTTGGGGGCTTGACTGTTACAAATATGTAGCTATAATATGAATCACGACGTGCTACAACATTGTAGCAAAGGAGGCTTGACATGAACAACTTGGAAAAATTCCGAACGGCGCAGCATATGACACAGCAGGAACTCGCACGTCGCGTGGGCTGTTCGAGGCTATCAATCTTTCGATGGGAACGAGCCTTGAGCTTGCCAACCGGCGACAACCTGTTAAAGCTCGCCGCGGCGCTGAACGTGACGCCCAACGAGCTGCTGGGCGTGGAGACTCAGGGGAAGGAGGTGTGACGGTGTCACAGGAGATTCAAGTGTTTGCGTTCGACAGCCAGGCTGTCAGGACGATCACGAAGGAGGGCGAGCCGTGGTGGATCGCCCGCGATGTCTGCGCGGTGCTAGGTCTGGAAAATTCACGAAAGGCGACCGCCGAACTGGATGATGATGAAAAGGGTGTAACTATTTGTAACACCCCTGGAGGTCCTCAGGAGATGACGGTGATCTCGGAACCGGGTCTGTATTCGCTGATCCTTCGTTCGCGGAAGCCGGAGGCGCGGCAGTTCCGGCGCTGGATCACGCACGAGGTGATCCCGGCGATCCGGCGCACGGGCGCATACGACGCCAACAACAAGAAGCTGACGGCGCTGCTGGAGCGCTACGGCGACGCGATGACGGCGGAGGCGCGCAGTCAGCTGGTGCTGACGATCGCGGGGATCCGCAAGACGGCGCCGAAGGGGGCGTATGTGTACATGTCGCCGCTGACGGAGCAGGCGATGGCGGGTGTGCGGAGGTTCCTCGACGAGGCGTATCCGAGCCGGCCGGTGGAGGTGAGCACGCGCGACATCTACGCGTCGTATCCGCAATGGTGCAGCGACAACAACGTGGCGGAGCTGCCGACGATGAAGTCGTTCGCCCACGCGATCGGGCGTCTGGGCCACAAGCGTGTGACGCTGCATCCGGATGTCGGCATGGCGGTGAAGGGCTGGCGGCTGGAGTGCGGGAAGTAGAAAAAGGCCCCGGCACGGGCCGGGGAGGAGGAGGTCAGGTAAAGATGGCGCCGGTCGTTATCAAGGTCAACGCACAGGAGCTACGCAGAATCTTAGATGCTGCCTGTGTCGGCGAAAACGGCTTTGCTGAGCTGGGCGTGACGTGTTCACGTGACGGCGACGAATGGACGTTCGAGCTGGCTGGCCTGAACGCCAAGCAGATTCGCAGCGACTGGCTGCTGGCTAAGTATTCTCGGCAGTGAAGCCGATACGGCGGGCTGTTTCGTGTTCCTGCCTTTTGGGGAGCCTGAGCAGCAAAACATTAACCTGAGTGACGTGCTGTAAGAGAGTGGCTTTCTGGCCGTCACCGTCCTGACAGAAAAACGTCAGGAGGTCGGGGCCGCGGTAACCGATCGAATCGATGTAGTAAACGGCGGTATTACCGAACGCCACGAGGCGGCAGCCGATCTCAGTATCGGGTGAGAGTTCGCTTTCAAAATCCCTGATCTCTTTCATGATGCATTCATACATCCATTCAGCGGGATTGAGCTCGCTGCGGTGCCTGCCAAGATACAGTTCAGGATTTGTTGAAAAACTGGGAAAACTGGAGAGGTACTTGGAACCATCATTTGACATGGCGATCAGTCCTTTCGGATAGGTTGATTTCATTATAGCAGGGGGGCATGTAAATGAGCGAAGCTGAGATCGAGGCGGTGGCCGAGAAGATCGCCGATGCGGTCGCGCGGCGGCTGGAGCAGGCGGCAGAACGAAAGGTTCTGCTCAACTACAAAGACGTTGAGAAGATCACGGGGCTGTCGCAGCCTACGATCCGCAAGATGATCAACGCGGGCACGTTCCCGAAGCCGATCACGGGCACGGGGGCAAGAGGATCCGACGTGAGGTTCCTGCGATCGGACATTGAAAAACTGGGGAGGATCTGAAGATGAAGGTATTGGCATTGCTGAGCGCGGCGAACGTGATGTTCCTGCCGGCGGCGTGTCCGCTGCTGGCGGGGCTGACGGTGGTGGCGATGGGCGCGGCCTGGCTGGTGTGGCCCGTGGCGGAACTGATCGGGGCGGTGATCGAATGAGGGCGGAGGTGAGACGCAACGCCTTCAACGAGGCGAAAAAGGAGCTGTGGGCCGCAAAGGAGCCGCTCAAGTCGCTGCGGGAAAGACTCCCCGGCGGTGACGAGGGGCTGTCCGCGGCGGACTGCAGGGAAGTGCGGGACACGCTCGACTCGGTGATCCACTCGCTGGCTCTGGTGGGCTCGCGGCTGCGCGAGCTGGAGGAGGTCTGACGGCTGGATGTTCGATCTTGCTCGAAGAAGACCTCGACCGTATGACGTTTTTCTCAGGGGTTATCTGAACGAAGTTCCCGGAATGACGGGAGTGCCTGTCTCGCCTGAAGAAAAGGAGTCCTTCGTTTATGACTTCCGCGTTCTGGAAGCTCTGGGGCGGCTGGAATGCGAATATGCCAGGGCGGGAGACCTGAAAGTCGGCGCCGTCTTGATTGCCAAAAACATGCCGGTGCAAAGCCGAGGGTTTGAAGGGAACTGCTACACGGAGATCAAACTTGTGTACATCTATCCGGAATATCGCCGCATCGGGATCATGCACGACCTGGTATCACGCCTTTTGAACCGTTACGCGGGGCTGATCGGCTGGGAGGTCGAACGGCGCAACACGGCATCTCTGTGTTTCTTCCAGCGGCTGGCGAAGGAAAAGGGATTGGTCCCGTACTGTCAGTGGATCGTGATCAACAGCGAAGGTCACGACATCGTGACCGGAAATTTCATCTACTTGTCGCCTTTAAAGGCCATGAAGGGGAGGAAAACCGCATGAGCAAAAGAAAGCCGTTTGTCCTGGGCAAGGATGTGGCGATGGCATTGATGGAGATCGTCAGCATCAACGACGACCTGCCGGATGAGTACCGGCAAAAGGCGGAGCAGGCGAAGGAGGCAAAGCAATGAGACAGTTCATGAAGGGCGCGGGCATCATCTCGGCGGGCACTCTGATGATGGGGCTGGCGATGTGCCTTGGCGGCGGTATCCCGGTGACGGGCTGGCTGCTGGCTTATATGACTGCGCTGGCGTTTGTGTCGCTGTGCGGTTTTGGAGCGTGGATCCATGAGTAAGACGTATGTGCGCTACGGCGCCGAGTACCGTTACGGCAGGCGGCTGAGCTGGCGCGAACGGTTCTGGGCGTGGGCGGAAAGGTGGTTTTCATGAACTGGCTGTGGTGGACGCTGATCGGCATCGTCGTCTTCGCGGTGGTGCTGTTTTTCGTCAGCTGCGCCTGGCTGTCGCACTACCTTGACGGCCATGACGAGCACGACGGGGAGGACTGGTTTTAGATGGGCCGGCGCAAAAAAGACGCGACAGGAGCAGCGTGGAGTATCGACACAGAATACTGCGGCACTATCACATCGCTTGACGTTCCGCGACTGATGTCAGAGCTGCTGAAAGTTGAATTCCCGTCAAAGATCAATCTGGCGTTATCGACTCAAACGGCGCAGCTCAAGGCATACGCGACCGGCAAGATGGAAATGAGTTCGATCGTCGGGAAGCGATTTGTATATCTGCTTGATCTACGCGCCAAGAAGAAAAAAGAGGCCGTTCCGGCTGCAACCGAAACGACCCAAAGGAGCGAGGAAACTCAGCACGAGACCTCGCCTGACATTGTACCACAATCTCAGGAGGAAACGAAAGACATGTCTGATGAAGTCATCAAAAAGCGCGGCCGGCCGCCGAAGTTCAGGCTCGACGAACCGGCGGACCAAGTAACAGACCAAGTGACAGATCAAGTGACAGACCAAGTTGCCGAGGCCGGCAAAATGATCGATGTGTCGCAGCCGGCGACGGAAGCAGAAGCCCTGCGCGCCGAACTAAGAAATGCCGAGGAGGCGCTGGAGAAAGAACAAAAGGAATCGGCGGCGCGCCTCATCAAGCTGGAAGAAGCGCAGGCCGGTCTGGAGGAAAAGACGCTCGAAGCGGCTGACTTGCGCGCGAAGCTGAAGACGCGCACGGACGAGACGGTCGACCTGCGCGCGCAGATCAACGAGCTGAACTCGGCGCTGGACACGGCGACGGCCAAGCTGGCGAGCGTGCAGGGCCGTGAGATGGAGGAGCTTGAGCGCGAAAACGACATGCTGCGCCGGCGCATCGCCCAGTTTGAAGTCGACGATGCCTCCTGCGGACCGGCCAGGGTGGAGCAGCTGGAGACGCAGATCGAGAAAGCGCAGCGCCAGCACGTTGAGGATCTTGAACTGATCCGCGACATGTGCCGCAATCTTCTGGACTGGAGGGGTGACGAATGAGCGGGACGAAGTACCTTGAGCCGGGTCGGCGGGCCAGGATCGGCGTGCGGAGCATCAACAACTTCGCGGGGACGAAGACGTACAAGATCTTTCAAGGCGTCGAGCTGTACCAAGGCCGCGTCGGTGACAAATACCTCTTTGAAATGACCTGGACCAACGAGGCCGAGGCGCAGGCGTTCCTTGACCGTCTGGCGAAAGTGCGCGGATGGAAGAAGGCGGAGAAGAAATGAAAGACGGTCCTGTCTACATCGCGGTGATGAACTTCAGCGGCGAGTACGCCCCGGTGATGATGGGCGTGCTCCGGAGGCGCGACGGTTATGAGATCGGGTTCAAGATGATCAACGGCGCGGTCTCCGAGGTGTTCACCTACCACTACAAGGGCGAACAGAAGTACGAATCCGAAGAGGATGCGCAGAGCGCGCTGAACGCGATGGCAACGGCGCGTCACTGGAAACCGTATCAGAAGCTGCGGAGGTGGTGACGGATGCGCGAGCGGCCGGACACGGCGGCACGGCTGGCCTTTGCGGCTCAGCTTGACTGCGCGATGCAGGAGTTGGAGATCTCTGACTCTCAGCTGGCGCGGATGTTCCTTGTCCGCAGCGACATGGTCTCTTCCTGGCGCAGTGTCGGGCTGACGCCGCAAAGCCGGTATTACCTGCCGCTGTGCGAGGAATTCGGGCTTGATCCGGAATCGTTCGGATTCACGCGCGCGTCACTGCCGACGGCGAAAACGTTTCGTCCGAGGGTCGTGCCGCCGGCGAAAGTCCCGAGCGACTTCGGCAGGCTGATCGCCAGAGCCAGGAAAAGGAGCGGCATGAGGCAGCAGGATCTCGGCACATGGTGCGGGCTGCACCTCACGACCATTTCCAAGATCGAAACGGGGAAAGCGCTGCCAATGCCGCCGGTGCTGCGGAAAATCTGTCTCGTCCTCGGACTGGACGAAGAGAAGATGCTCGACCTGTACGACGAGCAAAGGGCTCGCCAGATTTTTAAAGAACCGGACAACGGGTCCGGAAGAACGGAGGAAAGCACATGTCAAAACTCTACGAACTGACTGATGAATACCTGGCGCTGTGGGATTCGCTGAACGATCCCGACGCCGACTGGGACGCTGCTGAGGCGGCGCTGAAGGGGATCGAGGCGGCGCTGGACGCCAAGGTGGAGAACTGCGCCAAAGCGATCCGCGGCATGGAAAGCGAGCAGGAAAGCATCCTCGCCGAGATCGAACGCCTGACGAAGCGCCAGCACGCGCTGGAAGCGAAGACGCAGGGCCTGAAGAACTACGTGCAGGCGGAGATGGAAACGGCCGGGCGCGACAAGATCCGCACGGACCTGTTCACGATCGCGATTCAGCGCTCGCCGGACAGGCTGATCGTCCACAGTGAAGCGGAGATCCCGGACGTGTTCTTCAAGCACATTCCGGCGACGACGCAGCTGGACAAGACGGCCGTGAAAAAGGCGCTGGCTGGCGGCACTGCCGTGCCCGGCTGCGAACTGACGCACGGGTTCCACCTGAGGATCCGCTAAGGAGGTGCGAAGATGGGACAGCCTGTTTCATACCGTGACCGCATGGGCACGCTCTCGATCAGCCGCGGCGTCATCGACACGGCCAAGAAAGTGGTGATCTACGGTCCCGAGGGGATCGGCAAGAGCACGCTGGCGAGCAAGTTTCCCGGGCCGCTGTTCCTGGACGTGGAAGGCAGCACGAAGGCGATGGACATTGAACGCCTGGACGGGCTGAACAGCTGGCAGGGGCTGCGCGACGCGCTGGCGGCGCTGCGCGGCGGGCGCTACGGCTACAAAACGGTCGTGATCGACACGGCCGACTGGGCTGAAAAGCTGGCGATGTCGTTCGTCTGCTCGCAGCAGAAGAAGAGCGGCATTGAGGAATTCGGCTACGGCAAGGGGTATGTGTATCTGAAAGAGGCGTTTGCCGAGCTGCTGACGGACTGCGACGCGCTGATCGCCGAGGGCATGAACATCGTGTTCACGGCCCACGCGGCGATGCGCAAGTTCGAGCAGCCGGACGAGCGCGGCGCCTATGATCGCTGGGAGATGAAGCTGACCAAGCACGACGCGCCGCTGCTGAAGGAATGGGCGGACATGGTGCTGTTCTGCAACTACAAGACCTTTGCCCAGAAGACGGAGAACGGCAATTACAAGGCGGCCGGCGGGCGACGGGTGATGTACGCGACGCACAATCCCTGCTGGGACGCGAAGAACCGTTACGGCCTGGCCGACGAACTGCCGATGGACTACGCGGCGATCCGGGACGTGATCGAAAAGCCGGTCAAGCCCGATCTGACGCCGCAAGTGCCGGAAAACGCCGAGCCGGTGAAAAAGTCAGTGCAAGAGTCAGTGAAAGAGTCAGCGCAAGAGTCAGCGCAAGAGTCAGCGCAAGAGTCAGCGCAAGGACCCTCCGCGCCCGAGCCGGCACAGCCGCCCGAGCCGCAGCTGACGCTGATCTGTTCGGAATGCGGGCAGCCGATCACGGGGATCGGCAAGTGGAGCGCGGAGCAGATCGCTTCGCGGAGCATGAAGCTGTTCGGGCAGGCGCTGTGCGTGGCCTGCGCCAAAAGCGAAAAGCGCGCAGAAGAGCGCGTAAAGGAGAATGAACATGACCGAGAACAAAGCGCCTAATGAATCCGTATCGTTCGGCTGGGACGACGAAGTCGAAGAGCAGCCGTTTGAGCTGATGCCCGACGGGGATTATCACTTCACCGTCACGGGCATGGAGCGCGCCTGGTTCGAGCCGCGGAGGCCGGACAGCAAGATCAGTGCCTGCAACCAGGCGAACATCGAACTGACGTTCAACTGGCGCAACAGTGCCGGCTTCCGGCGCACGAGCAAGCTGACGCATCAGCTGAAGCTCACGTCGAGCCTGTCGTTTCTGATCTTCCAGTTCTTCGCCGGCATCGGCCTGCACCAGGAAGGCGACGGCATGAAGAAGTTCCCCTGGAACGAGATCATGGGCAGGAAGGGGATCGCCCGGGTAAGCACACGCGAGGGAAATAACGGCCGCACGTACAACACGATCGAAAGCGTCTACACGCCTGACAAGGCCCCCACGGTCTGCGCCAACGACGAAGGAGCGGAAACGGCCGACGTTCCGTTTTAAGCCCCGGCACGGAGGTGCGGTATGAATCTTCGACCGTATCAACAGCAGGCTGTCGGCGCCATCATCGAAAACTGGGATCAGTACCGGCGGGAGCTGCTCGTGCTGCCGACCGGCACGGGAAAGACTGTCGTGTTCTGCACCGTCGCCCGCCGTCGCGCGGGCGACGGGCGCGTGCTGATCCTTGCCCACCGCGAGGAACTGATCGAGCAGGCGCGGCAGAAGTATTTCACGGTCACAGGGGAGCTGACGGCCAAGGAAAAAGCCGGCGAAAGCTGCCTGGGCAGCGGACTGGACGTGGTCGTCGGCTCGGTGCAGACGCTCCAGAGCAAGAAGCGGCTGGCGAACTTTGCGCCGGATTACTTCAGCACGATCATCATCGACGAGGCGCATCACGCGCTGGCGGCCAGCTATCAGAGGATCCTTGAACACTTCAGCGCGGCTAAAGTGTTGGGCGTGACGGCTACGCCTGACCGCGGCGACAAACGCAACCTGGCGGAGTACTTCGACGGCGTGGCCTATGAGTACAGTCTGAAACAGGCGATCGCCGACGGCTGGCTGTGCCGGATCAAAGCGCTGACGGCGCCGCTGAAGCTGGACGTGTCGAACGTGAAGACGAGCCGGGGCGAGTACGGCAGCGACTTTGACCGCGGCGAGCTCGGCCAGGCTCTGGAAGAGTACCTGCCGCAGATCGCCCGCTGCATCAAAGAGAACGCCGGCGACCGGAAGACGGTAGTGTTCCTGCCGCTGGTGTCGATCGCGCAGCAGTTCCAGCGCGAATGTGCGGCCGTCGGCCTGGACGCGCGCGAAGTGAACGGCGAAAGCGACGACCGCGCACAGACGCTGGAATGGTTCGACAAGGCTGGTCCGGGGAGCGTGCTCTGCAACGCGATGCTGCTGACGGAGGGCTGGGACTGTCCGTCGGTCGACTGCGTGGTGGTGCTGCGGCCCACGAAGAGCCGGGCGCTGTACGCGCAGATGATCGGACGCGGGACGCGGCTGTGCGAGGGCAAAAAGGATTTGCTCATCCTTGACTTTCTCTGGCTGTCGGGACGGCACAATCTCTGCAAGCCGGCCTGCCTGGTCAGCGAGGACGAGGAAGCGCAGCAGCGTGTCGCCGACCGGAGCGAGGACGAACAGCTCGACCTGCTGGCAGCGGCCGAAGAGGCCGAGAAGGAGATCAGCGACGAGGCCGAGGAAAGCCGCCGTCAGTCGCTGGCCAAGGCGCTCGACGAGGCAAAGAAGCACCCGAAGAAGCTGATCAACCCGCTCGACTTCGAGGCCTATCTGGGCGAGGAGCCAGGGTATGAACCGGTGTTCCGCTGGGAATTCCTGCCGGCGACGGACAGGCAGATCGCCTATCTGGAAAAACAGGGCATCGACACGCTGGGCTTGACGCGCGGACATGCCACGCGCCTGATCAATAGCATTGCCAGGCGCAACGAGGCGAACCTGTCCACGGTCAAGCAGATCAGGCTGCTGGAACGCCTCGGTTATGAGAATGTGCGCGACTGGCCGCGGGCGGAAGCGAGCGCGCGGATCGGCGAGCTTGTGCGCGTGGGCTGGAAGACGTCGCACCTGTCGATGAGTCCGGAACAGTACAACCTGATGCGGTTCGCCAATTCCATGTTTGAAAGCGAGGACTGATGATCGATGCAGAAATACCTTGACGCACTGAAATTCATCAGCCCGGACAGCTGCTATAAGGACTGGTTGAACGTCGGCATGGCCCTGAAGCATGAAGGGCTGGGCGTTGACGTCTGGGACCAGTGGAGCCGCGGCAGCGACAAGTACCGCGAGGGCGAATGCGCGCGCAAGTGGGCGAGCTTCAACGAGACGAACGGCGGAGAACCCATCACGGGTGGCACGCTGATCGCCATGGCGAAGCGCAACGGCTGGACTCCGACTTCGCAGGCGTTCGGCTGGGACGACGAGGTG
>Ga0310695_10002304_pt1 | contig 40778 bp, 26 predicted proteins | sample RumenRJG_04DNA_FD_203882 | JGI IMG/M metagenome (GOLD analysis project Ga0310695, IMG submission 203882) | Bovine rumen microbial communities from Lethbridge, Alberta, Canada - RJG_04 (v2) (version 2) | ecosystem: Host-associated > Mammals > Digestive system > Stomach > Rumen | place: Canada...
CTCGATGGAGATGCGTAACGTCATCATCGTCGACCGTCTGAAGGATCCAACGACCGGAAAGGTCACGGAAGTGCTGCGCACCGAGGTGCCTATCAACACCTTCCTGTCCGAGAACTACAACGGTGGTAGCCTCACCCCCAACCCCTCTCCAAATGGCGAGGGGAGTGAAAACCAAGGTGGCGGCACGAACCAGGGCGGTGGTACCAACGGCGGAGGCAGTAACCCCGGTGGAGGCATGGACCAGAATTAAACGTTGAACATTGAACATTGAACATTGAACATTGAACGTTGACAATTATGAAGAAGCGTTTTATTGAGATTGCGGTGAAGGTTGTAGTAGCCGCTCTCACAGCCTTCCTGACGGCCATCACGACGACCAGCTGTATGGGTCACGGACCACTCTCGCTTTAACGAGCGACTAAACTGAAAATCCACGTCAATGAATGGCGTGGATTTGTTTACGCAATGGCAACATTTTCGTATTTTAGGGATTTCCCCCGACGAGTTTAGGGGAAATCCTTTTCGTATGCTCTTTTTTCTTCATAATTTTGCCGTCGAAAACAGCGAGAACAGGCTGCACCTCAGCAAAAAGCAAGCTTTCTGCGTTCGGTTTGCACTGTCCTTGCCGTCGAAAACAAGCGAGAACAGATAACTTGAATGTTGAAATCTTAAAATAATAAGAATTATGAAGAAGATGATGATGACCCTGGTAGCAATGCTGACGATAGCAGCAACGGGCAAGGCTATGAGCTACGAGCAGGCAAGGAACGAGGCCCTGTTTCTGACGGACAAGATGGCCTACGAGCTGAACCTGACTGACGAACAGTACGAGGCAGCCTACGAAATCAACCTCGACTACCTGATGGGTGTGACCAGTTACGACGACGTGTACAGCACCTACTGGGAGCGCCGCAACCTGGATATGAGCTATATCCTGTTCGACTGGCAGTGGCAGGCGTTCTGCGCAGCCACCTACTTCTACCGCCCACTGTATTGGGACGGCGGTTACTGGCACTTCGCCATCTATGCACGCTATCCCCACCGCGACTACTTCTACTTCGGACGTCCGGTGTTCTATGCCAGCTATCGTGGCGGTCACGCCTGGCACGTTCATGGCGGTCACGGCTACTACTACGGCCGTCGCGACCACTACCGTCCCGCAGGACGCAGCCATTTCGGTATGTTAGACCGTTGGAACCGTGGTGACTATCGCGGCCACCATCCTAGCGGACAGCGCCACTCATCGACCCGCACAACGGCAGGCGACCGTCGCTTCGGACATCTGGATAATGGCAATCGCGGCAACCGCCCCAGTGGCAATCGTGACTATCGCGGAGACGATCGTCGTCCGAGCACGGGCAATCGCCCCAGCAGCAGCGGTAACAGCGGCCGTTCCTTCGGCCACAGCGGTAGCAGCAGTAGCAGCAGCCGTCCCAGCATGAGCAACAGCAGGACTACCTACAGCCGTTTTAGCAGTAGCGAGCGTGCTACCACCATGCAGCGTCCGTCGTCATCCGACAGCCGTTCCAGCCGCAGCAGTGGTTCGTTCAGCAGTGGCAGTCGTCCCAGCAGCAGTTCATTCAGCAGCAGCGGCAGCAGCACACGCAGCAGCGGTTCATTCAGCGGAAGCCACAGCAGTGGCAGCCGTAGCGGAGGTTCCTTCAGCGGAGGCAGTCACAGCAGCGGTGGCAGTCATGGCGGCAGTCACAGCAGCGGAGGCCGCTCGTTCGGCGGACGTCGTTAACACGCGCACCTCGGCATTCATCATGCGCTGCACCTCCCTCATCGGACACTGCGCATAGACAGCAAGAATAGCTTTATTGATAATTCCGTGACCAACGGCCACCACCCGCTTTCCAGGGTAGGTGGCCGTTATATGTAAGAGTAGCTGACGGGCACGCGTCAGCAGTGCTTCCTCGCTTTCAATATCGTCGGGCCACACCTCGCCACGCAGCTCAGGGATGTAGCGACCTGTAAAGCCGCCCCAGTCGCGTTCGCGCAGCAACGGCGTAGTGACCACGGGTAAACGGTGGGGGGCAGCGATAATCTCTGCCGTCTGTATGGCTCGTCGCAGGTCGCTGGCAATGATGACATCAACGGGATCCGTTGCCAACCGTTCGGCCACCTGCCGTGCCTGTTCCCTACCCCGCTCGTTCAGCTCACCCTGCGTCTGGCCTTGCATGATCTGGCGGGCGTTGTCCACCGTCTCGCCATGCCGCACCAGCAGGATGGTCGTCTCCTTCGCTGCGTCCATCGGGTCAACCAATGGTGATGGTGTATTTCGACATGAACGATGCTCCTGGCAGCAGGTGGTTCATCAGCGGCTTGTCCTTGAAATCACCCTTCCAGCCACGCGGATCGCCCAGGCCGTACCAAGGTTCGATACATACAAAGGGCGCGTGCTTGTCGTACGGACTCCAGAAGGCGATTACCGGCGTCTTATAGTCCACCGTCACGGCAGGTTCGCCATTGGTGTCCATCAGCATCGCACGGTGGGTCTGACACTTGTGGATCTTCACCGAGTCGTTGCGGAAGAAGTCGTTGGTAAGTTCCATGATACCCATGTCGGCCTCCAGCGCCACTTCCACCATGTCGTTTGAGCCGTCGGCATAGCTGCGCAGGGAATCCATCGGTTCTTCGTTGTCGAGTTTGATCATGCCCTCCATCTTGCCGCTGGGCAGGTTGAATGCCGGATGGCCGCCAATCTGGAAGTGTATCTCGCGGTTGTCGGTGTTCTCCACGTGCCAGATGACATGCACGCTGTTGCCTTCCAAACGGTAGGTGATGGCCAGATTGAAGCGGAAGGGATACACCTTCAGCGTCTCCTCCGACTCGTGCAATGCCATCGTCACCTTGTCCTCCGTCTGACTGACGACGGTGAATTCCGTGTCGCGCGCAAAACCGTGACGCGGCAGGTGGTATTCCTTGCCATCGACGACATACGTGTCGTCGTTGACACTACACACGATGGGAAACAGTATCGGTGAATGTCTCGGCCATTCAGCCCCTGCCTGCCACATATACTCTCTGCCTTTGCAGTCTTTCACACTCTGGAGCTCGGCTCCCTTCTCGGCTACCTTGACGGTCAGCTCGTCGTTCTTCAGTTCTACCATATTTTTCTGTTAGTTTTTAAGTATCGTCTGCAAAGGTAATACAAATCTGACGAAAAACCAAATATATTTGCGCTCTCTAAACAAAAAATTGCACGAAAAGAGAGAATTTTCAATTTTTATTCGTATATTTGCAGCGGTAAAATGCTAAAACTATATATCATATGAACGTAAACGAGAAATTTGTCATTACAGTTAACCGTGAACTCGGTAGTGGCGGACGTACAGTCGGCCGGAAGCTGGCAGAGAAGTTAGGGGTGGAATACTACGACAAGGCGCTCATCAAGGGCCTGCAGGAAAAGTACCACCTCAGTGTAGAGGCAATTGAAAAGCTGAAAGGCCAGGAACAAGGCTGGTGGGCTGATTTCAAACGTAAGATGACGGACTCCTTCGTATATTCCAACTATTACATTCCAAAGCCAGGCGACGAGCCGGAACTGCTGGAAACCGACGAGGTGTTCAGGACGGAAACAGAGATCCTGAAAGGCATTGCCGCAGATGAATCATGCGTTGTGGCCGGCCGTAGCGGTTTCTACGTGTTCCGCGATCACCCCAATCACATGAGCATCCTCATCCAAGCCTCCATGGACTTCCGCGTAGAGCGCGTCTCGCGCAAGCAGGGCATGTCGCCTGAGGAAGCCCGCAAGGTCATTGACGACGTGGACAAGATGCGTGAGAACTATGTGAACAGGTACACGAAATCGTCACGCTACGACACCCGCAACTACGACCTCGTCATCTCGGCAGACGGAAAGACTGAGGACGAGATTGTTGAGTTCATCCTGCAGTATATGGGCAAATAGCACTGATTGCATACGAATAAAGAAAAGGGACGGTTCAGCGACCGTCCCTTACTTTATTTGTTTTCGTTCATATATTCACGTGGCGACATGCCATAGAATTTCTTGAAGATGGTAGAGAACGAGGCAGCGTTGTTAAACCCGCAGGCGTACATCACTTCAGTAATATTCATGTTGTGGGTAGCCAGTAGGTGGGCGGCCTGCTTGAGGCGAATATTACGAATGAAGTCGTGGGGCGTCTGACCAGTGAGTTCCTTCATCTTACGATGCAGGTGGACACGGCTGATACCGACTTCCTCGGCAATGCTATCGACGCTGAGGTCGCTATTGCCAATGTTGCGGTTGATGACCTTCATAACGCGGTCAAGGAGTTGCTCATCGGGCGACTTCATCTTCACATCCTCGACCTGTTCCTCCAACTGATCGTTGCGGCCATACTTTAGGCGCAGCATCTGATGGCTATGGATGAGATTGATGATGGTGCGTCGCAGAATGTCCATATTGAAGGGTTTCATGATGTAGGCGTCGGCACCCATCTCGAGACCTTCCAACTGGTCCTCATCACGGCTCTTGGCAGTGAGCAGGATGACGGGGATGTGGTTGGTAGCGGGATTGCTCTTGATTTTCTGACACATGGTGATGCCGTCCATCTCGGGCATCATGATATCTGAGATGACGAGGTCGGGCAAAGTCTTCAACACAGTGGTAAGACCAGCCTTACCGTTCTCACAGGTGGTAATATCATAATCCGGCGACAGTTCAGTCTGGAGGAATTCAAGGATTTCCGAGTCGTCCTCAACAAGTACAATATGGTGGCGGCGGCTGGCCTTGGGCAACTCAGCAGCGGCCTCAGGAGCGTCGTCAGCGGTTTCTGCTTCTTCGATGAGGGTAGCAGGCTCAGTGGCTACGGGCGAAACGTCTTCGTCGATGATTTCCTCGGGTTTGAGGTGGGCATAGCCCAGCGGTATGGTGACGATGAATTCGGCGCCCTTTCCGTCATCATTGTTCCGGGCTATGATGGTGCCATGGTGGAGTTCGACGAGCGAACGTGTGAGGTCAAGCCCGATACCCGTACCAGTATTACGGTCGTTGGCATGAGTGGGCGTCTGATAGAAGCGTTCGAAGATGCGCTCGAGCTTGTCGGCAGGGATGCCCTCACCGGTATCACGAATGCCAATGCGGACATTCTGCTGGTCGTGAGTCAGCGCGATATTTACCTTTCCGCCAGCAGGGGTGAACTTGAAGGCATTGGAGAGGAGGTTGACGATGACCTTGTCGAAATTGTCGCGGTCAATCCATACGGGCAGCTCATCGGTATCATGGTCGAAAGTGAGCTGGATATTCTTTGCCTTAGCCTGTTGCGAGAAGAGGGTATAGATGTCGCCTACGAAGGATACGAGTTCAGTCTCACACATGTGCATCTGCATCTGACCTTTGTCTATCTTACGCAGGTCCATCATCTGGTTGATGAGTCCGAGAATACGTTCGGCATTACGGCGGATGGTCTCATAGACGCTGCGGCGATGGACGTCGTCATCCTGCTTGATGAGCGACATCAGGGGCGTAACGATAAGCGTCATAGGCGTGCGGATCTCGTGCGAGATATTCATGAAGAACTTCAACTTGGCATCGGCCATTTCCTCAGCATGGATGTGCTCCTGCAAGCGCAAGCGAACCTGTTCCTTGCGGTGACGCTGGTAGCGGTAGCGCAGGAAGAGGATGACGAGAGCGAGGATGTAACAGGCATAGGCAAAGGGCGTGCGATACCATGGTGCATGAATGACCACACGGAAGCAACGCTCTGGTGTGGAGATGCCGTTTTGTTCGGCAACGACACAGAAGTCGTAGTTGCCCGGCGAGAGGTGGGAGAAAGTCATCTCGTTGACGCCTGGCTGCATGCGTACCCACTCCTCCTTATTGATGCGATAACGATAGACGATATGCTCAGGATTGTCGTAGGTTAGCGTAGAGAGCTCAATGCCAAAGGTGTTGTCGCTGGAACTGAGCACAAACTGGTCGGCATTGATGACGGGAGTATTGACAACACGCCAGAAGCCGGACATGGTGGAGGGGGTGACGGGCTCGCCATTTACTGTAAAGCCTGTCAGCTTGATTTCAGCTTTCCACTCCTGTTGCTGGATGTCGTCAGGGTCGAACCACGTGATACCTGCCAGTCCGCCGAAAAACATACGACCATGGGGGGCTTTCCATGAGGCACCATCACTAAACTCGTTGGACTGCAGACCATTGTCGACGAAATAGCTGTTGGTTTTGCCTGTCTTGGGGTCGAGACAGCACAGACCGTGATCGGTACTGATCCACAGACGGCCCTTGTTGTCCTGCTCGATGGAGGCTATGCCGTTATCAGCGAGTCCACTCTCGAGGTCCCTAAGTTCCATCTTGTGGGTCTTGGGGTCGTAACATTGCAGTCCGTCGTTGGTGCCGATATAAAGGATGCCGCCAAACTCACGGGCGATACGTGTGGGGGTACCATAGTTCAGACAGTTTTCACCAAATGTCGATAACCAGTTCTCGGTCTTGATCTCCATTGCACAGAGTCCCATCGATGTGGCGCAATAGATGCGCTTCCCGTCGGGTGAGATGGATATCTGCGAGATATAGTCGTTGGCGATACTGTTTATTTTATGGTTTTCCTGGGCATTCTCCTTCTGGTTGTAGACCTTGATTTCACCCGTCTCAGTATCGAGGCGCAACAGACCATTACCCATGGTACCCACCCAGACGTGGCCCTCGCGGTCGGATTCCAAATCGAAGATACTGGTCGTGGAACCCTGTGGCAAGGGGTAAGGATGAAAAGTCATGCTTTTTACGTCGATATATCCCAAACCTTCTTTATAGGTGCCCAGCCAGATACGTCCCTTCAAGTCTTCGCAGAGACTCAGTACGGTAGCAGGGAAATTGTCCTTGAAATGTTTCACCACCTTGTTCTGACTGTCCAGACAGTAGAGTCCGTCGCGGTCGGTACCTATCCAACGATAACTGTTGGAACCGCCCACCACACTGATAACGCAAGCCGTTCCAATGATGTTACGCGAGCCGAGCTTATAACCCATATAGCCAAAACCCATTGTATGGCCAGGCTGCATGTAGATACCCTTCTGCAACAGTCCGAGCCACACGTTGCCATTACGGTCCTCACAAATGGAATAGACCTTCGCTGTGCTCAAGTCGACATCACGGCTGAAATAGGGATTGTCGAGCAGATAGTTGTTCTTGGGGTCGTAAATGGCCAGTCCTGAACCGTCGTAACCCAGCATGATGTGCTGGCGTCGGTTGACATACAACGTAGAGATCTGTTTGTTGCCTGTGGCCTCTATATGAACGGGTGTATCACCATCGAGGCGGAAGAGGCCGTGATTGGTGGTACCGACATAGAATTTGCCATTGCTGTCCTCACAGATGTCGGAAATAGCGTGCTGGTGCTCGCCGTCCTGAAAATAGCGCTTGACATGGTTGCCGTCCCAACGCCACAGTCCCTGGTCGTCGGAGATGATCCACAGATTGCCGTGGCTGTCTTCCATCAGACGATGGATGGACTTGGCCTCGCGCAGGCGTTTGTCCATCTCGCGAGCTTCCTGTTGACCGTTCATCTTCAGAACGCCATGGCCTGACGTACCTACCAGGATGTCACCATTGCGGCGTTCAAGCAGAGAGGTGACATAACAGGGAACGGGATTGCCTTCAGCACCATAGGTCACGACACTCTGAAAACGCTCACCGTCGTACGTCTGCAGGGCACCGTACATGCCCACATAGAAGAGCCCGTTGTGGTCCTGCATCATGCAATTGACATAGTTGCTGGCCATGCCGAGGTCCTTACGCGACTCTTTCTTCAAGATGCGGAACTGGTAGCCATCGTAGCGGTTTAGGCCATTACGGGTAGCCACCCAGATGAATCCATCGCGATCGAGGTATATTTGTGTCGTAAAACTACTTGACATTTGCTTGTCAGCGTCAAATAATTTTCCCATCTGGGCGTGTATGCTCAGTGGCAATAGAATAAACAGAGAAATAAGAACTTTACACTTCATGTTGTAATATTAAGTTAGTCGGTTTTGTAAAACACGGTGCAAAGATAAACAATTTGACAGAAAGCACCAAAAAAAAAGCAAACTTTATCTCACGTAACACCGAAAAACGGGTTACGTGAGACAAAAAACGAGTATGAATAGTGCAGTTTTAACTATTTTTCAGTAACGTTGTAGTCGAAACTGTCAACGTCAATCCAACCGCCAAGACGCTTAGTAGCGTAGTTAAAGATGCCGAACTTGGTACCCATGAAGAAACGCTGCCAGTCAAAACGCATGTGGTATTCACCACCCTTCTGCGTCCATTCGTTGCCATCGGTGCTGTAGAAGAATGTAGCCTTATCGCCCTTCCCAGGACGGAAATCGCCATCAATACGTAACCATACGATGGGGGATTTCAATTCTACACGGTCGATGGTCTTCTCGTCGAAACCTTCCACAGCCTTCTCACGCTGTGTCAGTTTTACTTCCCACTCATCGAGTTCCAGCACCCATTTGCGTCCTTGTTTCTTGACGGCCCAAGCACATGTCCTATCGTTGAAAGCAGAAAAACCAGCAACGTCACCATCCTTCATCTTCGACAAGTCCAGCTTAACAGTACCGCTACACGTGGGCCCTTCCATACGCTGTGTCAGCGTGTTGGGAGCCAGATAAATATTAGGAACCACACGATTGGTCTTCAGGCGCAACCATCCCGGACGTGCGGAAAGACTCCATGCATCATCTACGGGGTTGTGGTTCCATTGCCAATGGAGGCCTAATTTGTCACTATTGAAATCATCGGGGCATACGATATGCTTTTCCGGCTCGCCACTCTTGAGTGCACGGACGTGCTCAGGTACGATTCCCTGTTCGTCGCCAAGCATGGGCCAACCGTCAATCCAACGGCAGGGCATCAACGTAAGCACACGGCCTACACCACCACGGTCCTGGAAGATAATACCATACCAGTCGCCCCATTCGGTATCGACAATAGTACCTTGTGCAAGGTAAGAGAAGCCACCAAAGGGAGACTGCAGGATCGTCTTCTTCTCGTAAGGTCCGTGGATATCGTCAGCACGGTAACATACTTCACGGCGATGACGCCCTGGAGCATAGACGTGCGATATCATGAGCAAATAGTACTTGCCATTATGCTTGATGACACGCGAACCCTCGAGGAGTCCGGTCTCATCAGCCTCGCGCTGGAAGATATGCTGGTGAGTACCCTCGATAACATCGCTGAGGTCAGGCTTAAGCTCCATCAGTTCACCAGTGCCATAAACAACATACACGCGATTGTCGTCATCGAAGAAAAGCGAGCAGTCGTGGAAATGGCGCATACGTGAGAGCAGCGTCCACGGGCCTTCGGCTTTCTCGGCCGTAAAGATATAGGTATCACCCATAGCACCAGCCTCGTTGGGGGCTAAAAGGGCATAGAAACGACCATTGTGGTATTTCAACGAGGTAGCCCACTGTCCACGGCCGTAGGCTGTACCTTCCTTCAGATCATATTTGGGAGAATCTGTGAGTTTGTCAAAGATGTAACTAACTGTTTCCCAGTTCTTGAGGTCCTTCGACCGCATGACAGGAGCACCTGGCATCAGATGCATCGTGGTACTGACCAAATAATAGGTATCACCCACGCGTATGACATCCGGATCGGGCACATCCGCCCACAACATCGGGTTAGTTACATAGTCCTTAACGAGCAGTTCGTCTGTATTAAACCCATCAGGGCTGCTGGAACGCTTTCCAGCAGCTTCTGAGGTTACAAAACAAACTACTAATGATAATATTACTAAAACAAATCTTTTATTTCTCATGCCTGTTATATGCGGTTTTAGTTTTTTGACGCTGCAAAGATAAATACTATTTTTTAATTATACATTATTATATTGTTTCACAAACTTTATTATTTGTATCATCATGTTTCCACTTTACAAAAAATAAAAAACTCCCATCCTTCTGATAAAGAAAGATGGGAGGAAATACTTGTCTTTTAATGAGTTAGAAGATGAAAGTCTTTTCGAGCCAGTAGGTTAGGATACCTGCCAAATAGCCAACAAAGACTATCCACGTAATCTTCTTCATATACCAACCGAAGGTGATTTTCTCCAATCCCATGACCACCACACCAGCAGCAGAACCGATGATGAGCATCGAACCACCGACACCGGCACAGTAGGCCAACAACTGCCAGAAGATGCCGTCAACGGCCAAGTCTCCAACAGCCTGAACGGGATACATACCCATACAACCAGCTACGAGAGGTACATTGTCGACAATGGACGACAATACTCCGATGATGCCAGTAACAAGATAGTGATTTCCTTCGAAAGTAGCATCGAGACCTTTGCCCAACAAGGTGAGTACACCAACCTCCTGCAATACAGCGACAGCCATCAGGATGCCTAGGAAGAACATGATGGTCGAGAGGTCAATTTTAGTCATGATATCGCTTACGCGCTTGGCCATCGTATCGTCCTCAGCAGTATTGTAGTGGAAAATCTCCGTCGTTGTCCAAAGAATACCCAGTACGAGCAGGATTCCCATAAACGGCGGCAGATGGGTCAGCGTCTTGAAGATAGGTACGAAGACGAGACCACCGACACCCAGCCAGAAAATGATATCACGTTGCGCTTTCGTAAACTGACTTACATCAGCCTTTGGCAGGTTCTGCTCTTTGTCGAATTTCCCCTTGAGTTGCAAACTGAGAATGAAAGCTGGAATGAGCATAGAAATCAGTGAGGGAATGAAAATCTCAGAAAGTACTCCCTGCGTGGTGATGACACCTTTAATCCAAAGCATGATGGTTGTCACGTCGCCGATGGGCGAGAAAGCACCACCACTATTGGCAGAGATGACGACTAATGCGGCATAGAGCAAACGATCGCCACGACTCTGAACTAACTTGCGCAACACCATAATCATCACGATACTGGTAGTGAGATTGTCGAGGATGGCCGACAGGAAAAACGTCATAAAGGCCACTCGCCACAGCAATTTACGTTTCGAACGGGTTTTCAGGGTGTCGCGTACGAAATTGAAGCCACCATTCGAATCAACAATCTCGACGATGGTCATGGCTCCCATCAAGAAAAATAACGTACCTGCAGCATCACCCAAATGGTGTTCAATAACCTCTGCAATATGGTGGATGACACCATCGGCAGCAATTTCAGGATAATAGGCTGCAGGGCCTAGCATGAGCAACGTCCAGCATCCCACACACATGAGCAGGGCGATAGCGGCCTTGTTCACTCGCGTCAGACTCTCCAAAGCTATACATAGATAGCCGACAACGAAGAGAATGACGATACAAATCGTTAATGTTGACATTGTAATTGTCTTTTTTCGTTATCAAATATTACAACATTACATAGTCACTTCCACCACATGCTTGCCAGGAGCATAGGGGATAACCGTGCCATCAACATTCTTGCCATCGAGCACGATGCTCTTCACACCCTTCTGCTGACCATTTGGATGGATAGTGATCTCATAGTCAGCCTCGCGGAACTTACGGTTCACGGTGTAGTCGGTAGCCGTTTCGGGCAGACAAGGATCAATGCGGATGCCATCGTAGTCGGGCTTGATACCCAAAATAAACTCTGAGACGGTGTACCACATCCAAGCAGCAGTACCTGTGAGCCATGAGTTCTTACCTTCACCTGGCTTGAAGGCATCCTTGCCGGCTACCATCTGGCAGTTGACGTAGGGCTCCACCTTATGCAGTGTCTGGTATTTCTCCTCGACATAAGAGGGCAGAATCTTAGCATAGTGGCTCCAAGCATCGTTTCCACGACCTGCTAAGCACTCGCCGATGATGACCCAAGGATTGTTGTGGCAGAAGATACCTGCATTTTCCTTGTAGCCCTCAGGATATGAAGAGATTTCACCATATTCGTAGATGTACTTCGAGAAGGCGGGATTATTGAGTACCATACCGTGCTCGCACTCCAGATACTTCTTGCAGGAATCCAATGACTTGGCTACCATACCGTCCTCAGCACCGATCTCGGCCATGGTACACCAGCCCTGCGACTCGATGAAGATTTTGGCCTCGTCGCACTCGTTGGAGCCAATCTTACGACCGTAGAAGTCATAGGCGCGGAGGTACCATTCGCCATCCCAACCGTCCTTCTTCACGGCAGCAATCATGGCGTCAACAGCCTTCTGCATGCGGGCAGCCTCGTCAGTCTTGCCAAGCTTCTTGCAGAGGGCAACATAATCCTTACCCGTTACTACGAACAGACCTGCAATCATGAGCGATTCGGCCTTGGTGCCCTCACTGACATTCTCGGTGGTCTGGAAACTCTCGTTTGGATCCCAAGAGAAGCAGTTCAGGTTCAAGCAGTCGTTCCAGTCGGCACGACCAATCAACGGCAACAGGTGAGGACCGAGATTATTGATGACGTGATTCATCGAAATCTTCAGGTGCTCGAAGAGCGTCACCTCCGTACCAGGCTGGTTGTCGAAGGGTACCATCTCGTCGAGAATAGAGAAGTCGCCCGTTTCCTTGATATACGCCACGGTGCCGAAAATGAGCCAGCAGGGGTCGTCGTTGAAGCCACCACCGATGTCGTTGTTACCACGCTTGGTGAGAGGCTGATACTGGTGATAGCAACCGCCGTCAGGGAACTGCGTCGAAGCGATATCGATGATGCGCTGACGAGCGCGAGGTGGAATCTGATGGACGAAGCCCACGAGGTCCTGATTGGAGTCGCGGAAGCCCATGCCACGACCTACACCACTCTCGAAGAACGATGCCGAACGAGAGAAGTTGAAGGTGACCATACACTGGTATTGGTTCCAGATGTTGACCATGCGGTCCAGTTTGTCGTTGCCCGTGCGTACCTTATATATATTAAGGAGGTTATCCCAGAGGGCGCAGAGCTCAGCGAATGCCTTGTCCACCTTCTCTGTGGTGTCGAGTTCTGCGATAAGGGCATGAGCCTTCTTCTTGTTAATCACCTGCAGGGCCTCAAATTTTTCGTCCTGCTCGTTCTCGATATAACCCAGCAGGAACACAAAGTCCTTCGACTCGCCTGGCTGCAGGGTGACCTCGATATAATGCGAAGCAATCGGGCTCCATCCATGGGCATGACTATTGCGGGGCTTACCCTCCATCACAGCCTGAGGATCAGCAAACTCATTATACAAACCAACGAACGTCTCGCGGTCGGTATCGAAGCCCTGGATAGGGGCATTCACGTGGTAGAACGCGTAGTGGTTACGACGCTCACGATACTCGGTCTTGTGATAGATGGTCGAGCCTTCAATCTCCACCTCACCAGTAGAGAAATTACGCTGGAAATTCTCCATATCGGTAGCGGCATTCCACAGACACCACTCCTCGAAAGAGAAGAGCTTGAGCTGCTTCACTTCCTTCGATTCGTTCTTCAGGGTGAGTTTCTGAACCTCGCACCATTTCTTCAGGGGCACGAAGAAGAGCACGGAAGCCTCGACACCATTCTTCTTACCCGTGATGCGGGTGTAGCTCATACCGTGACGGCACTCGTAGAAGTCGAGCGGCGTCTTACAAGGCTTCCATCCCGGGTTCCAAACGGTGTCGCCGTCCTTGATGTAAAAATAGCGACCACCGTTATCCATCGGTACGTTGTTGTAGCGATAGCGGGTGATGCGGCGGAACTTGGCATCCTTATAGAAGCTGTAACCGCCGGCTGTGTTAGAAATCAGTGAGAAGAAGTCCTCGTTACCCAGATAGTTGATCCAGGGCCAAGGAGTCTGCGGGTCTGTGATGACATACTCGCGATGCTGGTCGTCGAAATGACCGTAACGTTTCTGTTGTTCCATTTTAAAATTAATAGTCCTAGTTGTTTGTAATTTCTGGCAAAGGTACGAATAAGTGAGGACAAAACAAAATAAAAAAACATTTTTTTGTTTAATTAAAAAAAAAGATTTATCTTTGCACTTGATTTGTAACCATTACATACCTTTTTTATTAAAAGAACTATTAACGATAGTAATTATTATGAGACTAAAAACATTTCTTCTGATGGCATTGTGCAGTGTCCTGTCGACAGCGGTACATGCGGAAAGTGTGCGTGAAACCATCCGCTTGGATAAAGGGTGGAGATTTGCCTTTGGCCATGCTGCCGACCCTGCAAAGGACTTCGGCTGTGGCACGGAGTATTTCAACTACCTCACAAAGGCCAGTTCCATCCACAACGAAGGACCCTATACCGCCAAGTTCGACGATGCCGCATGGCAAGAGGTGCAGATTCCGCACGATTGGGTCACCACGTTGCCTTATGCCCTTGAGGCCAGCCATTCGCACGGTTACAAGACCGTTGGTTGGAAATATCCCGAAACCAGCGTGGGTTGGTATCGCAAGACCATCGTCATTCCCAACGACGACCTGGGCAAACGTCTGATGCTCCGTTTCGACGGCATCTTCCGCAATGCCCGCGTGTGGTTCAACGGTTTCTATATGGGTACTGAGCCCAGCGGATATGTCACACAAGTATACGACATCACACCTTATATTAAATATGGTGAAGAGAATCTCATCTGCGTGCGAGCTGATGCCTCGCTGGAGGAAGGCTGGTTCTACGAGGGTGCCGGCATCTATCGCGACGTGTGGCTTGAGAAAATGGCTGAGGTCAGCGTCGCTCCCTTTGGCACGTTCGTCCGTGCAGATTTGCAGAAGAAACCTGGCGCTGCTGTGCTGATGGTCAGGACCGAGGTGACCAATAGTGGTCTTGAGACACAACATTATACGGTGGATATCCGACTACTCGATGCCGAGGGACGCGAGGTGGTGTATGGTAAGGATAATTATCCCAGCAATCTGAAGGCCAAGGACACAAAAGGTCAGGAATGTATGTTGATTGTCAAGGAACCTCATTTGTGGAGTCCTGACGATCCGTATCTCTATCAGGTGGAACACATCGTGAAGGTGGATGACAAGGTGACTGATGTCTATACGACGACTATTGGCATCCGTGATATCCGGTTTGATGCCGAGCAGGGTTTCTTGCTCAATGGCAAGCCGCTGAAACTGAAAGGCGTCAATATGCACCAAGACCATGCCGGCGTGGGTACGGCCATTCCCGATGCCCTGCAGGCGTGGCGCATCCGTCAGCTGAAAGCATTCGGCTGCAACGCCTATCGCGCCTCGCACAATCCTATGACCCCTGCCCTACTCGACATCTGCGACCGCGAGGGCATTCTTGTTATTGACGAGAACCGTCTAATGGGCATCAACGATGAACATCTCAGACTCTTGGAGCGGATGATCAAACGCGACCGCAATCATCCGAGCATCATCCTTTGGAGCGACGGCAACGAGGAATGGGGACTGGAGAACACCATTCAAGGTACTCGTCTGGCCGAGGCCATGCGCGAATACACAAAACTCTTCGACCCCACCCGACCCAGTACGGTAGCCAATGCCGGAGGCACGGAACTCATCAAAGGTCTCGACGTCGTAGGCTTCAACTATATCGTGCAAAACGATGTGGACAATCGCAAGGCAGCCAATCCCTCGTGGAAGATTGTCGGCACAGAGGAAACCAGCGGTTGCGGCACGCGCGGCTGGTACTTTAACTCGCCCGACTATCCCGGGCGGATGGTTTCCATGAATCGCGACACCACCCATCACCACGTCGAAAACGTCATCGAGCGCGGCTGGCAGTTCTATACCGAACGTCCGTGGGCCGCTGGATTGTTCTATTGGACGGGCTTTGACTATCGTGGCGAGCCCAATCCCCTCAAATATCCTGCCCACGACTCCGAATTCGGCATTCTCGACTACTGCGGATTCCCCAAGGACGAGGCATACTATCTGAAATCGTGGTGGACCGACGAGCCCACACTCCACATCTTCCCCCATTGGAATCTGCAAGGACACGAGGGCGAGGAAATCGACCTCTGGGCCTACAGCAACTGCGACGAAGTGGAACTCATCGTCAACGGCAAGAAACTCGGACGCCAGCCAATGCCCAAGAACGGACACCTCAAATGGCGTGCCGTCTATCAGCCCGGGCGCGTCGTCGCTTACGGTTATAAGAATGGTAAACGCATCATGACGCAAACCATCGAGACCACCAAACCAGCCTGTCAAACAATGCTAAAAGCTGACCGCACGGAACTCACTGCCGATGGTCGCGACGTGGCGGTCATCACCGTCGAAGTACAGGATAAGAAGGGGCGTGTCGTACCTGATGCCTGTCCCGTGCTGACCTTCACACTCGAGGGCGAAGGCCGCATTCTTGGCGCAGGCAATGGCGACCCGATGTTTCCCGGTCAGGACCATCCGTCAGACGCCAAATGTCGTGAGTTTACCATTCCGGCCTTCAACGGTTTGGCGCAAGTGTTGATTCAGAGCACGCCGACACCCTCCGCACTGGTGCTTCGCTGTCAGAGCGACGGTCTCAAGACTGGTTCTATCAATATCAGTACAAAATAACACGCCTTCAGCTGCACAGTCAGCGCCAGCAACGAGGTCAGTATGATGAGGTTCCTTTTCATAGAACGAAAAGGCCCCCAAAAGAGGAGGCCTTGATCACGTTTATATTTGTTTATTGCTTGTCCAATTCGGCAAGGTTCTCGGCAATCATCTCGTCGGTAACCGTGTAGTTCTGCAGGTCGCCCTTGATGAAGGCCTCGTACGATGGCATGTCGATGAGTCCGTGACCGGAGAGGTTGAAGAGGATGACTTTCTCCTCGCCTGTCTCCTTGCACTTCTTGGCCTCGCGGATGGTAGCGGCGATGGCGTGGGTGCTCTCAGGAGCAGGGATGATACCCTCCGTACGGGCAAAGAGCATACCGGCCTCGAAGGTCTCAAGCTGAGGAATATCAACACCGTGCATGTAGCCGTCCTTAATTAACTGCGAGATAATCATACCGGCACCGTGGTAGCGCAGACCGCCGGCGTGGATGTTAGAGGGCTTGAAGTTGTGACCCAGTGTGTACATGGGCAGCAGGGGCGTGTAGCCCGCCTCGTCACCGAAGTCATAACGGAACTGACCGCGTGTGAGCTTCGGACAGCTATCGGGCTCAGCGGCAATGAATTCCGTATGGCGCTCGCCGCTCAGGTTGTGACGCATAAAGGGGAACGAGATACCACCGAAGTTGGAACCGCCACCGAAACAGCCAATCACGATATCAGGATACTCACCTGCCATTGCCATCTGCTTCTCAGCCTCGAGACCGATAATGGTCTGGTGCAGACCAACGTGGTTCAGCACAGAACCCAGCGTATATTTACAATTCGGAGTGGTCGTAGCCAACTCAACAGCCTCAGAGATAGCAGTACCCAGCGAACCACTATGCGTCGGATCCTTCGTCAGGATGTCCTTACCGGCACGCGTGGACATCGAGGGAGAACCTGTGACGACAGCACCGAAAGTTCGCATAATCGAAGAACGATAAGGCTTCTGCTGCATGGTAATCTTCACCTGATAGACGGCGCAGTCCAGTCCGTAGATCTTGGCAGCATACGAAAGGGCGGCACCCCACTGACCGGCACCGGTCTCGGTAGTGACATTCGTCGTGCCTTCCTGCTTGGCATAGTAGCACTGAGGCAGGGCGGAGTTGATCTTGTGTGAGCCTAAGGGATTGGTTGACTCGTTCTTGAAATAGATGTGGGCAGGAGTACCCAGCGCTTCTTCCAATGCGTATGCACGCACCAGCGGAGTAGAACGATAATACTTGTACTTCTCGAGCACGTCTTCAGGGATGTCTATCCAGCGGTGCTCCGTGTCCAGTTCCTGCACACAGCACTCGCGTGGGAAGATGTGTGCAAGGTCATCTACTCCCAACGGCTGCTTGGTAGCAGGATGTATAGGCGGCATGGGCTTGTTGGGCATGTCGGCCTGAATGTTGTACCACTGTGTTGGAATCTCACTCTCCTGAAGGATGAATTTTTTCTGTTTTGCCATTGTTTTTTGTTGTTGGTGAATAATTACCGCCTGCAAAGGTAATAAAAAATAAGTGAAAAGTGAAAAGTGAAAAGTGAAAAATTTGCTGCTGCCATATAAAAATTGTAACTTTGCAGGCAATTATGACAATAATAGCTATTGTACTGGCGTATTTTGCTTTACTTTTTGCTCTAAGCAGGTGGCAGGGACGACGTGCCACCAACGAGACATTCTATCGTGCCAACCGCCAGTCGCCGTGGTATATGGTTGCCTTCGGCATGATTGGCGCATCCATTTCGGGCATCACCTTCGTCTCAGTGCCCGGCATGGTGCTGAACACGCAGATGACCTATCTGCAGATGTGCATGGGGTTTATCCTCGGCTATGTCGTGGTGGCGTTCGTGCTGCTGCCGCTATATTACAGGCTCAACCTGACATCCATCTATGCCTATCTGGGACAACGGCTGGGGCGACATTCCCACAAGACGGGTTCGTGGCTCTTCCTACTGTCGAAGATGACGGGTGCCGCCGTGCGCTTCTACGTGGTGTGCATCATCCTCCAGCGTTTCGTGTTCGAACCGCAGGGCGTGCCTTTCGCCGTGACCACGGTCATACTGGTGCTGCTGATATGGCTCTACACCCGCACGGGAGGCATCAAGACGCTGGTATGGACGGACTCCTTGCAGACGCTCTGCCTATTTACGGCCCTACTCCTTATTATATATAAGGTAGCCACCGACTTGGGACTGAGCATGGAGTCAGTGGTGGGCGCCGTCGATAGTAACACGCTGTCGCGCGTCTTTGTCTGGGACGACTGGGCATCGAAGCAAAACTTCTGGAAACAGTTCCTCAGCGGCATCTTCGTCGTACTGGTAATGACGGGCGTCGATCAGGACATGATGCAGAAAAACCTGACCTGTAAAACGCTGCGCGGGGCACAGAAGGACATGTGCACCTACGGCATCGCCTTCCTACCCGCCAATCTGCTCTTCCTGTCGCTAGGCGTCCTGCTCACCATGTGGTATCAGCAGCACGGTCTTGCCCTTCCCGCCAACGGCGACGACCTCCTGCCAGCCTATATTCAAACCGCAACCAACGTTCAATGTTCAATGTTCAACGTTCAATGTCTCTTCGTCCTCGGCATCGTCGCGGCGTCGTTCTCCAGTGCCGACTCCGCGCTGACCTCGCTGACCACCATCTACTGCGTCGATATCATGGAACGGAAGGACGACGAACGCCTCCGTAAGCGCACGCATATTGCCGTCTGTGCCGTCTTCGTGCTGTTCATCCTGCTGTTCAAGACCGTCAACTCCACCAGTCTGATTGATGCCATCTACATCATTTGCGGCTACACCTACGGCCCCCTGCTCGGCCTCTTTGCCTACGGCCTGCTAACCAAACGCCCCGTCAACGACCACCTCGTACCTTACATCGCCATAGCCTCACCCCTGCTGTGCTATGCCATCGAATACGCGGTAGGTCAAACCACCGGCTACCATTTCGGCTACGAACTGCTGATGATGAACGGCCTCCTGACCTTCACCGGCCTGCTCGTCTCTTCACACGACATAAATTCATAGTTTCATAGCAATTTTCGAAATTACTATTCATCTATTCATAATGACATATAATTAACTTATTAACAGATAGTTACAAAATGAATAGTTGCATTTATCTATTCATTCACTATTCATTCTTTGCGTTCAAACACCATCTTTCGCGGTTTGAAAAATCAGTTAATACCTGAATATTAACAAGTTACGCAATAACAAAAAATATCGTAACACTTTGTAACTGGCTGCGTAACAAAGTGTCACCACCTTTGTGACAAAGTGTTACCGACGTTATTACAACTGCGTAACACGTTCACAGAATGACACGAAAGGAGTGTAACAATTAGGTACGTCTGATTTCGTCGAAATACTCCTTGGGCTGTTTGCCAGTAACCTTCTTAAAGGTGGTGGCGAAGTATTTGGGGTCGCGGAAGCCTACGCGGTAGGCAATGTCGCTGACGCGGAGGTCGGGATTGTCTTTGGCAAGCTTAATGGCGGTCTGGATGCGGATGTCACGAATGAATACCGTCACGTTCTTGCCGGTCAGCGCACGCAGCTTGTTGTAGAGCGTGCTGGCACTGGCGCCCATATCGGCAGCAAAAGCGTCACGGTCGTAGTCGCTATCGTCGATATGGTCGTGAACACACTTGGTGGCCTTCTGCAGAAACTGGTGGTCGGGCGAGTTGTAAGCCTGTTGTACGAGACTGCCAAGCGACTGATTGCCCTCAGCAACCCCCTCAGGCAGTTCGATGGTCGGAATATTCAGCTGGATGTTGCTGGGAATATGGAACGTCGAGGGCTGATCTTTGGCCGTAGGCTCATTCGCAACAGGTTGCGAGAGCTGCTGCTTCAGCAATATGTCTTTTTTGATGGGCAGTTCGACAATAACCATATTGCCCTGACCTTCGTAATATTCACTGCGGACGGTGCCGTGATGCAGGGACGCCAGTTGGCGGGCAATGAAAAGGCTCATCCCTAGCGGCTGGGGGCTGTTGTCGTTGATGCGAATGACAACGGAGTCGTAATGGCGGTTGGTACTGGCCTGAATGGTAATCTTACCGCCTTCCGGACAGCCCTTGTACATGTCGGAAAGCAACAATAGCGGTATTTTATCGATTTTGTCGGTATCTATCCAACCCATCATGCTCTCAGGGTTGCAGGTGACGTCAAAGGTGATGTTCCTGCTTTCCATAGCGGGGCGGAAGTTTTCGCTCATATCGCGGACGAATTGCATCACATCGTTGTTGCTGACCTGCAAATCAAGTCCTTCGAACGTCAAAGAATGATCCGTTTCCGGTCTCTGTCGAAGCTTCAAACGGAGGCAATAACCTGCAAGAAACAGTATAATAATGAATAAAAGAATATTTGTGAAGCTCATTTTACTAATTTTGATGCTGCAAATATATTAATTTTGAATTAAATTACAGCAAAAAACACCTTGAAAAGATGTTAAACCTGTTGATTTTGGTTTAAAATTCGTGATTTTTGGTGGAAAAATAGTGAAATTCACGATTTTTAAACCATAATTAACGCAATATGAACTCATGTATAGAAAAAATGTCGTACTTTTGCCAGTGAAAAGATTTTTAATGGTTAAGGTTTATGGTTGATTAATTTAGTTTTTTGATGGAAAAACCCCGCTGTGAAGCGAGGTTTTTTCAATTTTATAACCTTTATGTTTCTAGAAGGCTTAGATGATCTAGATAATCTAGAGGTTCTAGAAATCCTGAAGTTCCTAGTTTTCCAAAAGGAAGCGTTCTGCTTCAATGGCTGCCTGGCAGCCTGTGCCTGCAGCACTGACAGCCTGACGATAGACGGGATCGGCACAGTCGCCGGCAACGAAGACGCCTGCGAGCTTTGTGCGCGGAGTACCGTCAATCTTCTTCAGATACCCTACCTCATCTGTTTCGAGCCACTCCTTAAAGATATCGGTATTGGGTTTGTGACCAATAGCCAGGAAGAATCCGTCAATCTGGATATCTACCAACTGTTCGTCAGCCTCGCCCTTGCGCTTTACGAGATGAGCACCTTCGACACCGTTCTCGCCAAAGAGACCCAGCGTGTTGTGTTCAAAGAGTATCTCGATATTCTCGCGGTCCATCACGCGCTGCTGCATGACCTTGGAGGCACGCAGGAAGGGCTTGCGGACAATCATATACACCTTCTTGGCCAGTCCGCTGAGGTAGAGGGCATCCTCGCAGGCCGTATCGCCGCCACCAACGACGGCAACCGTCTTCTTGCGATAGAAGAAGCCGTCGCACGTAGCACAGGCACTGACGCCCTGACCATTGTACTTGCGCTCGTCGTCAAGGCCCAGATACTTGGCAGAAGCTCCTGTGGCAATGATGACGGTATCGGCCTCCAGTTCGCGACCGGCGTCGTCCCAGACTTTATAGGGACGCTGCGAGAAATCGACGCGCACGATTTCACCGTCGCGGATGTCGGTACCAAAACGCTCAGCTTGTTCGCGCAGGTCCATCATCATCTGATTGCCGTCGACACCCTGAGGATAGCCAGGGAAGTTTTCGACCTCAGTAGTCTGGGTCAGCTGTCCGCCCGGCTGCAGGCCACAATACTCAACAGGACTCAGATTGGCCCTGGAAGCATAAATGGCAGCGGTATACCCTGCGGGTCCGCTGCCTATAATCAGACATTTTACATGCTCCATATTCTATGAAGATAAGTAGTTAAAGAAGTTAGAGCAGTTAAAGCAGTTCTTTAATCTGTGCTTCGATATTCTCAACTTTCTCTGTCGGTTCGAAACGAGCTACCACCTGTCCCTTCTTGTTAATAAGGAACTTGGTGAAATTCCACTTGATATCGGACTTCTCTTTGTAATCGGGATCGGCCTTTGACAACATATCGTCAAGGATATGGGCAATAGGATGATCCATATCCCAGCCGGCAAAGCCTTTCTGCTCTTGCAGGAACTTAAACAGCGGTTCGGCATCGTCGCCATTGACCTTCACTTTCTTGAAACGGGGGAATTCGGTGCCGAAATTCAGCTTGCAGAACTCATGGATAGACTCGTCGGTGCCTGGAGCCTGCTGTCCGAACTGGTTGCAGGGGAAATCGAGGATCTCGAAACCCTGGCTGTGGTAGTCCTTATATAACTTCTCCAACTCTTCGTACTGGGGTGTGAAACCACATTTCGTAGCAGTGTTGACAATCAACAGTACTTCGTTGGCATACTCTTTCAACGATACGTCCTTACCTTTTCTGTCCTTGACAGTAAAATCATAGATAGTTTTCATTTTTTGTTGTTTATTGTTTTGCGTTAGAATAAATTTCTTGCGCGAAATTACAAAAAATCCTCGTGATAGCCAAAAGTTTTTAGATTTTTTATTTAAACCAGTAGCTAAGTGTCAGCTTGCTTTCAACTTCTGTCTCGATATCATCGGGTAAATTACAGAAAAAGTCGATGCCCGTCAGTTCTTCCAAACGATCAATCTTGATGGCATATCCCCTGCGGGAATCGAGCGAATGGTCTTCGTTCAGGTTTTGCGCCCAATAGGCCATAGCCTGCCAAGTGTCACCCTTTCTGCTGAGGAGCGCCATATAGAAGAAACGCGGTACGGGGATGTGTTCCTTGTTGACGCGTGTGCGTTGATGACTGCTTTGATTAATGTATTCAAGGATATATTCCTCGTTGTCGATGGTACCGCCCTTGCAGACATATAGCGTGTCGGACATGCTTACCCAGTTGCGGACGTCACTCTCCATTTCCTGCCACAAGCCGGCATTGAACTTATTATACTGCGGCTGCATGTTGGTAATGAAGAAGGTCTGGTAGTTACAGTCCGTAGATCTCAGACGGTCGGCAGAAGGACAGATATGTCCGTGGTCGTAGCCGGAATACTTATATGGGTCAACACTAAACTGATATTTTTCAGGGAGCTCAGGGTCAGCGGGATACTGGCTTGTTGGCGAGAGTAAACCATCATTAGAAGCATAGTATCGAGACACATTGTAGGAAGAGTGGTAGTTGATGCTGCTATACAGCTGATAGCAACTCCAACGCTGGGAGCTTGCAATAGTATCCCATTCCACACAGTAGTTGACACCCGTTTGATGGGTATTCTTGTTGAGTTCAGCATAGTGGACAAGGACGAGACCGTTTTTCAGACGCGGGAATTCAAGCCTGGTCTGGGCCTCGATAGGACCCGTCGTATTCTTGTTGTCGTTGGTGACAACAGCGGGTTTGTAATTATTACCGTTGTCAGGTGGATTGTTGTTGGGACTGTCGTCGCCGCCACTACTACAGGCTGACAGCGAGAAGACCGCAGTCAAAAGGAGAAATAGTTTCTGGATTGTTTTCATCATCTGATAGTTTTAGTATTGTATTGGGTTAAAAAAGGCGCAGCCATGGGCATATGCAACTACCCTGGACGCGCCTTAGAGGTCTTGTTCTGTAGCGTGAAATATCTTATTTCTTCGCAGCCTTGACTTTCAGTCGAGCCTGCTTTCGCTCGGCAGACTGAAAGCTAGCTTTCGTCTGTCCTCACTTTTTCGCAGCCTTACCGTAGCGGCTCATGAACTTGTCGACGCGACCAGCGGTGTCGACGAGCTTGCTCTTACCGGTATAGAACGGGTGAGAAGTGCTCGAAATTTCAATCTTTACCACGGGGTAAGTCTCGCCTTCGAACTCTACAGTGTCGTTAGTCTTTGCTGTAGACTGCGAAAGGAACATATCGCCGTTGGACATGTCCTTAAACACGACGGGGCGATAGTTTTCTGGGTGAATACCTTTTTTCATTTTTACTTGTTATTTTTTATGTTTACTTAAAATTTTTCGCATTTTACAGCGTAAAAACGCTGTGAAACTGCTTTCGCTCAGCATAAAGCAAGCTTTTGCTTTCGCTTATTCGCAGCTTTGAGGGTGCAAAGGTACGACTTTTTTTCGAACTGACCAAATATTCCCGCTATTTTTTTTATTCTGCAAAGGTGAATACTAAGTCTTCGAGGGTGCAGAGCGACTTCTCCTTGGTGTTGGACTTGAAAAGGATGAAGATGGCGTGTTTACCAGCGAGAGCGTTCTCTTTTGCATCCTTTGAGATACCTATCGCCATGTCAGTGCTGGTCTTCAGCATGTCAGTCTTCAGCGCTATCTCACCAATCTTTTTGCCGTCCTGCGACGCCCAGGGACGGTCCATCCAGAGCTCGATGGTGCCGTCGATACCCTCAGGAATCAGGCGGAGCACAAGCATCAAGTTCTCTCCTGTAGCCAGACGCTCAGCGTCGAAGTTGAAGTACTTATAGCCAACGATACTGCCATCGGTATTGTTCACCACGCGGTTGGCATTGTTCGTCAGGTCGTAGGGCGCCTCGAAATTACTATCGGTACCATACGACGCCTCTACATACGAGCCGTAGAACGTGTTGTTGGGCCATTCGTGAACAGCAGGCTTCGGCCCCGTCAGCCAACAGGCGATACCTGCCGAATGACGCTCGAAGGGATTGAGGCCGTTGAGGGCAAAACCCTCAGAATTGTATTCACCCTCGCTGATTTCCACCTTGCCGCCAGCACCTTCTTCCACCTTGACGGTGATGGGAGCCACCATTGCCTGACGGGCATATTCGTCGGTGCCTGTTTGGCGGTGGTAGAATACGTACCATTGGCCGTTGATCTCGCAAATCGAACCATGGGTATTACCGTCAGGAACGGCAGAGGCAATGACGTTGCCCTGCTCGTCTTTCTCGCGAGCACGACCATCGATGATAGTGCCGCCATAGGTCCAGGGACCTAACGGCTTGTCGCTATAGGCATATGCCAGCGTATAGTTCGACGTAGGCAGTCCGAATTCGCCATCCTCCGTGAAGCGACTGTAGATAAATACATACTTATCCTTAATCTTACGGAGCGACGAAGCCTCGAAGAAACGGAAGACGCCCGGCTCGTTTCTGCCGGAAACCATACCGTCGACTACCTCCGTGCCAGGCTTTACAGTACACATCGTCGCAGGGTCAATCTCTGCGGCCATCGAGTGTTCAAAACCCCAGTAGCCATAGACGCGGCCGTCGTCATCAACGAATACGGCAGGGTCGAAGCCGTAGATGCCGTCCACCTTGTTAGGGTCGTCGGCATTCCAGTTACACACCTCGAAGGGTCCCTTGGGGCTGTCGCTTTTGGCTATCAGACCATTGCGGAATCCTGTCTGGTCGTTGGGGAAGAGGTAATAGGTCTTCTTGCCCGTGTTGTCAGTCACCAGCGTCACGTCAGGGGCATACAACACGTCGGCAGTACCCGCAGAATCGAAGGGTTCGCCCTTGGCATTCTTGTTCACCACGAGGATTTCCCCGTCGTAGCGCCACTGGGTCAAATCCTCTACGGGAGCCGACCACACTACCTGGTCGCGACCACAATACATGGTCTTCAGGTTGTCGTGCGAACCATAAATATATACGCGCTGCTTGCCAGGATTGTCCGGATCTTCAAACACATACGGCTCACCATCGGGAATATGTTCCCATAGGGGCAGATAGGGATTGCCTTGGGTGATTGGTTCTTGCTTCACGGTGTCAACTTTGTTTGAGCAGGACGTATAAAACATGGCGCCGCAGACTATTGCTGCGGCTGCCATATATAAAGATGTTGATTTCTTCATGCGTTATTTTATGCTAATAAAGTAAGCATTCATCACTTCAATCTTTCCGTTATACGAGCCACGGTTACCAACAATTGTAATTGTTTTACCGTTAGCAATACCCTTGGCAGCGACTAGATCCTGGAACTTTTTCTTGGCACCGCCCTTTTCAGAAAGCAGACCATAGACATAGACAGAACCTGTGCTATCCTCAAGATCGAAGTTGCCATACTGATCATTGTCCTTCAGATTCTTCACAGTACCAGTGAGCTGATACCAAACGTCTGTACTCTCTGCAGCTGCATTGAAACCTGAAACAGAAATGATGGTTGAACCGTCAGCACCGGTTTGAGCACCGCCACCACCCTGACTACCGCCACCAGAGCCTTCGTTGGTTTTCTTACCGTCGATAGTGACAATCTGTGCAGCGCTCTTGCCAGAGGTCTCTGGTGTGTTGCCCTTGTAATTCACGATGGGACCGTAGACAATCACCGTCGAGCCTGCTTTGACTTCATAGCCGTCAGCCAATTTCTCACCATCAGAACCAGCCACCTGATAAGCGGTGAAGAGTTCAGTAGCATCTTTGCTGTCACCCATCTTGAAGGTTACGTTACCGTAGCCACCAGAAGCCTTGCCGCCAGTAACGACGATACCCTTAATATAGTACTTCTCTGTAGAAGCGGTCTCACCAACTTCTTTACATTTAGCAATCGCCTCAGCAATATTGAACGGATTATTTTGTGAACCATCGCCACCGGTAGCACCGCCACCACCTTCGTTGGTCTTCTTACCGTCGATGGTAACAATCTGTGCAGCACTCTTGCCGGAGGTCTCTGGCGTGTTGCCCTTATAGTTCACGATGGGACCATAGATAATCACTGTCGAGCCTGCTTTGACTTCGTATCCATCAGCGAGTTTCTCACCGTCAGAACCAGCCACCTGATAAGCAGTGAAGAGATCAGTTGCATCCTTGCTGTCACCCATCTTGAAGGTTACGTTGCCGTAGCCACCAGAAACAGTACCACCTGTAACGACGATACCCTTGATATAGTACTTCTCTGTAGAAGCGGTCTCACCAACCTCCTTACACTTGGCAATGGCTGCTGCAATGTTGAAGGGGTCGCTTGCCGTACCTGTACCCTTGGCGTCACCACCAGAAGGTGTGCTGCCGCCCTTGGTCAGCTTCACGATATAGTTACCCTGAGCAACTTCAGGAGTGACATTGCCATCCTTAACATACTTAGTCAGTTTACCCAATACTACCACTTCGTCGCCAACATTGATCTGACCTGCTTCCGTAAAGTCGGTATTGTCGATGTTCTTTCCGCGGAATACGGTCAGTTCGTTGGTGCCGTCAGAAATAATGTAATCGATGTTCTTGTACTTCGAGATATCGGCCTCAGCAGTCTTAATCTTGGTAATCTTACCAGTGACATAAGCGTCCTCCTTCGTAGTACCATTGTCTTCCAACTTATTGATATACTCCAAAGCCTTAGCGACAGTGATAGGAGCGTCCTTGGTGCCTAACGTTTCCGTAGCAGGTGTTGATCCGCCACCCTTAGTACCATTGAGGGAGTACAGCCAAGCAGCATTGGCAGATGTCTCAGGGGTGTTACCCTTGTAGTTGACCACCTTACCACACATGATTACCTCATCACCTTCCTTGATGTTGGGGTCGCTGGGGTTGCTATAACTTTGACCATCAAAGTATTTCACACGATAGCAGAGGAACTTGTTGCCGCCATCCTTAGTGTCAGACACCTCGAAGGTAGCATTACCATATTGGGTACCGTAAGCCTCCGTGATAGAAGTGATGTAACCCTTGAAATATACTTCATTGGGCGATGCGACATCAGCTCCAAGACCACTGACATACTCTATGACACCAGCGATGTTGAAGGGGTCAGCCTCAGTACCAGTACCTGAAGGTTCAATGACAACAACATCGTCACCTTTTGGTGGAACGACTTCTCCAAAGGGAGATGGAACGTCCTCACAGCTTGTGAATGTGAAGGCCATCAGGGCCAACGCAATCAGATAATTTAATTTCCTTTTCATATCTTTTAGTTTTTATTGTTCGTTATTGAATGCTTACTTCTTCTTTCCGTTCTGTTCGTAGATGTAGCTGCCCTGAGCAAACTGAGGCGTATTGCCTTTGTAGTTCACCACCTTACCATAGACGGTGACCTCGTCACCCTCCTTGAGCGTTGCACCGGCATTGAACTTCACCTGATTCAGACCATAGCCACGATACACCTGGAACGAGCCTGTCGAGCCGTCCTTCTGGTCGGAAATCAGATAGGTGGCGTTACCAAAGCTTCCACTGGTATCTATATCTGTGATTTTTACCACATAACCCTTGGCGTAGGCAGGACCAGCCTGCGCGTCAGCTGCCAGGGCCTTGGTGAATTTGGTGACAGCTGCAACGTTATACGGATCTGCCTCCGTACCACTTCCTGTAGGAGTAGCCACAGGAGCAGGTTCAGTGCTCGACGCAGTGATATCACTTAACCTACGCATCAGAATCTGCCAGGTGTCGTTGTAGCGTGTTGCCACACCCGTGATATCAACCAGTCCTGTGGGCAGTAATGTCTTGGCAAAGTCGGCATAGGTGCTGGTGCGTACCACGACATTGCTCAAACCGCTGATGACGCGGTTGGCACAGTTGGCCGTCAATGGCACACTGCCGTCGCTGGGTGCAAATACTGCCTTTCCGTCAGCTTCAGCCAGCGTGACGCCCTTCAGGGTAATCAGCTTGCCACAATCCTTGCTGATATCCAGTGTATTGAAATTCCATTTCACCTCTTTGGAGACTGCCTTCGTAACATCTATAGTACCAATCAGTTTGTAATGGTCCTTCCAGATGTAACGGCTCATGCGGCCTACCTGAGGCGTAGCACCTTCCTTATTGGGATTGGTATAAGTGGTACCAATCTGAGGCTGTTTGCCGTAGCCACCGATATACAGGCCTTGCAATTCTATAAGAATCTCCTGACCTACTGGTAATGCTGCGTACAGTCCGCTCTGTGAGATGCTGATAGCAATAGCTGCCGTATTGTCCTGGATATACAGGCTGTTGTAGATGTTGCCTTCCTCGTCGTTACCAGTGACGATACCCTTGATCTGCATGGGCTGCTTCACCTCCTTCAGGCTATTGTTGTTGATTTCGTTGCTATAGAGTGCTATCACCTCGGCAATGGTCTTCAAGTTGGTTTCCTTCAGATATTTGTTGCCGTAAGCCTCTATACCCTTTTCCGTAGAAGGCGCATCCCAGTCCTTGTCTTGACACGAGGAGATGAGGTTAGTGAGAACGGGAACCAGCAAAGCCAGCATTCCTGCCTTCACAGCCTTCTTCACCTTATTATATATATAGGTAGTCATAATGAGTGATTTCTAATTACTTGTTTCTAATTAAAATCTATAACTAAGGTTCAACATACCGTTGATGCCGTACGCGTAGAATTTATACGGGTTGCGGTCGAACTTGTAGACACGGGCACTGCCCACATCGCCAGTGGTTGTATTCACAGAGTAGTTGCTTCGGCTCTGCTCGAAACCGCCAGTGACCATCTTACGGTTATTCAGCACATTGGTCAACGAGAGGTTAATCGAGAGCTGTCCTTTCCTCATGCGGATGCTCTTACCAATAGAGAGGTCGAGCATGAATCCGCCCTTACCCTCGGCTTGCTCCAAAGCACGATCAAGGATTACCTTCTTGCCGTCAACAATGTCGTAAACCTTCTCGGCTTCAATGCCGGTGTTCTCGTAAACCTTCTGACGGTTATCCAAGGTCTTGCCGTAGCGGTATGTAGGCGAGTAAGAGAGGTAGATGCGGTCGTAGTAGTTACCCATCACGTCGATGAACCATCCGCCACCGCTATAGCTCAGCGTCAGGTTGAATGCCGACAGCGGGGTGCCTCCCTCGCGCATACCTTTATTATATACTATATCGTTATGATATGTTCCCTCCGTCGACTTCATGTAGATGACGGGAGCGTTATTCACGTACTTAGCCTCGCTGATGGTTCCCAGCGTCTTAACACTGAACGAAGGCGTTATCTTGTACTTGAGACCCCACTCCAGTCCGTAGTATTCTTTCTGGATACCCGTCATGGATACGTATGTGAACGAGTTGGCATCGTCGTCGTAGAACTGCTGCCACTCAGTAACGTCGTTCAGATGGCTGAAATAGCCACTGACGTTGGCCTTGAATTTCGCACTCTCATATTGCAAGCCTACCTCGCTCGAGAATACTCTCTCGTTTTTCAGGTTCATCACGAAGTCGTTGTTGACCTCAGGAGATACAAATACTGTCGAAGCCGTAGGAGCACGCAGCTCAAAGCTCAGACCTGCGTTCCATGTCAGACCGTATTTCTTGATGGTATTCGAACTGATACCCCATTTCACGCCGCCATCCAGGAACTTACCGACTTCGCTCTTGCCGTAAGAGGTGACTCCGTTGCCCTGAGATACAGCGATACCGTTCTCCATCTTACCGTCGCGCTGTATGGTGACACCACCAATGCGACCAGCGAGGAACGACTGGTAGTTATCCCTATTCCACTTCAGCGAACCCCATAGCTGAGCCTTGCGTACGTGGATATTGTAGTCGTAACCGTACTTGTCACCTTCCTTCAATATGGCGTCCTTGTTTCTCAAGTCGTAATAGACATGGGGGTCGCCAATCGAGTAAGTACCCAGCGCATAGGTATTGATGTTGCGCAGACTATTCGAGCCGAGCATATCGTCAATCTTCTTGTAGTGCTGACCGATATTGGCTGCCAACTGCAGACCCAAGTTCAAGGCAGTGTTCGTGCCGAGCTTGGTATTCAGCGTCGAAGCCAAGGACAGATTGATATTGTTGTTGTATCTGGCCGATACGAAATATGATGCGTCACGTCCTGTGGCATTACCCTGTACGTTGGCTAAATACAGCCTATCCCAGTTAATCTGACGATTTTCCTCGCTACCGCTCAGATAAGCCCATGCACGCCAGAAGTCCTGATATCCGCTCACAGTACGTCCGGCGGCATCCTCAGGATACCATACATCGTAGTAGCTCGACGGCAGGTTCTTCCAGTAGTTGGGCTTGGGGTTCTCGCTGTCGTTATACTCCAGGTTGGTACTCTTGTAGATGGAGTAGCGTCCTGTCAGCGATGTGATCAGCTTCGTGTCCTGTCCGATGTTCCAGTCCCAAGTAAGCATGGCTGTTGGAGCAAAGTCGTTGATGACACGAGCGCTGCGCTTCTTGCCGTCTTGGTAACCCCAGTTCGGATTGTAGAAGTAGCTGTTGGCAATCCAGTACATCTCATCCGTTGCAGGACCCTGAGCGGCACGCTCCGTAGGATTACCCCAAGTGACGAACGAGAGGGCGTGCTTGTCGTTCAGCTTCTTCTCAGCACCCAGGAAGTAGGACAGCGAATTGTAGAACGTACCTGGGACGTTAGCTGTCGCCATGTTCGCCCAACGGTAAGTAACGTTAGCCGAGAAAGCCCACCCGTCGGGACGCAAGCCACTATTATAAGTGTACATCGCGCGCACCGTATAATTACGGTTAGCTCCCGTCAGCGTCACGCGCTGGCCAGTAGCCATAGCGCTGGGACGAAAATTGTAGTTGTTCGAACCACCCATTCCCGCTACAGCGAAGTTGTTAAACTCGAACGGCAGTGCGTTTTCCACGCCACGGGTCTGTTGATTCAGACCTCCTACGAGTGAATAGCGGAACTGACCGCTCTCCATGTCGTTCATCTGGACACCGTTGATGTAGATCTCATTGTACTTTTGGTTAAAAGCACGATAACGGAAGCGAACAGGGCTCCATGTGTAACCTACTTGCGACGCATAGACATTCTGGTTTGACGAAATAATCGTCACGTTCTGCGACATGTCGTCGTCGTCGCCCAACTGAGCTTCCGTGAAAGTGAAGGCTTGCTCGCTGCTGACGGACTCCTGATCAGCCGATTGCTTAGGTTCATCGGTCTGTGCCAGTGCCGTTGTTGCGATGAAAAGTGCCATCACTGCAATTTTGAGCTTTTTCTGCATAAGTTGGTTTTTTTGTTAGTTTAATTAGTAATATTGCCGCAAAGATAATAAATAAAATTTAAAAAACACTATATTTTTATATCTTTTTTCAAAAAAAGTTTGAGATTTTAAAAAATTATCACTATCTTCGCACAAAAATCTGAAACTATTATGAAAAAGCTGTTATTATTTATCGCAATCATGTTCCTGGTAGGAACGATGAATGCACAGGCTCAAGAGAAGAAATTCTCAGTTTACGCCATTGGTTTTTATAACCTCGAGAACCTCTTTGACACATGCCACGATGAAGGCCACAACGACTACGAGTATCTGCCCGAAGGTCGTAACAAATGGACAGGCATGAAGTACACGCATAAATTGCGCAACATGGCCCGCGTACTGGCTGATATGGGTACCGACAAGTTGCCGACAGTTGGTTGTGCTGCCATTGGTGTCTCCGAGGTCGAGAATGCCAAGTGTCTCGCCGACCTCTGCAATCAGGAACCCCTGAAGGCCCGCAACTTCCAGTTCTGCCACATCGAAGGTCCCGATCAGCGTGGTGTCGACTGCGGCTTGGTCTACAACCCCTCGTTGTTCACCGTTCGCGATGTCAAGCTCGTACCTTATGTATATGAGAAGCAGGACGACATCGAGAAGGGTCGCGCCACACGTGGATTCCTCGTTGTCAGCGGTACGTTGGCCGACGAGCACGTTACCATTATCGTCAACCACCTGCCCTCACGCGGTGCCACATCGTACTATCGTGAGCTCGGTGGCAGTCAGATCCGTGCCGTGAAGGATTCCCTCATTGCCGAAGACCCCAACGTGAAGCTTTTCATCATGGGTGATATGAACGACGACCCCGCTGATGCTTCTATGGCCATCGCACTCGGTGCTAAGCGTAAGATTGAGGAGACCAGCAAAGCCGCTGACCTCTACAATCCCTTCTGGGACATTCATGCCAGTGGTACAGGAACCCTGATTTACGACGGAGCGTGGAACCTCTTCGACCAGATTATCCTGTCGAGGTCATTGCTCAACGACAAGGGTCAGCGCGACTTTTCTACGCTCAAGTTCTGGCAGCCGCAGATTTTCCGTCGCGACTACCTGTTCCAGCAGGAAGGCCGTTACAAGGGCAATACGCTGCGTACACATGCCGGTGGTGTATGGCTCGATGGCTATAGCGACCACCTGCCCACATTGGTTTATCTCGTCAAGGAACAGAAATAATGACAATCATTGGAATCGCTGGCGGTACAGGTTCAGGAAAGACCACCGTCGTCAAGAAAATCGCTCAGGCACTGCCTCCGCACTGTGCTGCTATTGTCCCTTTGGATTCGTACTATAACGATACTACGGACCTCACGGAGGAAGAGCGTCGTGCCATCAATTTCGACCATCCCGACGCTTTCGACTGGAAGCTGCTCACCGAGCATATCAAGATGCTAAAAAATGGGCAGGCTATCGAGCAGCCCACCTATTCCTATATCATCTCCAATCGTCTGCCGGAGACTGTTCATGTCGAGCCGAAGCCCGTCATCATTCTGGAGGGTATCATGACGCTGCACTACAAGAAACTGCGCGACATGATGGACTTGAAGATTTTCGTCGATACAGATGCCGACGTGCGACTCATCCGTAACATCCGTCGTGATGTCGTCGAGCGTGGACGAACCGTTGACATGGTGCTTGATCGCTATGAAAAAGTCCTCAAGCCCATGCACGAACAGTTCATTGAGCCCACGAAGCAGTTTGCCGACTTAATCATCCCCTCCGGAGGGGACAACAAGACCGGAATCCACATCCTCCGAACTTACATCGAGGGTATCGTCACCAATGTGTGACTCTATCTCCTCGGCCTGCGTTTCCTCTTGAATAGCCAATGCATCGTCTGCATCTTTGCGCAGGCGATGTATTTTTAATGCGTTGATCAGTTCTATCACGCCATACAGTATCGAGCACCAGCCCAGTATCAGCAATGGCAGCTCGGCTGATTCCATCGGTTTCAGTATGACAAACAGTCCTATCAACAGAATCACCGACGGCATTACCCAGTAACCGAAAGGCACGTTGCCAAACCGTCGTGCGGCCACCAGCGCCATCAGCTGCGTCACGCCACCCAGTATCAACACCGCTGCCAACATATACATCAGCCCGTTGACAAATGCATTCGGCGACAATGTCAGCACCAGTCCCAGTATCACGCTTCCTGCGCCTACGATGGGGAACGTGGGTTGTCCGCCACTCACCACGCGACCCTGCTGGTCGGTAATGGTATATTCCCCGGCATGACTCTTGGCATGCCAATAGGCTATCAGGGCAATGACACCTGACAACAGGAATAGTGCGCCAATAGCCATTGTCAGCCACGTCACACCATCCTGCGGAAATTTCACGAGCAGCACACCGATGACGATGGCACATACTGCCCTGAATATTGAACTCTGGAAAATCTTCATTTCAAGGTAATGGTAGACACAGTAACAACCTTCTGACCCATGGTTTCGGTGGTGCTTTCGCCTTTGATGCTCTTCACCCATCCGTCATCCTGCAATTCGTAGGTAACAGTCTCCTTCATGTCCATCTTCAACATGCCAGAAGACATGATCTGGTCGATGTTCTCCTTGACCATAGCAGCCTGATCGGGAGCGCTCTTCTCAACCATCTTGATAAGCATTTCCTTCATTTCGTCCTTCGTCATGTTCAGCGTGGAGTTAGCCACGATGTTCTTACCCTGAACGAAATACATGCGCTTCATCTTCATGCCGTCCTTGCTGACATACTCTTCCTGAGCACCAGTCGTAATGGTCTTACCGTTGAGGGTAAAGGGCGAAGTAGACTCCTGGAAGGACTTCAGCAAGGCTTCGGGCGTAAAAGTCTCAACAAGCTGCTTCATCAGGTCGTCCTTTGATACCGCCGCGCTGAGCTGGGGAATGTCCTTCATAAACTGATCGACAATGGATTCCATCGCCTTGGTGAGCTTCGGCTGCACCTCCTCGCTATTGAGGACTTTCTGAATCTTACCTTCCTTGTCAAGACCAATGCGGAAGACGATACCCTTCGTGGCTTCTTGGGCGGCAGCTACCAGTTTGCCGGCAATGTTGTTGGCATCGCACTCGGTCTGCACGTTGTCGGTCTCCAAGTCGACAACATAGCCGTCAGCAGTGGCATCAACAATGGTGTACTTGGTCTCATAGTTGACCTTCACGTCACCCTGCATAGGCATGGTAACCGTAGACTGTCCGACGTATGTCTTCACTGCGCCCTTCTCCATTTTGGGGGCTACTTTCATCTGTGCCTGTAAGGCAATGGCTGCGGTCAGCAACAAGCCGACCATCAAAAGTTTTTTCATTTGCTTAATGTTTAATTAGATGTCAATTGTTTTATTGTTTTTTGTTCTCGATGAATTCCACGTTGTCAAGGGTGATGCGAGCCGTCTGGGTGTCGATGGCATTGCCCACCTTATTATATATAAAGCGCGAATTGCTGATGGTGATGTCGTGTACGCAGTCTATTCCCTGTATGCCACTGGCCTCGACAGCAGTATGGGCGCCGCGACAGGTCACGCCACTGATGTGGATGTCCTGGAAATCGGGAGCCAGCCGACGCTGTTCCTCCGTCAATGTGGGAACGGCTTTCGGATCGCTGCCGGCAGGACGGTCGACATAGTCGCACTGGAACACAATCGCCTGATCCTTGATATCTGTCATCTGGATGTCGGAGATATATAGCTGCTCTGTCTTGCCACCACGTCCGACGCCACTCTTGAAGCGCAGACCAGTATCAGTACCGCTGAAGCGATTATGGCGCACCACGATACGTCGCATGCCACTGATAGTCTCGCTGCCCAGCACGAAACCGCCATGGGCATGGTAAACCGTATTGTCCTGAATGACAATATCCTCACAACCATTGGCAGGCGATTTGGGCTTGTAGTTGCCACTCTTCATGCAGAGTCCGTCGTCACCGGCATCTACGGTGCAATTGACAATCAGTCCGATGTTGACGTCGCTGAAGTCAATGGCATCACCGTTCTGGGCGTTCCAAGGACAGCGCACCGTCACGCCGTCGACAATGACATTCTTACAGTTCAGCGGATGGACATGGAACTTGGGTGAGTTCTGTACCGTTACGCCCTGGATGAGCACGTTCTCGCAATCGGTCAGACGAATCAGGTCGTTGCGCATCTTGTCCTGCTTTTCAGGGGTGTCGGCAATGTTCTGATAACCTGCCTTCACGTCCCAAGGATACCACAACTGACCCTTGTCGCGCTCCACGCCACCTATCCTTTCCTGATACATCTTCCACTCGACGTCGCTGACTTTACTACGCTTCACAGGACGCCAGTACTCACCATTTCCATCGATGATGCCGTCACCCGTAATGGCAATGTTCTTGCGCTTCGAGGCACGAATTCCTGCCAGCGCACGTGATGCCTTCGGATTGGAGTCCACATAGAGCGACTTGTCAGGCGAGAACACGAGGATGGCGTTCTTCTGCAGGTGCAGCTCAATATTGTCCTTCAGCATGATCGGTCCCGTCAGCCACACGCCCTCAGGAATGGTCAGCCGTCCGCCGCCCATCTTGGTGAGTTTGCTGATAGCCTTGGCAATGGCCTCTGTGTTCAGCGTCGTGCCGTCGGCTACTCCACCCATGTCGCGAAGGTTCACGCGATTGGCGGGAATCTGGACTTCCTGCACGGGCTTGACATCCACGGGCAACTGCTCGTAGTAGCGTGCATAGTCGCGTGGCGGCTGTGGGTTTTCGGCATTCCAAGCAGCCTCAGCAGCATCGAAGCGGTCCAGCTTGTCGAGGTAATATTTGCGCAGGTCTGACCATTTATAATAAGGATACTGCGTGGTCGCAACAGGCATCGACACCTCGCGCTCGTTCAACAGCGCCTTCACGAGGACATCGTCTTGAGCATTGAGCATTGACCATTGACCATTGACCATTCTTTTAACCTTTTCCTTTGGGGCGTAGAAAATGAGCTGGATGTTGCAGGCCATGGGGAAAATCTTGTAGTTGCGCCAAACGTTGTCCAACTGGTCAAGGTCGCTGACCTGTGCACCACATGAGTCGAGTTCGAGCAGACAGGCCAACGGCATCACACATACCTCGTGGCCGAAGCGCAGGGTGGCCTGTGTATGACGGATGGTATCTGCCGTCTCAATGATGTTGCGCAACAGGTTACGCTGCGTGAACGGCATGACGCCACCCGTCAGCGGAGCGGGACCATAGTCGACGTACCATCCGATGTTACGCATGCGCCACTGTTCGTAGATCTCGTCGTCGGTATAGAGCGAGAAGAGGTCGATGTCGGTGTCGTGGCTTTGCATATTGGTGACTACCTCGAAGAGGTTATATATGAGCGGCAGGGGCTGGATGTTTTCCTTCACCCACTTGGCATCGCTGAACAACTCGCCGATGAGGCGGTCGGGGCTGAAGCGCTTGGACGGTGTACGGCGTAACTCGCGGCCCGCGCGTCCTTTCGACCTGAGGAACGGCGAGCGAGGTGCATTCAGATAGTATTGCAACGCCTCGCTGACGTCGTTGTGGATGCGTGCCGTAGGATTGGCAGCAGCCAGTTCCTCACACTCGGCCATCATTGACAGGATACAGCGGTTGACAACCGTCGAACGGGCGTCAATCATCACGTCCTTCTGCTTGAAAATCTCCGGGAAATGCTGTGCCATGCGTCGTCCAATGCCGTGATGCTGACGTTCACCCACGGTGCTCAGGTCACCCAGACGGAGCTGGGCTCCAGAATACTGCCCGTCGAGCGTCGGATAGTCGGCTACCGGCAGACTTACGAACTGCTCCACCTGTCGCAGCACCTCTTCGCCCTTGGGTGTCAGTTTACCCGCCTTCTTTGCTTTTTGCAGGGGTTGTGTGACGCTGGTATAGCTGTCGGTGCTGATGAGCCATCGCGAACCGTGGCGTCCGTAGTGCGACATATAGAAAGGCACGTAGCCCTTTGGCGCAGGCGTCAACTGCTTCGTGGCAGGATAATTGTCATAGTCCAGATAGTTACTACCGGCCAGATACTTGTTGGCCGCGATTTCCTCACGTGCCGTCTGTGCCATCAAGCCCGTCGTCAGTGCGAGGGCAAACAGGATGTTGGTTAGTCGTTTCATAAATATTTTGTTTGTTTTGTATGTTATACTATTTGTCAGGGGAAGTAATACGTTGTATCGTCGCATCGCCGGGCTTGAACAACAGCCCGCTACACTTCTTGGCATCAGCCTTGTATTCGCGCAGCTCTATCTTGCTCCAGTCTATCTGGTCTGTGCGCTGAGCCAAAGGGGCATGAGGAATGATGCTACCGTCGCGAACCAGTATGATGGCAGGAATCTTGCCTGCCTCGATGGTCTGATAGCCACCCTCATACACCCTACCCGACTGATAGTCAATCCACTTTCCTTTCGGCAGATAGACGTCACGGCTGTTGCCGCTCTCCATCAGCGGGGCGACGAGCATCTGACTGCCGAACATATATTCATCCTCCACAAGCCAGGCACCCTTGTCCTGCGGAAATTCCACCAGCAAGGCACGCACCATCGGCAGTCCGCGTTCTGAGCAGTCCTTCGCCTGGGCATAGACGTAGGGCATCAACCGGTATTTCATCTCGGCACACTCGCGGAAAGCCTTAGTAAACGACTCGCTGATGAGCCAGGGTTCTGTGGGCGGTGCACCGTGAGCTCGCGTGTGGCTCGACAGGAATCCGAACGGCAGCCAGCGGCGATAGATATCCTCGGGCGAGGCCGTCACGAAGCCACCCATATCGTGACTCCAGAACGAGAATCCGCTCAGGCCAAACGACAGGCCGCCACGCAGGTCACCCAACAGTCCGATATTATTCGTAGCCGCATCGCCACCCCAATGCAGGGCATAGCGCTGACTTCCAGCCCAAGCCGAACGTGCCCAAATGATGCCCTCGCCAGGATGATTCTTTTCCACCACTTCCCACAGGGCTTTGTTGTAGCGCAGCGGATAGAGGTTGTGCTCATACAGCCCACCCTTGCCGCTATGATAGAAGCCGTTATAGGGCGCAGCCTCGCCAAAGTCACACTTGATGGTCGAAACGCCCTGCTTCATCAGCCCCTCAATCTTCGACTGGTACCAACTGACGGTCTCAGGATTCGAGAAGTCGAGGATGGCATCTTCTACGGGCATGCCGCCAGTGGCATTCACCACGTGCAGGCCCCGTTCGATAATCTCAGGGAAGAAGCGGTTCTTGGGCGTAAAGTACGGCAACTGCCACAGACAAGTGTGGAAGCCGTCCTTCGACAGTTGTTTCAGCATGCCGACGGGATCGGGGAAGCGGTCCTTCGCAAACTGATAGTCGCACTGCCAATCGACGCCAAACCAACCCGTATCGAAATGGATGACGTCGCTCGGAATCTTGTGGGCGCGCAATTGCTTTGCAATCTCCAGGCCCTCCTTCTGCGAGAAATAGGTAATGCGACTCATCCACGTGCCAAAACTCCACAGCGGCAACATCGGACTCTTTCCCGTGATGTCCGTATATTCGTTCAAAATGTCCTTCGGCTCGCCAAAGAACACGAAGAAGTCCATCTTTTCGTCGGCCATAAACAGGCGCTGGGCACCGATATAGCTTGCTCCGAAGTCGCAGGTGACGGGTGCCGACGTGTGCATAAAGATGCCGTAGCCGCGATTCGAGAAATAGAACGGCACGGGCTTATACTGTCCGTCAGTCTCAGGACCTTGCGGGTCGGTCACGCTCAGATGCACCTTCTGCCCTACCTTATTTAAAGAGGTAAACGACTCACCGCAACCATATATCCGCTCGCCGGGCGACAGCAGGAACACGGGATTGATGCTGCGCGAATTGTCCGAGCCGCGCTTGATAAACGAAAACGGCAACAGCTTCACCTGCGTCGAGTCGTTGTCAATGATATGGCGTGTCTGCGTCAGCACCTTCCCCTTCGCGTCCTTCACCACGATGCGGAAAGGATACGGCTGAATCTCAATACTACCGTATTCCGAACGGGCTGAGTAGTTGGCAGTTCGGCTGCCAACCGCCACCTTCTTCTTAAAGGCCTCGCAGAACATCACGTCCTCCTGATCATCGCACTTCGGCTCCACGGGCGTCGTCAACATTCGTATGCGGGCCGTCCTCGGCGTAATCCATTCCACCTTGATTTTCAGCGCAGGGTCGTTCTCGTATGCAGCATCGGGGAAGTCCAGCATCTGCATCCGCACGGGCCAGTAGCCGTTCAGGTTAAACGCCTGTCGCGGACTCAGCCTGTAGCGCTTCCACTGCACCAGTCCCTCGCCCTTCTGGGCGTCGAACGCCACCAGCGAGTCTGCCAGGAAGTACGTGTTCGACAGGTCATAGAAGTCCGTCGACATATCTTTTTGCATACACTGCAGGTACTGCACACCCGCATTCGTCTGAATCTGCGCCGTGGCCAAACCAGCCCAACAGGCGACCGTCAACAATAACATAAACTTTTTCATGCTGCGAAGGTACGAAAAAAAAACGAACCCACCAAACGATGAGCCCGATTTTTGTTTAATTCCACACGATGACTGCTGCTGGGAATCTCAATATCTTACACTTATTCCGTCTTTCCATATATTGTTTTTCCCTTAATCACTTTACATAAACCTTTTGTCCGTTAACAATATTCAACCCTTTCTGTAGGGAACTGAGGCGCTGACCTTGAAGGTTGTATATTTCTGATTTGGCTTCTACCTTATTATACATGGTTTCCTCAATTCCTGTCGTCTCGGTTTCGAATTCGCCAGTGAACAACTCATTGCTA
>Ga0310695_10002305_pt1 | contig 40770 bp, 33 predicted proteins | sample RumenRJG_04DNA_FD_203882 | JGI IMG/M metagenome (GOLD analysis project Ga0310695, IMG submission 203882) | Bovine rumen microbial communities from Lethbridge, Alberta, Canada - RJG_04 (v2) (version 2) | ecosystem: Host-associated > Mammals > Digestive system > Stomach > Rumen | place: Canada...
TTTTTGGCTGATTGCTGGTGCGTGTAATTTTTTTATAAAAGGCATATGTAACGAAGGCAAAGATAGCGAAAATTATGAAGATTATCTTCAACCTCTACATTTTAGCTATTTAGTAGCTGTTTGTGTAGAGGATCTTTTTGATTCCTTGACTATAATAGCGCTTATTTTATCTTTCTTAGTACAAGGATTTGTATCTATGCCTTTGACATTCCACATCTCCAATTTTAGTATAGCAATATCTCTTGACTCGATACTATGGATGGGAATAGGTAAGATTTTAGAACTAAAAGTAAAGGAGGATGAGGAAAAAGAGAAAGAAGAAGAAAAAACTTTAAAAAATATTGAACAACTGGACGATCAATATCAACAAAATAATGGTGATAATACTTTTGAAAAAAAAGGAGAAGGAACTGAGCTAAAGAACATGGATCAAAACAAAAATAATAATCAAAATTTAAACGACGAAGAAGAAAATAAAGAAGAAAATTCAAACAACAATGAAGAACAAGAAGAAAAAGATGAAAGTATAAACGATTAGCTAACAAATTACAAAAAACAGAGGAAATCTGGTAGCAATTATACTGCCTAAAACTATCCTCCAATAAGCTGTACGGTTGGATTATTAGCAAGCTAAAAAAATATTTTTAAATTTTTATTCAAAAAAAAAAAAAAAAAAAATAGTATACAGTTGATATGGCAAAATTAAATATAGCAAATATGAATACATTATTTAAGAAAGGATATCTCTTGGCAGGAGTGATGATGGCTGCTAATATGTTCGTTGTTAATGAGGTGAAGGCATCGGAGACGGGTGATCTTAGTGGTCAAGGAGGAGAAATAGCAACGGAGGAGCAGTTTCAAAATAAAGAAAATCTTACTACAGAAAAAGCTGAAGAAAAAAAAGAAAATTTAAATATTAAAGAAGATAAAAAAGGTGACCAAAAAAAACAAGGTCCTCTCGACAAATTATTATCTTTGGAGAATTATTTTAACCTTTTTGGGACATTAGCTCTGTCAGGTATTAACAACTATTTCAAATGGTGGGATTATAATGCAGGAGGATATTGTACCCTTCGAATTGGATGTTTAGGATGGAGAACCAAGAAGTTTTTTGATATCGTCCAATTAGATTTTAATCTTAATTTAGGCAGGGGTGCTCTTTGGCTGATCCCTGGTATTTTTGGTTTAATGCAATTTATAAAAATGAGAGAAAAAGAATATCCAATAATATTAAACAGCACTGCTGGTTTGATTATACTAAAAATACTAAAAAAAGTGAAAAAAGAAGATAATATAGCAAGTTCTGCGGTCTTCTACTCTATTATTTTCTTAATTCAAGCATTTGTATCTGCGCCTTTGACATTCCACATCTCCAATTTCAGTATATCGATATCTCTTGACTCGATACTATGGGCCGGAATCGGTAAGTTTTTCGGTAAAGAGGAGCAAAAGAATATCAAAAAAGGGGAAAAAGAAGATAATAATTCAATAGACGTTGAACTAAAAGATATAAACGACAACGAAAAAAACGAGGATGAGAAAAAAGAAGAAGAAAAACTAGAGGACAAAAATAAAAAAAAAAATAACAAAGAGGATGGAAAAAAAGAAGGAGAAGAAAAACTAATAGAAATAGAAAACAATAATAATAAAAACTAACTGACAATTAATTAAAAACAGACGAAAGCGGGTAGGGGGATAAATATCAAAATATAATTACTACCCAGAATTAATCATTTCACATTAATTAACTTCATCACTAAGAATAAACTCGCTGAATAATAAACAACCAAAGATAATTTCTTCCCTTTTTTATCAAAAAAATATAGTATAGAACTAATATAACAAATATAGCTATCGCAAATATGAATACATTATTTAGGAAAGGATATCTTTTGGCAGGAGTGATAATGGCTGCTAATATGTTCGTTGTAAATGAGGTGAGAGCAATGGATAAGTTTGAGAAAGATGTTGAAAATAATGGTAATGGAGATTTTAAAGGAGAAAAAGAAAAGGAAAAACAAGGAAATCTCGGTGTACAAGAGTTTTTGAATAAAGTATTATATTGCGAGAATACTATTAACCTTATTGGTGGAGTGTTTTTCTCTTGTGCTAACAACTATTTCAAATGGTTGGATTATAGTCCAGGGTTATATTTTAAACTTGGATGTTTAGGATGGAGATTTGGTAGGCTCATAAAATACATATCCCAATTCGACATAAACCTTAACTTAGGCAGAGGTGCTTTTTGGCTGATTGCTGGTGCGTATAATCTTATAAAAGGCTTCACAGCAGAAAATAATCAAGATTCTTATTTTAAACATCTACATGTTAGCTATTTAATAGCTAGTCCTTTTAAGGATCCAATAGCGCTTATTTTATCTTTCTTAGTACAAGGATTTGTATCTGCACCTTTGACATTCCACATCTCCAATTTCAATATATCGATATCGCTTGACTCGATAATATGGATTGGGATAGGTTATATTTTAGAACTAAAGGTTAAGAAGGAAATAGAAAAAAAAAGATAAAAGAAAAGATATATAGTAGCGGCGAAGACGATAATGAAAGAATATATGGCGACGAGAACTAAAGAACAGAAAAACAATTAACTGAAAATTGATTAAAATCAAACGTCTTCTTAAAATTACTGTAGATTTAACAAGCATAGAGCAGTACGCTCTCATATAACAGGATAATAAAATGCTGAAAAATTTGCTAAGACTGTCTGAAATATTCTTGCAAGATAGAAGATAGCTCGTCCTCTATGGCCTTGTTCCACTGTCCCTTAGACAACTTATCGAGCAAGTGACCATAATTATGATCTATCTCTTTCAGAAGCCCCTCTGCTTCTTTTTTTATTCTATTCCTCTCCACATTTATAAAATACCCATTTATAGAAGCGTATATAACTATGATCTGCTCTGCAACAGGCATAGGAGTATTATTATGCTGTTTCAACAGCTCATTGTTTATTTCACCCTGTTTCAATATAGCTGCTGTATTAGCATCAACATCCGACCCAAATTGAGAGAAGGCAGCCATTTCAGCATATAGAGATTGGGATATTTTAAGTGTCCCTGCTACCTTCTTCATTCCCAGTAGCTGTGCAGAGCTACCCACACGCGAGACAGACAAACCTACATTTACTGCAGGCTTAAATCCAGAATTAAATAGGTTTTTGTCCAATAATATCTGACCATCAGTTATAGATATAACATTAGTAGGTATATAAGCCGAAACATTCCCATCCTGTGTTTCAATAATAGGAAGAGCCGTCAATGATCCTCCGCCCCTCACCAAAGACCTTATAGAATCAGGTATGTCATTCATCGCCGCAGCTATATCATCATTAGAGTTGATCTTAGCAGCCCTCTCCAACAATCTAGAGTGTAGATAGAAAACATCTCCAGGATATGCTTCTCGCCCAGGAGAACGCTGTAGCAATAAAGATACTTCCCTATAAGCTACAGCCTGTTTAGATAAATCATCATATACAACGAGAGCACGTTTGCCAGTATCACGAAAGAACTCACCTATAGCAGCCCCAGCAAATGGAGCATAACACTGCAAAGAAGCAGGCACAAAAGCAGGAGCAGCAACAACTACAGTATATTCTAACGCGCCCCTCTGCATTAATATTTCTACAATCTTAGCTACAGTAGAAGCCTTCTGACCAACAGCAACATAAATACAATATACAGGATCGCCAGCTTCATAAAAAGAACGCTGATTTATTATAGTGTCAATTGCTATGGAAGTCTTACCTGTCTGCTTATCTCCTATTATTAATTCCCGTTGCCCACATCCAATAGGGATCATAGCATCAATAGCCTTTATGCCTGTTTGTAAAGGTTCAGATACAGGCTGACGATATAAAACCCCAGGAGCTTTCCTTTCCAAAGGCATTTCATATAAATCACCAAGAATAGCCCCTTTACCATCAATAGGATTACCAAGAGTATCAATAACCCTCCCTAGCAAACCTTCTCCTACATTTATAGAAGCCTTCTTGTGAGTACGACTCACCCTCGTGCCTTCTTCTACGTCAGACATGTCTCCGAGGATTATAACCCCAACAATATCCTCTTCCAAGTTCAAGGCCAAACCTCTCTGCTGTTTCGGAGTGTCAAAAACAACTATCTCGTCAGGTTTTATTCCATCAAGGCCATATACTTGTGCAACACCATCACCAATCTGTGCAACGTATCCTACCTCCTCAAGAACTACATCCTTACTTACCTTCAGACGCTCACGCAAAACAGAAGAAATGTCATTTACATCGAAACCCATAAAAAAAAATTCTAACCTAATATCTCCTCAAATCTATATGTCTGTTTAATTTCAGGATATTTAACTTTATCAACCTTCTCCTTAAACATAGCTAAAGGACGTACCCAAATCTTATTAGCATCTTGCAAGTCTTGATACACGACCATCTCTCTTATGTCTTTATCTTCAGTATCTCGAGCTATGCATACAACAACATATTCATGACCTTTGAAATGCCTATATTTCTTCCCGCTTGAAATAGTTCCATCGCTACTCTTAGAATCAATTTCGCTCAAACTCACAGGAACTTCCATATCTACAATCTCCTCAAATCTATATGTCTGTTTAATTTCAGGATATTTATCTTTATCAACCTTCTCCTTAAACATAGCTAAAGGACGTACCCAAATCTTATTAGCGTCATGCAGGTCTTGATACACGACCATCTCTCTTATGTCTTTATCTTCAGTATCGCGAGCTATGCATACAACAACATATTCATGGCCTTTGAAATGCTTATATTTCTTCCCGCTTGAAATAGAATTTTCTTTAACAATAGTATTCTGTGATGTCATTTGGGCACCAAAAAATAAAATTAAAAATAAGAAAACAGCAAAACACAAAATAAAACCCAAACTTCTAGAACTAAACATAAAAATACACTCTATATAAATATGATTATATATTTTTTCAAATAGTTTATTAATAATGGCAGAAAAATTCAATTCCTGGGAGAATATCCTAAATAATATTTACAAAAAAGGATATTTTAAAACACTTTTATCTTTCGTAAACGAAGAATATAAAACAAAAATCATATATCCCCCAAAAGATGAAATATTCAATGCCTTTAACTTGTGCGATTATAAAAATATAAAAGTAGTTATTCTTGGACAAGATCCCTATCCAAACGAAGGACAAGCAAATGGTCTTTGTTTTTCAGTAAAGAACGGTGTGGCAATACCTGCATCATTACGTAATATATTCAAGGAAATAAAAAGAGAATATAAAACTGTCGATAGTAATGACGGTGACTTATCTCGCTGGGCAAAACAGGGAGTCTTACTTCTGAACACAACTCTCACAGTAGAGAAAAATAAACGTGGATCTCACATGAATAAAGGCTGGGAAATGTTCACAAACGATATAGTCAGTAGCATTAACAAAACCAAAAATAATATTGTATACCTTCTATGGGGAACAAGAGCAGGGAGTTTCAAAAGCCTCATAAACAATGAGAGGAACCTTGTTCTCACATCATCACACCCCTCCCCACTTTCAGCTAGAAAAGGCTTCATAGGCTGCAATCACTTCAGCCTATGCAACGAATATTTAAAACAACATAACATTGGCGAAATATTGTGGAAATAATTTTTATACCTCAAAAGAAACAAACTTTACTATTCCACAACGCGATAAGGTTTTCATATACTTACAAAAGGAAATAACATCAGTAATTCTACCTTCAAAATGTTGACTTGCTATATCAAAGAGTGTAGAAACATTCTTTCTTCCATCTATCGACAAGAAAACAAAACTCCCAATTTTATCAAGATAGATGTAAGAGAACAAAGGCTTGTTAAAGATCTTTTGGAAAATAAAAGAGAGAAAACCACTATTCCTACGTACTACCACAACATCCCGTCCAACAACAGAGAAGTCAACACCCTCACAAATCGTTGGTACAAAAGATAGAAAATTATTTTCCTTTTTCTTTTTCAGCACACTTTATGTCTCTAGTTCCGTAATAGAATATCAAAGCTAAAGTTAGTAATAAAAGTAAAACACTTCCAGCGATACCTAAACTTAACCTACTACTAAAGTCGATATTAAAACCAACAACAGCAAAAACAGCTAAAAGAATACCAACTAATCCTTCTCCAGCAATTATTCCCGAGCAGAATAACACAGCGCCATCAGCATTATTCTCTGATTCTTTACTTATCTTATCAGTATTACTCTCTGCCTTTTTATTTTTAGCCTTATTCTTAATCCAATCAGTGATAGCACGAACACACCCTCCAAAAGCTAAAGGGGCAGTTATTTCCAAAGGTAAATACAGTCCTATAGCCATAGGAATAGAATTGATTCCTGCTAATTCAAATGCTATAGATACAGCACCACCAACAAATATCAACGTCCAAGGTAAATCACCATTGATTCCTCCTTGTGCTATCAACTTCATAAGTGTAGCTTGTGGTGCAGGGATAGTATCAGAACCAAACTGCCATGCTTCGTTAAGTAAAATGAGGATATAGCCAATTGACAAAGCAGAGAAGACAACACCTATAAGCTCTCCTATCTGTTGTTTTCGTGGAGTAGCGCCAACCAAATAACCAGTATTCAAATCCTGAGCTGTGTCGCCGGCTATAGCTGAAATTATACAAACAATAGCACCTATAGATAACACAAGCATCATCGCGGAAGTGCCAGCATAACCCAAAGATCTTAATATCCCAGAAGCGACTATGATAGTTGCTATTGTCATTCCAGAAATAGGATTATTAGTAGAACCAACAAGCCCCGTCATCTTAGAAGTGACAGTTGAAAAAAAGAACCCAAAGATAACCACCAATAAAACTCCAACTAGTGGTATTTGAACCTGTGGTATAAAATGCATAGCAAAAAGGACAGCCAAGACAATAAGCCCCACAACCTTAATGTCTAGATCTTTATTCCTAGGGTCTGTAGAAACAGAACCCTTACTAGCAGATTTTATCGTTGAATAAAAAGTTCTAACAATTAATGGTAAGGATTTCAATATGCTTATTACACCTCCTACAGCAACAGTCCCTGCACCTATGTATCTGATATAATTCTTCCAAATAGCATCAGCTCCTCCTTCTGCATATACTTGGCTTACAGGTATTGTACTAGGCCCAATAATAGAGCCACCACCAAACTGAACTATCAAAGGAATAAGAACTAGCCAGCCAATAACCCCTCCAGCTAACATTATCAAAGATACACGCAGACCACATATATACCCAACACTAATCAAGGAAGGATATACTTCAGAAGCTATTTTTGTATTTAAAAATTTCAAATTAACAGCAATAGTATCAGACACAACCTTAAAACCGTCAATTAAAAATTTCGCAACAGTAGAAAAAAGTATTCCCAAGAAAATACCGCTAGAAGAAGAAGCACGATCCCTACCTACTAATAGGACCTCAGCACATGCTTTCCCTTCCGGAAAAGGTAAATTACAACGCTCTCTAACTATCAAAGCCTCACGTAGTGGTATCATAAAAAGAACCCCCAAAATACCTCCACAAAGAGCTAGGACAGTCACCTTCAGTAAACTAGGGTTTGCGCTCACCATCCCTTCAGTCTTCATCATAAAAAATGCTGGCAATACAAAAACAACACCAGCAGCAAGAGATTCCCCTGCAGAACCTATTGTCTGCACCATGTTACTCTCCAAGACTGAACTACGACGTAGTAAAAAATGCATCACAGACATGGAAATAACAGCTGCGGGTATCGATGCCGAAATAGTTAAGCCAACACGCAAACCTAGGTAAGCATTAGCAGCACCAAATATAACACTTATAAGAACACCTAAAATTAACGAAGCAACTGAGAATTCAGAGTCAAAACTACCAGCAGAGACATATTCCTTTTTTTTAACCATATAGTTTATTTATAATACATGTTAAGAAAAATCATTGTAAATTTAAATAAGAGTGAATTCTCACTCGGCCTTTACTTCATGATTTTTCTTGTATTCCCTCCACAAGATATTAGAATCCAAAAATGTTTGTAAACGTTTCTTCTTTACATTAATAAGGTCAGCTACAGGGCCATGCCAAAACACCTTAGCACCCTCGTCTTTATTTCCTAAGGGCTTTTCTTTTATTTTATCTAAGAACACAACATAATCAGACGACGTAAGTACAGTATCAAGATTATGTGTAATTATAACCGTAGTCATACCTTTAGCATGAGTCAAATCATATATAAGTTTATTAATACTTGCAGTTGCCTCAGGATCTAGTCCTGAATCAGGCTCATCACAAAAAAGATACTGTGGTTCATACACTATGGCCATAGCTAAGCCAAGCCTCTTTTGCATTCCCCCACTAAAATTACCAGGATATTCATCAGCGTGTTCTAAGAGCCCAACATGTTGTAAAGCTTCTCGTATAGCCTTGTCAGGGTCTTCTACTTTTATTTCACGGGAATATAAGTCGAGATTAAACTTAACATTATCATATACAGTTTTTTCAAAATATAAAACAGGCTTCTGGAAGAGAATTCCAATACGTGGTGTAATATCATTACTCAAACATTTTAAAAACTTAACCTCTCCACTATCTGGTTTTTCAAGACCAAGGAGGCATTTTAACAATACAGACTTTCCAATACCACTTGGTCCGATTATAACGTTTACAGAGCTGTCAAGAAACCCAGCAGAAACACCATTCAAGACAACACTATCGTTATATTTTTTTCTTAGACCTTTAACCTTAAGTGAAAATGTATCTGTCATATCATTTAAAATAAAAAGAATAGAACATTAAAAACAAAGTCGCACGCAAGGAAAAAAAGACAACATACAAAAAAACATTTTACCCCCACACTTGAAATATCCTCTGCTTCCTTTAAAACATAGAAATAGCCGATATAGGGAGCGATTGAAGAACCCACAACACAAAGAAAAGTAGTTTTAAAAAAACAGAAAAAAATATAACGCCCATTTAAAAAAGAAACATAACCATGCATAAAGGAAAAAACATCTACATCACTAAAAAAAAAACAAGAAAAAGCCGCAGCTAAAAGTATAAACAAACAACAAAAGGTCACAATCATAGGAACTACAATTAACGTCGAGAGTATATTTGTCAAGGCAGCATACGCTACAGCATTAACCTTAAGAGAAGTGAGGAACTCAAACCTTCCCTCAATCCTTCTCCTGCAAGTCTGCATAGAAATAGGAATAGAACTAAGTCCAAGATGTAACATGAAAATGAATATAGGAATCACCTCCATAAGAGATGCAGTGAGGATGCTTGTAGGAACAAAATTCTCTGCATTAACAATAGGTAAAGGAGAATATGAAAAAATCTTAAAAATGTTCATGCAGGAAATAATACCAATCATGCAGGAAATAAAAACCTGCAGATAAAACATATTTCTAAAGAGATTTAAAGATGATTTGATAAACTCGTCAAAAAAGTATTCCGAGCCAACATTATACCACAAAGAATCCTTCAAAAATGAAATATATTTAAATATCTCCCTCACAGAAAACATATGTAATATTTTTAATATATAGTAAAAAATCATCAAAAAACAGGCTAAGTATTTTTTATTGTAAAAAAAACCTTTTCCTGAGCTCCCTGTGCGATTTTATAGCGAAGTTATGTGCCTCATTTCTTATCTTCTGCAAAAGTTTCAATTCTGGGCTATTATATTCCAATCTTATAGATTCTCGCCTTTCATAAAAGAAGAACTCTTCAAAATGCTTTGCTAGGCCACATATATCTACCTTGCCAAATAATCCCAAGTCCTTTAAAACGCTAACGGCTGCGTTTAGCTGCCCTTTTCCTCCGTCAACAATTATCAAATCGGGAATATTGTCGCTATTATAATACCTACGGTAAACTATCTCCTTCATTGTCTTATAGTCATCAGGTCCAAGTACAGTTTCAACATTATAGCATTTATACTCGTCTCGGCGTGGCTCACCATCCCTAAAGACAACGCAAGAAGAAACAGGCGCCGTGCCTTGTAGGTTAGAATTATCAAAACATTCAATAACGCGTGGTGTTCTTGTTAAACCCATCTTAGATTTTATAGATAGAAGTATATCCATCTTATTGTCTCTAAAATCCCTCGATAAATTATATTTCATCCTTAATTCCTTCACGTTGTTCTTCGCCATGTCTAAAAGCAATTTCTTATCGCCAGATTTAGGAATTGTTATCTTTACTTTCTTATCGTCAAAATCTAATTTACTGTTAGTTATTACAATATTATTTCCACTGTCATATAACTCACGTATTTCCCTTAAAATAGATGATAAGTCTTTCATAAAAAATCCATCATTCAACAAATATTTTAGATAATTAAAAATATTATATCATTTTTATGGATACTACAACAGCAGAATTTAAAAATGGGCTGACTATAGAATATAACAACGGATTGTATAGCATTGTAAGCTTCCTACACGTAAAGCCAGGGAAGGGAGGTGCTTTTGTAAGAACAAAACTAAAGAACATTGGAAATGGAAAAGTACTAGACGTTACTTTTAATGCAGGTGTAAACATAACAACAGCAACAATAAGAAGAAAACCTTATATTTTTTTATACTCCCAAGGAGAAAAATATAGCTTTATGGACGAAATAGGAGATGAAATAGAGCTTGATAAAAAAATGATAGAAAATTATAAACTTTTAACAGAAGGGCAGACAGTAGATATCCTTTTTCATGAAGAAAAAAACAAAATAGTAGGAATAAAATTACCAGAAACAATTGAGGTAGAATTAGCTGAAGTAGACCCTCCAACTAAAGGTAACACAGTAACACAAGCAACAAAAAAGGCAAGAACTAAAAATGGGTTTGAAATAATAGTCCCGTTATTCATAGAAGCTGGAGAGAGAATAAAAATAAATACTACGACCGGAGAATATAAGGAAAGAGTAAAGAAAAAATAACTTCTCGTATGTGTCAAAACCATACTCCACACCATTGATTTTTTATATTTATTTTTTATTTTCTTATCTTCTTTTTATAAAAGACCAAAGTTGGTTTGTATCCACAGTACATTTTAGGTAACGATTTGTATATAATTGGGGAAACATCTTCGTCATCAAAATTGAACCATATGTCATTAATTTTCTTGAAAGCTATATAATGACCAGGGGCATAATAACAAGCACAAACTAATTCATATACTTCATTTCCGACCCTGACTTCATCTTCAATATCAATAAAATTCATCGCACCTCGGTCATAAGCAAAATTAAAGCACAAACAATTATTCATAACCCTGTAACAAGATCTCTCTTTAAGTATAGCTGTCTTTTTTTCTATACAACCACCATCGCAATCAATACCTTCTTTTTCTTCTTCTTCTATACCTTCACCAAACGTTTCTTTAACGACATCTGATATATTATTCGCTTTTGCAATAAATTCTCCAATCTTAATCAAACAATACGGGGAACACTCAATCTCTATCTTAATTTCCTTTTTTTTACATTTTCCACAATATCTCCTTTTAATCGTATTTTTGAATACACAAGGACCTTCCGATACTGGGAAATGTTTTTTTATACTTCCTTTAATCTCTTCATTATCATAGAGATAATTTATTATGGCTGTATCATTTATCTCCTTATTTTTCCTAGGTAAAATAAGTTGGGCATTGCAACTGGAAGGGTCTTCCCCATCCAAAGATACAAATTTCAACTCACTTCCCTCAACAACCTCTATTCTATACTGCTTATTAATATAATAATCCAGTAGAGAAGAATATACTTCAACAGGATCACCAGTTTTCCTAAAACCATTTGTAATTGAAATATTTAAAACGTTGTTTAAAAATATCCTAGGATCGGTACCGTCTTCACCCAACACTTCAAAAACTGTATCATGAATTGTTTCTACATTCTTGTTGGCTCCTTTATCTTTAGGACATTTTTTTATAGCTTCTAAATCATTTTTAAACTCAACAAGATTTTGTAATATAGAATTTATATAGCAAGTGTTCCCAAGATTCTGTAAACCTTTAAATCGTTGTCCACTACCAACCAAGAATTTTTTGCATGTTTCTTTCCCAAAACATAAATATTCATAAAGGTCAACAATTAGATATTCCGGGATAATATTTTTTCTTATTTCTTTTTCTATCGTTGAGACAAATAGATCAAAGAAATAAAAATTAAAAGGATTAATAATATCTTTAATATTAATATTAAAAGATTGGATAGTATATCCTACGTTTGATTCTAAAACAGCAGTAATATCTCTTTTTAACTGATCCAAGACAGTTAAAACCTCTTTCCCATTCTTTTTATTTTTCCCTTCTTTATAATACGGGAAATAGCTAGCCAGCCTCTGCCCGTATAGTTTGAAATCTATATTATTATTTAGTAACACGTCTTGCAATTCTTTTTTTTTATAGTTTAGATTTTCAATAAGGTCTTCAACACATTCGACTAGTGCATCCACCCGACCCATAGAATATATAGGGGGTTTTTTACGGCACAAAGCTTCAATTTCTTTTTCTAACCTTTCTAATTCTTTTTTATCGTCTCCCGGTTGTATACTCTCATCTTTTTTTCCCCCAGAGACTTGTGTTTTTGACTTTTCACTACGTTCAAAATTAATCCCATCACCTTGAGTGTTAGACTGAGCTCCCTGGCCTTTTAACTTTGCTTCTATTTTATTGATTTCCCCTCTTATCTCATTAATTCTCGTTTCAGTTTCTTCTTGTCTTTTAATAAGATTTTCTTTGTCTTGTTTTAATTTTTCGCAATATTCATTTGCAATACGTATACATTTGCCACGATCTTCTATCTCTAGATCATACTCCTTTTTCATTTCTTGTATTTTCTCTTCGAAAAATTCCTTGTTTTTTCCTTCAATCGCTTCCCAGCATTTCCCTATTTCTTTTCCCATTTCAGTATCAAATGTTTTAATAAAATTTTCAATCCTTTCAATAAAAGAAAGTAGGTGATTTAATTTTTTTTCTCTTTCTTCCTTTACCTCTCCAACAATGTTTTGTATAGAATAATTGTTGAGCTGTTCGTCCGCCCTTTCAAAGAAACCATATCCAGCAACTTCAAAAGTCTTTCTAAACAGAGCAAGATTTTTAAACTCTTGATCATCCTTTATATTGTTGGAGTTCGCTGTGTTTGTTTTATTATCTTCTTTTATTTCATTTTTCTCTATTATTTCATTATTCAGCTGACTAGTATCGTTTACTCGTTTTTTTTTATCTTGAGCAATAATAAGCTTATCTGACCAAAAACAATAATATTTACCATCTCCGTGTGGTGCAGGCATAGTTTCGCCGCCTTCTCCATAGTGATTATTCTCCCCCCCAGCATTTTGTTGATCTTCAATAAGAATATTGGTAATTAAAAAAAATGGTAATTCACGATTTTCGGGAATATTAATATTTTTATCTTTCTCGAAAAAAAACTCCACGGTACCATTCTTTAAAGGCTGTAAAGCGTCATCTTTAAAAAGTGGCTTCGTACAGGTTTTATCAAAATCACAAAAACTAATAAAAAACACTTTTACAAATTCCTTCAAAAAAGATATCTTGTTGTTCCCTTCATAAAAATTACGAAAATTGGGATCTTCACAAATAAGCATTATAATATCCTTTTCTAAATTTTCAAGCTTTTCTTCCATCTTGGCCTTTTCTTCATGCTTCTCATTTAATTTATTACTATCCCTGCCTATTTCTTTTATTCTCTTACTTAAATCACAATAGTCTTGCACCCTTAACAATAAAAATGCATAAGGCTGTTTCCCTAAATCCTCGTTTTTTTCTTTTACAATATTCTGTAAATACTCCACGAAAATTTTCCCATCTTTATTTTTAATTTCAAAATACCTCTTGTTAAAAAGGGAATAATATGATAATAATTCAGAAAGAAAAATCTTACGTTTGTTTTTTTCCAATTCTTCTTTTTCTTTTTGTAATTTTTCTTCTGCTTGTTTTCTTTCTTCTTCTTCAGCTTGTTTTTTCATTCTTTCTGCTTCTGCTTGTTTTCTCATTTTTTCTACTTCTTGTGCCGGCACCTTCTTCCCACTTTTTTTTTTACTTTCATCTTCTTCTTCATCATCCTCTTCTTCTTCCTCTTCATCATCATCCTCTTCTTCTTCTTCTTCATCCTCCTCTTCTTCTTCTTCTTTTCCCACTCTTTTTATCTTTTTGTTCTTCTTTAAAAAAAGCATATATGCACATTTAACAGCTTCACCCGGGAATAAAGGTCCAACAACAGTTACCTGGCTATCATCGAATTTAAACCAAAGTCCAAATTTCTTTTTGTAGGCAACATAATGCCCAGAAAATGTACCTCCGGAATGACAAACTAGTCCCGTTATATCATATCTATCACCTCCAAAACAAATATTATCAGGGATAGGTATACTATTAGGTATTGCATTATAGGCACCAGTATAACGTTTCAAATATATAAATAGAAAATCACTGAAATTATGATATGTTTGTTCTTTATAAAAATTGACATTTATTTTTTTATGAAAATAGTCACAAGATCCAGATGTCTTTTCCTTCACTTTTTTTTTTATCAAAGATGAAAGATCAAGTCCATTATATACTTCATAAGAGCATACTTCTAAGTCAGCACATTGAGAAATTTCTATAACATACTTTTTCTTACAATATCCTCCTTCATCATTTTTATGATCGCAATAAGTATTAATAATCGTACAGAACAAAGACAAGTTGCAGTAACAAGTGTTCAAATAATCATAGATACAATTAAGAACATCATGAATAGATTTAATTCCCTTTTTTTTAGATTTATAAAAGACATCATTGAATTTCATTTCTTCATTTCCACATCCTTCTTTACGAGCACTAGCCATTAGACATTTGAACTCGGAATCAAAGTAAAAGAGAAAAGAGTTATACTCTTTTCTCTTTTTATTTCCTTCTTTAGTACTTGTTTTATTAGGATCTGATATCGTTTTCTCCTTTTCTTCTATTGGTTTTAGAATAAATATTCTCTCAAAAAGATCATGAGAATCCTGTTGATTTCCATTATATCCGGTTATTTTAAGAAAACCATCGCTAAAAACTTCAAGATTTCCTAATTGTAGCTGATGCATTTCTTTAAGAAATGTACGATTAACCATACCTCGCATCTTTTTCTCGTAGTCAAAAAGATTTTGACTAAGAGCATTCATATAACAAGAGCTACCAAGGTTTTTCAGCCCTTTAAACCATGGTCTTTTTTCTTTGAAATAAGCTCCGTATTTATTAAACATATTAGAAATACCTTTGTAAAATCCTTGCTCTACAAGAGAGAGGAAACGCCATAGTTCCTCTGTTAACTCACAATCATTTTTAAAAACATCACTTGGATAAACTACATATACACCACGTCGTTGTTCTTGAATTCTAAAATAGCTCTTTATCTTTTTCTTAATATCATCTATATTCTCTGTTTTTCCCAACGGATATTCTTCTACACATTTTTCCAGTATAGATTCAAAAGCTTTTTCTTTGTTTTTGAAACAATTAATAAACGCAGTAATCTGAGAACATAATATGTTAAAATTATACAACATCTGTTCTTTTATTTCCTCTTCCAAAATCTCAATAACTTTCTTCTCAGGATTTTTCGAAAAAATATCAATCTCTAGGATTTCTTCCTTAGACAACTTACGGTAAAAAGAATAAGGTGTTGCTCTGTTCTTACGTTCTCTTTTCCAAACGATTTTTTCTCCAGATTCTTTATTCTCAAAAGCCACAAAATCATCATAGATTAAAACAGTACAGTGTTTTTTTGTTTCTTTAAAAAAGACTTTTGCTGGGGAAAAATTTTTAAGAAAAAAGGTTTCTTTAGGTTCTTCTTTTGTTTGTGAAGGAGCACCTTTAGAGTCATCTTTTACAAAAAGAGAATCGATAATTGAATTTTGTTCGTCAATCTTCAACAGTTCTGGGGTATCAAGTTCTTTAAATTTTCCTGTTTTAAGTTTTTCATCGTTGTCAACAAACTGTCTTAAACGCTGATATACATGAGATATAAAAGTTTTTAAATACTTTAGAATGTCATCTTGGTCATTATGAAGTAATTTAAAAATAACCCTAAAACATCTTACATCACCATATACATCATTTTCTTTATCAATAAAAAAAAGTTTACATAAATTCAAGAATAAAACATCATATGCTTCTTTTCTTTTGGCATCAGAATTTTTATCATCAGAATCTGTATTAACGGGCTTTATCCCTACGGCAACATATCTACAAAATTCATCAAAAAGATTCTGCTGCCCTTCTTCTCCCTTAGTTCTATCCTCAAAAAAAGAACGGAAAGCATACATAAACTCCTCGAGACATAAAAGAAGTTTATACTCAGGATTTATTTCTTCATTGATATTTATATTTGCATTAAACAATAATCCAGAAGTGGAATCTTTACGACATTTGAAGTCGTCGTATTCCATCATTTTATTGTTGTTTTCCAAAAAAAAGTTTGTGAGCTCAATTTTAATATCTTCAAAACCCAAACAACCAGCAATTCCAATGCAAATGATGGAGGAAAAAAAAATTTCAGCTGCAACTAAACAACTAAATCTCATATTTATTATATATAACAAATGAAACTTTTTGAACAATATATTACAAGGAAGTTCGTACCACTAGTAACAATATTAACATTGGGAACTCTTATATTGCTTGGACTAGTGGACTATATAGCAAATGTAAACAGGTTCCTTCATATCAGCTTCACGCAGATAATTTATTTCTACATTCTCAAAAATGTACCTTTCTTAAGCTTTGTATTGCCAATAGCAGTCTTCCTAGCAGCAGCTATTACAACAAAAAAACTTACAAAAAGCAATGAAGTAATTGCCTACTTGAGTCTTGGTGGAGGGGTTGGTTCTCTAATGAAACCCTTCATAATACATGCAATCTTCATATGTAAAATTGTTCTTATCCTAGAATTCTTCCTGATACCAATGGCTAATAAAACCAAAAGAGAATTCGAAGAAGAACATAATCTAAAACATCCTCTTGGGAAGGAGAATGAATCAAGCGTTTATTTGAAAATATCAGACACAAGATTCTTAGTTATTGGCTACTATGATCTAGAAAAGAACATAGGGAAGAATATTACGATAGATGAAGTAGAGAAAAACACTTTAAAATCTAGGATACAAGCAGAAAAGATAGAATGGAATGAAGAGAATGAAGAAGGATTTTGGACGTTGAAAAATTGGAAGAAGACAACATACGGTAAAAATAATAATATAACATCACAAGGTTTAAATATGGTTTTAGACGACATAACTCTCGACCCCAGTGTGTTATGGATAAATTTAAACTTGAAAAACAAGATAACAATGCCTGTGCTTACAGAATATATAAAAATGATGGAGGAACAGGGCATAGCATATGCAGAAGACTTTAAAATAGAACAAGCAAGAAGAATAAAAAGCATTTTCCTAATAATAATTCTAATGCTCCTGGGAGTGTTAGCATTTATACGAATCAACAATAGAATGGGAAATGAGAATAAACTCATAAAGCTTATAATAATTGCCTTTATACTCAAAAGCTCGTTTATACCTTCAAATACAGTCTATTTTCTGAATTTAAACGCCTATACATTAATGTCAGTATCTATAATCATTGACTTCTTACTACTATTCTATCTCTATAAAAAAATTAAAAGATAACTTACACAAGGAGAAGATATAAACAACAACAAACTAAAATTGTATTTAGAAATCTAAAAGGGAAACACTAACAAAATGCCGCAATCCCTGCTGTATTTTTATTCTTTCTCTTTTACTGCAGCACCAATATATACAGCTGAGAACAAAAAGAAAATATATGCCTGTAGGAAAGAAACCATGAACTCCAATACCAACATTACAGCTGTAAGTATGACAACAAAAGAATCTGCAAGAAGACTATTAAAAAGGAACCCAATGCTTATTATCCCAAAGATGATAATATGCCCTGAGGTCATGCTAGCAAATAATCTCAACATTAAAGTAAAAGGCTTTGTAAAAACACCTATGATTTCAATAGGAACAATAATAGGATATAAAAGCACAGGAATTTTAGGAGCAAATATATCCTTAAAATAATGCTTTGAGCCATTAATGTTAACGACAAGGAAAGTCATCAAAGCCAAACACGCCGTAACAGATATAGAGCCCGTAACATTACCCGCACCAGGAAGCAAACCCAACATGTTGTTTATCCAAATAAAAAAGAACAAAGTCAAAAGAAAAGGAGAAAAGATCTTGTATTTCTCACCTATGTTCATTTTAATATCATCAAGCAACATTAAAACTATCATCTCAAGAGCATTGACAATACCATGTGGGGCTTTGGTGAAAGAATGCCTGCGATACCATAGCCCGCAAAAAAGGAAAAGTAAAATCAAAATTAATATGCTTAGGAACATCCACAATACATTTTTAGTCAAGGATAAATCAATAAAAGACTCACCATCACGCGAGGCAACTCTTCCTTTGTCGTCCAAGTAATAACCTTTATAGTCCACCTTCTCCCCAGCATCATTAAAAAAACGTGAAAAAGTAAAAACATCAAATCCTCTTTTTGAGAGCAGTATTATAGGTCCAGAATAAGAATCAGAAAGGTGGTGAGAAATTATATCTTCATCAGCTCGACAGGGATGTGTAAACAACACAAAAAGTAATAAAGATTTAAATAATAGTTTCAACATATAACTATTATATACCTCTCATAATATTATTTTTTTATAAAAATAAACATAAAATGAATTTTATAAGACTGAATAAATACATCTGTAACGCAGGGATATGTTCAAGACGTAAAGCAGATAAATTAATTCTCGCAGGAGATATAAAAGTAAATAGCAGGATAATACAAGAATTAGGATATAAGGTCAAGGAAGAAGACATAGTTGAATATAATAACAGAAGAATCGAAATAATAAAAAAGCATATATATATAGTCTTGAACAAGCCTTCAAACTGCCTGTGTACATCACACGACCCCGAGGGAAGAAGAACTGTCATGGATCTCCTCCCAAAAATGATAAGACAAAAACATCCTTTTACAGTTGGGAGGCTCGATAGAAACACCACAGGGATTATTCTAATAACAACAGATGGGGAAATAGCAAAAATACTAATGCATCCCTCGTCGAATATAACAAAAAAATATAGAATACTGTTAAATAAAGATTTATCTACTAGCGACCTCGTGAAAATAAAAAAGGGGATATGCCTAGAGGATGGGTACTTCAAGGTTGATAAAATAAAAATAGACAAGAAAAACAAAAGAGAAGTGTTTGTAGAAATACACTCAGGTAGGAATAGGATTTTAAGGCGTCTCTTCGAAGCACTAAACTACAAGATAATAGAACTAGACAGGTATAACTACGCAGGAATCACAAAAAATGGTTTAAAGCAGGGAGAATATATGTTTATAGAAGATATAAAATCATATCTCCCAGCGAAAAAGATAAAGAACAAAAACTAAAGAAGACTATAAGAAAATCATCCTAAGTTCAACTTCGACTCCGGAGCAAGAGTAACATAAGCTTTCTTAAACGTAGTCTGCTTTCTTATTGAAGAGCTACCATTACGCATATTAACTCTCTTAGATTTTCGCTGATAAGAAGCCATGTTGACGTCTTTTACGACAACATTAAACATTCTAGCAACTTCTCTTTTGACCTCAAGTTTATTAGCTAAAGAAGACACTAGGAAAACATGGCAATTACGCTTGTTAGCCAAAGATGCCTTCTCCGTTACATTATTCTTAAAGATAATAACTGTATTTTTCATAAACAAACTTTAACTTTATCACATATTTTTTTAACACAATCCTCTGTTAAAAAAATCTTATCCGAATTCAAAATGGTATATGTATTAAGAGTATCTACTAACTTAACATTAACACTTGAAATATTCCTAGCACTCAAAATCAAATTCTCATTACTGTCATTTATCAAAACCAAGTTCTTTTCATCGCTTTGCATCTTCAATGCAGGCATTAACGCAGCGAAATCCTTAGTTTTTATTACAGGAAGATCAAGATTATCAACTACAAAAACACTACTATTCTCTAAAAAGCACTTAAATGCAGCACAAAAAGCCAACAGCTTCTCCTTCTTATTTATCTTATTATTATAATCATTAGGCATAGGTCCAAAGACACGTCCTCCTCCACGTAACAATGGGCTATTAATATCCCCACGACGAGCCCCACCAGACCCTTTCTGTCTTATAAGCTTACGTGTAGATCCAGAAATCTCGCTTCGTGACTTAGACTTATGTGTGCCCTGTCGTTGATTTGCCAAATAACTCTTAACGTTTAAAAATAAAAGATGATCATTTACCTTCACACCCTCAAAACAACTGAAGTCAGCAAAACGGCCCGTGTTTACCCCTTCTTTATTTAAAACCTGAAGCTTATATGTAACATCCATAAAACATTATTTTACCAAAACAACAAAACTATTCTTGACGCCAGGAACTGAACCCTTAACAACAATAAGATCATTCTCGACATCTATTTCCAAAACCTCGAGATTCCTAACTGTAACAATGGAATGTCCCATCCTACCAGCCATTCTCATTCCAGGGAAAACACGTGAAGGGAAAGAAGAAGCACCAACAGAACCAGGATGACGCTCACGGTTATGCTGTCCATGAGTAGCGTTACCAACCCCGGAAAAGCCATGTCTTTTAACAACACCCTGAAAACCTTTACCTTTACTTATACCATGTGCATTCACCTTATCACCAACTGCAAAAACATCAGGTGTTCTTATAACCTTCCCCGGTTCCGCATCAATAGAGAAGTCTCTTATTTCTCGAAAGATCTCTTTAACATTAGTCTGTGCTTTCTTACACACCCCAACAAAAGATTTACTCTTATTCTTCTCTTTAGCTTCACCAAAACCTAGAACAGCAGCATTATAACCTTCCTTCTCCACCGTCTTCTTTTGCAAAACAGTATTTCCATCATTATATAAAAGAGTAGCAGGCACAGCAACACCTTCTTCATCGTAAGTAGTAACCATCCCTAACTTTCTAAATATCAACCCATCCATAAAAACAGATTATAATTAACGTACGCTTATATAAAATATAATAAGTTTATAAACAAAAAAATAATTGCAATTCAAATTTTTAATTTAGGATCAGTGGCATGATCATAATCCACAAAAAAACCATGTTTATATTTCTCATACGCACAGAAGGCTATCATTGCTGCATTGTCAACACAATATTCTTGTTTAGGAACTATAAACTCTAAGCGCATATCTGCGGCAATGTCAGATAACATCTCCCGCAATCCCATGTTAGAAGCAACCCCACCTCCTATGGTCAATGTTGTAATACCTGTTTCTTTTATCCAAAAAACTAACTTCTTAACAACAGTATTTAACAGATGATGTTGAATACTTGCGCATATATTGTTTATATTATTTTCAATGAATGCCGCATTAGTTTGACTGTTTTTTTCTATAAACAATCGGAAGGCTGTTTTAAGCCCACTAAAAGACATCTTATCGTCAGAAATTTTAACAGTAGGAAACTTGAACATAAACTCATCTCCTTTCTTTGCAAGAGAATCTATAATTTTCCCTCCGGGATACTCAAGTCCCATGATCTTTGCTATCTTATCATAAGCTTCTCCTAGAGCATCATCAACAGTCTGGCAGAGAATATCAATTTCTGAAAATGAGGATACTTTAACAATCATAGTATTCCCACCACTAACTAACAAACATAAAAAAGGGAACTTTAATCCCCGTGTGATACATCCAGCAAAAACGTGTCCACATAAATGGTTAACAGCTATTAAAGGTATGTTGAGAGCGAAAGATAAGCTCTTAGCATATGTAGCACCAACTAACAAAGAACCATGCAACCCTGGACCATAAGTGAAAGCCACGGCCGACAAGTTAGCAAAGTCAACATGAGCTTCCTCTAAAGATCTTTGAACAACACATGGGAGAGATGATAAATGCTCACGTGCTGACAGCTCAGGAACAACACCTCCATATTGTGCATGTATCTTCTGAGAAGATATAATATTACTTAATATTACGCCGTCAGAAATTATGGAAGCACAAGTATCATCACACGACGTCTCAATAGCTAAAATATTGCAAGACATCTAAAAATAGCGTGGAAAAATATTTATTTTTTAAACACTCTCTTACAAATCATTGCAACAACAGCAACAAATAAGAAAAAACCACCAACAAGGAATAATTGGTCAGGAGCTTTAATGAAGCCTTTCCCCTTTAAAATAGCAGCAACAAATGAAACAACTAAATCCAAAACTATAAAAATATCCTCAACTAATTCTAACTTTGACATAAAACTACAATCTTATAATAAGATATATATTATATTTTCGCAAAAAAATAAAAGGTATACGAACATTTCGCCAGGAAGATGTATCGTAGTTTAAGAAAATCTATCCTCACATCATAAGACGGATGGTATAAGAATTCTGGACACATATCATTTACGTGATGTTAAAAAAATAAATTAATAAAGAAAAAGTGCATTTGTTTAAAAAAGAATAAATAAAAAAAATAAAAGACACAGCATTAGTAAAACAACTCATTTTTACGGAAATCTTCGGTATATTAGTACTACTCAGCTTTGACATTACTGCCTTTACACTTATAGCCTATCAACGTCGTTATCTTCGACGAACCTAATAAAGAAATCTTATCTTTGGGCGAGTTTCGCGCTTATATGCTTTCAGCGCTTATCTCTTATAAACGTAGATACCCGGCGCTGCACTTGACAGCACAACCGGTACACCAGAGGTTTACTCATTCCGGTCCTCTCGTACTAGGAACAACCCCCATCAAATTTCAACGCTCACAACAGATAGGGACCAAACTGTCTCACGACGTTTTGAACCCAGTTCGCGTGCCGCTTTAATCGGCGAACAGCCGAACCCTTGGGACCTTCTACAGCCCCAGGACGCGACGAACCGACATCGAGGTGCCAAACCTTCTCGTCGCTATGGGCGCTTAGAGAAGATAAGCCTGTTATCCCCGGAGTACCTTTTATCCTATTGCGCTGGCTCTTCCATACGACACCAGCGGATCACTATATCCTACTTTCGTATCTGTGCGACTGATGAGTCTTACAGTCAAGCACCCTTATGCTATTGCACTCTACATACGATTACCATCCGTATTGAGGGTACCTTTGAAATCCTCCGTTACATTTTTGGAGGAGACCGCCCCAGTCAAACTACCCGCCTAACAGTGTCCCCGATTTTCTCAGGTTAGGCAGTATATGCATTAAGAATGGTATTTCACTGTTGACTCCCCTATTGCCAAAACAATAGGATCAAAGTCTCCCACCTATCCTACGCAAAACGCATATACTGTCAGTATTAGGTTATAGTAAAGGTTCACGGGGTCTTTCCGTCCCGTTGTGAGTAAGCGGCATCTTCACCGCTACTACAATTTCACCGAGCTTCTGATTGAGACAGTCACCAGATCGTTAAACCATTCGTGCAGGTCGGAATTTACCCGACAAGGAATTTCGCTACCTTAGGACGGTCATAGTTACCGCCGCCATTCACTGGGGCTTCGGTTCAATGCTTCGCCTTCATAAAGAAGACTAACACTTCCCCTTAACCTTCCAGCATTGGGCAGGCCTCAGGCCATATACTTCATTTTTCAATTTTGCATAGCCCTGTGTTTTTGATAAACAGTCGCCTGGCGCTCTTCACTGCGACCTACATAGAAGTATTGCTACTCCAATATAGGCACCCCTTATCCCGAAGTTACGGGGCGAATAGGCCGAGTTCCTTAACCAGAAATCTCTCGACACCTTAGGATTCTCTCCTCGACTACCTGTGTCGGTTTGCGGTACGGTTAATCAATAACTCTTTGACGAATAGAGGTTTTTCCTGGAAGCATGATTAGGGCCATTATCTGTACACAAATGTGACAGTACTATCATGTTTCAGCAATACTGGTGGATTTTCCTGCCAGAACTATACCTACGCACTTCAACCTGCTAATTCGTCAGCAGGCAGACCTTTCACTTCTCCGTTACCCCATATCTATTATTGATTAGTGTCAGAATATTAACTGACTCTACCATCGTCATCGCCTTTAGGCTTATACTTAGGATCCGACTAACCCACAGATGATTAACATGGCTGTGGAAACCTTAGTCTTTCGGTGTAAATGTTTCTCACACTTATTTCACTCGTTACTTATTCCTACATTTTCTTTTCTAAAAGATCCACAAGAAGTCACCTTCCTGCTTCAACTCCATTAGAATGCTCTTCTACCACTCCATACATAATATATGAAATCCTTAGCTTCGGTAATATACTTAATACCCGCGTATTGTTGGCGCACTACCACTAGATTAGTGAGCTGTTACGCACTCTTTAAAGGATGGCTGATTCTGAGCCTACCTCCTAACTGTCTGAGTAGTTGAACCTCCTTTGTTTAACTTAGTATATATTTAGGGACCTTAGCTGAAGGTCTGGGTTCTTTCCCTTTTGTTATAGGACCTTAGCGCCCTATAGCTCACTCCTGAATACGAGCATGTGCAATTCAGAGTTCGGCAGAAAAGAATAGGATTTCACTCCCTTCAATTCAACCGGTAGCTTTACCTTCACATGTCTAAATTCAAGGCTGCCCCTACAGGCATTTCGAAGAGTACGAGCTATCTCCGAGTTTGATTAGCCTTTCACTCCCACCCACACGTCATCCAATGGTTTTGCAACACCAACTAGTTCGGACCTCCACAATACTTTCATACCGCTTCATCCTGCACATGGGTAGATCACTCGGTTTCGCGTCTATATCATCTGACTATACGTCCTTATCAGACTCGCTTTCACTACGGCTCCGTATTTAAAAACACTTAACCTTGCCAGATAACATAACTCGTAGGATCATTATCCAAAAGGCACGCCGTCACAGGATTGCTCCCGCTCCGACCGCTTGTAAGCATACGATTTCAGATCTATTTCACCCTCTTCTTCAGAGTATTTTTCACCTTTCCCTCACGGTACTAGTTCACTATCGGTCTCTTGGTAGTATTTAGCCTTACCAGATGGTGCTGGCAGATTCAGACAGTCCTTCACCAAAACCGCCCTACTCAGGTAGTAGATAGCAGTTCTTATATTTACCCTACAGGATTATCACCTTCTATGATTCTTCTTTCCAAAAGATTCAGCCAATATAAAAACCGCATGACTCTACCCCTACAACCACAACAAAGCCGAAACCTTGTTGTTTTAGGCTCTTTCGCTTTCGCTCGCCACTACTCACGAAATCATTAAATTATCTTCTTTTCCTCTAGTTACTAAGATGTTTCAGTTCACTAGGTTCGCCTCATAGTTAAGACTATGATAACATATCTTCAATATGTTGAGTTGCCTCATTCGGAAATCTATAGATCAAAGCTACTAACCGCTCCCTATAGCTTATCGCAGTTATTCACGTCCTTCATCGCCTCAAAGAGCCAAGGCATCCGTCATATGCTCTTAATAATTTCTCTATACACACTTGCGTGTGTGAAATAAGTTGATTTACTAACAACAATGTCAAAGATCAAAAAAAATTTCAATATATAAATCTATATATAAAAACATCAAAGTATTAAATATGTATAAAAAAATTTTTTACTACTGCAATGGCATCTCTTTTTCGTAATATTCGATATCAACTTTATAATCTAAATCATTATATACACCCTTTATATCCTCCCAAAGCTTCTCTTCAAAATCTGTTCGCGTGTTAATCACAAATTCATTCTGCGTTTCACTATTTTTTAAACTATTACAAATAGCATGTGTCTTCATTCCCTCTTTTTCATTATTTAAAATATGAAGACTTTTACATTTACTTTTTTTTGCCACCTTAACATTTCTCATAGTATTTCTCTTTATCGCATTCCCAGTATATTGCTGAATACTTCCTTTTATATTCCCCACGTTTTTAATATTCCCTTGCATTCCTTCTTTCTGAGAATCAAAAATCATATCAAAGGGCATTTCAAAAAAATATTCTTTAGACATTGAAAATCCACATTTAATGTTATAATGTAAAGCAAGAACCATCAAATCAATACGCATTAGAAACAAACTTCTATTTCCCAGGTTATATCCAAGCTCATACATAAACCGGTTCGTTAATAAATACAAATATGTAAAATCATGATTTACATTTTTCCCTTCAGAATAAATAGTCTGCCCATTGGAAGGATTTTTAAATTTATTTCTTATGACAGAGAAAAAATCTTCCCATCTGGTTTTCCTGGCATGTTTTTCACCTTTAAAAAAACGATTTGAAATTATTTCCTGCCCAGTTGCTAGGAGATCATCACTACTGCGATATCCCAGTATTCCATTGTACAGAAATTGTTGTTCAAAAGAATACATTTGGCAAGCGCCTTTACAGAAACTATAATGACATATATTGACGCTTTCGCGTTCTGAGGGACGATTCTGACAACATACGCTAATATGACGACTAAAACATTTAGCGAAACTATCAAGCTCTAACTTTGCTATAGATATTGTCTGATACCAAAACACACCTCCTAAAACATAATGATTATCTGGAGCTTTAGTATGATACACAACATTGATATAGTCTTTTTCACCAGGTGTTGGATAATAATATAATACAACATTATCTATTGTACGCTCCGTTACATCAGAATGAATATTGTCATCGTGAATATGCTCGCTTTCTATCACACCATTACTATCTGGCGTACTAGTGACGTACTGGCATAAAACAAGAAACAAGCATATAATAACAAAAAATATTTGGAACATGTAATATCGCTATGTGATCAAACCTTTATTTTTCAAAAAAACACAAAGGATATTGTACTCTATATCAGACTTTAAAATATTCTTAGGGATATAAAAAAACTGTACTCTTGACACAAAAAAAACCAAACCTTTCTTTTGCTTTATTACCTTCAAAAACTCTCCCCAACGAACTAAATGAAAATGTGTAGCATCTATATGAATATACAGTCCTTGGTCAGAGAAAATATAAGAATATTTTTCAAAAAGCTTTTTCCCCAAGGGCATGTTTGGAAAAAAATAAGCCATTGAAGCCCAAAACATCAAATAGATACATTCAAAAACAAGCGCAAGAATATACATCCAACGCATTTTGAAATAAACACCACATCCAAACAATAATACCAAAAGTAAAGTCACGTACCATTGATTCTTGATATTAAAAAGAACACAATATCTAAAATAAAAACTCTTATTTATGCTATAAGCATCTGTTACAATACGCATAATTATATATGTTATAAAAAAAGATCTAATTTCCGTCCTCGTTTTTAACTTCTATATTTGGAATGCTATTCATAGACGAGAACAAGGCCTTGTGAGCAATAAGACTCTCCTTCTCAGGATGTAAGTCATGTAGCAGTTCAGCTATCACACTCTTTATTTCATCTTGACTTTTCTTTAAATCAACAATCATCTTATATAGGAGTTCTATCTCGACCTTATAATCATGCTGCGTAGAAACATCATGTGGAAGGCGCATTGGTGCTTTTGTATTTACATTCAAATAAGAACCTAAGGTCTTAACCCCTATCTGCCTGTTTATTTCAAATACAGACATACTCCCAACAAGGTTCTTTAGCTGTCGTATATTACCTGGAAATGGATATTTGAGAATATAGACCTTAGCCTCATCGTCAAGGGAAATAGGTGCTGTCTTATACTGCATAGCAAAATCTGCTGCGAACTTAGAGAACAAGATGAGGACATCCTCGCCACGCTCGCGTAATGGTGGAAGGGATATTTGCACAGTACTTAACCTATAAAAAAGATCTTCACGGAAGGTACCATCATTAACCATCTTTTGCAAATCCTTATTAGTTGCAGCAATAATCCTTATGTTTACCATCTGAGTTTTTGAAGATCCAACATGCTTTATCTCGCTATATTCCCCCAAAACTCTAAGCAGCTTAGCCTGCGCTTCCAAAGGCAGCTCAGCAATCTCATCCAAGAATATAGTACCTCCCTCTGCTTCTTCGAAATAACCCTTCCTCTTAGCTATAGCATCTGTGAAGGATCCTTTCTCATGCCCAAACAATTCCGAATCTATAGTCCCAGAAGGTATTGCTCCACAGTTAACAGCCACAAAAGGACCATGACGTCGTAAGCTGTAGTCATGTATAATCCTAGCTAAAGATTCTTTGCCGGTACCATTTTCACCATTTATAAAAACAGGAAGGTCAGTCTCAGCAACCCTCAATGCACGCCATAAGGACATTTCCAACTTCTCTGACTCACCAATGATTCTATATTTATGCATTACATTACGAATATCAGCATGAGTGAATCCCTGACGATTTAAAATAGCTACCATATTGTTAGATATACAATAACTGTTGGTAAGAAACTAGAAATAAAGAAACTAAATAAAAGAGCATATATCCTTCAGGCCGCACTTCGAACAAAGAGGGCACTTGCTCTTACACGTATAACGACCATATATCACAAACCAAGGGTTTATCTTATTATGATATTCACGAGGGAATATTGCCTGTAATGTCTTCTCAATCTTTTCAGGGTCTTTTGTTGATACCAATCCAAAACGTTGTGATAAGCGCGCGACATGTGTATCAACAGCTATGCCAGGATAATCATATAAGATAGCAAGAACAAGGTTAGCAGTCTTACGACCTATACCCTTTATCTGTATGAGTCTATTAAAATCATTTGGCACAACACCAGAAAATTCATCATCAATAACCTTTGCAACATGGATGATACGTCGAGCTTTCTCCTCAGGATATGATATAGACCTTATTATCCTTAAAACATCCTCAAAGGGAGCATGAGCTAACTCATGAAAATTATGGTACGAAGCAAAAAGACATGGAGTGACAATATTAACACGAGAGTCTAAACACTGCGCACTGAGAATCACAGCAATCAACAACTCGTATTGGTCTTTATATTTTAATTCAGTATTTATAACCTCCCGTGAGTTGAAAAAAGAAATCAGCCGCGAAACCTTCGCAGGCAAAGTACCATCATCCATTTTACAAGTTCTTATTCCCTAGTGAAACCTTCCTTAGAAAGTATAGAATCGATCTCGGCTTTAATCTTCTCCTGATCAACAAAAATGTTAATACACTTCTGCGAAATATTACTAAGAAGACTAGAAATAAAGAAATAGAAAGTAAGGCACACGCACATATTGTTATTCACCATAATAAAGAACAAAGCAATAGCTATTATAAACATAACTTTTCCTCTAGAAATCTTATTCAACACGCCCTGTGAGAGCAACTGTATAAATATTGTCACTAACATCAAAAGAGAAAAAATGCTCACATGATCACCAAACAAAGGCAAGTTAAAATTAAAATTTAAGACAGAGTCATATGTTGACATGTCGTCACACCACAAAAAAGCCTTCTGTCGAAAGAACATAGAGTGCGGAAAAACATTAAAGATAGAATTCCAAAAAGGTAGTTGCATTAAATTCACCAAGAAAAAACCTAACATGTTAACATTTGCCTTGGTCGTTATCTTACGTCTTTCCTCCACAATGGCAAAGAAATCATCTCCATATTTTTTTTGTATTGCCTCAAAATATGGGTCCAGAAACTTCATCTTCAGCATCCCCAAATAGCCTCTAACTAAAAATGGAAAAAAGAAAAGCTTGAGAAGGAATATTAAAACAATAATAAGAACCCATGCTGGAATACGTTTCTCCTCCATCTTCTTAATAAAAGGCAAATACAAATACTTACCTATATGCCTAGCACCTGGCCAACCTAGATATATAGACTCCTCAAGATTATTCCCAACTTTCTTCATTATATAAAAATCATTTGGACCAAAATAATATTTTATCTTCTTACAAAACTTATTTTTACCTCCCTCTTGATTTTTCTTATTAACATCAAAGAATACAGAAGCTTCCTTCACAACGCTGCTATCATCTTTAGCTTTTGAAACTTCCACAATTCTCACTTTTTTCTCTTTTTGTGTGTAGCCTGACGCAGATCCCTTCCTAGCATTGTTATCAGGAGTAGATAAACTAACCTTAAGATTATCTAAGCCCTCCTCAGAGAAAATAGAAACGGAAAAAAACTTCTGCATTATGTTAACCCATCGTGCGTTCTTACACTCCTTCTCGGAATTAGAGGAAGTATACAACTCATATTTACTTCCATCTTCAGAGTCTATATATTTTATTGTTGTGTGGTTCTGACAATCCTTCAGATTCTTCTCCTGTTTTATTATAAAGTCATTCAACTGATATTGCACAGACACTATCTCATCATTTACATCTTCAATCTCTATATCATGCTGCAGGAGATATTCTGATGCGTCGTCGAAATAAAAAACCTTCTTTACAATAAACTTACATCCGTTATCATAATATTGTGTTGCCTCGTAAGAAAACTCTATAGCCTCTTTACCTTCATTGATAGTAACCTTCTTCACAGAAAAAGGTAGCAGACACACATCACAATCCTTAGGAACAATCTCACTGCTCTCTACATCTTTTTTAATTTTTATATTTAAGTTTTCTATGATAGAATCCTCATCACAGAGGACTAGTTCACCTCCTCCGTAAGACTTATATTCCTTCAATATAACCTTCTCTATAGTTCCGCCAGTTTTTGAGAAAAAAACCTTCATTTTATCATTCTCAAGTGATATTTCTCTTTCAGCATCAGAAAAACCAGGAGTTAAAGGCTGCTCACTTATTTTATCTTTACGTATATTCCTTAACCTGTCAAAAAGAGGAACCTCCTCCTCAAGAGTAATAGCATCTTTCTGCTCAGTAATAAAACTCTTTTCATTATGCTTTAAAAAAAGAGAAAACAAGACAAATAACAATGTCCAGCCAATAATTCTAATGTCCATATTTTAATAATATGCTAAAACAACAAATAAAATTTAAGGGTTATATATTATTCTATATTTAAACTTTCACATTTCATGCACTTGGAATATTGTTAAATACAACACAAATAGTCACAAGATTTTAAACTACAGTGTGAGAAACAACCACTGTGCACAAATTCATTTTACGCTAATGTACTTATTATTTACATCCATTTTTTTTTCACTTATTGATGTACTATACTGTGATGAACTAATGCTTGTAAATCTGCTGCCTACTTCTATTTGCTTGTATTTTCTTAAATTTTCAGCATTATTACATTTGTTTTTTCTCTCTAGCTGACCTATAGTTCCCTTCTGTAATATATTAAAGTGTAATTTTGAATTGCCTTTTTTGATTTCTGTTTTTTTTTCCAAATTCAGCAACTTAAAGATATTCGATCCCCAATATTCCTTCATTCCACTAGTATTAACGTTTTTATCATCCTTTTTATCTCCAATCTTAGAATTTTTTACCTCTTTACATATATTATTTCCACCTTCCTGATATATTTTATTATTTTTCATAAATTCACATCGTGGGACAAAATTTGAACTACCTCCTTTCTCCCTAATAAGAAAAAGCGTACACTTCTGATCTTCCTGCTCTTTAATTTTTTTTCTAATAAGATCAAAATAGCCTCCGTTGCACTTTCGTTTTGGTTGTTCTCCAATATTATTAACAAGAGGATTTTGTTTTTTAATAATTTCTATCGCACCACAACTATGACCTTCATCAGTTTGTGTGACATTAAATGAATGTATAAGGTCTCTTTTGAGGCTGTACAAATTTCCATCAGAATCAAAAACTCCTTTTTTGCCCACATTATGGTAAGCAAGATTATTGATACAACTATTATTTTTTGAAGCTGTTGTAGACCCTTCAGAATATAAAGAACTTTCACTCACATTACTCAAGTTTCTTTTATGCCTTGGTGTTATTGTATCATAGCTTTTCGACTTTTCTAGATTGTTTTTCAGCTTTTCTAGATTGACATTTAGATTGGCATTGATAACCTCTTCATCATTATTTCCTTCTATCAAAATTTCATCTTCTCCCTCAATTTCATTTTCCGACTTAACAACGCCCTGTAAATAAATTTCATCAATTAGCTCTGGCTTTATTTGTGGTCTTTCAATTCCTAATAATTCAATTGATTCTTTTCGTCCAATTTCATTCTCATGTCCTTGTTTAGCTGGTATAATAATCTCTTGTGTTTTTTGTATAATGTTTTGCTCCTTTTCTTTAGCTTTTAATTCAATTTCAGCAATTTTTTGAATTTCCTTCTCTGCCCTTTCAGCAGCCTTTATTTCTATTTCATCAATCGATTCAACAATGTTTTCTGGCTTTTCTAAACCTAATATAGTCACTTCATTAGTAAACTGAGGAATATTTTCTTGTCTTGGCTCATTTAATACATTCATTTCATATACCTTTTGAATTATATTCGCTGGCTTTTTAGCAGCTTCTAATTCAATTTCATCAATTTCCTGAATTTTATCCTTTTTATTTTGTCTTTCAACATTAAAAAACATCAAAACATCTTCTAGTGAAAAAGAGATTTCCCCAATCTCACATTGTGAAAAGAACAAAGAAGCAAAAGAAAAGAAGAACACGGAGAATAATTGTCGCATAATACACCCGATTGAGAAAATATTTTCACTATAAGTATATATATATTAAAAATACAAAAAGTCTATCGGTACGTATGCAAAAAATAAAAGCGGCACTCTTGATTTTGTTGGGGTCATTCTTCTCATGCACAGACGATGTGATACAACGCATTCTAGCAGAGCATGGGTATACTCCGTGGCAGATAGTTCAAGGAAGAACATTACTTGCAATATTAATCCTCCTGCCTTTTGTTATAAAAAAAAAGCTTTATAAAACCAACATAGCAGGACTGCATATCTTACGTGGGGGGTTATTCTGCTGCACAGTATGCTTCCATGTTCTAGGCCTTGCAAAAGCTCCTCTTGCTCTCTGTGCACTAATAGAATTCACAGGTCCGCTCTTTATTCTTCTCTTCTCGAGGATATTCTTAAAAGAGAAAGTGACATTAACACAGACATTTGCTGCGATGGTAACATTCGTATCTGTAGCGTCAATAATAGACTACAATAACGTCACGATAAAATATGGAGCAATATATGTTCTAATAGCAATGATAATCTACGCCGGAATAGAAACGATAAATAAGAAAATAATCTCCACATATAATGAAAATGAGTTCACTATGATCTTCCTTTACAACGTCTATGCATTTGCAATAATAAGCATCCCATGTATAGAGTCTTTTACTATCCCTACTATTACAGACACGTTACTATTCGCAGGCCTCGGTTCAGGGAGTATTCTTTTCTTCATATGTTTTCTAAAGGCATTTAAGCTTGCCAACATATCCTTCCTTTCAACATTCAAATATTCAGAGTTTATATATAAAAGCTTATTCGGAGTACTTCTTTTCAATGAGGCAATAAAATACTCGAACATCATAGCTATGGGGATAATAATCCTTACCAACATTTTCCTTATATTCATGGAGAAAGGCGAGAACAAAAAGCAATGATAATACATATATATGGGTTTCTTTAAGATTTTATATGAAGATAAGAACTCACAAGCACGCCTAGGAGAGATAGAGACTAAACATGGGATCATAAAAACACCTATATTCATGCCTGTAGGGACTGTAGCTTCTGTAAAGGCTGTAGAACAACGCAATCTTATAGCGGACGTGAACGCAGAGATAATACTTAGCAATACATACCACCTATATCTACGACCAGGGATTGACATCCTTCGTAAGTGTAAAGGCCTGCATAATTTCATGAGTTGGAAGAAGCCTATTCTAACCGACAGTGGGGGGTTCCAGGTTTTTTCTCTAGCAAAAACAAGGGAAATAAAAGAAGAGGGAGTGGTCTTCAAATCACACATCGACGGTTCAAAACATCTCTTCACACCGGAGAATGTTATAGACATGGAAACAGCAATCGGGGCAGATATAATCATGCCCTTGGATGAGTGCACGCCATTCTCATGTGAGCGTGAATATACTAAAAAGTCGATTGCAAGAACACATAGGTGGTTGGAGAGGAGTATCGCACACTTTAAAAACACAAGAGATGAGAGTAACGACTATCAGCACCTCTTTGGAATTGTACAGGGATCTCTAGATAAGGATCTACGAAAAGAATCCTCAGAGTTCATAGCTAACAGCGACGTGTCGGGCTTCGCCATTGGTGGTGTATGCCACACCGAGGGGAATACACAGGGACTCTATGACATCTCAGAATATGTCTGCAGCTTATTACCCAAAGACAAACCACGATATTTCATGGGTGTTGGAACACCTCTCGATATAGTAAAATGCATAGCCTTAGGTGTTGACATGTTCGACTGTAGCATGCCAACACATTGCGGGCGTAATGGACGCATATTCACAACAGAAGGAGTATTGCAAATAAGAAACAAAAAATGGGAAGATTGCTTTGAACCTTTAGATGCGAACATAAATAACTACATATCACAGACATATACAAAAAGCTATGTACATCACCTGTTCAAAAGCAAGGAGCTGTTAGGATATCAAATAGCAAGTATACAAAACCTAGCTTTCTACATGTGGGTAATAGAGAAAACAAGAGAGAATATAAAGAACAATAGTCTACAAGAATGGATAAGGGAAATTGAAGATATTATGATATGAGCAAACGTATTATTTTCTTCGACCACCTTGTCAATGGATACTTTTAGAAGTTTTTTTACCAGCTTAACGTTTGCAGGTAAGGTCTAGTCATCCGCCGGAGTCTCTAAGTTAAACCGACCTTTTTTTTGGAAAATTCAAAATTTTGACTTTCTTTATCTACTTTTCAAATTCTTTTATATCTTATTCTATTTTATCGTCAAACTATTGGCACAGCCGCTGGTGGCTCTCCTTCTTCTTTCTTTTCTTCTGTTTTATTATTTTTCTCCTATATTTTCATCATTTTTCACTGGTTCTTCTTTGTTTTCTTCATCTTTATTTTCTTCTTTACTCTTATCATCTTCATGAAGAGAGAAGTCAAAATTCCCATCGCCATTCAAATTATTATTTATATTATTCTCTTCATTGTTAATGTTTATAGGTTCCTCGTTTCCAGCAAAATGAAAGGGCAAGTTATTATTATTAAATTGTGAATTCATATTAATCCCTACCTCTTTATTTATTATAGGAATTCCGTTTCCAAAAGAAAATAACGAGCTATTATTAATATTAATACTATTATTAAATTCTGATTTCATATTATTCGCTCCAAGGTCGTTGCTTCTAAAAGATGGAAACAAGTTATTATCAATATTAGTATTATTAGATCCTAAATTCACATTAATCTCTCCCTCGTTATAAATATTATTATTTGTATTATTATTAATTCGTAAATTCATATTATTCTCTCCTCCAAAATAACCGCTGTTATATTGAAAGTATTGGTTTGCAAACGAGAAATTATTCCTATCCACCACATTGTACATGTTATTAGTATTAGTATTAATATCAATATTATTTAAGTTAGCTTTGTTGTTTCTTATATCTTCTACTATTTCATAATTTTTTCCTAAATTGATAACATGTCTTTTACCAAATCCACTATTATATGGGGGAATATTAACATTACCTTTGTTTTCTTCGTTTAGAAAGGTTTTTAAATCTCGTTCTGTGCATATAGTACAATGACCACACACGCTGGATTCAGTACCAGGAAGGTTTTCAACACGACGGTAAAGTAAACTACCTACAATCTCCTGAAGGACGTAAGATAAATTAACAGTAATATAAAAATAATCATCAACCTTAAAGTTAACACAAAGACTAACAGCATCGAAAACAAAAGCGAATAAGAACATCGGAATAAAAGATAGCTTATGAGGATTGTAAGAAAAAAGATCTTTATTTTTAAAACCAGTAGGAAAATAAACAAAATCAAACCAAGCAGAAACAGCAAATAAAAACCAATTAAAATGTATATCAAAAGTTATAATTTTCAAAAAAGGAAGAGTCCTCCAGCCAACAGAAAAAAAATTGAAATATCCACCAGAAGGTTTATTGTCAATCTCAAAAATAAAGTTTAAAAGAGAATTAAAAAGCAATGGGCAGAAGAAAAGAAACGTAGCACGCCTATAAAAAAAAATAAGAGATTCAGAACAATTCAATTCCACATCCTTCGAATATCCATACGCACCTTCAAAAAAACCTACCGTTGCTTTTACGGAGTGAAAGACCAATTCATACTTAAAAAACTTTTTAAAATATGCTTCTTTGGCGTTTTGGTTGTGTTCGCCTTCTGACTCTCCCTTCCCCTCTTTTTCAGTGCATACTTTTTCAGTGCATACTTTTACATTTTTAACTTTAAAATCATCTTTTCTTTTTTCTCCTTGTTCAAATCCGTCCTCTCCACCAGGGGTGTAATCTAGATATTCCGTGTTGTCTTTTGTCTTCTCTGGTCCCTTTGTATTACTGTTTTCTAGCTTACTATTATTATTTTCTGTCGGATTTGCTATAGGTATATTGTGTGGGAATAAATCATGAGAAGGGTCACTTTCTCGCATAGCAAACTCTGCACTTAAAGGCAAAACTAAAATAAAAAGAGACTTAATAAACAAACTCCTCAGCATAAACTTATTTAAAAAGCTAAACATAAATATTTATATATAAAGAAACATCTAAATAAATATTTTTCACAAAAACATTTTTCTTTTACAAAAAGCATTAACACATGTTGCATGGATAAAAACATGAAAGGAGATCAACATCTACCGTGGATAATATCTCAAATTGAAAAAAACTTCGGGAAAGGTTCTATTATGCAATTAGACGACATCCCTATTGATGATATAGATAACATTTCCACAGGTTCCTTAAGTCTAGATTTAGCTTTAGGTGTAGGTGGAATACCCTGCGGAAGGATAATTGAGATATATGGCCCTGCTTCTTCAGGAAAGACAACGTTAAGTTTACAGTGTATACATGAGGTAACAAAAAAAGGAGGTGTTGCAGCCTTCATCGATGCTGAATATGCTCTCGACAGAAGTTATATAGAGAAGCTTGACGTGAATAAGAACTTCCTACTAGCACAGCCAAACAGTGGTGAAGAGGCTCTGGGCATTGCTGAAGAGCTAATAAAAACAGGGGATGTTAACCTGATAGTCATTGACTCTGTTGCAGCGCTTGTGCCAAAGGCAGAGCTAGAAGGAGAGATAGGTGAATGTTGTATAGGAGCACAAGCAAGGCTCATGTCGCAGGCATTGCGTAAGATGACAAGCTCCATAAGCAAGTCTAACTGCACGTGCATATTCATAAACCAGCTACGAGATAAAATTGGAGGGATGTCTTTTGGAAATCCAGAAACAACAGCCGGAGGAAATGCTCTTAGATATTACTCCTCAGTACGTATAGACATACGCCGTATTTCTCAGATAAAAGACTCAGAAGGGAATATTATAGGTAACAGAACACGTGCCAAGGTAGTTAAAAATAAAGTTGCACCTCCTTTTCGCACAGCAGAATTCGACATATACTATGGCTGTGGAGTGTCAAAAGAAGGGGAGATCATAGACATGGGAGTAGAGAAGAAAATATTAAAAAAGAGTGGTGCGTGGATAGCATATAAAGATAAGAACATAGCACAAGGAAGAGAGGCAGCAATAAAACTCCTTACTGAAGATAGAGATTTATACACAGAGATAGAAAAAGAGATAATGAACACGGTACTGAAGACTTAAAACAAAAGCTCTTCTTCATTCTTGCACAACAAGCTAAAAAATTTTTTTTAAATTTTATTCAAAAAAAAAAAAAAAAAAAAAAAATAGTATACACACAATATGACAAATTTAAATATGACAAATATGAATACATTATTTAGGAAAGGATATCTCTTGGCAGGAGTGATGATGGCTGCTAATATGTTCGTTGTGAATGAGGTGAAAGCGTCGGAGAATAAAGGTACAATGAGTAATTTTGGTGGTCAAGGATCAGGACAAGGAGCGGAGGCGCAGATATCGGACCCGCAAACGTTTCTAAATGATATCTCTCAACAAGAGAAGACTAAAGTTCAAATGGGGGGAGAAGAAGGTGACCAAAAAAAACATAGTCCTCTCGACAAATTATTATCTTTGGAGAATTATTTTAACCTTTTTGGGACATTAGCTCTGTCAGGTGCTAACAGCTATTTTAAATGGTGGGATTATAATGCAGGAGGATATTTGAACCTTCGAATTGGATGTTTAGGATGGAGAACCAAGAAGTTTTTTGATATTGTCCAAGTCGGCATAAACCTTAATTTAGGAAGGGGTATCAGTTGGGTAATTCTTGGTGCGTATAATTTTATAAAATTTTTTACAGTAAACGACGAACAAAAAGAAGGTTATGTTATACCTCTATATTTTAGCTTTTTAGTAGCTAATTTTATTGAGGATCCACTAGCGTTTAACATAGCGCTTATTGCAGTTTTCTTATTACAAGGATTTTTATCAATACCTTTGACATTTCACATCTCCAATTTCAGTATATCAATATCTCTTGACTCGATGATATGGGGTATAACAGGTTTTTTTTTAGATAAGAAGTTTTTAAAGGATAAGAATAATGAGGGAAAAAAGCTCAAAGGAGAAGAAGAACTGTCCATAAGTTCAAAAGCATAAAATAAAGATACAGTGAAATTTAAACAACAATGGAAAATAACTGATTAATTAAAAAAACAGACGAAAGCAGGTAGGTGGATAAATATCAAAATGTAATTGCTACTATAATTACTACCCAGAATTAATCAATTTCACATTAACTAACTTCATCACCAAGAATAAACTCGAGGGATAATAAACTCGAGGAATAATAAACAACCAAAGATAATTTCTTCCTTTTTTTATCAAAAAAAATATAATATAGAACTAAAATGGCGAAATTAAATATGGCAAATATTAATACATTATTCAGGAAAGGATATCTTTTGGCAGGAGTGATGATGGCTGCTAATATGCTCGTTGGGAATGAGATGAAAGCAATGAATAATAAAGAGAATAATATGGATACTACGGAAGAGGAAATTAAATATAACATAGATTATCAAGGAACTGAAAATAAGGACCAAAACTACTTAAATAACACTGAAGAAAATGACTTATCCTTAAAAAAAAAGGTTTTATCTTTTGTAGGATGGGTTTCATATTATTCTTTATCTTACGAAAATTGTATTAACTTTATTGGTGGGGTGGTTTTCTCTTGTACTAACAATTATTTAAAAATGTGGGATTATAATCCAGGGACATATTCTAAGCTTGGATGTTTTGGATGGAGATCTAGTAGGCTCATAAAAGACATATTCCAATTCGATATAAACCTTAATGTAGGAAGGGGTGTTCTTTGGCTGATTGCGACATGTTTTTTTAGTTCTGATTACTTAAGACAACGTAATAATATAGATTATATACCAAACACCGCTGCAGTGATTATGAAATCATGGAATATAATAGAAGCAAAAAAAGAAAATTTTGCAGCTCGTTGTATCCTTTTCCTTTTTCTCTCCAGCGTTCAAGGATTTGTATCTGCACCTTTGACATTCCACATCTCCAATTTCAGTATATCAATATCTCTTGACTCGATACTATGGGGTGTAACAGGTTTTTTTTTAGGTAAAGGTAAGCAAGAAAAAAAAGGAGATAATGAGGTAGAATTAAAAGATAAAGATAATGAATCAGAAAATTCAAAAGAAGATAGTAATTCAGAAAATTCAGGAGAAAATAAAACCCAAAACAACGACGTATAAACAACACATGGAAAAAGATAACGACAATTGATTAAAAAAACAGACGAAAGTTGGTAGATGAATAAATATCAAAATATAATTACTACCAAGAATTAATCAAATTCACATTAATTTCATCACGAAGAATAAACTCGAGGAAGAATAAACAAGCCAAAGATAATTTCTTCAAATTTTTATCAAAAAAATATTAATATACACGTAATATGGCAAATATGAATACATTAATCAGGAAAGTGTATCTCTTGGCAGGAGTAATGATGGCTGCTAATATGTTCATTGCGAATGAGATGAAAGCATCGGCTAAGGAGGGTAATGAAGAGAATAATATTGAGTATATTAATGATAAGGAAAAAATAGAAGGAGAAAGATCCGGTGTACATGGTTTTCTCGGCAGATTATCAAAGGAAAAAGCTGTTATCCTTTTTGGGGGGTTAATTTTCTCTGTTGCTAACAACTATTTCAAATGGTGGAGCTATGATTCAGGGACATATTGTGAGTTTGGATGTGTTGGATGGAGATCTAAAAGGCTTTTGAACGACATATTCCAATTCGACATAAACCTTAATATAGGCAGAGGTATCAGTTGGTCAATTCTTGGATATTTTATCCATTATGTAGTACCAAAGCGGAACAAAAAACGCGAGGCTGTTTTCCACCCATTAATAGTTATACAAGGATTTGTATCTGTACCTCTAGCAATACACATGTCCAATTTCAGTATATCGATATCTCTTGACTCGATAATATGGATGATAAGAGATTATATTTTAAGGAAGGATGTGGGAAAAGACAATGAGATTAAAGGAATATAAGTAGATTACAGTAAAACAATTGACAGTGCTTCAATCGAATAAAATAAAGATACAAGTAAAAATTCAAACAACAAAGGAAACAATTAACTGACAATTGATTAAAAACAGACGAAAGTGGTAGCAATTATACTGTCTAAAACTATCCAACAATAAGCTGTACGGTTGGATTATCAGCAAGCAAAAAAAAATATTTTTAAATTTTATTCAAAAAAAAAAAAAAAAAAAAAAAAAAAAAATTTAATACAAATAAT
>Ga0310695_10002306_pt1 | contig 40768 bp, 33 predicted proteins | sample RumenRJG_04DNA_FD_203882 | JGI IMG/M metagenome (GOLD analysis project Ga0310695, IMG submission 203882) | Bovine rumen microbial communities from Lethbridge, Alberta, Canada - RJG_04 (v2) (version 2) | ecosystem: Host-associated > Mammals > Digestive system > Stomach > Rumen | place: Canada...
GACTGGAGTCTGCGAGAGTCATTCTCCGCTGCGGTCTTACTCCCACTGATTTCATGCATATCCGGGGCGACTTTAACGCCTATTCCACGGAAGCCTCACGCCTCGCTGCGGCCTTTTTCGTGCGCAGCAGTGAGGCGGAAACCCTTGAGGATCTGGCACAGAAGGCTTACGACCTTGTGACTGAGCGCCTATATAAAAACCTCGTCCGGATTCTTTTGACGACTGAGTGTATACCTCTTTCCAAAAAACCTTTTGATTCGCAGATGGATGAACTGATCCATTACGCCTGGCAGCTTGCAAGTACAGGAAGCCGCCGGAGCAAAAGCTTCCTGCCACGGATTTTCGAGACGCACGCAAAGCTTGTCGGTGTGGGGGCGCCGACCCACATTTTCCTGCCGCGGGTCGCAAAAATGCTGCGCACAAAGGCTGTACTGCCGGAGCACGCTTCTGTCGCCAATGCCGTCGGAGCAATCACCGGTCAGGTGACTGCCGTCGTAGAGGTCAGCCTCCGCCCTGTCGCAGGGGATGATTACGGCAATGTGATCGTTGTGTCCCGGGATCATCGTAAAACCTTCGGTTCCCGGACAAAAGCTCTGTCCTTTGCACGGAAAGAGGGCCGCCGGATCGTGACCGACCAGGCACAAAAACAGGGCGCACGCGGAACCCTTAACATCCAGGAGGAACTCTTCCGCAACGAAGCCCCCATGGGATACGGAATGATCTGGCTCGGTGATACACTTCGCTTTACTGCTGCCGGCAGTACCCTCCGCTGAACCGCTTTCGGCCCGCCTGCTCCTACCGCCGCAAGGCCTTTCGCACCATAGAAGCTTCCTACAATTGCGCCGTCAACAATACTTGTTGCTGAAAGGCTGAGTTCTGATGTAAAGTTTGGGATCAGTGTGTTCCAAATCAGCTTTCTGACTTGTTTATCATTTCCATTTTCATTCAGTTTACCGCCGCTTTTTCCAGATTGATCTAAGCTTTTTTCTTTACTGATTAACATTTTGATATACCGCTCCCATTATACTCAAAGCATGTAGTATCGCGTTGACAATCTCAGAGACTCTCATTGAAAAGCAGTGGAATAGTGCGCTTTTTTCCGTAACCCACTTAGTATTCTGGAATAGTACCAAAAAACTGTATCTCTGGTCAATGGGAGCAGTGGGCTGTCGGCATATAAAAAAGGGACCGGCCGCACAAATCAGATGTGCACCGGTCCCTTTGCTATTATCTTAATATGTCCAGCTTAACGAGATGCTGCTGTCTCGGTCCAGACGTAATCCGCCATGCCGACCAGCCTGCAGACACTTCGCTTTCGCAGATTTCTGAAAGAAATGCTGCTGTCACGGTATACTCACTGCTTGACAGGGTCGGAGACGATGACCTTGTGGTCATACCACTTGCCCTTTTCACCGATGATGGCGCAGTCAAATTCCTCGCCGAGCACCGGTACGGGAAGGTCAAATCCATAGACCTCCTCTTTCTCGCCATCGCTGTAAGTCACTTCGTCTGTTGTGGGCTCGATGACAGCTGCACCTTCCTGCTGTGCCTCTGCGGCAGTGCCCTGGAAAAGTTTGAGGATCTTTTTGGAGACAAGGCTGACATGGATGGTCATCCTGCCGTTTTCGACAGTCAGGGTTCCCTTGTCGCCGTTGGCCTCGTTGACATGGAACATGCTGCTGTCTGTCTTGAAGGTGGCAGTGTAGGTGCCATCCTCAATAGGGGCATTTCCTGCCTCTTCGGCTTTGTTCTCAGAGGTCTCTTCCGCAGGCTCTTTTGCAGTCTCAGCAGCGGCTGCTGCTGCCTCGGGATCCAGTCCGTCGATTGCATTTAACATATGTGCGACATAGAGCTCCTGCACTTCCTGAATCCGTCCGAGGCCTTCGATCTGGCAGTTGACGCTCTCAAAGCTGCCGTCTGCAGTGAACTGACTCTTCCAGGAATCCTCATCATCGCCTGCCATATCATTGTTGGCGTGGTCTCCGGCCACGACCATCAGGGGACGGAGGATCACTTTCTTATAGCCTGCCTCTTTGACTTTGGCAATGACATTTTCACAGGATGTCTCTTCAGGCTCTCCCTCGACAGTGCCGATGAAGACGTTCTTGTAGCCAAGAGAATCCATCTGGGCCTGCATCTGGCTGTAAGTCACTTTGGCGACATGGGCAGTTCCGTGGCCCATGAATACAAATGCGGTTCCGTCTTCCTGTGCTGCCTCGAGGCTGTCAAAACCAGCTACCTTTACAGCTTCTTCTACCACTGCCTTGGCGACAGCTTCTTTATCCTCGTTGACGACAGACGCATCCTCGCCGACTTCTCCCAGAAGGGGCTCCGCAACGCTGACAGTCGCAAAGTCGGCTTTTGCTGCTTCGACAGCTGCCATAAGTTCATCATATTCAGCGCCGTGCATCAGATGTGTGGGCTGAATAGCAAGATTTTTGACTCCGTTTTCCTTTGCGCGGGCCAGTGCCTGCTCAACGTTGTCGATGACTTCACCGTCACGGGCCTGCACATGGTTAATGATGATCTGCGCTGTAAAAGCTCTGCGGACAGCCCAGTCAGGGTATGCCGCCTGCAGCGCTTTCTCGATACCGCCGATATCGGTCGCGCGGCTGTCGTTGAAAGATGTGCCGAAGCTGACGACCAGCATCTCATTCTGGCCGATATCATCTGCGTTGAGCGGATCGTCCGCAGATGCGTCACCCGTGTCACGGCCGAAATAATCGGGATCCTCCACCTGGGCCTTCTGCTCATCTGTGAGGGCATCCCATGCAGCTTTCGCCGCCGCGATATCCGCGTCTGTCGTCTCTGTGCGTTCCTGCACATTGAGGGCTTCGATCAGATCTGAGCACTCCTTTACAAGGTCCTTGTCCTGCTCTGCAGTTTCCTCGTCCTTCTTTTCAGCTTCCTCGTCCTGCTTTGCAGCTTCAACTTCCAGAGGATCTGCTTCCATAGCGGTTGCGGTGTGCGCGACATAAACCGCCTCTACAGCTTCGATCCGGCCGAGACCCGCAATCTGGGTGTCGATGCTGTCAAAGCTGCCGTCCGCCTTGAACATGCTCTTCCAGGAATCCTCCTCATCACCCGCCATGTCGTTGTTGGCGTGGTCGCCTGCAACAACCATCAGGGGACGGAGAACCACTTTCTTGAAGCCTGTCGCTTTGACTCTTTCGATAATCTGATCACAGGCAGTCTCCTCGGGCTCGCCCTCGACGGTGCCGACAAAGACATTGGTGTATGCCAGAGAATCCATCATGGTCTGCATCTGGCTGTAGGTCACCTTTGCGGCGTGCGAGGTGCCGTGGCCCATGAGAACAATAGCTGTGCCGTCCATACCGGCTTCCGCAATGCTCTCATATCCCGCATCCTCAACAGCCTGTGCAACGACTGCCTCTGCAACGGTTTCTTTATCTTCATTGACGATCGTCGCATCCTCGCCGACTTCGCCCAGCAGGGGCTCCGCGACGCGGACAGTCTCAAAATCACCTGCGACAGCCTTAACGGAATCCATGAGCTGATCATACTCAGCGCCATGCATCAGGTGCGTGGGCTGAATGACGAGATTCTTGACGCCGTTTTCCTTCGCGCGGGCCAGAGCCTGGTCGATATTGTCGATGACCTCTCCATCACGGGCCTGCACATGGTTGATGATGATCTGGGAAGTAAATGCCCTGCGCACGGACCAGTCGGGGTTGGCTTCCTGCAGAGCCTTCTCGATGCCGCCGATATCTGTCGCGCGGCTCTCATTGAAGGAAGTGCCGAAGCTCACGACCAGAAGCTCGTTCTCGCCGATATCATCCGCATTGAGCGGATCGTCCGCAGAGGCATCGCCGGTATCGCGGCCGAAGTAATCGGGATCCGCCTCTTCGCCTTCCACCATTGCTTTCTGTTCATCCGTCAGGGCATCCCATGCAGCCCTCGCCGCGGCAATGTCCGCGTCTGTTGTCTCTGTGCGTTCCTGCACATAGATCTTGTCGATCAGAGCTGCGCACTCTGCCGCAAGCTCTTCATCCGTTTTTGCCACAGCTGCAGTTTCTGCCGCAGCCGCACTCTCTGCTGCAGTATCTGCTGCCGGTGCGCTCTCTACTGCCGGTGCAGCTTCACTGACTGCCTCGGCCGTGTTTTCCGGCGTCTGCGTCGGTGTGCTGTTTCCAGAACCGCTGCAGCCTGCCAGAAGTGCGCCCGCCAAAGCAGATGCCAACAGGATCGCTGTCAATTTCTTTTTCATGTCGTCCTCCTGCTTTTGCTGAAGAATACTATTCAAAAAACATCTACTGTAAAGAATATTTCCAAACAGACTTTTTTTCAAGAATTCTTCTTTTCGTTTACATTTTCTGTTTCCGAACATTCCCCCCGCCGGAGCAGCCCGGGGGAGAATGTCCCGAAAACGGATAAAAAGCGGCTGGAGAGTGCCGCCTTTTATCAATATTCACCACGTTAAAAACCGGGGATTTTTAACAGAGCTGACCATATAATATATTAAGACTATATGACAGGAAAAGCCCCCGGTTTGTCAAGGAATAGAAAAGGGACATTCCCGCCGCATAATGCGAAAATGCCCCCGTAAGTTCTTCACATCACCGCTGTTCCCACCGAACAGGGCATCCTGTCTGCATTTGCAGCAAGTATCCTGGCTTGGCTTCATCCTCCGTCCCGTCTTCCCGGATATGATCGTCAAAAACGCAGAAGCATCTTTGACCGGTCTGCTCCAGTGACTCCCGCGGCCTTCTTCATGCCGCAGGCAGGGACTTCGTCTGCCTCACAGTAGCGGGGGCTGCTCCGGTTTTGAACCGGATTCCTTGTCAGGCTCCGAAGAGCACTGCAAATGCTTTTCAATTTTTATTTTCAATACCGGTATTATAACACACTCTTTTTATGATATTTGCAATTATTTTACGTGAATTGTAATTTTCATTGCGCAACATCAGTAAGCAGTCGCATGTTACCCCCTTGCAGGCCGGCAGATTTATGCGTAGAACTCGTCCACTGCATCGAAGAAGGCCTGGATGTTCTCCCAGGGAGTCATAGGCGGGATATCGCAGCCCGATGAAGGAACAAAGTTCTTGTAGGAGGCGCACTTGCCCATCAGATTCAGTGTAGCTTCTTTGACCGACTCGGGAGTTCCGTTGCGGAACTTGCTGGAAGGATCGACATTTCCCATGGCGATCTTGTCTTCGGGAATATGGGGAAGCATATCTGCCATATCAATGGCATTGCCGAAGTGGAATACACGGCAGCCGTTTGTGATGATGGAATCGATCTGAGGGATGACACTGTTGCCGCAGTTGTGATAGACAACAAGGAAATCATCCTCCTGTGTTGCGGCCACGATCTTCTTCATATAGTCTCCGGAGAACTCCTGTGCAAGATCGGGACCCAGCAGGCCTGCGAGAGGCTCCGCGATGACTACACCGTTGGCGCCGACTGCCTTATAGGCATTAATGTACTTGATGATAAACTGAGAAACTTTTTCAAGCAGAGTATGTACCATGTCAGGCTCTTCATAGCAGTAGATCATCGCTTCTGTGACATCCATCAGCCTGCCTGCCAGAGAGAAGGGGCCGATCACGCCTGCGAATACCGGGCGGTCTGTGATCAGCTTTACAGCTTTCTCAATTGCATCAATATAAATCTGTGTGCGGCCTGCGCCGATTTCAGGAATCTCAAGGGCTTCCGCCTCTTCCTCTTCTTCCACGATGCTTCCCACAACGGTCGGGACTTCATCATCCGAAAAGACGACCTGAGAACCGAATGCCTCTGCCTCAAGGGAAAGGTCCATCATAGAAACAGAACCGCATGCCTCCGGTGTGAGGTCCGCGACAATTTTCATTGCCTGCGCCTGCAGATCGCTGGACTGTACCAGTTCTCTGACACTGATCCCCATCTTCTGGATGGCCGGGAAGGACAGTACCAAAAAGCCCTGCTTCTTCTCTGCTGCGATTGCGTCGTCAACCCACTTCATCATATTGATCTTTTCCATGATCCGCCTCCTAAGTATTCAAAATATTCGATCACAAAGATTCCTTTAATGTAATTAGTGTACTGCCTCAGATTGCCTCTCTGACTGTGCCCTCATTATATTTTTCCGGTGTTTTGATTTTTCAGATTTTCTATATTTAATTTGGTACTTTTTTTTGATTTTCTTAGTGCGCAGCCTTCCTGCATCCTTCCTGTATCTTCCCTAAAAAAACTCTGCAGGTCAGTTGTAAGGCTTGTTTTCTGCAGATTATCCTGTATCCGCAGTCAATTCACTGTAAAAAAACACCTGATTAAAAGAAAAATTTACCATTTTACAGTATGCGGTTTGCAATGTGTTTACAGTATACAGTTTACAGTGTGCCGACGTGCCAGGATCAACATGGCAAATATTAAAACAGTACACAGCCGGTGAAGGTAACTGTATTTCTGCCGTAGTAGTAGGGCGTGTCCGCGCTCTTGCAGACATCAGTGACCAACAGACCGTATGCCTCCATGGATGTGAATGCCTTGTCGGGGAAGCGGCAGGGCTGGTCCGGATAAGTACATTTGGCGCACTGCATGCCGCAGCCGCCGCTGCCCATGGGAAGAAAGTCCTCGCCCCTTTCCCTCAGTCTGCCGCAGTAATCCAGAAAGCGCTCTCTCTGCATTGTCTGAGCCTCTTCGATGGCTTCTCCGTCAAATTCATCTTCCATCTGTGCGGTCGTCTGCAGGATGATCCCCCATTTGTACTGCTTTGCCTTTTTCCGGCTCTCGGCCAGCGTACCGCAGGCCGGCGGGCATGTCCAGAGCCTGCCGTAGTTTCCGCATTTATTGGAGCTGCACATATCACGCACTTCCTTCAGGAACTTCAGATCCTTAGCCGCAAAAATCCCCCGGCCTCCAAAGCCGATCTCCTCAGCCAGCGCAACGGCTTCTTCCTTGGTCATAGCACTTCTCCTTATAACGACAGATTTATTTTTTTTCGGGAAAACTTCTTCCTTTTCAAGGTTTTTCCTTTACCCTTTCCGACATGCCGCTCGCCAGAGCGGCCCCGAGGAGAAATACGCATTTCAAAGCCTTACGTATAAGGGCTTTGAAATTGGCGTTTTCTCCAATGGGATCAGCGGAGCTTTGGGCCGTTTTGCGGCACAAAGCTCTGAGAGCGAAAAATCTTGTATCGACAAGATTTTTCACTCTTTACCCCTGTTCAGTATTCAAGGCTTTCCCGCGGAAGTGGGTATTACTCTTGTTCCGGGAAAAACATGTGGTCCATGTAAAGATCGCTGAAAAGCGGGCTCTCGGCAAGAGCTGTCTCCTCTGACCTGAGTGCGGTTTCTGCCATACGCTCCAGGGTTTCTGGATCGCGTGCGGCCATCACCGCGCCTGCCAGGGAACTGTTGCCCACCGGATACATTCGATCCAGCAGTTCTTCCGGCAGAAGGCCTATACCGACAGCTTTTTCAAGATTGATCTTCTGACCGAAACCACCTGCCAGATACAGTTTCCCGATGTGGTCATAGTCGGTTCCGTAGGCCTCGATCAGGACCTCCATTCCTGCGCGCACAGCTGATTTGGCCAGCTGCACCTCACGGACATCTTTTCCCGTAAAAACGACGCCCTCCGCAACCGGAAATCCGTCGTCAAAATAGTCATCATCCAAAAGTCCGGTCTCGTCGATCAGCTCCTCCTTGAGAAGCTCGTACACCACTTCAAGCACTCCGGTTCCGCAGATTCCCGAGGCCGGGCTGCCGCCGATGGTCTGCACCTTCGCCTTTCCGTCTTTGATCTCCACACTGCATACTGCACCGGGAATGCCCGGAATTCCGCAGCTGATGTTGCCTCCTTCAAAAGCAGGTCCCGCTGCGGTGGAGGCGGACAGGATCCTGTCGCGGTTTCCGATGGCCATCTCTCCGTTTGTTCCCAGGTCGACCAGGATGCAGATTTCCTCGCTCTCATCCATGCCGCAGGCGACAATTCCGCTGACAATATCCGCGCCTACAAAAGTGCTGATTCCAGGCAGGATCGTCATATTCTCATATTCATGCAAAGAGATGTCCACAGGCGTATAGGGTGCGACGCCCAGCGTGCGGCAGGGCAGTCCCTGCAGTAGGTGTTCCATGGTCGTGTTGCCGCTGATCAGCATTTTCACCTCTGCGGGAAGTCCCAGTTTTTTTCTCAGTTCGTCAAGATCAGAGAGGATGGACTGCTGCAGCTCCTCTCCTTTGCCCTGGTTGGACGCCTCCATGCGGCTGATGACATCGGCTCCCCAGGCACGCTGATGATTGATCCCCGTCACTGTCTGCAGTATGCGGCCTGTCCCCGCTTCAACGGCACTCATGGCGATCGTCGTGGTCCCGATATCCACTGCCGCCACGATCTGCCCGGCGGAAGTTCCTTCCGCTCCTGCACTGCCGGCCTCTTTCTCCGGCAGATTTTCCGTCGGCAGAGAAGGCATGGAAAAAGAAGACTCCACCTTCATTGCAGATTCATCCGGCGTGATCATTTCGATCCGCATGCCTGCCGCTGCCTGCGCCTTGCAGGCCAGCCGCTCGCCCCGGTCAATCGCATCCGCAGATAGGAGCTTGCGGTCCGCCGCCGAAGGTGCAGGCGCCGCACTCAAAAAGCGGACCCTGCATTTCCCGCAGGTGCCGTTTGAACCGCAGTTTCCTGCCATGTAGACTCCCTGCGCCTGCAGGGCCTCCATTACACTCCTGCCCTCACAGCCGGCTTCCAACTCAATCCATTTGTCTTCCATACCTACCTCTTATACCCTGCCTCTTATGTCCTGCCTATTAATGTCCTGCCTATTAATGTCCTGCCTCTTAATGTCCTGCCTCTTCTGCCGGATCGTCTTTGCGCGGCGGCTGCCTGAAGCGTTTTGTTCTTACTGCATCAGGTCTCGTCCTATAAACAATGCCTCCACGACAGGCGGAGGCATTGCTTGTTTACATCTCTTTCTCAGGACTGTATATCAGTCTTTTATATTTATGCGCCGACCAGCTCAAGAGCTTTTTCAGCTGCAGTCGGTGCATCTTCTGTATAGGCATCCGCGCCGATGCTGTCTGCAAATTCTTTTGTCACAGGCGCACCGCCGACCATGATCTTCACCTTGTCACGGATGCCGGCTTCTTCTGCAGCCTTGACCACTTCACCCATGACGGGCATGGTTGTGGTCAGCAGAGCGGAAAGGCCGATGATATCGGCATTTTCATCGATGGCGGTCTGAATGAATTTCTCCGGAGCTACATCGACACCCAGGTCGATGACTTCAAAACCCTTGCCCTCAAACATCATGATAACAAGGTTCTTTCCGATATCGTGCAGGTCGCCCTGAACGGTCCCCATAACGATCTTGCCCTTTCCGGTTGATTCCTCGCCTGCCAGATAAGGCTTCAGGACTTCGGATCCTGCCTTCATGGCACGTGCGGAAACCAGAACCTGGGGAACAAAGATCTCATTTGCCTTGAACTTTGCGCCGACAACATCCATACCGGCAAGAAGTCCGCCTGTCAGGATCTCATTTGCTTCCAGGCCCTCATCGATCGCCTGCTGGCAAAGCTTGGCCACATCTTTACGTTTTCCCTTCTGCAGCATTTCGGAAATTTTTGCGAGCACTTCACTCATTTGCCTATTCTCCTTTCGTTAAAATCCCCGGTCTTTCAGAAACAATGACTTTGCCGGGATGTGTGACTCCCGGTTTGTCAGAATCCCTGCAGGCTCTCCACTTCCTGCAGAAATCGTTTAGCTGATATTTATTATACAACGGTTTGTCCGTTTGCTTTTTGTAATTTTTTTGAGTAATTCGTTGATTTTTTATACGACACCACGCTCACAGCAGGAGAATTCTCCTTTGCAGGCAGCTGCCCCTATCGGTACTGCTTGGGCGTGAGGCCGGTCAGCTTTTTAAACACTTTTGTAAAATAGCTCTGGTCCTTATAGCCGCAGGCAATCGCAATCTCCATGACGGAGTAATCTGTATTGGCCAGGAGCCGTGCAGCCTCTTCGATTCGAACACGATTGAGGTGTTCCTTGAAAGTCATTCCGGTCACCTGCCTGAACAGGGTGGACAGATAAGACGTGTTTACGTGCAGATGATCCGCGACCGTTGCCAGAGTAATATCCTCAGAAAAGTTCTGGGAGATATATTCGGCAGCATTTTTGACGATCTTGCTGCTCTTTTCCGGCGTCATGAACAGGTTGTCAGTAAAAATCTCAATATTGTCCTGGAAGGTATAACAGATGTCGTAGATGTTCTGTGAGGCTGCCAGTGACGTGATGAGCCGCTGGTTCATTTCCAGAACCTTGTTGGCATCGGCCCCGCGGTTGATCGAGGCGCGGGACAAAAGTGAGCACAGCTCGATAATGCGGATCTTGGTACGGTCCGTGTCATGTCCTTCGTAGAGCAGGATGTGTCCGAGCAATTCATTGAGGATCTCCCTCGCATGCGCAGTATTGTTCACTTTGATACTGCTGATCAGCTCGTTTTCCAGGTCCACCGGATACATCTTTTCCTCGCGGACGCCGCTGTTTTTAAATAACTGGATCGACTCGTTGATCCTGGACTGCTGCCGGATCTTCTCCTTGTTGGAAGCAATGACCTGTCTGCTCTCCACAAGGATGCTGCGCATCAGGTAGTTGAAAACCGCGCTGGTCTGCGTGACAAGTTCCGGATCCAGCACCGGAATCCCGGCGGAATACTCCATCAGGCGAACCAGGCCTTCGACGGGTATGGCATTTTCTTTATTCAGATCCGTGATCATGACCGCATCAGGGTCATCCATGAGAAAGGGGCCCGCGACCACAGAGCCGAACTGCTTTCCCTTGATCATGACAGGATAGACAATGTGATTCATACCGGAGTGACAGCAGAACACATAGGCTTCTCCGAAGTCTTTTGCCATCTCTCCTGCCCGGACATGTTCCTGGGCACAGTTTCGTCCGGACTTATTATGACGGGCAAACTCCATACAGTAGGGATATTTCTCCCCGTACTGCAGAAGTTCTCTGCCGTTTTCATCGATCAGCGCAATATTGAGCCTGGTGATCGCATGAAAAGCCTTCAGCATATCCCCCAGTTCCTGCTCTGAGATATATTTAAAAACATGGTTGTTTTCCATCCGTCAGCCTCTGCCCGCATTACTTTGATGAAAACAGCTGCCGCTCACTTTTTTATAACAGTGAACGACAGCCTGAGATTCATTTTTTCATCATATTACCTGTCGCCGTTGAATTCCTTGACAGCTTCTACCATGGCCGCGATGTTCTCGATTGGAGTGTTGGCCTGGATATTGTGGATGGTATTGAAGATATAACCGCCGTCTTTGGAGAAAATCTCCAGTCTCTGCAGGACCTGCTCGCGGACCTCTTCGGGCGTTCCGAAGGGAAGGGTGTGCTGGGTGTCAACACCGCCGCCCCAGAAAAGGATATCCTTGCCATAGGTGTCTTTGAGCCTCTGGGGATCCATGCCGGTCGCGGAGCACTGAACAGGATTGAGGGCGTCAAAGCCGCTCTCGATAAAGAGCGGGATCATATCGAAAACTGCGCCGCAGGAATGCTTGAGGGTCTTCCATGTGGTGTGCTCATGGATCCAGTCGCACATCTTCTTGTAGTAGGGAAGATAGATTTCCTCATAGGTATCAGGGGACATCATCAGGCTGTTCTGTGAGCCGTAGTCTGTGCCGCAGATGTAGATGATATCGATGTCCGAGCCGAACTCATCCCAGTATTTCTGGAAGTTCTGAATAGCTATGTCGGTACCCTGATCAAAGACCTCCTCCACCTCATCGGGATAGAGCAGGGGTGCCATGTACCAGTCCGCGATCCTGCGGACGCCGCGGGGATGCTTAATGTTGGGGCCGGGAATGTTGTTGGCATCACCCAGGCAGGAATAGCCGGGAATGACCTGGATGGCACGCTGCAGGGGCTTGTACTCCTCCAGCTTTTTGTGGTGGAAGGCGATCTGCTCGTCGGAAGCCAGCATGTAGTCCTCGACGTTGCCGGACAGATCGGGATCATCCTCATCGATTTCCTCTTCCGGACGCTCCAGATTATCGAAATAGTAGCCGCCGGCAGGCAGGTGGCCGCTGGGCGCGACGGAATCGTCACCCTCAGGATAGACAAAGGTACCGCCCTTGCCGTCGTCGTGAAGGGTGGCATTGGCAGGGATCAGGATCGGTGTTCCGCGGTATTCCCATTCCTTCCATGCATCGTTGTGATGTCCGTAGGTGTCGCCGAAATTATCAAGATTCTGCACATCTACGCCCATGGCTTCTCCCAGGTCAGGATCAACAAAGGCTGTCATTGTGCTCATGTCATTGATGCGGGGGAGCTTCTTCTCAAGGCCGTAATAGTCCCTCAGCTGTGCCACCACCTGGCAGTTGACCATGGATGTGCACATTCCGCCGAAGTCCACCGGCACCTTATCGGGCTCTTTATGTGCAAATGCTGTCAATACTCTCTCTTTGGATGTCATCATTGTTTTCCTCCCCGGAAGCATAAATACGATATTACATAAATTTCTGTACAATGTTCGAAATATTCCGGCGGATACAATATTTATTCCCGTCGGATCCGCTGTTTTACTAACACCTATGATACAATGAAAAGAGGAAATGCGCACTTGCAATTGCTATCAATAAATATGCAAATCCTATCATTATCCTGCACCGGCAGTGTGCAGCATGAGACACGGAATGTTAAAAGGGGAAGCTATGCGGCAGATACCGGAAGAATATATAGTCAAACTGGAGCGGGATATTCTGGAGGCGGAGGGAATCTTTGTCCACACCCCCTCTGTATTTGCAAAAGATAATCTCTTCTATGTCCGGCTGGAAGCCCTCTATACCTGCGGCCCCCAGTACGAGGTACAAAGAGCAGGTCTGGATTCTTTCCTGCTGTTTTTCATCAGAGAAGGAGAGATGCTCTTTGAATACGGGGGCCGCTCTTTTGTCGCGCGGAAAAAAGATATCGTCCTTCTGGACTGTATGCAGCCGCATCGCTATAAGGCTCTGACCCGCACAGAATTCTACTGGTTCCACTTTGACGGGAGTGCCTCGAGAGCCTACTTTGACCACTTTCGCGAGAACAAAGGGCTTCATTTCCGGGAACAGCGCAATATGGAGGAAAACTTTGTGCTGATCCATGACCTCATGCGCAGCGGCTGCCCCGACGAGGGGGCCATGTCCGTGCACGTCCACAGAATCCTCGCCCTCCTCTTTTCCTCCCTCGGGAAAAGCAGCGCGCCTTCCGACATCATTGCCCGGGCCAGGGTCTATATGGATGAGCACTATATGGAAAAGCTCTCCGCAGAGCAGATCGCGGAAGCATCCAGGGTAAGCCCCTCCCATCTCTTCCGCGTCTTCCGCTCAGAGACGGGCCTGACTCCCTACGGATATCTCACAAACGTGCGCATGGAGCATGCCATGAAAATGCTGCTGAATACCTCATACTCCGTAGAGGAGATCGCAGACCTGTGTGCTTTCTGTTCCTCGGCCAATTTCATCCGGGCCTTCCGGCAGAGTACAGGCGTCACGCCCCGCAGATTCAGAAAGCTGATCAGCGGCATCACCTCCGCCGGTCCGTGACCTGAGCCTTTGCCGGGTGTAATTTGCCGTTTATCCGCTATCCGCTGCCCGTCTGCACTCCAGCCAGGCACCTTTCCTCTGCAGTACCTGCAGATCAGCCGGATCGATCACATTTTTGCCAGATAATCGGTGGTCACACGCTCCCACTGGTACTTTTTCAGGTCGACGCGCCCGCCAGGACAGGGGATGCCTTCTGCTTCCAGCAGTTCGATCTGCCGGTTTCCTCCCCCGAAGGCAAAGGCTTCCGAAACCTCCCCATTCCGGTTGACCACCCTGAAACAGGGGATCCCGTCAGGGTCAGGATTCACATGAAGAGCAAATCCCACGACCCGGGACCAGCGTTTATTCCCTGCCAGCGCGGCAATCTGTCCGTAGGTCGCCACTTTTCCAGCAGGAATCTGGCGCACAATTTCATAGATTTTTTCAAAAGAGTTTTCTTTTTTCTCTTTTCCTTTGCGATAGGTTTTCATTTTGAATTCCTCAGAAATTATGGGGTTTGCCGCTGTGCTCCATCCGTCTGTCCGGTTGCACTTAAGGGCATATCGTTTTATACTTTACTTGCTTAACATGCGAAAGGAAGTAATGCATAATGATCATAAAACGTGACATCCTGTTTACACCGGCAAATGCAGTCAGGCAGCTGCATATTTATCTCCCCGAAAGCTATTCCCAGGGGCAGGAGCAGTACCCTGTCATGTATTTTTTCGACGGACATAACCTGTTCAGTGACGAAGACGCCACCTTCGGCAAGAGCTGGGGCCTCAAGGACTTTCTGGAAAGCTGGGGCAAGGATATCATCATTGTCGGTATAGAATGCGGACATGTCGGCAATGAGCGCCTCAGGGAATACTGCCCCTACACCTTCCGCGGAAAATTCTGGGGCGGGACACTGAAAGGGACCGGCCACACCACATTGCAGTGGATGGTCTCCGAACTCAAACCAATGATCGACCGGGATTACCGGACCTGGCCCCATCGCGAGGCAACCGGAATCGGCGGATCGAGTATGGGCGGTCTGATGTCCCTTTACGGAGCTGTCTGCTTTAACGACTGGTTTTCCAAGGCCGCCTGTGTCTCCAGCACGATATCACCCTGTATGGCTTCCCTGCGCAGGGATATTAAAAAGGCGAATATCCGGGAAGACACCCGTTTTTATCTGTCTTTCGGAACAGAAGAAGCCTTCCGTCCTCATCCCACAGACCCCTTAAAGAGCCTCACTGCTGTTCATAACCTGACGATCCAGGATGACCTGCGGGAGAAAGGAGCCATGACAGATTTCTTCTGTCAGGTCGGAGGCGGACACAATGAAGCCAGCTGGGAAAAACAGATTCCCCGCTTCATGAACTTCCTCTGGATGTAAATTTCGAAGATATCTTAACCGGCTTAGAAAAGCTGTACTATTACAGGTATTAAAAATCTGCGCCTTTGCGGCAGGACCGCAAAGGCGCATTTTTGTGCTTTTTTATACCATGTACCGCCTGCCATGCGGCATCTCTTTCAGGCCGGCATCAGACTCCACAGAAAGATGGTCTGAATGGAGCACAGGGTAGACAGGATGACCATGCGTGACGGCCTTTTTGGCGGTTCTCTTCAGATCGTGCTCCCTCTCTCTCCCTGAGAATATCATTGTTCAGGCGCAGAAGTAAATGTCATACCAGACAAGGAAGGTGTAGATGGTCCAGATTTTGCGCCAGAGATCGGAATTGCCGCCGACATACTCGTCATAAATTGCCTGGAGTTCTTCTTTCCTGAAGAATTTTGCGGCACTGTCTCCGGTCAGCTTTGCGCGAACATCCGCGTTATAGCGCTCGTCCGCCAGCCAGATCCGGATGGGAACGATGAAGCCCAGCTTTTTGCGGAAAGCGATCTCTTCGGGCAGCACCTTGGCGGCCGCTGTCCGGAAGGCGACCTTATTCTGCTCTTCATTGACTTTAAAGCGGGAGGGCATCCTGGCTGCAATATCAAAAATACGGCGGTCTGTGAGGGGCATGCGGATCTCGAGTCCGGCTGCCGTGCTCATTTTGTCCACGTTGAGGTAAATATCACCCTCAAGCCAGATCTGGATATCCACATTTGACATCTTTGCGAGAGGATCCAGTCCTTCGGTCTCTGCATAAATATCCTTGACGAGGTTGATGGGGAGATTCTCCGGATTGTAACGCAGAAGGATCCTCTCCTTCTCGTCCTCCTTCATGATATTGGTATTTCCCACATAGAAGTTTTTGAGGTTGTCGCCGTAGCGGGGTGCGTTGCGGTACATGTTGTAGCCGCCGAAAAACTCGTCCGATCCCTCACCGGAATAGCAGAGTTTTGTATTCTTTGCCGTTGCCAGGCAGCCGAGGGAAAAGGCGATCGCGGAAGCATCTCCCAGTGGCTGCTCCATGTTCTCCATCACATAGGGCACGATGGCAAAATAATCCTCCGGAGTGATCCTGCAGCGGGAGAAGCCCCTGCCCAGAAGATCTGCTGTCTCTTTGGCAAGTCCGGATTCATCAAATCTTGCCTCGTCGTATCCGCAGGAATCAGTCATCTTGGCATCCGACATGGCAAGGACATAGGAGGAATCCACGCCTCCCGAAAGGAAGGAATCCGCCTGCTCGTCCGGGTCCTTGACTTCTTTCATGATCTCCTGCAGGGTCGAATGGATCTCATCAGCCCAGTCCTGGAGCGTGCGGCTTTCATCCGGCCTGAATTCAGGGGTGAAATACCGGGTAATGACTGGCTTCTCTCCTTCTTTCCACACAAGGTAACGCCCCGGCATTAGCTTTTTGATACCCTTGAAGAAAGTATCTTCTCCGGCCACATAAGTAAGGCTCAGATAAATCTGCAGCATGTCCTCATTCAGTTCCCTGTGAAATGCCGGGTCTGCCAGGATATCGCGGATCATGGTTCCATAAAGGAATCTGCCGTCCTCCGTCAGGCAGTAGTAAAAGGGTTTTGTCCCGAAAGGATCACGCAGGCAGAACAGCTCCTGCTTCTCCTCATCCCACATGGCAAAGGCAAACATCCCGTGCAGGTGCAGGCCCAGATCATGTCCCCACTTCTCATAGGCGCGCTGCAGGATCAAGGGCTCACGTTCCTCTCTGGACAGCGAATCCGCCCCTTCGATTCCGAGCTCTTCACACATTGCTCTCCAGTTTCTGATATGTCCTCTATACGTCCTGATTTCTGTCATTTTTTTACCTTCTAACAAAATGCATTTTGCAGCAACCGCTCCCGACGCGGGCGATTACTGCAAAAATGTGACCGGATCGAACAGCTCTGCCTGAAGCAGCACAAAGCGGCTTCCGGCAGATTCCTTTTTTGATTATGCCATCTCTTTTACGATTGCATCCAGCTCTTCGTCTGTCGCTTTTCCGGGTTTCCAGAGCATGTGCTGTCCGTCACCCTTGTAGCGGGGAATCACATGAAGGTGGAAATGGGGTACAGTCTGTCCTGCAGCTTCCTCATTGTTCTGAATAAGGTTCACACCGTCTGCATGGAGACGTTCTTTCATACGGATCGCCATCTGACGTCCGATCTTGACAGCGCCTGCAGCCCAATCCTCCGGAATCTCATAGATATTGGCAAAATGCTCTTTGGGAAGCACAAGCGCATGTCCCCTGGTCGCAGGACCTAGGTCCAGAATGACGCGATAGTTCTCATCTTCATATAATGTTCTGGAAGGAATCTCACCATTGGCGATCTTACAGAAAATGCAATTACTGTCTTTCATCTCTACCTCCTGATTAATTCGCATTTCAAAACCTGTCTGACGGTCTTGCACAAGACAATCTTATCATTGTGAAAAAAACGCGTCAATGATACATTCCATCCATCAGGCGTCCCCGGAAGCGTCAGCTACAGACCCTCCTGTTATTGATTATGCCCGGCCATAGTTCTGGCAATATCTCCGGTTCTCCTCATCGAAATACAAATTCCATCCGGCCCAGGCGCACGTGGTCTCCCTGCTGCAGGATGCGGCTCTCGTTGGGCTGCAGGCGCTCCCCGTTCAGCCACGTGCCGTTGGAACTGTTGAGGTCACGGACGGTCATTTTTCCGTCCCGGTCCAGTGAAAAACGGGCGTGCATGCGGCTCACACTGCTGTCATCCAGCACCTGGTCCACATAATCCCTCATTTTGCCGACGACACAGGGCAGCTCTGCCAGACTGATCTGCTCTCCTCTGCAGGTCCCGGTTCCGTAAAGCCCCGCCGCCTGACGGGTATCCGGTCCCAAAAGACAGGTTTCTCCCGGAACTACTGAAGACCGGAATGACTGCACCTGAAGAGGGGCCTGTGTTACAGATGCATGGAGGGATGCACCCGGACCGTCAGCTACCATATAGGCGGGCGGAGCAGAATAAAAAGTCTGCTTCTCCCAGGGTTCCGGCTCCGTGAATGCCAAAGCCGCAGCAGCTGCCTGATCGTCTTCATCCTGCTTTTTCCTTCCACGCAGAAGCTGCAGAAACAGAATCACAACTCCCGCGGCAGTCAGGATTCCGCCGAAAGCTCTGGTCAGAAGCATCTGACTCTCTTCCAATTCCAGGAATCCGTCTGATACAAAGAGCAGAATGCCTGCCGCTGTCAAAATGATCGCCGTGACCAGTATCCACAGGCTTTTTCCCGTGAATGCTCTTTCACTCCTGCTCTCATCGGAAAAAGCAGCACTGTCTTCCTCTCTTTCCCCATAGGCTGTAAAAGTTTTCATTCCGAAATCCGGATCCCTTTCCCGGTCCGGCACTGCTCTCATGTTTTTTCCGGGATCGGCCAAGGCTCCCCTTATCCCTGATGATCCTGTGGCTGCAGCGGGCGGTGGGCTCCAGGCCCCGGCAGGAATTCTGTCCGCGATCGTCTCTGCCTGCAGATTCCCGTATCCCTGAAAAGCAGAAGGCAGCCCCCGTCCCTGCATGTCGTTTTTTTCAGCCTCTTTGTCATTTACAGGAGGTAAAGAAGGATCCTTCCAGCGGCAGATCTGCTGTACATCAGAACCGGGTTTATCGATCTGCATTCCCAGGTCTGCAAGCACCCGGGCACGAAGCTGAAAACCCGGCTTTTCCGCCATCATACACAGTCTGTAGATCAATGCGGCGGCCTGCTTGTCGCGGCCGTCCACCCGGTCCGCAAGAAACGAGAACAGGGCCTCCATTCCTTTTTCAGGCTCCTGTCCGGGGTAATAGGCAAAACTGCACGCCTGCTCCCTGAAATCCATATATACACACTCCGGATCCAGGATCAGGTGGGACGTGTCCAGCAAATATTCGGTGAGAGTCTCCTCCACGTGTACAAGATCTGTCAGTATCCTGATGAGATCTGCACTGCGGACCTGCCGCCTGTCGTAGAGATCTGTCAGATTCTGCCGGGAAGAGATATCGTAATACAGATATTCCCGGCGGTCGATCGTACGCCCGCTGCAGGACAAAAGCCCTTTGATCCGGTTTGCCGCCAGCATCTTGTACTGATAATTCTCCTTCAGTTCGGGAGGGCACTCCAGAACCATGTAATTGTGTGCAGCATCACTGTAAAAAGAAATCTTTCTGTCTTCATCCATTGTCGCTCCCTCCTCCTGTGACCAGTGCGCAGCCCTCATCAGTGCTCTGCATTTGCCGCACAGGACGCCAGGTACATGATCCTGCGGATACGTCTGTAATCGCACGGAGGATCACTTTTCCTGGCATTTTCCTGTACGCTGAGAATCCATTGCCTGTTTTCTCTGAAAAAATCCAATCCGAAAAGAGGAGGAGCCATAGCTGCATTTATTTTCACGCTGATCCGTGTGCCTGATGACGATGCTGTCTCCATCCTGGAGAGCATGAACAGCTTCTGTCCGAACTGCTCTCCGGCTGCCGACCGGCCCGCCCGGTCTGCGCCGCCTTTCTCGATACTTTGCCGATAGCTGAGCACATAGCAGTCCTGTGACATCACGCATCTGTCATACAGATAAAAAGAGAGATAGATGATCATGACAAAGATGCAAAGAACTATGGGAATGATCAGAGCCGCTTCCACGGTAAAATATGCATCTGCTTCTGCCTGTACTCTGTTCCTTTTTTTATAAACAGACATTTCTCGTATCTCCTGTTGTGATCGTATTATGGCAGCCGGCTGGTCAGCGCGTGATCACAGTACGCTGTTTCCCGATCAGCGGCGGCCCCTGCCGGGACACGATTCACCAGTTCATCCCCGACAGATTGACTGCCAGGATTCCTGCCCAGGCTGCTGCCGTAAAGGCCAGAAACGGCATATGGGTCTTTCTCCCCGCCTTTCCAAGCAGCATCAATATGACACCGCAGACAGAAGCAAGCACCAGTGAACACATCAGTAGGATCCAGGTCATCCATGTTCCCAGCAGAGCCCCCACAACCAGGAAACAGATTCCATCTCCTGTTCCCGCTGCGCCCCCGGACAAAGCTGCCAGCAGCAGCATGACCCCGGGGAGAAGGCCTCCGGCATATGTCAATATTTTTGCCTGCCCGGAAAAAAACACTGCCGCATCCAGAAGCAATGCCGCGCCTCCTGCGAGGGCACTCATCTTCACACCGATTTTCCTCCGATGGATATCCTGAAGTGCACAGATCAGCAAATAGGCTGTGCAGATCATCCGGCGCAGAATTTCCTCTTCCTTCAAAAACCAACCGACTGATTCCATTTCTACTCCATTCAGCCTTGCGCGTAGACAATGAGCCTGCGTGAAAGTGTAAAATGAGGTTCGCCGGGAGCCTGCTCTTCTGAGAGACTTCTTTTATACCAACGCATATCTTTCCTTTTTTATGAATCTCCTCTGCCTAAATGTCTTCCAGCGCAGGATTTCATGCACGCATTTGATGCACGCATACTTATCCACCTTCTGTACAGGCGCTCTGCCCAATTTCCACAAATTACGGGTTTTTCAGTATCTAAGCGCTTTTTTCATGTGATTAATCCACTTTATCCACAGACTTATCCACATTTTCCACCTTTTTAAATCAGATTTCCCCAAAACCTTGTGCTATAGCGAAAAAATATTCATTTTTCATGTTTGCCTGGCCGCACGCTGTCAGGTATTCATTATGATGAATTTTCGCAAGTCCCGCCTGCCCCGGCCTCAGGATATTTTCATAGTCCGGATATGGATCCGATCAGGTACGTTGATCGGTCGGGATACAGTTCTCTCAGTGGGCATGCCCGCATTTCGGACAGGGGCGCAGGTGTGAGGCCGCCTCTTCCAGTGTCTCTTCGTGCGTCGTGCGGGTAAGCCGGGAACAGCTGCGGGAACTATGGTATCTGTTCCCGTCGGGTGTTATATAGACAGTCCCGCTTTCCGATGGATGGCAGTACTCACAGGGATGATAAATACTTCCGTCATTTGCACGCAGATGATCCAGATCAGAGGCATCCGCCTCCCGTATATGGGGATTGAGATAGACGCAGTCCGGATCAGTATGGTAGACCACTCCGTTTTCGGCGACGATCACGGGAGCATTCTGCTGTGCTTCTCCTGTTCCCTCCCCAGTCCCCCCTGTACCGCTTCCGATTTCGTATCCTGTCCAGGCATGTGCATAATACGTATTGCAGATCTTTATATCGGGACCATTCAGGATGGGGATAAAAGGTCTTGTCCTGTAATCAGCCCGGATCTCCACAATGTCATTCCCCGAGAGAATCTTTGAGTCAAGGTAGGATATTCCGCTGCTGCCGCCGCGCAGGCAAGTGCTATTCATATATTCTGTTCCCAGATGGTTTCTCACTGTGCCGGAAACAAAAGCCAGGGAAAGAATATCTCCCGCTGCCTGCGGAAGGCCTATGCTGCCGCCGCTGCCTGCATCAGAATCGCTTTCTGCGCCGAGCCCTCCGACAGCATATTCCCGGTACCAGGCATATTCACAGATCTGGTCTCCGGTCTGCTGCAGGGCAGCGGTAACACGGCTCTGCAGACGGACAGCATCCAGCAAAAAAATGATATTAAAAATACAGAACAAAAAGAGCGGAAGGACCAGGGCAGCTTCTACGGTCATGCTGGCAGGGAAAACGGCGATGTTTTCCTGCGCGTTGCTCTTGTTGTTTTTTTCTGTCCGGAGAGACTTAGAACCCATCGTTTACGCACCTCCTGCGGCGATAACTGCTGCCGCATCGGCAGTCAGGCGGATTGTCCGCAGCCTGACGCAGCAAAGCACCGCCGTTTTCCCTGTCAATTTTGTATCTGCTCAGTTGTAGCCCTCGCTTTTGGTCAGAACAAATTCATACCCGAAACGGCTTTTCACTTCTGCTTTCATAGAGAAGGCATCCAGACACCAGTCCATGCAGAAGCCCCCGTTCCCTTGTGTCTGCCTGAGATCCATCTCCATGATGTCCATTGTCCGCAGACTTTTCACAGAACTTCCCTCCAGATACAAAAGGGCCTGCAGATAGTCCGTATAGAGAAGGCCGGAATTTGCGCCTCCTCCGCGGACCGATATCTCGGGTGCCAGAATCCCCAAAAGCGATGTCTGCCAAGTGTCGGATGTCTTCAGAAGAGGAACGCGCCCTCCGTCAAAGAGGGTTCTCAGGTCCCGGATGGATTCCAGATATGCCCAGGCAAACAATAGGGCTGTCTTGAGGACATCCTTGAGTTCCGGACTGAACAGCACCAGTGATACGACGGCAGCCAGAAGTTCCGCCTCCCTCATACGCTGCTGATCAGTAAAAATGTAGGCACAGTTGGCAGCCCCCCTGATCAGCAGGAGTCTTTCCGCAACCTTTTCCAGACTGTCCTGATCAGACGCTCCCCCGGTCAGGATATATTCAATCTGGTATTTCAATTTTCCCTTCTCAAGCGGGGCCGTGTAGCAGCCGCATTTTTCCCCGATATACAGGTCAAACAGGGCTTCGTCCGCCCGCGGATAGCCATGGGCGTTTGCAGGCTGCAGTGCATCCCCGTAATGAATACCGCGTTTTGACAGAACATCGGAACTGACAGCAATACCGGAAATGCCGGATGTGTCTCCGAAAACCTGCCGGAGGATGGGCAGCAGGCGGAAGCGGTCCATTTCTTCTATACCCTCCTGTGCGGTGTTGTCTCCTTCTTCTCTTGCCTGCTGCCTCTCTTCAGCCGTATATTCCTCTCTTGCCGTTTCTCTTGCCCTCCGCATCTGCTCACGGAGATCCTCCCTCGCTTGCTCCCGCTGTTCCTCCCACACAGATCCGTCATCGAGCAGTCCCTGCCAGGTGTCCGCTTCCGTCAGGATTTCCGAAAGGACATTTCCTGCCGGGTCAGCTGACATATAGGCAAAAACCTGCTCCCGGAGTGCCTTGGCCCGGTCATCCGCCGCAAAACGGGCTGCTTCCAGAGTCAGGCTCTCCAGGTACGTTCCTGTAAAATCTCCTCCTTCGGATTCCAGGTTTTTGGACATATAGGTCTGAAGATGCTGCTGCACCCTGTCCATGGAGGCATTTCCCGTTCCGTAGGAAGCATCAATAAAGTACAGATCATATTGCCGGAGGAGTTCCCGGTGGAACTCCCCCAGGACAGACCGGCCCGCAATGTTGCCGGCAGTCTCGGTCCGCATGCGGATTGCATTGATCCTTGCCCCCTCCACAAGTGTAAGGATCAGTGACAAAAGCACTGCCAAGGTCAATGTCAGAAAGACGGTCAGGTATCCGTCCGCATATTTATTTGAAACCGTCTCCCTGCGTATTTTCATGTCTACATCCCCTGCCGCTCTGCAGATACTTTGTCTGTCAGACAAATGGACTTCTGATTCCATCCCATCCGATGATCTTATTGCTGTCCGTTGTGATCTTCTTGAAAATCTTGGTCACCAGGTCATTGATCTGTTTTTTGAATACAATGACAAGACCGATCAGCACCACAATGATCAGGATGATTTCCACAGTCCCCATTCCGGACTCATCCTTCCAGAAATCACTTATTCCTGTCCTCATGTTTCCTCCTTTTCTACATGGTCATGGTTAATTGGCTTTTTCTCTGTTCAGCGCTCACATGGAAAAGCTGAAATATGCCGGCACGATAATGATCAGCATAGTGATCCCGAGCATGATCATCATCGGAAAGAGCAGTCTGGTCCCGGCTTCCTCCCCCAATTCCCGGGCGAGATTTTTGCGCTCTTCAAATGAGCTCTCCGCTTCTTCCTGCAGGACCTGCAGAAGTGTATCATTTCCTCTGCGCAGGTTCTGCACAAGGAGTGTGCACAGCTTGGTGTACTGTCGCAGATGACACCGTCTTCCGAAGTGCATATAGGCTTCCGCTTCAGGGACCCCGCTGTCCAGTTCATTGCACACGAGCAGCACTTCTTCATAGAGCCAGCGCCCGGCATGCTGTCTGCTGTTCCCGGAACACCTTTTTCCCTCGGGATCATCCCGGACCTTCTGTGCCGCAAGCTTCTGTCTGTATTCCTCCGCGCATTTGTAAAAAACATTTCGCACACTCATCCCGGCCCCCATATAGAGCACGAATTTGCTGGTGAGCTGAGGATAATCGATCGCGAGCTGACGGTTTCTCTGTTTTGTCTTCTCATGCAGACGATAATCCGTCACATACCAGACCAGGATGCAGATCACTATGCCAAGGATCAGAAGGCCTGCGCTCACATCCTCCACATCCTCACGCCAGGAGAGGGAAATATCCCCTGCTGAATCAGGCAGGGTGAAGCTTTCTCTTTCAGCAGTCTCTTTTTCCGCTTTCAGCAGCGCTGTGCTGACTGTGTCCTGCAGTTTTTCCTGCTCGCTCCGGATCGGCGCACGCACCACAAAATTCATCTTTTTTTGAAACTGATAATCTCCGCAGGTCAGCAGTGCCGTCAGTTCTACCTCCTCCGCCTGCTCCTGCGCATAGTCCTCGTTGAAAATACTGCCGTCCGTGTCCAGAACTGCGTACCGGCTGCTCTCCCAGGCAAGCGTAAAAGGCTGTATCATGGCGGCGTCCGGCATGACCAGAGGCGACCGGATCTGGTCCGGAGATTGATTATCACCCAGGAGGATGTCCGGAAACTGCCGCAGGATCTCCTGTGCACCTGCCTGCGCCTCTTTCCGGGTCAGCTGTCTGGCATGAACAGTGATTGTATACGTTCCGTAATCTTTTGTTTTTTCATCTTTCTCCGCAGCTTCCTGTTCCTCTGCTTTCACCGGGTCCGGGAGCGCAACGACCGTAAGCTTGCGGTCCCCGCCTCCACTCTCCTCTCGAGTGACACTGCCGTCCTCCTGCAGGAGTCCGGATGTAAAGGACCGCACATGCATTGCTCCCGCCAGCAGCACACAGGCAAAAATCAGCAGCAGAAGACGCTCGAACTTATCCATTCGATAAAGGATTTCCTCCCGCGCCGCCTTCATGGACGGATACAGGATCCGGAGATCATTGCGCACTCCTTCTTCCCCCGGGATCAACAAGTCCTTTCCCTGCCTTCTCCGCCTGTTCCTTCGGGCTTCCAGCTTTCCGATCAGCCACAGTGCCATCCTGCGAAAGGGCCTTCGCCAGGGAGGGTCCCGCGCATACGCAGGGAGCTCTTCCCGGGATGAAAGCAGTGCGAGCACCGTAAATGAACATAAAAATAAGATATACAGTCCCGTATAGACACCGGAAATCACTTTTTCCATAGCGTATTCTCCTCCTTTTTTTTGAATACACAGCCCTTTGGGAAGAGCTCATACATAACCCTTTGCTATATCATCCGCGATGAAAAATGTATCCGGATCATCCTCTACAGTTCGATCGCCATGATCCGGTCTGAGATCATGTATGCCGCCAGGTAAGCGGCAAGGCAGCCTGTCATAAAGAGCACCCCGGGCACATTGTGATAAAGAACGGAGAAAAAGCCCTCTGTCGACAAGCCCAGATAAAAAATGATAAAAAACGGAACGCCGTCCATGATCTTCTGCTCGAATTTCCTGCTGCTCAAAAGAATGTCGATCTCCGTATTGATCTCCATCCTGCCCCGGATGATCTCTGCCGTCCTCCCCAGGATCTCCGGCAGATTTCCGCCGCTTCTGCGGGCGATCAAAAAGACTTCCGCGAATTCGCTGATCTCCTCGATCTGCCACCTCGCGGCAAATTCTGTCAGAAGTTTCTCCAGCGGAATCCTGTTCTCGATCCCCTTGCTGATCCGCTTCATTTCCCGCGTGATCATCGCTTTTTCGCCGAACTGAAACCTCATCTCACCCCGGCACTCGATAAAAGCGTTCTCTGCGGAATACCCTGCTTTCAAGGCCGTGATGATCGCTGCCAGAGCCTCCCTGAACTGGGCGGACAGTTCCTTTTTGTCCTGCTGCAGCTTCTCCCGGGACCGCCTTCTGTAGTAGGGATACAGAAGCGGTGCCAGGAATATTGCCGCAATGGGAGAGTCATAAAAAAGATATGCAATTACCCCGATCAGCACTGCACCCTCCAGCAGAAAGACCGGATTTTCAGGCATACCCGGATGCCTGCTGCCGCTTTTTTCTTTCTTCCTGTTCAATCCTTCTTTTCGTTTCATATCCTTCCCTGCACTTTCCAAACCCTTTCCCGCCAGCCTTTCCCTTACCGCTTACATCTCTGTATCTTCTCTCCGGCCATGGGCTTTTCCTGTTCTTCTCACCTCTTGCCTCATTTTTACGCCCAGGGACATTCCACACCCGCCAGAGTAAGTTTGTCCCTGGACAAAAGATGCCCGCTCTTCTCCCATCTTCCGGTGATCTTCCCGTCCTTTTCCCCGGTTTCACAGAAGCGGAAGATCGGTGCTGTCATCACATGTCCGTCCTGCAGCCCCGTAATCTGGCAGACCTCCAGCAGTTTCCGGCTGCGGTCGCGAAGACGTCCCAGATGGACGACCAGGTCAATGGCCGAAGCAAGCTGTCCGCGGATAGCCGGCAGGGGAAGGTCCATCCCCATCAGAATCATGGTCTCAAGGCGGGCCAGCATGTCCTGCGCGCTGTTTGCGTGACCGCTGCTCAAAGATCCGTCATGTCCCGTGTTCATAGCTTGTACCATGTCGATGGCCTCACTTCCGCGGACCTCGCCGACGATGATCCTGTCCGGCCGCATGCGCAGGGCAGAGCGGATCAGATCCCGGATACTGATGGGACGGCATCCCTCTACATTCGCATTCCTGGCCTCCAGGCGCACAAGGTTATCAATGTGCCGGATCTGGAGCTCAGCATTGTCCTCGATGGTAATGACCCTTTCATCAGCCGGTATAAATTCGGAGAGGGCATTGAGGAAGGTGGTCTTTCCCGATCCGGTCCCGCCGCTGATAAAAATGTTGTAGCCGGCGCGGACAACGCAGTCCAGAAAAGCAGCGATCTCTTCCGGCAGGGAGCCCAAAGCCAGAAGATCCTCCATCCTGATCGGCTTCTCCGGAAAACGCCGGATCGTCACGATCGGACCGTTCAGAGCCACCGGAGGCAGAACGACATTCACACGGTCTCCATTTGCAAGGCGCGCATCCACGATCGGAGAGGATTCGTTGACCACGCGGTTACAGGCGGAAACTATCTGCTGTACTACGTCCTCCAGCTTCTGCTTTGACACGAAGGACCGGTCCGTTCTGCATACCTTTCCGCCCCTTTCGATAAAAATGTTGTCCGGTCCGTTGATCATGATCTCCGTGATGGATGAATCTTCGATCAGCTCCTGCAGGATATCCAGACGACGGATCGCGTTGAAGAGTTCCTGCCGCATCCTTTTCATCTCGTCAAGCGAAAGGTTCCCTGCACGCTTGGCCCGTACGATCTCATCATCGATCAGTTCAAGGACCTCCCTGTCCTCGATAGTTCGTGAAAAATCGATCCCGTGTATGACCGCGTCGTGAATTTCTTCCCTCGTCTGTGTATAAGTGCTCACTGTATTGGTCCCCTTTTATGTCTCATACGCGTTCTGACTCTGCCCGATAAAATTTACGCGGTTTCACTGCCTCCGCCCATCAGCTGTTCGCGGATATAGACTGCCAGTTCGCCCCGCGTCAGATCCTCAATCCCGGCGGGGATCTCGCGGAATACGGGAAGCTTCCAATATTGGGTCCGCATCCGGATATCCTCGTAGTTCATCCTGCGCAGGAGGTCCTCGTACTGAAAACAGCGCGCGCGGGAGAATGTATCGTCCCGCACGATCGTGTACACCCTGTCGCAGGTACGCAGGATATCCAGCAGACCGTCCGTATGCTCTGTCAGATCCATGATGAGATACTCATACTCAGTCACCTTTTCGATCGTCCGCAGAAGGCTGCTCCACTGCTCCCTCTTGATCGACCGCAGCTCGATAAAGGATTTCATCGGGGGCAGAAAATGCATTCCCCCGGCCTCCTCGGTCATCATTTCCAGCTGCCCGGCAAGCTTCTCACGGGCACACTCGTTGTAATAGATCAGGTCACTGACACTTCCCCGGAAATTTCTTGCCAGCATCTTGTCCAGTCCGGAAAAAGCTTCAAAATTCATGTACAGGACCCGGTGCCGGCTGGCGAGTATCTGTCCGAGCGTCATACTGAAGGTCGTCTGCAGGCAGCGTGTCACCGGTGTGTAGACACCGATCCGCACCATGGGACGCCCGTGCCGCAGTGACGGCAGGACCGGCTCTTCTTCTGCGGCGCATTTTGCCCTTATATGCGTGACAATATTCGCAATGGACTGAAATTTGCTGATATTCTCCGGTTCCTCCAAAAGAACATCGCTCTCGTTGAGCATCAGCAGATTTTTCAGGCCTGCCTGCGCAACTGCAGGAGTGTACTGCGATTGCGCGATCACTACCAGATCCGCCTCTCGGGTATCGCAATCTTCCAGCAGCGTCTCTGTACTTGTATACAGGCGGATCTCAAAAGGGAACGCAGCCTCCTGCCGCAGATACTCCACAAGACGTCCTGCATAGGACAGATCACTGTCGCAGACAGCAATCAGCTTTTTATTATTACCGCTTCGATCAGACACTTCTCTTCCTCCCCTGCAGACGGTTTTTCCCGCATCTTTTGTATATTCAATACACACCAGCCAGATACAGCATCACACTGAGCGCCACAGGCACCGCAAAGTGGACGGTGTGCCCTCTGCCCCCTGTCATAAAAAGCCGGGCAATTCCGATAGCTGCACCGATCATAAAGGCACCCGCGAAACAGCACAGATAAGACTTCCCGGGCATAAAGGCAGAAACTGCCGCCAGCAGCTTGATATCTCCTGCGCCAAGACCTCCCGCCCGATAAAAAGGAAGCAGCACCAGTACTGTGAATCCTGCCGCACAGAAGATGTCCAGAAGACCTGCTGCGCCGGATCGCTGCGCAGCCAACACAGCTCCCAGACATAATCCCGGAACCGTGACGAAGTTATAGATTTTTCCGCAGCAGAGATCTGTCGCTGCCGAAACCGCGGCCAGGCATCCCAGCGCCGCATTTCCGCATGTTCCCGGATTTAAAATCACTGCCGCATTTCCATACATATCGGCCGCCTCCCTCTCAAATCATTTCCCATCAGTTATGTCGCAGATTATAGCTAAGCAAAAATCTTTTTTCAATCCTTTTTTATGGATTTCTACATTTTCATCATTTTGACGGAAATCACTGTTTTTTTTATCCACAAAAGCTGATTTTCCGTGGCTTTATCCAGATTTTTGCTGTCAAAAAGACTTCTTATCCACAGGCTTATGCACAAATGATTGCGCGATAATACATATAAATGGACTTGCAAACCGTCCCCAAACCGTCCTCTGTCCCCCGCTGTCTCCCCGTCCAAGAACGTTGACTTTCATTTTTTTTCATGGGATACTTAATTGCATAAAAAAAACGGGTATGCACCCGCTGCAAGCACAAATATAAATGTTGCACACAGACCGCTGCTGATCGTAATCAGGCAGAGACTGTCTTGGAGGATTGATAAATAATGGCAAACGAACTGCACCCGCTGCTGGAGCCCTATTACACAGAGACTGAACCGGATCTGCGCAAAAACAAGCTGGACGCCTATAGTGAAGATACCGGCACAAAAGCCGACCAGTATAGAAAAGATCTCTATGCGGCCAGGCATGTGGACAAAAAACATCCCGAAAAGCTTGTGGATCGTTTTCTCTTCAATCTGATCTCCCTGGCCACAATCGTGAAATCACCGGGTTTATTTCCCAAATTCCGCAAGCGCGAGGTCCTCTCGATCCTGTCCTCAATGCAGCTGGATGAGCGGCCTCTGCAGGACCCGGAATGCGAATCGGTTCTGTACTGGGAGTACCGCAACGCGGTACGCCGTTATATCGGCACCTGTGACGACCCCTCATATGGCAGAACGCTTCTGGGAATGAAGGCTTCCGACGCGGCAGGCCGTCGGGAAAAGTGCTGTGACGACGTATGGTGCTTCTCCTACGGCGTCGCTGCCCTGGTCGGGCTGGAGAAGGAAATGGCAACTCTGTGCCGCGCCGCAAACGACGAATACTGCGTCCTCCGCCCGGATGTGGAATCCCTGGAAGCAGAACATAAAAAATACAAGAAAAAGAGATAAAAAAACGCAGCCCCAAGAGCTGCTGTAAAAAATCGCTGTAAATAAGTGCTGTATGATCCGTTTTTGAAGATAACAGCTAAGACAAAAAGCCGCGAGGGGCAGGGAAAAAACATATTCCCTGCCCCTCGGTCTGTTTCATCATATATGTCTGCGGGCACCCGCCCATAGCCGCATGTATAAGGCTTTTTTACTTGCAGCCATGCCCGGGCGGCTTTGAACCAAAACACACTCAACAATGCTTCTCACGGTTAAAGTCCCCAGTTTTCTCCCCCTCTCCTGTACAGATACAGGCAGATCGCCACGGACAAAAGGGATCCCATCGGCGCCGCCAGTCCCATGGGATAGAGAGTGGCGGGGAAGAAGACCGCGGCAGCCCAGGCCCCGGGTATGCGGAAGGTTATGATGGAAATGATATTGTGCAGAAAAGAGTAACCCGATTTTCCATAAGCACTGAAAAAGCCGCTGAAGCAGAAATGGATCCCTGCAAAAATGCAGTCCACCGAATAGGTCCGCAGATATTCTGCCCCGAAGCGCACGACTGTCCCTATATTGTCTCCTTTTTTTACAAACAGAGAGACAATCCAGGGTGCCAGCGGCTGGCACAGGATAAAGATAACTGCCCCGAACCCTGCACAGATCATGCAGCCGATCTTCAGCACCCGGCGGCTGCGGTCGTGCTGTCCCGCGCCCGCATTCTGGGCAGAGAGGGCGGAAACTGTTGACAGCATTGCGCTCGGCACAAGGAAGAGGAAACTGATGACCTTCTCCACAATGCCGACAGCAGCGGCCACCTCCACACCGCGGCTGTTTGCGATCATGGTGATGACCAGGAAAGAGACCTGGATCATCCCTTCCTGCAGGGCAACCGGCAGACCGATATGGATAATTTTCCCTGCATCCTCGCTGTCAGGACGTACCGACTTGCGGAAAGCGTCCGTATGATATTTTTTGAGAGCGATCAGTCCCAGCAGGACCGATATCCCCTGACTCACCACTGTGGCGGCCGCGGCACCCGCCGCGCCCATACCAAGAGGGCCGACCAGCAGCCAGTCGAGGCCGACATTGATAATGCCGGCGGCAGCGACATAATACATAGGACGCCGTGTGTCACCCAGGCCTCTGAAAACAGCCGAGACAACGTTGTAGGCAGTGATGAACAGGACTCCCGCAAAACAGATCCGCATATAGGAGGCCGCTTCAGGCACTGCTTCCGCAGGGACCTTTAAAAGTTGTATGATCGGAAATGTCAAGGCCAGCAGCAAAGCGGTCAGTCCCACAGCAAGCGCTCCGAACACGGCAAAGGTGGTGCTGACCGCGCCCGCGATCCCCTGCCTGTCTCCCGCGCCCACACTGCGGGCGATCAGGACCGTGGAGCCCATGGCAAAGCCGGCGATCACCACCGTCAGCATATGCATCAGCTGACTGCCGACTGACACGGCTGTGATCGAAGCCGCCGCGTTGAACTGTCCCACGATGAACAGATCCGCCATCCCGTAGAACGTCTGCAAAAAACAGGTAATCAGGTAGGGTACTGAAAAACGCAGCATTCCCCGCACAATATTGCCCTGCGTGAATGTATTTTCCTGCATAAGCCTGTATCAATCCTCTCTCCGATAAATGAATCCTAAACAAAAGTGCATGAAATATTCTTTGACACAGCATTGCACATTTGCTAATGTACTTATAGAACTATTATTTTATCACTGTATCAAATAATTACCAATATTTCATTTATGGAGGAAATTCAATGGCAAAATTTGTATGTGATGTCTGCGGATACATCTATGATGAGGATCTCGGCGATCTCGAGGCCGGCATCGAGCCCGGAACCAAGTTCGAGGACCTTCCGGATGATTTTGAGTGTCCTATGTGCAGCGTAGGGAAAGATCAGTTCTCCCCTGCCGAGGAAGAATAAGCGGCACTGTCTGCTCCCCGCCCGGGCGAGGGCTGTGACGAATATTCCAAAATCTGTAATGAACAAAAACAGCCTGCAGACTGATGATGATCACCAGCCTGCAGGCTGTTTTTTGAGGGTTGTGTTATCTATGATAAGAGGATGGCAGACTATGCACGAAGGGAGTTGGAAAGGGCTTGTAACATACTGCATCCTTTTATCTTTTCGAATTTGATATCGTCGACATTTCCGTTCAGTTTTCCTATGACTGCATTATAGAATGTAAAGGCAGTCCTTTTCAGTGCTTTTTACGACATAAATTCTCTCAATCCGGACATTTTGCAACAAAAAACAAAACCTCTGAAAACCCGCATATTTTCAGGGGTTTTTGTTTTTTGTTTATGATAAAATATAACGAAAAAGCCATAAAAACAGGAGGATTGAGACATGATACAGTATCAGAAGAAAAATCTGACGCTAGGAGACAACAGTGAAGAACTCCTGTCAGAGGATTCCGGCGGGCTTCCCTTTATGTGTCATTATGATGAGAGCCGTCTGTTTACGGGCCACCATATTCCCTGGCACTGGCACGACTGGATTGAGTTGAACTACATAGACAAGGGTTCTTATCAAATGCATTCACCGGACGGTGACCTGACGGCCGGACAGGGAGAGGTTGTCTTTATCAACAGAAATATCATGCACGCCTATGACTTTCCTGAGCCGGTCAATTACTATTCCTATACATTTGACTCCCGCTTTCTGGCAGGTGAATTCGGCAGCTACATCGACCGGAAATATTTCGCGCCCATCCTTCGCAGCAAAAGTCTTTCGATTATCCATATCAGGCCCGATACGCCCCGAAGGATCCGTATGATCGAATTGATCCTGCAGCTCACCGATCTCCTGCGCGATGAACCTGACGGCTTTGAACTCTCAGTCCGCGAGCTTATCAGCCGTTTTTTCCTCATGATGCGCGCAGAGACAGAGGATATCCGCGCTGCAGAAAAGAAAGGAAACGAGCGTGACCTGGAGCGTATGAAGCTCATGCTTCAATACATCTATGCGCACTACAGCGAGCCCCTCGGCCTCGGGGAAATCGCCGGCGCTGCCATGATCAGCCTGCGCGAGTGCACCAGGTGTTTTCAGCGATCGATCAACCGTCCGCCGATCCGTTTCCTCATCGAATACCGCGCTCAGATGGCCGCGATGCGGCTGGAGCGCACAGACGACAGTATTTCCTCAATCGCAGAGCAATGCGGATTTGTCTCAGACAGCTACTTTGGAAAAACCTTTAAGGACATTTACGGCTGCACGCCCAGAGATTACCGGAAAAAGCACAGAGCTTGATCCCATCGTCACTTTCCGTACTTGCGGCTATGGGCGAGTGCCTGCAAACATGTATGAATAAACTACGCGCTGCTCCGCACGTACCGCGCTCACCCTGCTTTCCCGGAGATTCATGACCGCTGTGTCAGCAGGTACCACTTTGCAAAAGCAGTCCCGATAATGATCACATAACCGACAAGGCTCCAGACATCCGGAAACTCACCGAATAAAATGATTCCGAAGAGTGCCGCATAGACGACCTGGGAATAATCGAACACGGAAATATCCCTGGCAGGGGCGTGCTGGTAGGCTGCCGTGATGGAAAGCTGTCCGCCTGCGGCACTGCAGCCTGCCAGAACCAGAAACAAAAGCTGCCGTGCACTCATAGGTGTATAGTTCAGCAGCAGGTTGGGCAGCAGGACAAGTGTGGAAAAGGTCGAAAAGAAGGCCACGACAATGGGGCCCTTCACCCCCTGAAGTCCCGCCTTGCGCACAAAAGTGTAGGCTGTACCGGCAGTAAAGCCGCCCAGAATACCGACCAGGGCCGGCAGGGACACTATTCCCGCTGACGGCTTTGCCACAAAAGCCGCGCCGATAAAAGCCAGGATGACACTCAGCCATTCAATCCTGTTGGGTTTTTCCCCAAGTATGAAGATGGACATCAGGATGGCAAAAAAAGGCGAGAGCTTATTGAGCATATTGGCATCGGCAATTCCAAGGTTGTCCACTGCCCAGAAATTGGCCAGTATTCCAATCGTCCCGAATACACTGCGCAGCAGCAGCGGCGGCAGATTTTCCTTCTTAAGGGATATTTTTGTCTTTGACCGAAGCAGAATGATCCCTGCAACAACCGCCGCTACAATATTCCTGAAAAAGGCCTTCTGCATGGTCGGAACATCACCTGAAAGACGGACAAAAACCGACATCAGCGAGAAGAAAAAGGCGGCAAGAAGGATAAAGAGAATTCCCTTTCTCCTGCTGCTGATCCTGTTCTCCGCACTCACCGTTTCTGATATGTTTTTCGAATTTCCCTGTCCCGCTGTGGTCATTGCTCTTATCTTCTCCTCCAATTAAGGAATTGACTGAATTTCGCCAAAAATACAGTACTCGTTCACGAGTCTTGCATTATTGTACAACACTTTTTCTTCACGTCAATTCCCAAAAGCACATATCATGCCGGAAAAGGGGATAAAGACGGGATAAAAACGGGATATCCAAAACGGGTCAAAACGTGGGGGTGCTTCTTTCTGTGTGCTGTCTGTGCAAGAGTCATTGCTCACACCTGATCAAGGGCCGGGGCAGATCTCAGTAAGCTGTCAGCTCTCATCGCCGTAGATTTCCTCCAGTTCCCGCTGAATCGGTGCAAAGTCGATTCTGCATTCTCCTCTGCTGATCCCGACAGGAATCTCTTCATCGAAACCATAGAGCCTTGACCGGTATTCCCCTTCTGTTTTTTCAAAAAGATTGACAAGAACCTTTCTTTTCTCAGGATCCACCATCCAATATTCCTTCACTCCCGCCTTCTGATATTTACTGTTTTTCCACAGCATATCTTTCGAATGAGTGGATGGAGACAGAATCTCCACCAGAAGATCCGGGGCTCCGAAAATCCTCTTTTTTCTCAGTTTCTGCAGATCGCAAAGCACGATCAGGTCAGGCTCCACGATTGTCTTGTTGTCCATGTCCAGCTGAACATCCGTCGGGGCAAAAAGAACCTTGCAGGAAGCACAATGCTCGTCAATGCACCTGCGGAATGCAGTGTATAAATTTCCAAGGATGATCTGGTGCTCTGTTGTGGGTGAATCCATCCTGATCAGATAGCCGTCTATTAGTTCCCAGCGTTCCTCATACGGCAGAGCCAGGTAGTCCTCCAGAGTATATTCTCCCTGCTTTTTACCATTCCTCAGCCCGGGATCTGTCCAATATACTCCGGCTGCCTCCAGCGCTTCTCCATCCGGTCTTCCTTCCGGATATTCCGAATAATAGCGGAATTCCTTTTCATTCTGAGGATTTGAATTGCTGCCTGATGTGTGATCTGTCCCGTTTTCTTTTCTGTCCATAGCCATTCTCCGTTATATCGAATGTTTTTCATATATCTGGTTTATGTATCATATTCTATTTCGATCTCCTTGTCAATAGGATAGGGAAGCTTACGAGCAAGCTCCCGACGAGCATTCGACGACCTGTCTGTGCATGGCTCATTGCTTCGCGCAAAGAAAGCTGACAGTGGTTCCGGCTCTTCAGCCGGACTCTTCTGTCAGCTTTCATCATTTCAGCATATATTTAATTTGACAGAGTGTTCACGCGTTCAGTTTCACGCCGCAGTCCACCCCTTCTTTGTCTCAGAAAACAATCCCGCTTATCTTGCCTCGCCGAGAACGTCGTCCACAATGGACTTGACGGTTGCGGCAGACTTGAGGACTTCCTCGAGCTCATCGTCGCTCATTTCAACGGGAACCAGGCACTCTACGCCGCCGGCGCCGATCACAGCGGGCATGGACAGAGCGATGCCGTCAATGTCAAAGGCTCCGTACATAAGGGAAGTTACGGAAAGAACAGCCTTCTCATCGCGGATAATGGCTTCGCAGACTCTGCGGGCCGCCATCGCTACGCCGAAGAAGGTATCGTCCTTTCTGTAGCTGAGATCGCCGGCATCTTTTCTGACTTCCTTGATAACACCCTCAAGGAACTCATCCGGATCCGGATATCCGCGCATCTCGAAGAAATCACGGAGCGGAACACCGGACACACGGGCGCTGGACCAGATTGCAACCTCGGATTTTCCGTGCTCGCCGACGACGAAACCGTGAACGTTGCGGGGATCCACATTGAGCTTCTTGCCGACCAGATATTTGACTCTGGCGGTGTCCAGGATCGTGCCGATACCAATAATACGGCTCTCCGGAATCTCAATATACTTCAGAGCTGCATAGGTCAGGATGTCGACCGGATTCGTGACGATCAGGAAAATAGCCTCTGTGTTTTTCGCTGCAATCTTCGGAATAATATTCTCCAGAACATTGACATTTTTGCGGATAAACTCCATGCGGGAGTCCGTGCTGAGCCTGGGCTCGCCTGCCGCGATAACAATAATGCCGGCATCTGCAAGATCATCATATCCGCCAGCATAAATATTCATCGGTTTCACAAAGGAAATACCGTATGCAAGATCGTGAGCAACACGCTCAGCCTTTTTCGCCAGCGAATCAACCAGCACCATCTCAGAAAAGAGTCCGCTCTGCATTAGCGAGAAGCTGACTGCCGAGCCCGAACGACCGCATCCTACTATCGCAACTTTTCTCATATTCACTGCCATTGTATCTGATCCTCCTTGAATCATCTTCCGATCATGAGGCCGGCAAGCCTTCGGCCAATGCCGCCATACTGCAGATTTCACGCCCGGGTGCCTCCCGCGGCTTAGATGTATTCTATTATAACAAAGATTGTGGAAATAGCATAATATAAATGCGGTTTTTCGCAGTTTTTTGTGAAAAATCCTTACTGCCGAGTACAGGCACAGCCTCGAGCGGGAAGACATGAGCTGCTTCTCAGCTTCCCCCGGAAAGGAAACCGGGAACCGTCCTGTCTCCCGGATTTCTCTGCCTCCCCGATGAAAAGCCCCCGTGCCGCGGATGCGGTACGAGGGGCCTTTTTACCTGTGTTTTGTCATGATACGGATGCACCACACCCGGGAATGTAAAGATCCGGACACATACGGCGAATGCCGCGACAGCAGTATCTCCTGCGGAGCTGTGCAAATACATCGCATTTGCAAGCCTGTCGGCTTGGATCATTGCATCCCGACCGAATCCACAACCGTTTGAAAAACAGGGATTATTTGCAGTGGTTGAAAGCTGCGAAGCCGGGATATACGGCACTGTCGCCCAGGGCTTCCTCGATGCGGAGCAGCTGGTTGTATTTGGCAACACGCTCGGATCTGGAAGGAGCACCGGTCTTGATCTGGCAGGTGTTCAGAGCAACTGCCAGGTCAGCGATAGTGGTGTCTTCGGTCTCGCCTGAGCGGTGGGAGGTAACAGCGGTCATACCCGCCTTGTGAGCCATCTTGATGGCCTCCAGGGTCTCGGAAACGGAACCGATCTGGTTGAGCTTGATGAGGATGGAGTTGCCTGCGCCGAGCTCGATACCCTTTTTCAGTCTCTCGGTGTTGGTGACGAACAGGTCGTCGCCAACCAGCTGGACCTTGCCGCCGAGCTGTTTGGTCATCTCTACCCAGCCTTCCCAGTCTTCCTCATCCAGACCATCTTCGATGGAGTAGATGGGATACTTGTCGATCAGGCTTGCCCAGTGAGCGATCAGCTCTGCGCTGGTGAAGTCCTTGCCGGACTTGGGCTGATGATAGAAGCCTTTGCCCTTGGGACTCTTCCACTCGGATGCGGCGGCGTCCATGGCCAGGACGAAGTCCTTGCCGGGCTCATAGCCTGCGGCCTTGATGGCCTCAATGATGAGGTCGATCGCGCCTTCATCGCCTTCGGGCTTATTGGGAGCAAAGCCGCCCTCGTCACCTACTGCAGTGACGTCGCCGGCAGCTTTGAGGATCTTCTGCAGTGAATGGAAGACTTCTGTGCACTGGCGAAGGCCTTCCTTGAAGCAGCTTGCGCCTACGGGCATGATCATGAACTCCTGGGTATCAACAGAGCTGTCCGCATGTGCGCCGCCATTGAGGATGTTCATCATGGGAACGGGAAGCTTGTTGGCCTGAAGGCCGCCGAAGAAGCGATAAAGCGGAATATCCAGCGCTGCGGCAGCAGCCTTGGAAGCAGCAATGGAAACTGCCAGAATCGCGTTCGCGCCGAGGTTGGATTTATCCTTTGTGCCGTCGAGGTCGATCATAGCCTTGTCGACTGCGTAAATGTCGGAAGCGTCGATGCCTGCCAGAGCGGGAGCAATCTTCTCATTGATATTGGCAACAGCTTTGGAAACGCCCTTGCCGCCGAATCTGGACTTGTCGCCGTCACGAAGCTCAAGAGCCTCGAACTCGCCGGTTGACGCGCCGCTGGGAGCTGCGCCTCTGCCGATGGTACCGTCAGCAAGATAGACCTCGGCTTCTACGGTGGGATTGCCGCGGGAGTCAATAATCTCACGGCCGATAACTTTTTCAATCTGTAAGTAATCCATAGCATTCCTTTCTTTATTTCTGGAGACACAAGGGAAATATTGCTTCGAAGCAATCATAATTTTAGCAATTATCGAAGTGAATAGCAATATTGTCAGCGTAATTTTTTAGTCATGACTAACTCTTTTTTTCAGATAAAAAACAACGTGAAAAAGTATACAACTCTGCAGACCTTTTCACGCTGTATAAAATGGCTTTTTGACGCTTCCTGATCAGGCTTCTACCAGGCCGAGCTCAACGTTGAGGTATCTCTCGACTTCCTTGCCGTCCAGGCCGTGTACCATGCAGGCCTCTGTGAGAGATTCCATCTGAGAAGCGGGGCAGCTGACACAGCCCATGCCGCAGTTCATCAGAAGATAAACGGCATCCGGATACTTTGAAATGATTTCGGAAATGAGCATATCACTGTTAATGGGCTCTTTCGCGGTCGCGGTGTTTTCCATGATTAAATTCCTCCTTAAAATACTTATCAAAGCTGTAAGTGACAGCAAAAAATCACGTATCTATTCTACACTTGTAAATCACCTACAAATTCTACGGGTAAATAAGAATTTTACAAGGTCGTCCTGAGTCTGTCAAGTGATAAGGACCTTCGAATGCCTCACGAATGCCTCACGAATGCCTCATCTTTTTGATTTTATTGAAGCCGCCTTTTTGAAGTTCTTTTTGAAGACTTTCGGTTATGGTTACAACTCTTTCTTTAAATCCCGTTTCCGAGAACAATCAGGTAATAGAGGTAGTAAATTCCCGAAATAAAGTGAGCGATGAGCACCAGTCCTCCCAGGATGAAAAAGAGAATGGAGAGAGCCTTTTTGGCGCCGCCGTCCTCAGGAAAGCTGCAGCTCCACGCGGAGTAGTCGCGAATGCTGACAAACCAGAGCAGGTAGACTGCCAGAATATAACCCCAGTTGAAGTTGCCGTGGGCCATGCGGGAGCCTCCCTCGGCGAGGAGGAATTTCTCTGCCATACCGACCAGAAGCATGATCCAGGCAAAGGCATCCGTCCAGTCAAAGGTCCGGCGCACGATGCTGCAAAGTCCGACAAACAGAGGGAAGGCAAGCACCAGAAATGTGGAGAAGGCGATGTTGCGCGTGTATATGCCGGCGACTTTGAAGGGCGCAAACACGACACCTGCGGAATCTTCATTGGTGCTTCCGTAGAAGGCCGAGATAAACTGCAGAGCCATCAGCGCCACAGACGGGACGCAGCAGAGTAAAAGCTGCATGCCCAGGGGAAAATTTCTGAAGCGGTATACAAAGAGCCACAGAAACATCAAGAGGAAGATGGCCGGATAAAAAATCTGCACAAAGCTGGGTTTGGAGATGTTGGAGAGCAGCAGAAGAAAGGCAAGCAGGAATCCCTTCCAGATACGCAGTCCCTGTCCCTTGCGGAAACCGCCCCTCTGAACGCGCACACATTCACCCATCACAAGGATGAAGATAAGCAGGGCGATCGGACGGACCATAATGGTGGTCGGATTGTGCCAGGGGTTGGGAGAACCCTGTCCCACGTAGGGCTTTTCATTGAACCAGGGCACAAAGATGGCACTGGAAATACTCAGAAGCCAGGTAAAAACCGCCGCGCCGATCAAAGAGAGACCGCTTGCAGATCCGGGAGAGGCGGCTGCAGACGCCTTCACGGAGAGATTGACCGCCGTGTCGCGGGCAGTGATCGCTCCCTTTCCAACTGCGCGGTAAAGGAAATGCGCCGCGATCAGATAGGTGAGCGCACACAGACCGCCTGACACAAAGCCGGCTGCCCGCTGTGCATCCACTCTGCAGATCTTCATGGCGATCCGCACCAGAATATGCCATACCGGTTCGGGATGCTCCTTCAGCATCTGCACGGGATCACTCCAGTCCAGCTCCTCGGCGATTCCCACATGGATCCCATAGTCGACCGATACATAACTTACCTTATATGCCGCGTAAAAGACTGCCGCAGCACCTGCCAGCAGGACCAATATCCCGATCAGGATCGACAGAATACTCTCGCCTCTGCCTTCACTTCGTCTGCTCATTCTCCGGTTCCTTTCTGTTTTTTCACTGTCCTGCAGGAGATCTCCCCTGTCCGACAGGGGATCTCTGCCTGTGTACAAAACCACCTCAGCATCCCCGCAGGCAGGACGTTTCACAGAGCGTGCTTGACACCTGCTCTGCATTCCGCCGCCTCCCCGCGGGCAGGACTTTTCAACTTATTTAAGTATACACGCAAAAACCAAAAAGTCTATGCGCCCACGGACCTGAAAAGCCCTTGAAGAGCACTTGAAAGGAGCTTGAAAAGCCCTTGAAGAGCGCTTGAAAGGCACTTGAAAAGCACTTGAAGAACCCTTGAAGGACACTTGAAAAGCACTTGAAGGGTGCTTGAAGGGTATGGAAGAAAAACGAAGGAATCGCAAATCGTCTTTACTCCGCCTTACTCCTCTTTACTCCAGCCCTTTGGCTTTGGCGATCACTGCATAAATGAAAAATGCCGCCATG
>Ga0310695_10002308_pt1 | contig 40758 bp, 40 predicted proteins | sample RumenRJG_04DNA_FD_203882 | JGI IMG/M metagenome (GOLD analysis project Ga0310695, IMG submission 203882) | Bovine rumen microbial communities from Lethbridge, Alberta, Canada - RJG_04 (v2) (version 2) | ecosystem: Host-associated > Mammals > Digestive system > Stomach > Rumen | place: Canada...
CATCTGTCTTATTTATGGTATATAAAACAAGTGAGTGACGGCTACCTGCCGCCGTAGACGAAGTCCAGGCCGACAACCAGTCGGGGATGGGATTCCAGCAGGTCGTTGCCCCAGATGTAGAGGTTCACAATCAAAGGGACAGGTTTTTGATTGAAAAATCAGATTTCGCACAATAAGCAATGCAATCAAAGGGACAGGTTTTTGATTGAAAAATCACAGATCATGGGGACAGGTTTTTGAATGAATTCGTTGAATTCACTTCAAACAACTGTCCCCATGATCATCATTCTCTGGCAGCGGATCATCTACCCATGCGGCAAGTTCATCCAGCCCGAAGCGTTTCACTGCCGCCCGGGTGAAACACACCCTCTCTTGTCCCATGATTAACATCCTCTCACGCTCCGCCGCATTAAAAAATCCACAGAAACTGTAAGAATGTCGGGAAATTGTTGTATATTTGCACCGTCGAAACTCATAAATAATAGAATTATGGAAACTATTACTTTTACCCCGGCACAAGTACAAGTGTTCAATCTGGTGTCCCACATCAAGACTGCTGTGGGGCTGGAAAAGTTGCGCCAACAACTGGCTGCGTTCTACGCCAAACAGATTGACGAAGAGATGGATGCACTATGGGAAAGCGGACAGTTTGACGAGAAACGTCTTCAGGAACTGCGAGGCTCACACTTCCGTACACCTTATAACAAGTAGTAAGCCGCATGAATCCCGTAGTGATTGACACGAACTGTCTGTTGCAGATTATCTCGCACGGTAGCCCCTATCGTCCGATATGGGACGCATTCCTCGCGGGGCAATACACGCTCTGCGCGTCGAACGAGATACTGGACGAGTATCAGGAATCGCCTTCATGGCTTTAGGGACGGGACTCGTATTAACTGATAAAAAGAAAGGAAACTGACTATGGGAGTTTATTTAGTTGCATTAACAGTAGGTGTGCCCTGCGCTCTGTTTCTGCTCTATTGCCTTACGCCGAAGGGCAAGCACTGGCTGAGGGTGAACGGAATGCTTTGACCCAGCTATTTATCCATTTACCAATTTATCTATTTTAGCCGCTTGAGCGGCAGTAGATACCACAAGGAGGGCGGCCCCGAAAGCCACGGCGAGCGGATGGCCGCCCTCTTTTTCTCTCCCTCCCAGCCCCGCAACGCTAAAATTTCCGCAGAAACCGCAGGAATGTCGGGAAATTGTTGTATATTTGCACCGTCGAAACTCATAAATAAAACACAAAAGGGGATAAAAGAAAACGCCAGGTTGTTGGACTTCAACAACCTGGCGATTAGTCTTTGTTGGGGTACCCGGACTCGAACCAGGAAAGGCAGGACCAGAATCTGCAGTGTTACCATTACACCATACCCCAATCGTTTTCAGCTTAGCACCGAACCTCTGTCCGATTGCGGGTGCAAAGGTACTACTTTTTTGCGAACCGCCAAAATTTTTGCCGACTTTTTTATAAAAATCCTCAAAAAAAATGTCAATAGGCGTTCTATTAGGAGAATTTACACTACCTTTGCAGCATCAATACACATATTTTATATAATAGATGGAACAAATCACTGGATTAGTAGACACAATCATCAAGGGGATACAAGAAAAGAAAGGTTCGGGCATCGTGGTGGCCGACCTCGATGGTATAGAAGGAACCATTTGCCGCTATTTTGTGGTATGCCAAGGCAACACGCCCACTCAGGTGGATGCCATTGCTGAGAGCGTAGACGACATGGTGCGCAAGGAACTGCAGGAGAAGCCCGTTCGCGTGGTGGGTCTGGAGAACGCCCTTTGGGTGGCTATGGACTATACCGATGTGTTGGTACACGTATTTGTGCCCGATATGCGCGAATACTACGACCTTGAGCACCTCTGGGCTGATGCAAAGCTGACGCGAGTACCCGACCTTGATTAAATGGACAATTGATAATTGACAATTGACAAATGGATCAGAAACAACCAAACAAGAATAACGGACCGAAGATGAATATGCCTCGGTTCAACATGAACTGGATTTATATATTGGCTATTATGGCGCTGTTCTTGCTCTATCTGACCGATGGCGGCAGTACAGGTATCCAGAAAATGTCGGAACAGGTGGAAACGTCGTATACTGACTTCAAGGTGTTCGTCGACAGCGGCTATGCTTCGCGCATTGTCGTGAACAAAGGACAGGGCGTGTTGAAGATGTATGTGAAGCCTGAGCATATACGCGATATATTCCACAAAGGTTCCGACCAGACGGGTAAGGATCCATATCTCACAGTAGAGTATGGCGGCATAGAGCAGTTGGAGAAATTTCTCGACGAGAAGCGCGACGAAGGGAAGTTCACCGGTAAACTGTCGTTCGAGAATCAGCATGACGGTTTCCTGACGAACCTCATCTCCAGCCTCTTCCCCCTGTTTTTCATCATCCTGCTTTGGTTGTTCTTCATGCGCCGTATGGGCGGTGGCATGGGTGGCGGCATGGGCGGCATCTTCAATGTGGGCAAGAGTCGCGCCCAGATGTATGAGAAGGGTGGCGACCTGGGCATTACGTTCAAGGACGTGGCTGGCCAGGCCGGTGCCAAGCAGGAGATACAGGAGATTGTGGAGTTCCTGAAGAACCCGCAGAAATATACCGATCTGGGTGGAAAGATTCCCAAGGGTGCGTTGCTCGTAGGCCCTCCGGGAACAGGTAAGACGCTGTTGGCAAAGGCTGTGGCCGGTGAGGCTGGCGTGCCGTTCTTCTCGATGTCGGGTTCCGACTTTGTCGAGATGTTCGTTGGTGTGGGAGCCAGCCGTGTGCGCGACCTGTTCCAGCAGGCGAAGACCAAGTCGCCCTGTATCATCTTTATCGACGAGATAGATGCCGTGGGCCGTGCCCGCTCAAAGAACCCCGCTATGGGTGGCAACGACGAGCGCGAGAACACGCTGAACGCCCTGCTCACCGAGATGGACGGCTTTGGCACGAACAGCGGTGTCATCATCCTGGCTGCCACCAACCGTGCCGATATGCTCGACTCGGCCCTGCTGCGTGCAGGTCGTTTCGACCGTCAGATACACGTCGACCTGCCCGACCTGAACGAGCGCAAGGAAGTCTTCGCCGTTCACTTGAAGCCTGTGAAGACCGACGAGACCGTCGACATCGACTTTCTGGCGCGTCAGACGCCCGGCTTCTCGGGTGCCGACATTGCCAACGTGTGTAACGAGGCTGCGCTCATCGCTGCCCGTCACAACAGCGAGAAGGTGGGCAAGCAAGACTTCCTCGATGCCGTGGATCGCATCATCGGCGGTTTGGAGAAGAAAACAAAGGTAATGACTCAGTCTGAGAAACGCTCGATAGCCATCCACGAGGCTGGTCACGCCACCATTTCGTGGTTCACTGAGTTTGCCAACCCGCTGGTGAAGGTGAGTATCGTGCCACGTGGCCAGGCCTTAGGAGCTGCCTGGTATCTGCCCGAGGAACGTGTCTTGCAGACAAAGCAGGCCATGCTCGACGAGATGTGCTCGCTCTTGGGAGGCCGTGCCGCCGAGGAGCTGTTTATCGGTCAGATCTCCACTGGTGCCATGAACGACTTGGAGCGCACGACGAAGCAGGCCTACGGCATGATTGCATACGCCGGCATGTCGGACAAGTTGCCCAACATCTGCTATTACAGCAATCAGGAGTACCAGTTCCAGCGTCCCTACTCAGAGACCACGGCGAAGATCATGGACGACGAGGTGCTGAGAATGATCAACGAGCAATACGAGCGTGCCAAGCAGATACTGTCTGAGCATAAGGAAGGCCACGCCCAACTGGCCCAGTTGCTTGTCGACCGTGAGGTCATCTTTGCCGAGGACGTCGAGCGCATCTTCGGCAAGCGTCCCTGGACCAGCCGTGCCGAGGAACTCCTTGAGGCCCAGATGCGTGCCGATGCTGAGCGCATGGCCGCAGAGCGTGAACGCGAATTGGCTGAAAAAGAAAAGGAGAATAACGACAATACTAATTCATAAATGATGGTTTTATCTTATGAAGAACTTTATTGTTAGGACAATCACGGGACTGATTTTCGTAGCCGCCGTCGTTACATGTTTCCTCAACCCACGGGCTATGGCATTGTTCTTTGCCTTGGTTACGGGCTTGACTGTCTGGGAGTTCTGCGGCCTTGTCAATGAACGGCAGGGCGTGCAGGTCAACCGCTTTATCTCTACCGTGGCAGGCGTCTACCTGTTCCTCGCTATGGCGGGATATAATAGTGGTATCACGCCGTCGACGGTGTTCATACCTTATCTCGTGAGCATCATCTACCTGATGATTGCCGAGCTGTACCTGAAGGCTGAAGACCCCATTAACAACTGGGCCTACACCATGATGTCGCAGCTCTATATCGCACTGCCGTTCTCGCTGCTCAACGTGTTGGCCTATCGCTGGAATGGTCAGTCGGTGCAGTACACCTATCTTGTACCCCTCTCTGTGTTCGTGTTCCTTTGGATGAATGACACGGGGGCTTATCTGTGCGGTTCGCTCTTGGGGCGTCATAAACTCTTCCCCCGCATCTCACCGGGTAAGTCGTGGGAAGGAAGTATCGGTGGTGGCGTGCTGGTCATGGCCATTGCCGTTCTGGTGTGGTATCTCACGGAGCAGTACGGTGTCAACGACCTGGGGCTCTCTGCTTGCGAGTGGGCCGGCTTAGGATTGGTTATCGTGGTCTTTGGCACTTGGGGCGACTTGATTGAGAGCCTCTTTAAGCGTACACTCGGCATCAAGGACTCTGGCAACATCTTGCCCGGTCACGGAGGCATGCTCGACCGTTTCGACTCCTCGCTCATGGCCATCCCCGCTGCCGTGGTCTATCTCTATACGCTCACGCTGTTTTAATTCACAATCCATAATTCACAATTCATAATTCATTATTCATTGAAGATATGAAAAAACTATTTCTGCTGAGCACTATGCTGCTCGTTTGCTTGATGGCGCAGGCACAAAGCTTGAAAGTAACCCCGACGATGAAGAAAGGCGACGCAAAAACCTATGCTTTTACGACCACTACGAATGTGGCGGGTAAGGACATGACGTTCACGTCGGATGCAGTCTACACCGTAACCGAGGAGACTGCTGACGGCTATGTAGTAAACTATCAGACAAAGAACTTCAAGTCGAATATCGAAACCGACGATCTCGTTGGCCGTTTGGTTACTGCTTCGTCTGAGCTGATGGCACGCGCAGCCATTGACATTATCGTAGACAAGGAAGGCAAGGTGAAGGGTATCAAGAACTTCGAGAATGTAAAAAAGAACATGGCGGAGGCTGCCGACAAGATGATTGACGAGATGATCAAGGCTATGCCCGACGCGGAGAACGCGTTGCCGAAAGATAAGCTGAAGGAGCAGGTCATGGCTTCTGCAACCGAAGAGGCTGTGGTAAAAAGCCTGCAGGAGAGCACGAGCGCACTTACCCTGAACGGCAAGACATTGTCGACAGGTAGCCAAGATGAATATGTGAACGATCAAGGCTTGAAAATGAAGCGCATGTACTTTGTCAGCCCAGGAGGCAAGGTCACGATGACTGCTAATATGGACATGGACAAGGAATCCCTGAAGAAAATGATTATCGAGAAGGTCACAGAGATGGCTCCCGACCAGGCCGAGATGGTAAAGCAGAACATCGACATGGTGCTGTCCAGCGGTATGCTGAAGTTAGAAGCTACCGAGAAAGGCAGCTACGAAGTGGGCAACGACGGATGGATGAAGACCATCAGCGTGGAGAAGGAAATGAACACCATGGGCCAGAAGGTGACGGTGAAGTCGGTAGGAACGATAAAATAATTATCAATGATCAATTCACCATTCTCCATGAGGCGTTTCAGTTTTCTCCTGCTATTGCTATTCATGTTCGTCATGGTCAGCGCTGCTGACTATGCGAAATACTATGAGGGACTGCCCGTGACGGTGAAAGCCGTCGAGCCGGTAGTGATACCGCAGAACGAAGTTTCGATAACCGATTGCGGTGCTGTGGGCGATGGGGTAACCCTCTGCACAGCTGCTTTCGAGAAGGCGGTCTCCCGACTTACGAAGTTGGGAGGCGGTCGTGTGTTGGTGCCTGAGGGCGTATGGCTCATGGGACCCATCATGCTGAAGGACAACATCGAGTTGCATCTGCAGCAGGGGGCAATGATATGCTTCTCACCCGACAAACGCCTCTACATAGACAAGAATGCAGGCGCCAAGCGCGTCTATCCCTGCATCCGTGCGTCGAAGCGCAAGAACATAGCCATCACCGGACAGGGCATCATTGATGGTGGAGGCCAGCAGTGGCGCCCCGTGAAACGAGGAAAGATGAGCGACGTGGAGTGGAAGCAGTACCTGAATATGGGTGGTCAGGTGACCGACGACGGACAACTCTGGTACCCGTGGCAGATGAAAAACGGCTATCCTGATATTGCCGACAACCCGAAGGACCAAGAGTCGATGCGTAACGACCTGATACGCCTCACCGACTGCGAGAACGTGCTTGTAGAGGGAGTAACGATACAGAACTCACCTCGCTTCCACCTGCATCCCTGCTACTGCACGAACGTGATTATTGACGGTGTCAGCGTACGCTCGGAATGGAACGTGCAGAACGGCGACGGCATCGACCTCTCCGACTGTCATCAGGCACTTATCGTGCGCTCAACAGTATCGGTGGGCGACGACGGCATCTGCATGAAGAGCGGTATGCCCTCCACTAACCACAAGATAGCAGGCTGTGAGGACATCGTCGTCGAAGACAACACGGTTTTCCATGCTCACGGAGGCTTTGTCTTGGGCAGCGAGACGGCCAGCGGTATGCGCCGCATCGTGGTGCGCCACAACCGCTTCAGCGGTACCGACGTAGGCCTGCGCTTCAAGAGCTCATTAGACCGAGGAGGCAAGACCGAACAGCTGTTCATCAGCGACATACAGATGAATGATATCGCAGGCGAGGCCATCAGCTTCCAATGCGACTACGTGAACCGTCATGCCGGTGACGACGGAAAGGAGCCCCAGTATACCGAGGAGCAACGCCGATGGGCACCGAATTTCCAGGACATCCACATCAGTCGTGTGGTCTGTCGTGGTGCAAAGACGGGCATCAAGGCTGCAGGCATCCGAGGCATGCAGTGTGTTCATGACATCGACATCAGCGACTGTACCATCGTCTATCATCAGGTGGGACAGGACATCGACCCTCAGACGGCTCAGCTGAGCCTTGACAATGTACGGCTTATAGAATGTCAAAACGAATAAAACGTTCCGATTATGGCACTGAACTTACATAAGGATTTGAAGCTCTACTACTCTATTAAAGAGGTGGCAGAGATGTTTGGACTGAACGAGAGCACGCTCCGTTACTGGGAGACCGAGTTCCCCTACCTGAAACCTAAGACGGCAGGACCGAACAAGGTGCGCCAGTATTCGGCCAAGGACATTGAGCAAATCAAGCTGATTCACAACCTCGTAAAGGTGCGCGGCTTCAAGCTGGCAGCCGCTAAGAAGATGATCAATGCCAACCGCGACGGTGCCGACCGCTCAGCCGACGTGTTGTCAAGGCTCATCAGCGTGCGCGACGACCTTGTTGCCCTGAAGCATCAGATTGACGGGCTGCAGTAGGATTCTTATTTGAGTCTCCAGCTGTCCTCACGCTTAAAGACGTGCTCCATCGTGATTTCCTTGGCTTCTTTCTTCGTGAGCTGACGGCTCCACGCTACACGCTTCGTGGTGTCGGCACCGGGACCGTTGTTCTCAAACTCCATGTAGCGGGCAGTCTGTTCGCGCTGTTTCTCCCAATGGTGCCACCCTTCGGCACGTATCTCGGCAGGTAGCGTACAGTGCATGAACAGCGTATAGCCATAATCGCGCCAAGGACGTCCGAGATATACTTTCGTCACCCCTTCAGCAACGGTAATCGTACAGTTGTTGAAGACATACCCGTACGAAACATGTTTAGGCGTTGAGGCCGCAGTGATATAGCTGTCGGCCTTGCAGTGTATGTGGCACTGCTCGAACCAAACGGTCGCAGGGCCGAAGATAAAGTCGGTGGTGCCTTCGATATAACAGTGGTCGAAAAGCAGGCGAGTGCTTTCTAAGCCGGTATAGACGGTGTCCTGATTGCCAAGGAAACGGCAGTTCTGGAAGCGCAATCGGTCACCCACGGTATGCAGGGCTACAGCCTGTCCTAATCGGGCGGCATTGTTCTCGATGGTCAGGTTCTTCAAGGTGATGTCGTTGGCATCGATACGCAGCGTATAGGTACGGAAGGTGCCGAGTTTAAGTGAAGAGTGAAGAGTGAAGAGTGAAGCTGCTGCCATCGTCAGGTTGGCGTGGTCGTCGTAGGTGATGATGGTCTCGTCGCGGTCTTCACCACACAGTTCAATGTTCTGCACCCACTGAGGAATGATGATCTTCTCCTTGTACGTACCTTTCTTTATATAGATGACCTTGTGATAGTCCATAAAGGCGCGGCACACCTCGATGGCCTCGCCCACGGTGCGGAACTCTCCGGTGCCGTCACGGGCCACTACAATCGTGTCGGGGTTGTCGTATTTGCCAGCTGCATGGGACTCTATGCCATAACAGCCGATAAGGAGCATTGCCAGAACAAGAATGCGTTTTGTCATAAACGGAGGGTGTCAGTTGGGTTAGATGATGCCAAGTTGGTGGAGGAAGATGAGCAGGATGCAGAGCGGACAGACGTAGCGCACGCTGAAGAGGAAGGGACGGAAGATTCGGCTACGCAGAGTGCCACCGTTGGTCAGCTCGTCATGTATAATGCGCTTGGGAAGATACCAGCCTACGAACAGGCAGGTAAAGAAACCGCCAATAGGCAGGAAAATCTGTCCGGTAACGAAATCGAAGACATCGAACAGCGACATGTCGAACAGCTGTAATGCGTCGTAGCCTCCTAAAGAGAGCGAGCTGACGACACCGATGACTGCACCGATGGCTGAGACAACGGCTGCGCCACGATAGCGGGTGACCTTCATCTCTTCATGCAGGAAAGCTGTCGACGCCTCGTGAAGCGACATGAGCGATGTCAGAGCCGCTAACGACAGGAGTGCATAGAACAGGAATGCGATGAGCGTTCCCAACCAAGGCACAGCGGAGAATGCCTGATTGAATACGTTTGGCAGGGTGATAAACACCAATGAGGGACCGCTGCCTGGATTAACGCCTACGGAGAATGCTGCGGGGAAAATCATCAGTCCGGCAAGGATGGCCACAAGGCAGTCGATAAGGCTGATCTGCATGGCACATCTCGTCAAGTCGGTCTTCGGTCCGAAATAGCTGGCGTAGGTACACAGACAGCCCATGGCGATGGATAGCGAATAGAACGACTGACCCAACGCTCCGAGGAATACGTCGCTCGTTACCTTCGAGAAATCGGGATGCAACAGGTATTTCACGCCCTTGTCGGCACCAGGCAGCGAACAGGCAGCCACGACGATGATGAGTAGGAGGATAAACAGGGTCGGCATGAGCAGCTTGGCTGCCTTCTCAATACCTTTCTCCACACCACGGACAATGACCCAATGGGTGATGCCAAAGAACAATAACATCCACACTATCGGTTTCCAGGGGTTCGTGGAGAAACGTTCGAAATAGTCCTGCACATAGTCGGTGTCGCCCTGCAGATGCCCCATGAGCGATGCATAGATATACTCCAGGCACCAGCCGGAGACTACGGCATAATAGCCCATAATGATGAAACCCGTGAGAATACCGAGATAGCCCACCCACTTCCATGCCGTTCCGTTCGACAGTTTGGAATAGGCACGTGCCGTATTGGCCTGCGCCCTGCGTCCGATGATAAATTCGCTAACCATGCAGGGAATGCCCAACAGCAATACGCATCCTACATAGATCAGGATGAAGACGGCACCGCCATTCTGGCCTGCCATATAGGGGAAACGCCACACGTTACCCAAACCTACGGCAGAACCCGCTGTGGCAAGGATAATGCCAAGACGACTGCCAAAATTTGCTCTTTGCGTTGATTCCATTTTGTATAATCTTTCTTTTTTCGCTTGCAAAATTATAAAATTATTCTTACTTTTGCACCAAAAATGAAAGCAAATATGAAAAAACTGCTGCAAATAATAAGAAAATATCCACTTTCCGTTGTGTGTATAGTGCTCATTTGGTACCTCTCGCTCTTCTTCATACCTCCCGAAGAGCTGGACTTGAGCAACATCTCATTTGTCGACAAGTGGACGCACTTCGTGATGTATGGTGGCACGTGTTCGGTCATCTGGTGGGAGTATCTGCGCAGCCATCAGGTGTTCAATGCCCGGAAGGTATTCCTCTGGGCATGGCTGGCACCGGTGCTGATGAGCGGTCTGTTAGAGTTGCTTCAAGCCTATTGCACCACCAACCGTGCCGGTGAGTGGCTCGATTTTGCTGCAAACACGACTGGAGCCACCATCGGTGCTGTTGTCGGATGGTGTATGAAGCTGACCTGCAACGCTCTATTAAATGAGAAATGAGACCTAACTTCTCCTAACTTCCTTCCACAAGGAATAGGGATTCGCACGAAGCGAAGAGTTATAGTATCGACGGTCGCCCGTGACCTCCTTGCCGATGAAGGGCGGACACTCGTATGGCTCGTCAGGACTCGACAGCTCTACCTCGGCCATCACTAATCCTTCGTTCTCGCCGTAGAATTCGTCTACCTCGAAGGTGTGTGTGCCGCTCTTCACTAAATAGCGCGTCTTGTCGATGATGCCGGGCTCACATAACTTGAAGAGCTGTTCGGCTTCATCGAGGGTGATTTCCTTTTCAAACTCATAGCGTGTCAGACCACCGTCGAGCGACGGCCCCTTGATAGTAAGAAAAGCAGTGTGGTCGCGACGGCGCACCCTGACGGTGCGCCCGCGACCACTACAGATATAGCCCTGCTGGATACGGCTGCTGCTGTGTGCTAGCGTTTTATAGCTGTCGTCCCTGACAAGGAATTTGCGTTCAATCTCTAATCCGCTCATGACTATGGTTTATCGCATGAGCCAAAGGGTGAAGGCCATATAGCCAAGGGCTGCTAAGATGAGCACGCCGAAAATCCACTTCACGACCTTTTCGCCCTGCTGGGCTTGTTTCTTCTCATAAGCACGCTGCTTAGCATTGAGGTGCTTTTCTTCTTTGTTCTTTTTTGACATAGCTATTATTTTTTAGGGTTGTTCTTTTAAGTGATGGGGTACATGGTCTTATTGGTCTTATGGGACTTATGGGGCTTATTGGGCTTATAAGACCCATGGGCCATTATTTGGTTTATTGGTCGCTGACGGGGAACTCCATGAGATAGGCCTTGATGAAACCGTCGAGCTTGCCGTTCATTACGCCGTCAACATCGCGGGTCTCGAAGTTGGTACGGTGGTCTTTTACGCGCTTGTCGTCGAAGACGTAGCTGCGTATCTGACTGCCCCATTCTATCTTTTTCTTGCCGGCCTCGATCTTTGCCTGTGCCTCCAAGCGCTTCTTCATGGCGCGGTCGTAGAGCTGCGACTTCAGTAGCAGCAATGCCTTGGCCTTGTTCTTCGGCTGGTCGCGCGTCTCGGTGTTCTCAATCAGTATTTCCTCTTCCTCGCCAGTATCGGGGTCGGTATACCAGTAGCGCAGACGTACGCCTGACTCCACCTTGTTTACGTTCTGACCACCGGCACCACTCGAACGGAAAGTGTCCCATGAGAGCTTTGCCGGGTCTACGTAGACCTCGATGGTATCGTCGACCAACGGGGTGACAAAGACTGATGCAAACGAGGTCATGCGCTTGCCTTGGGCGTTGAAGGGTGATACGCGCACTAAACGGTGCACGCCGTTCTCGCTCTTCAGGTAGCCATAGGCATATTCGCCGCCTTCAATCTGCATGGTAACACTTTTGATACCTGCCTCGTCGCCGTCAAGAAGGTTCGAGATGGTCACCTTGTAGCCGTGAGCCTCGGCCCAGCGCATATACATGCGCATGAGCATCTGCGCCCAGTCCTGTGCCTCGGTGCCGCCGGCGCCGCTGTTGATTTTCAGCACAGCCTCCATCGGGTCTTCCTGCTGGCGCAGCATATTCATCAGCTCCAGCTTTTCGATGGCCTCGACGGCCTGGCGGTAGTCGTCATCGACTTCCTGTTCGGTGACCATTTCCTCTTTATAGAAATCAACGGCCAGTTGAAGTTCGTCGGCTTTCATGCGCACGTCGTGATAGCCGTCAATCCATTTCTTGATGGCCTTCACCTTCTTCATCTGTTCTTCGGCACGCTTAGGGTCGTCCCAGAAATCGGGAGCCTGCGTGCGCAGGTCTTCTTCTTCCCACTCCACCTGTTTCTCGTCAATCTTCAGGTAGAGCTTCAGCTTTTCTGTGCGGTCTAATATATCCTTTAGTTGGTCTTGTGTGATCATTCAGCGTACATCTTATCTATCTCTTTCTTGTAGTTCTCATTAAGCACCCGGCGCTTGATCTTCAGCGTGTTGGTGAGCTCGCCGCGCTCCATGGAGAAGCTGTGGGGCAAGAGGGTGAAGCGCTTGATCTGCTCGTAATGGGCGAGCTGCTGCTGCAGCGTGTCGATGCGCTCCATCATCATGTCGTAGATCTGCTGGTTCTGGCACAGCTCTTCGCGGCTCTCAAAGCTGATATGATGTTCGCGTGCATATTCTTCAAGCAATGGGTATACGGGGATGATGAGTGCCGAGACAAACTTGCGCTGGTCGGCAATGATGGCTATCTGGTCGATATACTTGTCCACCAAGAGCTTCGACTCAATCATCTGCGGGGCGATGTATTTGCCATTCGAGGTTTTGTAAAGATCCTTAATTCGTTCCTTCAGGAACAGCTCTCCGTTCTCAAGATAGCCCGAGTCGCCTGTCTTGAAGTAGCCGTCCTCAGTGAACGACTGACGGGTAATATCGTCGCGGTTATAGTAGCCCTTCGTGATGGTCGGACCCTTCAATAGAATCTCACCCTCGTCGCTGATGCGGATGCTGATACCCTCGATGGGAATGCCCACTGAACCTACGGTCCATGGCTGCTCATAATGGTTGCAGCTCACGGTTGCCAGCGACTCTGTAAGTCCGTAGCCAACCATCATGTTGATACCGATGCTATGCACGAACTCCTCTACATGATGGCTCACCGTAGCTCCTGCCGTGGGGAAGAAATGGGCGTTCTCTAATCCTAATTCCTTGCGTACGAGCGAGAAAATGGTCTTGTTCAGCATCTCGTATTCCAAATGCAAGGCCATGGGCGGACGCTTGCCTTTCGACATATAATCTATATTATGCTTACGACCCACGCTCAGCGCATGCTGGAACAGTTTACGCTGTACGGTGCCTGAATGCTCAATCTTCTCCATCACGCCCATGTAAACCTTCTCCCAGAAACGTGGCACCGACGACATACATGTGGGATGGGTCTCGCGCATCGATTGCTGCACCTCTAAGGGGTGAGTGTTTACAATGAGCCGTGCACCCTCGGTGAGGCAGAGAATCTTCCATCCCTTCTCGAAGATGTGGGTGAAGGGCAGGAAATTCATCACACGGTCATGTTCACCCACGGGCACACATTTGTCGTTGGCCTCCATGGCGGCGTGATACTGGCCCATGGTCAGGATGACCCCCTTTGAGTCGCCTGTGGTGCCGCTGGTATATAGGATGTTGGCCACATCGTCCATCGTGGCTTCCTGCTGGCGGGCATCGACCTCGGTCTGGCGGGGTAGACCTTCACCCCATTGCAGGAAATCAGCGAAATGCATGGTTGTCGTGTCGCCCTCGTCAATACGCACGGTGGGGTCGAACACAATAATACGCTCCAGCGTGCGGCAGGTGGCCAGGATGCGGTGCGCCTTGTCGTACTGTTCCTGTTCACCTACGAAGAGAAAGCGTATCTGCGCGTCGCTAATCATGAACTGTATCTGCTGCTCTGAGCTGGTGGCATAGAACGGGATGGTCACCGCACGGATGCCCCACGCACCAAAGTCGCAGAACAGGTATTCAACGGAGTTCTGCGAGAAGATACCCACGTTCTCCTGTACTTTCACGCCCATGTTAAGCATGGCGTTCGACACTTGCTTCACCGTGGACGAGAACTGGTTCCAAGAATACGACTTCCATTCCTTGCCCCCGAAGTTCTTGTAGATCAGCACCTCGCGGTCGCCGTATTTCTCGGCTTGGTCATGGATGAGTCGTGACAGATGGCTGTTTGTTTGCATAAGCACAATTGTTAATCAAGTGCAAAAGTACGCAAAATAGCCGACAATGCCAAACAATTCATCATTTTTTTCATTTTAAGTGTCTTGTCGTTATTGTAGGTCAGCATCTTACAGCCACCTTCACATACTTGGAGTCCACTCGTTGACGCTGTCACGATGGAACACAATAGTGTCGGTGCGGGTGATGGATCCTGCAGCGAAATAGCCGAGGCAGCCGCCCGTGATGTTGCTGCGTGGATTGGCACCACCGCTCTGACCAGCACGCAGGGAGGAGTAATAGTCGTAGACGGGACGGTCGATGGTCATCAGTTGACAGCTGATGCTGTCGCCATCGTAGAGAATGGACTTCCAATGTTCCTCTTCATCCTCGTCCATCGCTTTCTCGCTGGTAGACATGATGTCGATAAAGACTTTGCCAGGCGGAAATCCTCGATCGTCGATGACGCTCCATCGGTATGGCTCGGTGGTTGTCTTGCCTTCGAAATGCGGATGGTGGGAGATGCGGTCTACCCTGTACCAATACTGATTGCGTTCGGAGGGGTAAGGGTCTACGGCCCATAGTTCATAGACCAGCATGCGCTCGTCGAGCACTGTCATCCAGAAGAAATCGGCTGAGAGGATAGGTGCTGGTGCTGACATATAGGCACTGGCCTCGTAGTGATGACCGTCGAGGTCGACACTTAGCTCATAGGTTGTGCCGACAACTCCCTTCAGCGGAGAGCAATAGCTGTCGGTCGAGGCATCGTAGGTCAGGAGCGTGGGTGTCCCAGCCGCAGAAACGGTTACTACGGCTCCTTGCAGACAACGCGGTCGTATGGAGTCGGTAACAGAGCGGCTCGGGGTAATCACAACCGAAGTGCCCTCGTTGGTTACCCTGCCTTCTATGACTATGACGGGCTGCACCTCGTGGAAGTCGAAGTCGATCTCTTTCTTGCAGGCCGTAACTGCCAGGGCCGTTAATATGATATACAGTAGTTTTCGCATTTCACTTACTTGCGGAAGCAAATTCTTCATTCTTCATTTAAAATCAGTATTTCAGCGTAAACGACACGGAAGGGATGATGCCAAAGAGCGATGTTTGTTCGGTAATGGTTCCTGTCGGACTCTTGTCATCGTTCTTGAAACGGATGGTAAAGGGGTTGTAGCGGCAGTAGGCATTATAGATGCCGAACGACCAGATGCGCGTTGTTTTTTGGAGCTTCTTGGTGTAGGTGGCACTCAAGTCCAGTCGATGATAGTCCGGTGCACGATAGCCGTTGCGCTCGTTGTAATAATAGAAGGTGGTACCGTCAATGTCGTACTTGGCTGAGGGTGCCGTCAATGCCTGGCCTGTATTGTAGCGCCAAGTAGCAGCCAAGTCCCATGTTGGCGACAGATGGTACATACCCACGATGGCAAGGTCGTGGCGGCGGTCGTTGGAAGCTGTGTACCAATGCCCGTCGTTGATGCCATCGATTTTGTTCTCCGACCACGACAGCGTGTAGCTTATCCAGCCCGTCAGCGGCCCGCTGTTCTTATGACCACACAGTTCTATGCCGTAGGCCCTTCCCTTGCCTCCGAGGATAAGTCGCTCAATCTCAATTTCGGAGTAGAAGGCCTTGCCGTCGCGATAATCGTAGACGTTGCGTATGTTCTTGAAATAGGTCTCTGCTGAGAAGTCGTAGTCTTTCTTCGGAGTGATATAGAACCATCCCAAGGCTACCTGGTCGGCTTGCTCGGGACGAACGATGTTGCTGGTCATCGTGTAGCGGTCGAACGGCATCGACATCGACATGCCGCTGATGGCGTGGATGTCCTGCGATGTGCGGCTGTAGCCCAGTTTCAGACTGTGCTGCCCGTCCAGGGTCAGCTTAGCGCTGATACGAGGCTCTACGTCAGCGTAGGTCTTCACAATGCTGCCGCTGTTTTTCTCTGTTGTCTCGACGATGTTGCCATCATGGTCTATTTGGTAATACGGTGCTCCGCCTAAGACAGAGAAATGATGGAAGCGAAGCCCTGCCGACAGCTCTACCTTGTTGCTTATGTGCCATTCGTCGCCTATCCAAAGGGCACTTGTCAATGCCTTGCGTCTCTCGCGCTGATGGAGCAGGTTGATGTCCCACTCGGCCGACTGCAGTTGCAGGTGGGTGGCTTCTAAGCCGTAGTTCAGCTGGTGGTGCCCCTTCTGCCACGTCTGTTGGTGTTGCAGGGTGGAGTGGCGTATATAGCCCTTCATGGTATAATAGATGTTGAGCATGTCGATACCCACATCGCTTGTGAAGTCGCTGTAGATGAGCTTTGTGTTGGCATAATGGGCATCGCTGAACGTATGCAGCCAGTTGGCTGTGGCGGTGGTGTTTCCCCATTCCATATCCATCAAGTCGGTGAGTCCCATGTTATCGCGTCCACGGAAGAACGAGAGCGACAGCACGTTGCGCTGAGACAGACGGAAGTTCAGTCGGAGGTTGGCATCGTAGAAATGGAGCGTGTTGTCGCGATACTTCTCCGATGCCTTCAGGAAGAGGTCGAGATACGAGCGGCGACCGGCAAAAAGAAATGAAGATTTGTCCTGTTGGATAGGTCCTTCGCCCACGACCTTAGCCGAGAGAAGACCTATGGAACCACCGAAATGATAGTCGTGCAGGGAGCCCGAACGTGTGCTGATATCGAACACCGAGGCCGTGCCGCCACCCAACTGAGCCGGCACCAATCCTTTGTAGAGCGAACCACCCATCAAGGCATCGTCGTTGAAAGTAGAGAAGAGGCCCATCAGGTGTCCGGCATTATATACGGTGGCATCGTCGAGCAGAATCAGGTTCTGTGCCGCCTTGCCGCCACGCACCTGATAACCGCCAGATGCCTCGTTCTCGCTCTTCACGCCGGGTAGCAGCTGTAGGCTCTTGATGATGTCTTTCTCGCCAAATAGCGTAGGTACCTTAGCCAGCGTGGCAATGTCGATTTTCTCTACGCCAATCTGCACTTCATCTACTCTTTTCTGGGCAGAGCGCGAGGTCACCGTCACTTCTTGCAGCGTGTCCTCGCGAATGATGTCGGTATGCTGGGAAAGGCAGACGCGCGATACGAACATTAATACGATGATTGTCAGCAATCTCTTCATCATGGGTGCAAAGGTACGTATTTTTTCCTTTTCGTGCAAGCGGTTGTGCTTCAATTGCTACAGGAATAAGAAAATAGGAGTGTGGGAACTCCCAAACTCCTATTCTCCTCTATAAATAAATGAGTCCACTTGAAAAAGTCCCAACATGTCGCTGGCGAAGACGTAGCCCCTCCCCTCCCTTGTAGGGGAGGGGTTGGGGTGGGGTCAGTATCTTTCTCACAGACAGGATATTACAGACCCCACCCCTGCCCCTCCCCTTGAAGGGAGGGGAGTGGCTGCGCCTTCGTGCGCGACATGTCCTGACTTTTTCAAGTGGACTCAATAAGTAATCGTATAAAAATAAGTGGGTATGATTTGAATCTAACAAAAAAACGTTATGGAACTCATTGTAAGAATCCAGCAGCAGGGCGCTTGTACTTCTGCTGACACGAACCTGATTACCTGCCGTAGGCTAACACATTACCACAGGTATACCCAAGGGGATTCGCATGTAAATAACACGCGAATCCCCTTTATTTCTGCGTAAACCGCATAAATGTTACATATAACATATAACATTTATGTAAAATATATGAATACCGACTATCGTTACCAGCTGAAGTTTCCCACCCTTTGCGCAGCTTATGCCGCAGGCATCTGATAGGGGTTCTTGCGTCCCGTTGGTAGCGGCAAAGCCGAGCGAGGGGAGGTCATATTTTCAATGAAAGAGGTCACGCTTCCGATGACTCCTATATAACGAAACTGTTATTACCTGTTTCGCTCGCTGAAGACGAGCGTTGTGAAGTGAGTCGTTACTTATTTTTCATACAAATAGAAGATGCATTCCATCGTCTGCCACTTCTCGTCACTGGTAGCTCCTTCAGCACATTGTTGGAAGATGGCCATATAGTCTTCCCACTCCTGCTGGCGAGGTAATGTGGCAAGACGAGCCATCGCTTGCTCCCATTCGAAGTCTGCGGGTGTCTCTACTATCATTACCAACCGAGTGGCGAGTATGAAAATCTGCATATCAAGGATGCCAACTTCCCGGATACCGGCCAGTATCTCTGGCCATGCCTCCTCCTGACGATGGCGTCGCCTGTACTCCGCTATCAATTCGGGATTGTCTTTCAGATCCATTGTCTGGACATAGCGCTTTACAGGCTGTCTGTACTCTTTTACAGGATGTCCTTCTGTCATTTTATCGCGATTTTGAATACTAATGAGGTGGGGCAATAATTGTTTTTGCAAAGGTACAAAGAAGTTGTGAAAATGAGGGTATAAATTATTATCCAAGAGTAGGACAATATTATGATATTGATATGCTAATGGCCTATCGTTATTAAGTAATGATACAGATAGCTGCCAAACGATATGAGCACCCAAATCATTAGAACAGTGAGCAGGAGAAGAATGAAAAGGGCGATGGCCGACTGCCAAGCCCGTTGGTTTACTTGCCTGATGACGGTTTCGTCACCATCAACGAATCCCTGAATCATTTTCATGTTCTGTGTGTTGGCATGGTGGAAGATGTCGATGATATCGCCTACGAAGAATGGTATCGTTCCAAGCACGACATCTCGCAGGGCATTATTTAGAACAGCCAATGTCAGCGGAACGCTCTTGATAACGCAGGAGGAGAAATAGACGAACGGCACGACACAAAGGATGGTAATGGCATCTCCCCACCCGGGAACGACTCCGATGAGCGCATCCAGATAGTAGCGATCCATATAGCGGGTCAGGACTTCCATTGCCTGATAGACTTTGTTGTCCATCAGGCGTTGACGTTGCAGTGCTTTACGAGGCAAGGCAGAAGAGCCGGGCGCTCTTTTCTTATGCATGATGGAAGTTTCTTATTCTGTAATTTTTATAGCCACGGCATGTAGCTGCTGCCAACCGGCTCGGTCGGTGAGGCGCACCATGAAGTGATAGTCGCCGGGATCTATGTCGGCAGGAATCGTAATGTCGACTCGGGCATCGTACTGGCGCTGACCGGCGGGAATGGTGTGGTCGCTATTATAAACCCAGGGGTTCTGGGGCTGTTTCTGCGCATCGATAGGACATTCGACGGAGGTGGTACTGTGGGTGTGATGGTCGAAGTTGTTGTGTATCTCGATGTTGTAGTTACCCAGTTCCTCATTGTCGGTCATGACGTAGTGGAAGGGGATCATGTCGCCGCGGTGGTATTGCTGGCAGTCGATGGGGTTGGCGGTGATGCCTTGGTCGCTGATGACGGGCTGCTGCATGTCTTTCTGCTCGTCGTCATCGCTGCTGCACGCACAGAGTGCGCACAGCAGCATGATGGAATAGATAATGTTTCGTTTCATATCGTTTCAATTCTTTCAGTTCTTCAATCCTCCTCCTCGTCTTCCTCAGCGGTGATGTCTTTCTGGGCATGGGCCGTCTGGCCTTCGGCGTCGGTGACGGTCATCTTGAGTACATCGCCCTTGTCGACGTTTTTGCCGGCGATGTCCACATGTACGTGGAATCCGTCGATGTTGAGCACGCCGATGTATTTGCTGTCGGTTACAGGATAAGCAACTTTGATGTTACCGTCGTCGCCGGCAATGGCGAGCTGGATGGCTGCAGTGCGGCCTTTAGCCACTACATCGGCCTGAACGCATAGGATATCGCCCTCGATGTTGGCCTCGTGGAGGGTGATTTGCGGTGCTGGCTGCTTGTCGTCGTCATCATTGCTGCAAGCGGTGAAACTGAGGGTGAACACTGTGGAGAGAGCCATCATAAGGCTCATATTGATCATCTTTTTCATTGTTGTCTAAATAATTAATTGTTTATCTTTTCGAGCGGAAGCAAATTTTTCACTTTTCATTTTTCACTTTTCATTTTTCACTTTTCATTTTTCACTTTTCACTTTTCATTTTTCCCTTTTCACTTTTCCCTTTCAAAAGTCCAGCCCCACCATCAGCGACACGTTGCGCCCGGGTTCGGGCACGTCGATGAGGCGGTAATAGCTGGTGTGATCGTAGTATCGGCGGTCGAGCAGGTTATCAGCGTGCAGGGCTACGTTCAACTTGCAGCCGTGTAGGGGAATCTGCTTTCCTGTCGAGAGATTCAGCGTCCAGTGGCCGTCAGTAGGCTTCTCGGGCGGCACGATCTCGTGCTGTGCTCCCACGATGTGGGCATTCAGGCCTACGAAAGTGTCACCGTGCCACTGGAAGGAATATTTCGCGCCTGCATCCACCGACCAGGGTGTGCTGAAAGGTAGTGTGTAGCCTTTCTTGTCGCCTGAGAGTTGCTCGGCGTAGAGATACTCACCCTTCAGTTCGGCCTCCCAATGGCGGTCGACGACCCACGTAGCCTGTGCCTCTACGCCGTAGCGCAGCACACGGGCCTGGGTGTAGTGGTAGAGCTGCAGACCCTCCACATACTGAGCCGTTGGATTCAGGTAGATGTAGTTGGGGAAGTAGTTCACATAAGGATCCACCTGCACGCATACCACATCGTTGTCCCAATGGATGCCCATGTCTATCTGGTAGCTCTCCTCCGGGTCGAGGTCGGGGTTGCCGCGCTCGTAGCGGAAGATGTGGTAGTTCACACCATCGGCACCTAACTCCTTGGGGATGGGCACACGGAAGCTTTTGCCTACATTAGCCTTGAGCACCCATTGGCCTACCGTATAGTTGACGCCAGCCGACCAGGTAAGACTCGTAAAGCGTCGGTCCACGTCGGCTGAGCGTTCCTTATAGACGGAGTCGCCGCTGGCCGTAGGCGTGAGGAACCAGTCGTGATAGCTGCTGATATGGGTGTGTGCATGGTCCAGACGAATGCCAGCATTCAACTTTAAGTGCTCGTTGACGGTATATCGGTCCATAGCGTATGCACCAATACTGACCGTCTCGAAGTCGGGGATGATAAAACCCCAGCCGCCCCGTCGGTTGTGCTGGTACTCACCGTTCATACCCGCGTTCAACTCGTGGCGCTCGTCCAGATTCAGCGTCATGCCCAGATTGGCCGTCAGCGTATTCTTTACGAAACGGCGTTCCAACGTACCGTCGGGCTTGGGCATGTAGCCATGACTCACAGGCTCGCTCAGTTCCTCGCGATGGTTGTTCTGCCAGGCAAGGTTGGCTTCCACATGCAGGCCTTCGCCCTGAAATGAGGTGTGGCTGAGCACTTTCAAGTGGTTCACCCATTGGTAGGGCAGGTCTACGTCGCGCCGCGAATGGTCGTAGTCGATGTCGGAAAGGCGCACCTCCAGACCGTGGGCGTTAGCAAAGAACCCGCTCTTAGAATACGAATCAGAGACACGCAGGTCGGTGTGGAAACGATAGCCCGCATAGCCCAGTACCACGCTGCCGTCACGCTCGCAGCCAGCAGTGTTGCGCAGCCGCTGGTCCTTCAGACGAATCCAGTAGCTGTAGTATTGAATACTGTCCGTAGGCACGCGATAGTCAGCATAGTCTATCAGCGTGGCTCCCACGCGGTAGAACCAGTTGCCGTGTCGTCCGCCCAGTTTCGCCGTTACGCCCAACTGCTCGTTGTTCGAACGTCCGAAGAGCTGCACGCTGCCGCTCAACGGTTGTGTAGGGATGTGGTTGGTATAGAGGCTCAATACACCGCCAATGGCATCGCTGCCGTAGAGCAGGGCCGCAGGGCCTTTGATGACCTCGGCGCGATCGACCGCAAACTGGTCAATCTCCAGTCCGTGGTCGTCGCCCCACTGCTGTCCCTCGTGCTTGATGCCATCTTCGCTCACCACCATGCGGTTATAGCCCAAGCCGCGGATCGTAGGCTTCGACTGTCCTGAACCGATGGCCATAGCCTTCACACCGGGGATTCCCTCCAAGGTCTGCATCAGCGAGCCTGAGAAGTGCTGTTGCAGGTAGTCGTGGCTTATCTGCACAGCAGACTGCGACGAGCGCATCTGGAAATCGCGCTGACGCTGTCCGCTCACCGTCACTCCTTGTAATACGACTGTTGTGTCATCGGGTGCTACGTCTGTACTGCCAGCCACTATCGCCATCAGCGCAACGGCCAGAATAGATGTTGTCATGATTCTGTATCCATTTTCTGTTAGATAAATACGTAACTACTGCCGACATCCGCAGACGGATGCCAGCCTCCCTGATACTAAATGGAGAAAGCGGGAGGAGCACGCAGGCCAACGATGCCACTATGGGCGACACAGACGTTGCACCGCCGGGCATCAATACTGCTACTGACTACCTTATTAATAATATGAAGAGTGACAGCGGCAGTGGCCACAAACGTAAGGGTCAGGAACTGGCACAGCAAGCAATCGTGCGTCCACGTCGCCATCTGTGTCAGGTGGCCATGACAACTGTGATGCACGCAGTCGGCACATTCTGTCTCCGCTGCCACAGCACCGTCCTCATGTACATGGAGCGACGAGATAACCAGCATTGGCAAAAACACTGCCAATAACAACCATGATGCAATATGTCGCTTGTTATCCAGTTTCACGGTTGCAAAGTTACAACTAAAATGCCGTACACCGTTCCTGTTTTCCTAAATAATAACTTTTTTTAAATAATCATCAAGTTAGCGGTAACAACTCAGTTCACCACGCTGGAAATGACAAGAGAGAAATGTAATTGTTCGAAAGTTGAATAAATCTTAAAGAATTTTGTATTTCGCACAATTTGTACTAAATTCGCAGGTTGAATATTGAAAATGGAGTATTTTTATGAGTAATAAGGATTTTGTAGAGTATATCACCGACCAGTGTAGTGGGGCTGGGGAGATAGTCGCCAAGAAGATGTTTGGTGACTATGGTATCTATTGCGATGGAAAGATATTCGGTCTCATTTGTGATGATTGTTTCTATGTGAAGCCAACTGAGGCAGGAAGGAAACTCTTGAGGGTAGAAAAAATGCGTCCGCCATATAAGGGAGCGAAGGATTATTTCTACATCACCGATGTGGATGACCGAGACTATCTCTCTTCCCTTGTCCGCGAAACATGCAAGGAATTGCCTATGCCTAAACCAAAGAAAAAATAATGTTACGGAAATGACTGTGTGAGGCTATGGCTGATATGTCGCTGAAACGCCAACTGAAAGTGCTTACCATCCCGGTGTTTATCGAGATGGCTCTCGTCATGTTGCTGGGAGCTGTCGATACGGTGATGCTGAGCCGCTATAGCGACAACAGCGTGGCAGCGGTGGGACTGGACAACCAGCTTATCTCGCTCGTCTTCCTTGTCTATCAGTTCTTTTCGATGGGTGCTGCCATACTCTGTGCGCAGTATATCGGTGCGGGACTGAGGAAACGGCTGGTGCAGGTGGTGGGTATGGCACTCGTAGTGAACCTACTGCTGGGTATAGCGGTGAGTGCCCTGCTTTTCTTCTATGCCGAAGGACTGCTTCAGCTGATGGGACTAAGGCCGGAGCTGATGGATGACGGACTGGTGTATCTGCGACTGACGGGTGCGTTGTCGTTTTTCCAGGCATTGTCGCTGACATTCTCTGCCTCGCTGCGCAGTGCCGACAAGGTTATCTATCCGATGGTGGTGACGGGCATCGTCAACGTGCTGAACATCGTGGGCAACTATGCCCTGATCTTCGGACACTGGGGCTGTCCGCAGTTAGGCGTCGAAGGTGCTGCCATCGCCACAGCCTCAAGCCGAGCCATAGCGATGATGATGCTTGCCGTGATTCACTTCAAGGTGCACATTCCGCACTTCCCGCTGCACTATTTCCGTCCGATACCTTGGAAGGAGCTGAGGAACCTCTTCTATATCGGTGTCCCCGCTATGAGCGAGAACATCTCCTACTGTCTGTCGCAGGTCGTCATCACCTACTTCATCAACCAAATCAGCAACGAGGCGCTGGCTGCAAGGACCTACTGTCACAATATGATCATGTTTGTCTACCTGTTCTGTCTGAGCATTACACAGGGCGGCGATATCCTTGTAGGGCACCTCGTAGGACAGCGGAGGCATCAGGCAGCCTACATCCTGGGTAACTACTTCTTTCGCTGGTCAATGATTATCACCATCAGCGGCTCGATACTCCTTGCGCTGACGGGAAAGAGCATCCTGCAGGCCTTTACCGACAATCAGGAAATCATCACGATGGGTGTCTGGGTGCTCGTGGTAGACATCTTCCTCGAGGTGGGACGCACCTCCAACATCTTCGCAGGCAGTACGCTGAGGGCGACGGGCGACGTGGTCTATCCCTTCGTCGTCGGAGTCATCTTCCAGTGGGCGGTGGCCGTAGGCGTGAGCTATATCATAGGCATCCCACTGGGCTACGGCCTTGTAGGCATGTGGATAGGCTTCGCCCTTGACGAGAACATCAGAGGCGTCATCCTTGTGCGCCGTTGGCGCTCGGGAAAATGGAAGGCCAAAGGCTTTGTCAAGATGAGAGATGAAACTGAGACTTGAAATTTCCCGTCATTTCTTTCATGGTTGAAGAAAAATGTGTAACTTTGCGGCGAATTTGTGGGAACAAAGAAAACAATGACTAAAACATTATACTCCAGATTTGATAAAAAGCTGATAGCATCGCTCCCCGTGGCCGAATTTAAAGGCCGCATCATCACGATACTCACTACTGGCGAAACGGAAAAGGCCGTGCGCTACCTTCTTTCTCAACCCATACTTGGCGTAGACACGGAGACGCGTCCGTCGTTCAAGCGCGGATTCCAGCACAAGGTGGCGCTGCTGCAGGTATCTACATACGACACCTGCTTCCTCTTCCGACTGAACCATACGGGGCTGACGCCGGCACTCATCCGTCTGCTCGAAGATACCACCGTACCCAAGATCGGGCTCTCCTGGCACGACGACGTGAATGCCCTGCACCGACTGGGGGCTTTCAATCCAGGCTGGTTCATCGACATACAGCATCACGTCAACGAACTGGGCATCAAGGACATGAGCCTGCAGAAGCTCTATGCCAACATGTTCGGACAGAAGATCAGCAAGCGACAGCAGTTGAGCAACTGGGAGGGTGATATCCTTACCGACCGCCAGAAGCTCTATGCGGCTACCGATGCGTGGGCATGCATCATGCTTTATGAGGAGCTGATGAGACTGAAGCAAACCGGCAACTACACCATTATTAATATAGAAGAGCAATGAGCCAGTACAGAAAGATATACCTGAAAAAAGGCAAGGAGGATAGTCTCCTGCGTTATCACCCCTGGATATTCTCGGGTGCCCTTCATCACATGGACGAAGGAATCAGTGAGGGCGACATTGTCCGCGTGGTCAATGCCAAAGGCGACTTTATGGCAGTAGGACACTATCAAGACGGTTCCATTGCGGTGAGGGTGCTGTCGTTCAGCGACGTCGCTATCGATGCACAGTTCTGGGAGTCGCGCCTGTCCTCGGCCCTGGGGATGCGCCAGGCCATCGGACTTGCCCTACATGACGAGGCCAGTAACAATGCCTACCGGCTTGTACATGGTGAAGGCGATCACCTTCCGGGCCTTATCATCGACATATATGGAAAGACTGCTGTGATGCAAGCCCATAGCATTGGCATGCATGTAAACAGGCACGACATTGTCAGTGCACTGATGAAGGTGATGGGCGGACGCATCAGTCACGTCTATTACAAGAGTGAGACCACGCTGCCCTTCATGGAGCCTGAAAACGGCTTTATCGTTGGTGGCAGCGACGACAATACTGCCAGTGAGAACGGACTGCTTTTCCATGTTGACTGGCTGCGTGGACAGAAGACGGGCTTCTTCATCGACCAGCGCGAAAATCGAGCATTGCTGGAACGCTATGCCCAAGGTCGGCGCGTGCTGAATATGTTCTGCTACACGGGAGGTTTTTCTTTCTACGCTATGCGGGGGGGGGCTGCCGTCGTACATTCTGTTGACAGCTCGGCCAAGGCCATCGAGCTGACCAAGGCTAATGTGGAGCTGAACTTCCCTCATGACCCACGCCACGAGGCTTTCTGCGAGGATGCCTTCAAGTATCTAGAGCAACGAGGCGAAGGCTACGACCTGATTATCCTCGACCCACCTGCCTTTGCCAAGCATCGGGGGGCACTGCACAACGCGCTGAAAGGCTATACGAGGTTGAACGAGAAAGCTTTCGAGAAAATCGAGAAGGGCGGTATTCTCTTCACCTTCTCCTGTTCGCAGGTTGTCACAAAAGACCACTTCCGCAATGCCGTGTTTACTGCTGCAGCACAGGCCCATCGCAAGGTGCGCATCCTGCATCAGCTGCATCAGCCTGCCGACCATCCGGTGAACATCTATCACCCAGAGGGCGAATACCTGAAAGGTCTGGTATTGTATGTGGAGTGAATTGAGATTTCTTGCCATGCAAGCGACCGTAGATCGAACGGAGGTTTGAGAATTGTGAATTGTGAATCGTGATTTGCGAAATCGTAAAGCAGTTTATTGAGCAACATGGGTTGTTGGATGCTGAGTACCAATACCTTGTTGGCGTAAGCGGAGGAGCCGACAGCGTGGCTCTCCTGCTGCTTTTGCACGAGATGGGGTATGCGGTAGAGGCAGCCCACTGCAATTTCAAACTGCGCGGGGAAGAGAGCGACCGCGACGAAGGGTTTGTCATGTCGTTGTGCGAAGCCCATCAGATTCCCCTCCATATCATCCACTTCGACACCCGCACCTATGCCCAGATTCACAAAGTGAGCATTGAGATGGCAGCACGCGAACTGCGCTACAGCTACTTCGAACAATTGCGTCAAGATATCGGTGCGGCTGACATCTGTGTGGCTCACCATCAGGATGACAACGTTGAGACCATACTGCTGAACATGGTTCGGGGCACCGGCATTCACGGCCTCACAGGCATGCGCCCACACCAAGGCCACATTCTGCGTCCGTTGCTCAGCGTCAGCCGGCAACAGATCATTGACTGGCTCGCCAGTCGTGGACAGGACTACGTGACCGACTCTTCCAATCTGAAAGCCGACGTCTGGCGCAACAAGCTGCGACTCAACGTCATCCCCCAGCTGCTCGACATTACGCCGCAGGCTTCCCAAAACATCTTAAAGACCGCCCAACTTCTCAACGAAAGTGCAAAGGTATGCGACAAAGCCGTTGACGATGCCTTGGGAAGAGCTACCGATGGGCACGCACTCTCCATCAGTCGGCTGTTGGAAGAGGCCTCACCGCTCGTTGTCCTTTTTGCTTGGTTAGAACCTCACGGATTCTCGTCGGCTACCATCCAGCAGATAGAACGCCAGCTTCACAAGCCCTCTACTGGCAGTTACTGGCAGTCGGCTACCCACGAGGTGTGCATTGACCGAGACCGTCTGCTCCTGCAGGAAAGGGGAACCGGACGTCCGGAACTTGTCATTCCTGAGACGGGAACCTATATATACGAAGCCGATACGAAAGTGCGAGTGAGCATTTCCGACGCCCCCGCCATCAGCCGGCAACCGTTCTGTCTCACTGTCGATGCCGACAAGGTGTGTTTCCCATTGCGTCTTCGACCTGTTGTACAAGGCGACCGTTTCGTTCCGTTGGGCATGAAAAAAGGAAGCCGCCTTGTGAGCGACTTCCTGACTGACTGTAAACTCTCGCTGTTTGCCCGTCGTCGACAGTTGCTTCTTTCCGATGCATCCGGACGTACGGTCTGGCTTCCTGGCTTGCGACCCGATGAGCGTTTCCGTATAAACAACGATACATGTCGTATGCTGAAGGTAGAGCTGGAAACCGACACGCCTCTTAACGGTGACCATCTGTCATGAGATGGCTTTCAGCAGGCGCATCAGGCTCTCGGCATCGACCCACGAGAAGCGGTCTTCGCTGATAATCGTCTTATAGAGCCTTCTCTTCTCTTTCGGCAACAGTCGCCAAATCTCCCGCTCATGCACCTTTACGATTTTGCCTTCATATAAATAATAGAAGTGATTGATGATGGGCATCTGAACATCCTCCTGCCGTTCCAGCTCGATGGTCGAGTAGGATATCTGGTCACCAAGGCTCATGTTCGAGATGTTCACATTATTTTTCTGCAACGTCTTGTAAGCCTCTATGTCAATGAGCGTTGAGCAGTAGAGCCTGTTGGCACCTACGGAATCGACAATGTAGGCAAGCTCGTTTTCAATATTGACATATTTGCGGTCTTTAAAATCGACTCCCAACACATTATCCATATTAGCTTCCTTCGTCAGTGTGCCACTCTTGTAGAGCAGCGAGGCATTCTTCAGGAAAATGTTCAGTAACGGATTGGCCAAGTCCTTACCATTAGCCATGTGGATAATGCCGGGCTTGAACTCCTTATAGACGGTCAAGTTGAATGTCTCGTCCTGCGCCCAAAGCATGATGCACGAGCACATCATCAACATGATTGTAATGATCTTCTTCATTTTTTATTATTTTACCTTTTTACCCTTTTACCTTTTCACTTTTCCCCGCCGTCAACTCCCTCCTTGGGAAAAACGGGAACATACTTCATCTCACGCAGGATACGCGATTGCCGTTTCAGCATATAGCTGCTGGGGGACTTCGAGCTGAACTTCCTGGGGTTTGGCAGGGTGGCTGCAATCAATGCACACTGGCTTCGGGTCAGGTCTTTGGCTGTACATCCAAAGTGCTCGCGTGCAACAGCTTCTGCCCCATAGATGCCGTCGCCCGTCTCAATGGAATTCAAATAGACCTCCATGATACGCTGCTTCGACCAAAATAGTTCAATCAGGACGGTGAAATAGGCTTCGAAGCCCTTACGTACCCACGAGCGTCCAGGCCACAGGAAAACGTTCTTCGCCGTCTGCTGAGTAATCGTCGAGGCCCCAAGCTTACGCTTCTGCGGTTGCTCACGATTGCGCTTGGCAGCATATTCGATAGCCTCGAAGTCGAATCCGTGATGTTTCAGGAACTTGCCGTCCTCACTGGCTATCACGGCCACGGGAAGCGAAGGCGATATGCGCTCCAGCGATACCCACGTATGGTTGAGCTTCATCTCTTTCCCCTCATGTTGCTGCTGCGCCAGTCGAATAAGCATGAGGGGTGTGAAGAACACCGGGACGAAACGCAGTACAATTACAGCAAGAATCGTGGAGGCGAAAAACGCCACCACGATTCTACCTATTAGTTTCTTGATGATTTTCAATGCAATGATTACTGAAGCGTGCCGTTGTTGGCAGCGTTAATCATAGCCTCGGAAGCATACATGTAGACCTCCACGCGGCGGTTCTGCTTGCGACCCTCGGCAGTAGCATTGCTGGCAACAGGATTGGAAGAGCCCTGACCGTCAACCGAGCGAATCTGAGCTGCGCTCACGCCCTGCTGCTTCAGGTAGGTCTCAACAGCCTGTGCACGCTTAACGCTCAGCGGGTTGTTAATGGCATCGTTACCAGTGTTGTCAGTGTGTCCGTAGATAGCTACGTCACAGTCGCTATTGTTCTTCAGTACGTTAGCAAACTGAGTGAGCGATGCCTTCGAAGCTGTATTGAGCTGCGAGGAGTTGGTAGCGAAGAGGATACCAGAGTCGAAGGTCACCTTCACACCCTGCAAACCGTTAGCATCGGTAATCTGCTCCACCTGAGCATTCTGAACAGCCTGTGCCTGTGCCTTCACCTTGTCCATGTGCTTGCCAATAAGAGCACCTGCACCAGCACCTACAGCACCACCAACGGCAGCACCAACAGCAGTATTGCCTGCCACCTTACCAACGATTGCGCCCAAAGCAGCTCCACCAACGGCACCGATAGCAGTTCCCTTCTGGAGGTTGTTACAACCGGTCATCACAATTCCTGCGCAGAGAGCCAGGATGATTGTCTTCATTTTCTTCATAATTCTTACTTGTTTTATTTGTTAAACATTAATTTCGCGGTGCAAAGATAAAAAAAAACTGCCACTTGTAAAGAATGTCATACAAGTTTTTTCAATACTTTGTACGAATTTTTGTTAAATTACGAAATAATTTTGTAGGTTCGGAAAATATTAGTACCTTTGCACCCGCAAAAATCGGAAAGGAAGGTTGGCAGAGTGATCGATCGCGCTGGACTCGAAATCCGGTATACCCTTTTCGGGTATCGGGGGTTTGAATCCCTCACCTTCCGCTAAACCGGGTCGGTTCATCTAACGGTTAGGATACAAGATTCTCAATCTTGGCATAAGGGTTCGATTCCCTTACCGACTACCACCAACAAGCAATTCACAGGAAGTCAGACAATGGCTTCCTGTTTTTTTATTCGCATATTTCGAAGAAGTGATTGAGGATAAACCAATATAAAAAATCGACTGTCATCACGACAGCCGATTCTCAAAAAACAAACTACTTAAAAACTAATCTACTAAAACAAATCAAATATTTGCTGCAAAATTAGTGGTTTTGAGTTTTTCATGCAAATAATTCAGAATTAAAATACAATGAAATTGATTTAGGTCAAATCCTTCTTGACAACTTTTTGGCAACAAGGCTGTTTTTGTCATATATAGATTGCAAAATGCTGTACTTTTTGACCACATAACGAAAAAATTAAACTTATTATGTAGCTTATTCGATTTATTTTCATTACCTTTGCATTCAAATTATAAATACGTTACCTTCATAACTGTGGTATGGCAGTAGAAACGACAAGATGGGGCATCCTGTACTGCCCTAAGAAAAGCATCATAGGCAGTCGCAAGCGTTGGGAGAAAATAAAACAACTGCTTGACGTACGCGGTATAGTTTACGATATGGTACAAAGCGAGAATGCCGACAGCGTGGCAAGGCTTGCCAAGATGCTGATAGGCAACGGCTACAAGAATATCGTCATCGTTGGCGGTGACTCAGCACTGAACGATGTCGTCAACTGTCTGATGCAGGAAGAGAAGCGCGTTCGCGAAGAGATTGCCATTGGCGTCATTCCCAATGGCATCATGAACGACTTCGCCCGTTTTTTCGGTTTCGACGAAGACAAGGACGAACAGACCATCGACTGGCTATGCAAGCACCATGTCAGGAAGATTGACCTGGGATGCATACGCTATACGAACAAAGAGGGAGAGAAGTGCCATCGCTACTTCCTGAACTGCATCAACATTGGCATGACAGCCGACATCATGAACCTACGCCGTCAGACGCGCCGTCTGTTTGGTTCACGTACGCTGTCGTTTATCTCTTCACTCGTTGTCATGCTGTTCCACCGCATGGAATATAAGATGAGCCTGCAGATTAATAGCGACACCATAGACCGCCGCGTGATGACCGTATGTATAGGTAACGGGACTGGCTACGGACAGACACCATCGGCAGTACCCTACAACGGCATGCTCGACGTTTCGGTGGTGTACACGCCTCAGATGGTCCAGCTGATTGAGGGTCTTTGGTTGCTGATTACCGGGCGCTTCCTCAATCACCATAGTGTACATCCTTTCCGCACCCGCGAAATCTTAGTAAACGAAGCCCGCCATGCCATGGTAGGAATAGACGGTCGACTAATGAAAACACCCGTTGGCGAATACCGTATTGAGGTAGAACAAGAAGTAATCAATTTTCTGATACCAAACTAATCAAACTAATCAAACAACAAATCATGATGAAAAGAACTATCTTAGGGCTATTGGCACTACTGCCTACCACGCTCTGCGCTCAGGCGTTTGACTTCGACCTGACGAAGCCACAGCCCGTTTACAACGACCAGCAGGGCTACGGTTACGACGTGCTCCCTGCTCCCGACAAGAAGAAGCCGGCAGAGCCTTTCTATTTCTCCGTGAAGGTACCCGACGGAAACTACAAGGTGCGCGTGGTGTTAGGTGGTAAGAAGAACGGCAACACCACAGTGAGGGCTGAAGGCAGAAGACTGCTGATGGATAATATTCTGACAACCAAAGTAAAAGACACGCAAACGTTCGAGTTTACCGTGAACAAGCGTTCACCGTTGATTGAAGAAGGAAAGAAGGTAAAAATCAAGGATCGCGAGAAGGGCTACCTGGCTTGGGACGACCGTCTGACGCTGGAGTTCAACGGTCCGATGCCTGCAGTGAAGAGCATCCATGTGGAGCCGGTCGACGTGCCCACCATCTATCTCTGTGGCAACTCGACCGTTGTTGACCAGAACAATGAGCCGTGGGCATCGTGGGGACAGATGATTACCCGTTGGTTTGGTCCCGAAGTAGCCATATCAAACCATGCAGAGAGCGGACTCACTGCCCGCACGTTTATCGGTTCGTTCCGTTTAGATAAAATCTTGACTACGCTGAAGAAAGGCGACTACGTATTCGTGGAGTTCGGTCATAACGACGAGAAAGAGAAGAAACCCGGTGACGGTGCCTGGTATCACTACCAGTATCAGCTGAAGATCTTCATTGATCAGGTGCGTGGCAAGGGTGCCGAAATCGTGTTCTGTACCCCCACACAACGTCGTCAGTTCACGGAAGACGGCAAGTCGATACGCAATACCCACGGCGACTTTCCCGCTGCTATGAAGATGGTGGCTGAGAAGGAAAACGTGCCCCTTATCGACCTGAATAAGATGACGACAGAGCTCTATCTGGCTGTGGGGTCGGAGGAGTCGAAGCACATGCTTGTGCACTATCCCGCAGAGATGTATGGCCGTAAGCTGGAAGACAACACCCACTTCAATCCCTTCGGTGCCTATGAGGTGGCGAAGTGCGTGGTTATGGGCATGAAGCAACTCGGTCTGCCCATCGTGCAGTATCTCCGCAAGGACTGGCAGGATTTTGATCCCAACCATCCAGATAACTGGCAGGAGTTTAAATGGGCCCCCTCACGCATCGTAGAAAACGCAAAACCTGACGGCAACTAATCTATGAAGAGGCTCTTCACATCCATTGTATTGGCTACGCTTTCACTGGCAGTTTATTGCCAGTCGTGGCCTACGACCACCCCAGAAGCCAAACCCGGCACACGTTGGTGGTGGTTAGGCTCTGCCGTAGACAAAGAGAATCTTAGTTGGAATCTGTCTGAATATGCCAAGCATGGTATCGGTGCCGTTGAGATTACTCCACTCTATGGTGTGCAGGGCAACGAAGCAAATAACATCCCCTATCTGAGTGACAAATGGATGGAGATGCTTCGCTTCACACAAGAGCAATGCCGACAGAACAGCATCGAGCTGGACATGGCTACGGGAACGGGCTGGCCTTTCGGCGGACCTTGGGTGCCATTGGAGGAATCTGCCTGCAAGGTGGTGTTCGTTGATACAGCATTTATAGGAAAGAATGTCGAAGGCCTTCTATTGCAAGTAGCAGAGAAAGACCGCAAGTATAGCCGTCTTCAGAAGGTCATGGTCTACGGTACTGCTGGTGCCATCGACGTTACGTCGGCTATGCAGGATGGCGTACTGACATGGAAGGCCCCAAAGGGAACGAAGAAGGGCGACAAATGGCGTGTAATAGCTGTCTATGTGCGCTACGGCGTGATGAAGGTGAAACGGGCTGCTCCTGGGGGTGAAGGACTGGTCATTGACCATTTCGACCGCAAGGCAGTAGCTAACTATCTAAAACATATCGAGGATGCCTTCAAACGCACCAACACCCCTTATCCACATACGTTCTTCAATGACTCGTATGAGGTGGAAGCTGCAACCTGGACGCCCACGCTCCTCGAAGAGTTTGAAAAACGTCGGGGCTACAAGCTGGAGAAACATCTTCCCAATCTTCTTGCCAACGACTCCAAGGTGTTAAGCGATTATCGGGAGACCCTTGGCGACCTGCTTCTGGAGAACTTCACCGAACAGTGGACGGCATGGGCACACAAGCACGGAGCCATTACAAGGAACCAAGCCCACGGATCACCAGCCAACCTCATCGACTGTTATGCCGCTGTAGACATCCCCGAGATTGAGGGTTTTGGCCTCTCCGACTTTGGTATCAAGGGGCTGCGTACAGATCCGGGCAAGACTCGCAAGAACGACTCCGACTACTCGATGTTCAAGTATGCACCGTCGGCAGCCCATGTCTGCGGCAAGCCCTATACCAGCAGTGAGACATTCACCTGGCTGACAGAGCATTTTCGCACGTCGCTCTCGCAACTGAAACCCGACATCGACCTGATGTTCTGTGCCGGTGTGAACCACATGTTCTTCCATGGAACCTGCTATAGTCCTAAGAACGACGAGTGGCCCGGATGGAAGTTCTACGCCTCTATCGACATGAGTCCCACGAACAGCATCTGGCGCGATGCTCCCTACTTCATGCAGTACGTGGAGCGCTGCCAGAGCTTTCTGCAGTGGGGACAGCCCGACAACGATTTCCTCGTGCTGTTGCCAGTTCGCGATGCCTGGAAGAAACCCAATGGCAAATTGCTCATGCAGTTCTCCATACATGCCATGGGCAAGCTGATGCCGGAGTTCCGACAGACCATCCTCGACATTGACCGTGCCGGTTTCGACTGCGACTACATCTCCGAACGTCTGCTCATGGGCGTGACCTATAAGGATGGTTTGCTTCAGACAGAAGCAGGTACACGCTACAAGGGACTGATCATTCCCGGCAGTGGTGAGATGCCCGACAAGGTGAAGCAACACATAGAAGCGCTGAAAGCCAAGGGAGCCCATATAATATATGGTACGCACGTAGACGAAATGGCCCGTGCAGCCAAGCCAGAGACCATGAAGACACAGCTGGGACTAAAGGCTATCCGTCGCAGAAACGACAAAGGCTATCACTATTTCATCGCCAACCTTACGCCCAACGACATCAGCGAATACATCCGTCTTTCTGTTCCCTTCAAGCAGGCCTTATGGTTCAATCCCCTCAACGGCGACAGATATGCCGTTACCTTAGGGGATGAAGATGATATTCTCATTGATCTTAAGAGCGGGCAATCAATGATACTGGAGACATTTGACACACCGATCGACAACCTTGGCACCCTGCAGGCGAACGAGCTGACCGACACCTTTGCCATTGAAGAACCCATCATGCTGGATGGTCCTTGGACACTTACCTTCACCGAGGAAGCTCCCAAAATAGACAAGCTATACACGCTGGACAAGCTACAAAGCTGGGAGAACCTTGACGGTAAGACAAGGGCGACCATGGGCACAGGCATTTATACCACTCATGTAAAGCTGACCAAAAATCAACTGAAGAATGCAAGTTCATGGGTGATTGACCTTGGCGATGTGCGCGAGTCGGCCCGTGTCTATATCAACGGTACGTTTATCGGCTGTGCCTGGTCGGTACCTTTCGTCCTTGATTGCAAGAACACGTTGAAGGCTGGCGATAACGATATCCGAATCGAGGTAACCAACCTGCCTGCCAACCGAATTAGTGAACTGGACCGGCAGGGAGTGAAGTGGCGTAAGATGGAAGAAATCAATGTGGTCGACATTAACTATAAGAAGACCCTCTACGACCAGTGGGAACCCATGCCCAGCGGTCTGAACTCTGAAGTGAAGCTAATCAAGAAACTATAATAACATAAAACTACAATGTCAGAAGAAAAGAAAGAACAACAACAACATCATCATCACCACCACCATCACAAGATGGATGGTGCCAGCAAATTCAAACGGAATAGTCTGTTAGCAATTGAGCGACAGAAGAAGATAGCCAAATACGGTCTTCGTGCAGGCTACATTCTGGCCATTATCATGGTGCTTGCCGTCATCATTGCCTATACGTTCCTTTGATCCCTGTCGTCGAGTACCCGGAAATGCTGTCGCATAGACCGGAGGCTGACCATGTCGAGCACGCCCGAAATGGCCTGTTCGACTTTCTTATGCCCCTCGGCAAGTGTACGGCCAATAGGATCGATGACGACGCTGCCACCATCATAGTCGATGCCATGTCCGTCGGTACCCACCCTATTCACGGCAATCATGTACGACTGGTTCTCAATGGCACGGGCACGTACCAGCGTCTCCCATGCCAGCATACGGCTCGAAGGCCAGTTGGCCACTAACAGGATGGTATCGTACTCACCTGCCCTACCCCATCGCGACCACACAGGGAAGCGGAGGTCATAGCAAGTAAGCAGCAGGAAGCGCACCCCTTTCCATTCAACCACCACCCGTTGTTCTCCTGCCTTAAAAGACCTGTCTTCATGCCCGTGACTGAACAGATGGTGCTTGTCATAGTAACTGACGCTGTCGGGTGTAACAAAGTAGTTGCGGTTACGGAACAGACCATCGCTGGTCTTTATGGCAAGACTACCGCAGACAGCACAATCTTTTTCCCTTGCCACCGTCTTCATCCATTGCAACGAAAGCGCACACTCTTCTTCCTCTGCAATACCTTCCGGCTGTGTGGCAAAGCCTGTAGCCCACATCTCAGGGAGCACGTAGAGGTCGGCTCCCGGCATCTCATCCATCAGACGCTCTGCCCGTTCGACGTTGGCAGCTGGATTGGCCCATACGATGTCCGTCTGCAATAATACGATATTCATAGGTAAAAGTCTTTAGTCAGTTCTGTATACCATGAAGAGCGCCTACCCGGCTCTTCTTCAATGACACCTTCTTCAGGAACGAATAATGCTGAGGGATGCTTTGCGAAAGCCAGCAGATAACGTCGCGGTGCTTTTCGTGGAGTGGTCTTGACAGCACACTGGCGCACTTTGAAGAAGCCAGCCAACGAGGCCTCGCTCTCGAACTTCAACTTACATTCGGAAGGAATGACTACCGAGAACTCTCCTTCATCATCCAGACATCTCTGTACCAACGAGAACAACGAGCGGTAATCGAGCGACGACGTGTGACGTGCCAAGCTGCGCCGGTCGTCAGGACAGACAAGCGAATGTTCGTAGAATGGAGGATTGGAGACGATGGCATCGTAGGCTGCATCAGGTTCATAACATCTTGCATCCTGACACACCATGTTGATACGTGAGGCAAACGGTGACAGGACTACGTTCTCCCGAGCCTGTGCGACAGCCTGCTCGTCAATATCAAAACCCGTCACTTGTGCTTCTGGGAAACGTTGAGCCATCATCAAGGCAATCAGTCCGGTACCAGTTCCTATGTCAAGGATACGCTTACCCCCACGTGCCCAGGCACCGAGCAGGGTACCGTCGGTACCTACCTTCATGGCACAACGGCCCTGATGTATGGTGAACTGCCTGAACTTGAAATAATCGTTGGACATGGGGCAAGCACATGATTGAGGGTCGTCGTTACTGGGCATATTTCTCTATCAACCCTTCAGCCTGCGGGTCGCCAAGTTCCTTTGCCTTCTGAAGGTTCTTCAGCCCTTCCTCTTTCTGCCCTTTCAGGCACTGGGCTAGGCCAAGGAACAGATAGCCATCGCTATAGTCGGGAGCCACCTTGATACATTGTTCGGCAGTAACGATGGCATCTTCATAGAGGCCTACACGTATCTCCAACGATGCTTTCTCAGCATAGTATAGATCGTATTCGGGGCTCATAACGATGGCTTTGTCAATGTCATCGAGGGCCTGCTGATAAAGGCGTCCACCCACCTCGGCCTGAAAACGGATGTAATAGAAATGGTCCGTCAGCCGCGAACGCATCAGCGACTCGTAGTCGTTCAGGTCGTTGACGGCATCACGATACTTTCCCGCATCATGCCTCACCTGGGCACGAGCCAGCAAATACGGAGCCGCTTCCTGCAGGTAGGGGCGGGAGAGCTGACAGACGGCGCTGTCGAGCAATGCCAACTGGGCCATGGTGTCGCGTAGCTGTTCCTTACAACGTGACGCCTCGAAGAACAGGTCGGCTGCACGCAAAGGCGAGTCCATCAGCTGTTCATAGATGTGGTAGGCCTCGTCATACTTCTTCTGAGCATAACACACCTGCGCCTGCTGACGCCTATAGATGGGCAAGGGATTCAGTTCGTATGCCTTTCCTGCCTCTTCATAGGCTTTGTCAAGCGACCAAGGCTCGTAGGGTATATCATTCTTGTAGAGCTCTTTCTGGAATATCAGGCGCGAGTAGGACAGGTGCACCTCATCCTTCTGTTCGGCTACCGAGATGGCACGTTCCATGTCCTTCTGTGCACCGGCAAAGTCATTGGCACTTGCCTTCAGCTGGGCACGATACTCATATCCGTCAGGCGCGTCTGGGAACTGAGCGATAAAGTCGTCAACCATTGTAGCGTAGGTGGCTGAATCGGTCGACGCACCCGCCACGTAGAGTGTCAGCAACGCCTGATCCTTCTGTTCCGGTAATGCTTTCTTGATAAGCACCGAACGCAACGCACGGTCGTTGATGCTCAACCCTGTAATGCGCAGGCTGTCGGCAAAACGGCCATCTACGGCATAGCTCAGCGAATCGGCAACCGAGGCAGCACGCTGCATAATACCCACGACCTGCCCGTCAGCATTGAGCAACGGACAACTCTCCGCGTCGGTAGCTGGCGCCACGATACTTACACTCCTTGCAAGGGTATAATAGGCATATTCGTCACGGAAATTCTCCACGCGTCGTACAGTAGCCTTTTCAGCCGTGACAGCACGCTGTGTACCAACGGCAAGCAGCCAGCACTCACTACCCTCAGTCATCTGAACGGAAGCAACAGGCAGCCCCTGTACCTTCTTTACGCCAACGCGGAACTTCGCCACGTCGTAACTGTCGTTGGCACCACAGATAGCCTCTACGGGCCACTCCTTGCCCTGGGCATCAATCACTACGGCTCGACTGGCACCTCGGAACGGTTCGAAACTACTCACTGCCATACCGTCGTCGCCAATGAAGAAGCCGTTATTGCTGGCTATCAAGGTACCCTCGGCATTGAAGGTCTTCAAGGTAAACACTGCCTTCGACACTTTCTTCACATTGAATGGCTGTGAAAAAGCAGCGGTCAGGAAGACACAACTTAATACTCCAAATAATATGATTCGTTTCATTCCCTTTTTACTTTTTTCCCTTTTTAGTAACCGTTAAAGAATAACTTGGTATGATTGGAGTTACAGACCCCACCCCAACCCCTCCCCGTAAGGGCAGGGGCAGGAGTGGGGTCTGTAACTTAATACATCCATAATTGTACCAACTTATTATTTAACTATCACTTAATTTTTTAATTTTTTGATTTTTCAATTTCCCCCCCATCAGTTGTTTAGCATTCTCGATGGCAGCGTCACTGACGCTTGTTCCGCTCAGCATCTGGGCAATCTCGCTGACGCGCTGCTCGTCACTGAGCAGCTGCATGTGACTTGTCGTCCCCTGGGCTGTCTCCTCCTTATACACCTTGTAATGGGTGCTGCCCTGGGCGGCAATCTGCGGCAGATGGGTAATGCTGATCACCTGTCGTCCATGCTGCCCCATCTCATACATGATCCCTGCCATCTGTTCGGCAATCTTGCCGCTCACGCCCGTATCAATCTCATCGAAGACAATCGTAGGCAACTTCACGGCTCCGCTGATCATCGCTTTCAGGGCAAGCATCACGCGGGCTATCTCGCCACCCGATGCCACCTGCGATACCGGCTGCAGGGCAGTCGACGTGTTGGCACTAAAGAGGAACGACACCTTGTCCTGACCATTACGGCCAAACGGTACTGTTACCATCTCCACCTTGAAGCGCACGTTCGGCATGCCCAAGGTCACCAGCCGCTCCTGCATTTCCTGCTCTATCTGTCGTGCAGCCTGCTGTCGCTGAGTGGTCAGCACCTGTGCTTTCTCGCCAACGACCTTCTGCATGGAGTCAAGCTGTTGCTGTAGCTCAGTCAGGGCCTCGTCGCTATTCTCAATCTTGCCCAGCTTCTCATCCAGCTCCTGCTGAAGTGCCAGCAGGTCGTCAATGCTCTCGACGCGATACTTCTTCTCTAAGTCATAGATCTTGTCCAGGCGCTGGTTCACCATGTCGAGCTCGGCAGGGTCGAAGTCGGTCTCTTCCAGTTTCGCACTTATTTCCTGCGCCACATCCTTCAGTTCTATATAGGTAGAGTCCATGCGATCTGCCAATTCCAAAGCCTGAGGATAGACCCGCTCTATGCCGCGAAGGGCCTGAAGCGACTGTCTCAGCGAGGCTACCACGCCGTTCTGCTCGCCCGACAAGGCGTTGTCGGCTTCGTACAGGGCTTTCTTGATGTCCTCCGAATGGGTCATCGTGTCGCTACGCTGTTCCAGCTCCTCCTGCTCACCACTTACCAGCCGTGCGTTCGACAGTTCGTTAAACTGGAACTGCAGGAAATCGGCGTTCTGCCTGTTCTGTTCTATCTCGTCCTTCAAGTCCTCCATCTTCCGCTGCAACGACTGATAGTCAGCAAAGACCTGCTGATAGGACGCAAGGTCGTCGCGGTCGGCAGCAAGGATGTCGACCACCTCCAACTGGAAGTCCTGCTTGTTCAGCAACAGGTTCTGATGCTGCGAATGCACGTCGACCAACTGTTCGCCCAGTTCCTTCAGCAACGATAGTGGCACTGGCACGTCATTGATGAAAGCTCGGCTCTTGCCCGATGCCGTCAACTCTCGTCTCACGATGGTGTCGTCGGCATCGTACTCGATGTCATTCTCATCGAAGAAGGGCTGCAGGTCGTAGCGCGACAGGTCGAAGTGAGCCTCAATCACACATTTGTCAGCTCCCTGTTTGATGGCTTTCAGGTCTGCCCGCTGTCCTAAGAGCAGCCCGATGGCTCCAAGCACGATGCTCTTGCCGGCTCCTGTTTCACCTGTGATAACGGAGAAACCTGGATGCAGCTCAATGTCGAGCACATCGATGAGGGTGAAATTCT
>Ga0310695_10002310_pt1 | contig 40710 bp, 31 predicted proteins | sample RumenRJG_04DNA_FD_203882 | JGI IMG/M metagenome (GOLD analysis project Ga0310695, IMG submission 203882) | Bovine rumen microbial communities from Lethbridge, Alberta, Canada - RJG_04 (v2) (version 2) | ecosystem: Host-associated > Mammals > Digestive system > Stomach > Rumen | place: Canada...
TTGTCTTCTACAAACGGAATAATCGTTTCGCCCTTGTTGATGTTGTTGCCGAAAAGCCCGCCAAACGATACGATGTAGCCGTGAATGTGGCTCCAGGCGTCAGTGGGGCAGGACTTGTAGCAACGGCCGCAATAATTGCATTTTTCCTTGTCGAAAATGACCTTCTTGTTTTCGATCTTGATGGCCTCTTTGCGGCAAATCTTTGCGCAAAGCCCGCAACCGATGCACTTGTCTTCGAGCCAATCCACCTTGATGGCGCCCTTGATGCCCACGTCGTTTTCTTCGGCCTTGAGACAGTTGTTTTGGCAACCCGTCACACCGAATTTAAACTTGTGCGGAAGTTCTCGTGCAAAGTAACGATCGTCAAGCTCTTTCGCAATTGCATAAGTATCAATGCAACCGCTCGGGCAAACGGCTTCACCCTGGCATGCCGTAATGGTACGTACGCGGGCTCCGCAAACGCCTGGTTCAACACCACCCTCGGCAAGTGCGTTTTTTACATCGTCAATATTTTCAAGCTTGATGAAAGGAATCTCGACGCTCTGCCTCGAAGTCAAGTGAGCGTAACCTTCGCCATATTTTTCAGCGACTTCGGCGATTTTGGCAAGCTGTGTTGCAGTGAGATTTCCGCCAACAACGCGAACGCGCAACGAGAAATTGTTCTTCTGCTTCTGGCGCATCCAGCCGCCCTTTTTAAGAGTAGAATAATCAACTGCCATAGAATGTCTCCCATTTTTGAGAGACAAATATAGAGAACGCAAAACCCTTTGTCCAATACTAAAAAAATATCGCTACTAATAGAATTACTTTATTAGTAGTTTCGTCCGACGCATTTTAAGGTACAAAAATGAATGTCAAAATGTGTTATTGAAAAAAAGCACCCCGATTTCTCGGAGCGCTTATCACAAAGGACGTAGCCTGCGCTCGCTCCCAAAGGTAGCAAGCGCGGCGGACCTCATTACGCGTTTGTAGCGACTTTGACTTCTTCGATTTTCTTCAGCACAGAGCCGTCTTCCATAGCCTTAATCGCCTTGTCGAAGCCTTCCTTGATGCTGGCTGCCTTCTTGCTGATGTAAAGCGCTGCACCGGCGTTCAGGGCGCAGGCATACTTGATGCCCGGACGGCCCTTGCCGTTCAGCACGTCGAGAGCGAGGTTGAAGTTGTCCACGCCCGTACCGCCAGCGAGGTCTTCTGGGTCCACAGCCGGGACGCCGAATTCCTTCGGGTCAATGCGGTATTCGCGATACTCGCCGTCTTCCAAGATTTCGGCAATGGTCGTCGGGACGCACGGAGAAATTTCATCGTAGCCGTCATCAGAGATGGCGACCATCACGCGCTTTGCACCGAGGGACTTTGCAGCCTTGGTGAACGGTTCCAGAATAGACTTGCTGTAAACGCCGAGCATGAGGTATTTGGCTTCAGCCGGGTTCGTGAGGGGGCCGAGCAGGTTCATGATGGTCTTCACGCCGAGTGCGCCACGAACCGGGCCTGCAAAACGCATAGCGCTATGGTAAACCGGAGCCATGAGGAACACGAAGTTCGTCTTGTCGATAACGCTGGCGGCCTTGTCCGGAGTCATGTCCAGCTTGAAGCCGGCAGCGGTATAGAAGTCGGCGGCACCAGACTTGCTAGAAACAGCGCGGTTGCCGTGCTTGGCAATCTTTGCGCCACAGCTTGCAGCGATAAGGCCAGAGAGCGAGCTCACGTTGAAGCTACCCTTGCCGTCGCCACCGGTACCCACGATATCGGTGAGTTCGTCGCCGCTGTAGGGGAACTTGCGCTTCTTGCTGCTGAGTACCTTCGCGCAGCCGGCGATTTCATCGGCAACAGGGCCCTTGCTGGAAAGTGCGGTAAGGATTGCGGCCATCTGGCGTTCGTCCATGATACCGTCCGTCAAGTCTTCCATGAACATTTCTGCGGTTTCGCGGCTCAAGTCCTTGCCTGCAGTCAGCGTGTTCAAGATGCCGCGCACGTCGAGCGGTTCGCGACGGTAGTTGAGGAAAGCCTTGAAGAATTCGTCGGCGCGGCCGCTGGCGATGGATTCCGGGTGGAACTGTACGCCTTCAATCGGGAGCGTCTTGTGGCGAATACCCATGATGTCGCCGTCGGTAGCACGTGCGCTCACTTCGAAATCGCCCGGGAGCGTAGATTCGTCGATGACCAAGCTGTGGTAACGCGTGAAGATGTTCTTCTTGCCGATGGTGCGGAAAAGTCCCTTGCCGTCGAGGTCGATTTCTTCGGCGATGCCGTGCTTGATGAACTTGGCCTGCACAATCTTTGCGCCAAAGGCGTAGCCGATAGCCTGGTGGCCGAGGCACACGCCCAAAATCGGAAGCTTGCCCGCAAAATGCTTGATGGCTTCTACGGAAATGCCTGCATCTTCGGGGCGGCCTGGGCCCGGGCTCACAATGAGGCGGCTCGGGTTTAACTTTTCGATGTCTGCAATGGTGCATTCGCGGCTACGGAGCACGCAGATTTCTTCAGTAGTAATCTTGGCCAAAGCCTGATAAACGTTATAAGTAAAAGAATCGTAGTTATCGATAATGACGATCATCTTAATTTTCTCCTTCGAGCACGGCGCGGATGGCACCCAATTTTTCGTTCGTTTCTTCAAATTCGCGGTCAGCGTTCGATGCTGCCACGATGCCACCACCGGCCTGCAGGCTGATGGTCTTGCCCTGCTTTAAGCAGCAACGGATAGCGATGCAGAAATCCAAGTCACCGTCCGATTCAATGTAACCCACGGCGCCAGCATAGAAGCGACGCTTGATTTTTTCAAGACCGGAGAGAATTTCGATAGCGCTGATTTTCGGAGCACCACTTACCGTACCGGCCGGGAAGCTGGAGCGCAGCACTTCAATTGCCTTCTTGTTCTTGGAAACGCGGCCTTGCACGTCAGAAACCAGGTGGATCACGTGGCTGAACTTTTCGCATTCCATGTACTTGGTCGTTTCGACCGTACCGGCATCGCAAACGCGGCCTAGGTCGTTGCGGGCGAGGTCTACGAGCATCAAGTGTTCTGCGCGTTCCTTCGGGTCACCCTTCAAGTTCTTCATCAATGCTTCGTCTTCTGCGTCGTCCTTACCGCGGCGGCGGGTCCCTGCAATCGGGTGGATGGTGGCGATGCCTTCACGCACGCGGATCAAGCTTTCCGGAGATGCGCCGATGAACTGGTGTGTGCCGTAATCCAAGAAGAACATGTACGGAGACGGGTTCACTGTACGGAGGCGGCGGTAAATGTCGAGCGCTTCGATATCGCTTGCGAACTGGATGCGGCGGGAGGGCACAGCCTGAACAATGTTGCCTGCCACGATGTGCTTCTGCAAAGCGGCGACCTTTTCCACGTATTCCTTGCGGGACTGTTCGAGGTCGGTCATCGTGATGCCCTTGCTGTACTGCTTTTCCGGAGCGAGGTAGCTGAAGTCCAGGTCTGCAAGGCGGGCCTTCACCTTTTCAATAGCGGCCTTCAAATCAATCTGGTGTTCTTCGTAGTTCAGGGCGAACAAGTGAAGCTTTTCGGTAAAGTGGTCGAATACAATGTAAATGTGGCCGACCAAAAATTCAGCTTCGGGAATGTTGAGCTCATCGACCTGCGGGGCAAGGCGAATCGTATCGCAGCGGGCGCAGAATTCGTAGCCGAGGTAGCCCACGCCCGAAGACGGAATAGGAATCTGGTTGGGCGGCACCGTATTTTCGGCGGAAATCTTGAGCAAGGCGTCGAGAATATCGCCATCACCTTCAGCTAAAAATTCACTTTCCTTGCCATCCACGACAATGCTCACGTTCTTGTCGTTCTGGCGCAGGCGGAAGCCTTCGTCCACCATCAAGGTCGAATAACGGCTACGACCGTGGTCAAAGCTTGCTGATTCGAAGATGGCCTTTGCGCCGAGCTTCTTGGCGAGTGAAAACGGGGTGTAACGTTCACCGGGGAGAGCAACGTAAATGCTGTCAGTACGCGGAGCGTAACCCGGGCGTTCGGTGATGTGAGTAATCTTAGTCATTTTAATCCTCTAGTTTTAAAACTCGTTTGCTTTCGCAAAGACTTTATTTCCCGGAGGATTTCGTCAATTTTCGGTAAAAAGGAAGGCCTCCGTGAGTCCGGAAGCCTTTGCTAAAAAATCTTGGGTGATTCGTAACAATTACCGGGCTCTATGTTAGAGTCCGCGCCACCAACGACGGTTGAGAGTTGCATTTGTTACGAAATTCATCATATCCCAAAAATATCAATCAAAATTGCACATGGCAAGGGGTAGGGCAAAAATTTTTGTAAAAAAATCCCGCGATCGTTTCGGTCGCGGGATTTCTCGTTATATGCTAATGACTAAACGTCCAAGCAGTCGTCCATCACCTGGATAATCTTCTTCTTGTCCATGTGCTGACCGATGAACACCAGGCGGATGATGCGGTCGCCGTACTTTTCGTCCCAGATTTTCTGGAGCTGCGGATTTTCGGCGAGCATACGAGCCTGTTCTTCCTTGCTTTCGGCGGCAAACCACTGACCGAAGTTTTCGGCGGAGGCCTGCTTGCCTGCCTGTTCGAACAAGAAGCTGTTGTCACGATCGTCGCTGAACCATACAAGACCCTTGGTGCGGATGATGCTGGTCGGATAATCGTCGAGGAACTCTTCGAACTTTTCGCGGTTCAGCGGACGGTGCGTTTCGTACACGAACGTGCTGATGCCGTATTCGTCGCCATGCGGATGGTCCTTGTCGTGGTGGTGGCCGCAGTGGCAAATGCCATGTTCGTGGTCGCAATGGCTGTGGTCTTCGTCTTCGTGATCGTGATGGTGATGATGTTCATGTTCGTCGTGATCATCATCGTGGTCATGATGGTGTTCGTGTTCCTCATGATCGTGGTGATGTTCATCGTGATCGTCGTCATCGTCATCGTGGTTGTCGTGGTCCATGCCGTTGAGGCGGATGGCCCAGGCGCTAGATTCGGCGACCTTGCCAAAGTCGAACTGCTTTGTGTCGAGAATTTCCTTCATATCGACCTTGCCGTAGTTCGTTTCGATCATCTTGGCGGTCGGCTGCAAAGCCTTCACGACGGCCTTCACGTGTTCCAGGTCGTGCTTGTTGAGCGCGTCAACCTTGTTCAAAATAATCGTGTTGCAGAATTCAATTTGCTGGATGAGGAGGTTTGCGATATCGTCTTCCTCGAGGTCTTCATCAAGGAGCTTCTGGCCGCCGGCGAATTCGTCGGCGAGGCGCATCACGTCCACGACGGCGACAATGTTGTCCAAATGGCAGGCGAGGCGCTGGCCGCTACGGCCCATCAGCTGGCTTCCGGCAGCGCAAATGGTCTGGGCTATAGGAATCGGTTCGCAAATACCGCTAGCTTCGATAAGAATGTAGTCGAACTTGCCCATTTCCAAAAGTTCGGCAATCTGTTCGAGCAAATCCGTCTTGAGAGAGCAGCAAATGCAGCCGTTCGACAGCGGAACTACTTTGCCCTGGTCTTCCTTGGTGATATTTCCGCCCTTTTCAATTAAAGTCTGGTCGATGTTCACTTCGCCAATGTCATTGACGATGACGGCGACGTGGTAGCCCTGCTGATTGTTGAGAACGTAATTGAGGAGAGTTGTTTTGCCGGCTCCCAGGTAACCGGTCAGGAGCGTTATAGGTACAGATTTCATGCGTTAAAATTTACTAAAAATTGCAATTTTAGGCAATGTGACCCGGATTACAGATTGAAAAGCCATTCCAAATTGTACTATCAAACATCTTGCTTTTTTATTAAATTTTTAATACATTTGTTTTTAGGGATTGAAGCGAGGGCTTTTGAGCCGAGTTTTATTCCGAAACGAGCTGCTTTGGTTTAATACCCTTCCTTGAGGGTTGCAGATTGTAGCTTCGCTGTGCTAAATCTTTAATCAAAACAGTTCTGGGCGTCCTTCGGGGCGCCTTTCTTTTATTTTATCTTGTATTTTTCTTTGAGTTTTTTTATTTTCTGCTGGTTCGTAATAATTTTGGGAATATGCTATGAAGACGTTCCTTCGCAATATTTCTTGCATTCGTTCTGTTCGACTTGTTTCGGCGCTTTTGCTTTGTGGACTTATGTCCATTTTTTGCCTGATGGGCTGTAGCGAAGAAAACTCAAGCTTGGGTATCGATGTCTCGGAAAAGCCCGATCTTTCGGAACAGCAATTGGATTCCGTGTCGTTGTCCGATTACGACCATTTGAAGGGTTATGTTGAGTATGTCGGTCGCGTTTCTGCAGTTACATTGTATGAACTTGATTCGGGAATTGTCTTTACGGGCCGAGAATTTACGGAAGCGGTGGATACGAGTAATGGATTTTTTGATTTTAAAAATTTGAAATTGCAGTCGCCCTATGCTTTGTTAAAATACGAAGCCGTTAGCTATTATCCTCCGCTGTGGGGTTTTGTCGATTTGAGCAAGAATGATTCCATTCACTTGAATACGATGATGAACCTTGAATATCGACGCGTGATGAAGCTAGTTAAAGATGGCTTGCCGACGGACTCTGCGGAAAAGCAGGCCCAGCACGAAATCATGAAGGATTTGTTTCAAAAAGTATATGACATAAAACCTTCAAACCAGATTTCAAATGACGAAGCGGATTCTGTTGCTAGTGCCATTCATCGTATTTATTCAAAATATCTTTTCCGTGATAAAATCGCTTATAAGTACGAATCGGACGGAACATGGGAAGTTGATTCCGTGAAAATGTTTTTTGTGGATCAAGTTTATTTTAAATTGGCTGGACATAATAAGGAAAATTTTGATTTGTTGTTGGCTCGTTTGAGTTCGGACATTTTTGGAAATATTGAAGGCATAGGCGAGTGTTCCGCAAAAAATGATGGCGAAGCAAAGCGAGTTGTCAATGAACTGAGTGATAATTATAGAATGCCATTTGTTTGTAAAAAAGATTCTGGGTGGACTTATCCGGGAGCTTTTTTCCAGGATACTTATGAGTGGGAAAAAGGCTATGATGGCGAAATGCGGAAGGGCGATTTCCATAACCCGTTCTGGTACGCTTACGATTCGCTTCAGGGAAAATGGATTGCTTCTCTAGATGACCCGATTGATGTGGCGTGTGTGTCGTCGAAGTTGGGTGCTGTTCGCAAGAGAGAGGCTACATATGCATTTGCACCCAAGTACCAAAAGTGCATTTTAAATGATGGTGAATATTACTGGACTTCCGCGGATTCAGAAGAAGAATACATCGAGTATGGAACCAAGGGCTTGGAATGTGATTCTTTAGGACGCGTTCAGAAGCTCTCCGTAGATCCGAACTTTTATGTTGTTTGCGAAGAAGGCAAGTTCCGCAAGGCGACCGATGCCGATATAAGACTTGACTTGATTGAAAGAGAAAAGGCTGCAAATCCGTGTGGCGACGAAGATGATGACTTGCGTCAGGGAAAAGTGGATACGACGATTTATTATTCTTGTTATCATGGTGCATTGAAAATGGCGGGTGAACTGGACAAGTTCCTTGGAAAAGCCTGCAATCATGGCTCGGAAGGATATTACAAGTATCAGAATTCCTTGTTCTATTGCAATGCCGCTCAATGGAAGTATTCCTCGGATTCTCTAGTGACCGAAACCGTGACCGATGAACGGGATGATTCTAAGTACAAGATTGTCGGCATTGGGACGCAAATCTGGATGGCTGAAAATTTGAAGTTGAAGACGGATTCCAGCTGGTGCTATCAGGATCATGATGCAAATTGTGATAAATACGGCCGCCTTTACCAGTGGAATGGCAATGTTGGCGCCAAGGGCGAGAAAGTTTGCCCTGAAGGCTTCCATGTTCCCTCAAGCAAGGACTGGGAAACTCTGAAATCTTATGTCAACGGTGTCTTTGACTGGGATCATTATACACGTATTTTAGGCGCTAAGAAGGGTTGGGAAAAGAGGACCGAATGGTATATCGGAAATGATGACTTTGTCGGTTTCTCGGCGATTGCATCTGGTGTCCGCGATAGCAGTGGCCAGTATGCGGATGTGTTCGATGTGGCTTATTTCTGCACAACGGATCATACGGACTCTACCTATACCGTTTATAAAATGCAGAAATATTTGCCCAATCTCGAAGGGGTTGAATCTCCCCAAAACAGCGCCTGCACAATTCGCTGCATCAAAGACTAAACTTTCGCTTCGTCATCCCTGCTTGTCATTCCCGCCACCGAGCTCTTTGATCACTTAGTGCTTTAGCACTTATGTGAGCATGATCCGCGTATGGGGAGGGAATCTCCTTGTGTACTTGTCATGCCGGACTCCGTTCCGGCATCACCTTCTTGTATTACAAAAAATCTAGAGTTCCAGCGACATCTGGTCTTCCGCGGGCTTTGTTGCGCTGCTCGCATCAGCGGGCGCGCGGTCTTCGCTGGCGTTTGCACCATCCTCGCTCTCGTCACTATTAGCAATTTGTGCCATAAGCCATGCTTCATCGTGCACGGGAATTCCGAGTTCGTTTGCCTTGGTGAGCTTGGATCCTGCCGCTTCGCCAGCCAAAACCCAGCTCGTCTTTTTGCTCACGGAGCCGGAGACTTTGCCGCCGTTCTCTTCGATGAGCTTGCGCGCTTCGTCGCGGTCCATGTTCGGGAGCGTTCCCGTGATGACTGCGGTTTGCCCTTGGAATAAAGTCTTGACAACGCCCTTGAATTCCGTCGGGAGTCCGAGTGCCACGAGTTCGTCAATTTCATTTGTGTAAAGCGGCGTGTGGAAGAATTCGTAGACGGATTTTCCGATGCGTTCGCCCACGTCTGTCACGTTCTGCAATTCTTCGACGGTTGCCGTGCGGATTTTTTCGAGTGTGCGGAAATGCTTTGCGATGTTACGGGCGCTTGTGCGGCCTACAAAGCGGATGCCGAGGCCATGCAGCAAGTTTTCAAGGCTCTTTTGCTTGGACGCTTGGATGGCGTCGAACACATTTTTCGCACTCTTCTTCGCCATGCGTTCCTGCGATTCTAAGTCTTCGAGCGTGAGGCGGTAAAGGTCAGGGATGCGCTTGATTTTGCCTGTCGAAAGGAGGCTTGCGATAAGCGCCGGGCCTAGATTTTCGATGTTCATCGCTTCACGGCTCACGAAATGCTCGAACAGGCATTGCACTTGCGCTTGGCAGTGCATGTTTTCGCAGCGTAAAATCACTTCGCCGTCGATGTGCGTCAGAGGCTCGCCGCATACAGGGCATTTTTCGGGAGCCACAACGGGGGAGGCTCCGGCAGGGCGCAGCTCGCGCTTGACGTCGGTGATTTTCGGGATGATCTCGCCACCCTTCTCTACGCCGACTGTGTCGCCGTAGTGCAAGTCAAGCCTTGCCACTTCGTCGAAGTTGTGGAGGGTGGCGCGCTTCACGGTCGTGCCGGCGAGGCGCACGGGTGCGAGATTGGCTACTGGCGTCACGGCACCGGTGCGGCCGACCTGGAATTCTACAGACAAAAGCGGCGTGTAAGCGCGTTCCGCCTTGAACTTGTAAGCGATGGCCCAGCGTGGACTCTTGCTCGTGCTGCCGAGTTCTCGCTGCTGCTGCAAATCGTTCAGCTTCACGACCATGCCGTCAATGTCGAACGGGAGGCTGTCGCGGCTTGCGCCAATCTTCTCGGAAATCGCCATGATTTCATCGACCGTGTTGGCGGTCCAGTAATCGTTCGTATGGAATCCGAGGCGCTTGAGCTGTTTTAAGTTCTCTTCGTGAGTCTTGTTGTTGCTCTGCGGAATATGGTACGCAAAAAAGCGCATCGGGCGCGTCTTGCATTCGGCAACACTTTTGAGTTTGAGTGAACCCGAAACCGTATTGCGGCAGTTCTGGAACGTCTTCTTGTTTTCCAAGATGAACTGTTCGTTCAAGCGTTCAAATGCCTCGCGTTCCATGTAGACTTCACCACGGACTTCGAATGTACCCTGCGGAATCTCGCTCGGGTCAATCTTCAATTTCTTCGCGTCAAAATATTCAGGAATATCCGCAATCGTGAGCGCATTCAACGTCACATCGTCGCCCTGAGCGCCATCTCCACGCGTCGCCGCCTGCTTTAAGCGACCATTCTCATAAACCACCGAAAGCGATACCCCGTCGATTTTACGTTCGCAAATCCATGTCGCGCGCTTCTCGTCACCTTGAGCGCGGCCTTTCTCGTCATCCTGAGCGCGGCCATTCTCGTCATCCTGAGCGCGAATGCGCGAAGGATCCAGTGAAGTCTCGAGACTAGCAATCCCTTCTTCTGCGGCTTTCACAAACTCGCGCATTTCTTCTTCACTGTACACGTTAGCAATGCTGAGCATCGGCACCGCATGCGTGACCTTCGCAAAATCATTCGTGAGGTCGCTGCCGACCTTCTGCGTGAGCGAACCTTTCCCGCGCAATTCCGGATACTTCGTTTCGAGGGCTTCCATCTCCTTGAGTCCAAAGTCAAAATCCTGGTCGCTCATGGGGGAGACCCCGTCCTTGTAATAAAGGCGGCTAGCTTCTTCCAGTTGTTTCTTTAACTCAAAATAGCGGGTACGGTCGATATCTTTCTGCTCACTCATGGAAAGCAATATAGAAAGTGTTTCAAACGGTCCATGTCAATAAAAAACAGAAAATAATCACTTTTTCTCCTATGACACTTGTATCATTCTTTTTCTCTTGTTATATTTTTCTCACTTTTTAGATGTAGTCGTTAATCCAATGAGACCGAAAAAACATTCAAAATTCAGTTGTTGCCTCAAAAAAATCGACGCCTCATTTTGAAAAAACTTCTTTATACCGTGAAAGAATCTTTATGAACGTATTAGATAAAAATTCAAAGATTTATGTCGCTGGCCACCGTGGGTTGGTCGGTTCTGCCATCTGGAACAACCTCAAGTCCCGCGGGTACAACAATCTTGTCGGCCGCACACACAAGGAACTTGACCTTACCGACCAGTATGCCGTCAAGAAGTTCTTTGACGAAGAACGCCCCGACGCAGTAGTGCTTGCCGCAGCCTTTGTCGGGGGCATCATGGCCAACTCGCTTTACCGCGCGGACTTCATGATGATGAACATGAAGATCCAGTGCAACGTGTTCAGCGAAGCCTACGCCCACAACGTGAAGAAGTTTTTGTTCCTCGGCTCTACTTGCATTTACCCGAAGAACGCCCCGCAGCCCATGAAGGAAGACGCCCTCCTCACGAGCGAACTCGAATACACCAACGAGGAATACGCCATCGCAAAGATCGCGGGCCTCAAGATGTGCGAAAGCTACAACCTGCAATACGGCACTAACTACCTCGCCGTGATGCCCACGAACCTTTACGGCCCGAACGACAACTTCCACCTGGAAAACAGCCACGTGATGCCCGCCATGATGCGCAAAATCTACCTGGCGAAGCTCATCCACGACAACGACTGGAATAGCATCAAGGTCGATATGGACAAGCGCCCGGTCGAAGGCATCAACGGCAACGCTTCTCAGAATGAAATTCTGAAGGTCCTTGCCAAGTACGGCATCGAGAACAACAAGGTGACCCTCTGGGGCACCGGCAAGCCGCTCCGCGAATTCCTCTGGAGCGAAGACATGGCCGACGCATCCGTTCATGTGCTCTTGAATGTGAACTTCAGTGACATTATCGGCATCGAAAAATATTCCAGCGTGCATTACGGCGCGAGCGTCGATGGCGCAGTGGACCGCAACCACAGCGCAGGCCGTGGCGGCGCCATCCCGAAGCTCGGTGAAATTCGCAACTGCCACATCAACGTGGGTACGGGCAAGGAACTCACCATCCGCGAACTCAGCGAACTCGTCGTGAAGGCGGTCGGTTTCGAAGGTGAAGTCGTGTTTGACGCAAGCAAGCCCGATGGCACTCCGCGCAAGCTCATCGACGTGAGCAAGCTCCACAGCCTCGGCTGGACGCACAAGGTCGAAATCGACGAAGGTGTACAGAAACTCTTCAACTGGTACAAGGAATCCCTCAATGGATAAGCGTAACGTAGCACTCATCACAGGCGTCACCGGTCAGGACGGCTCCTACCTTTCTGAATTTCTCCTCGCCAAGGGCTATGAAGTCCACGGCATCATTCGCCGTTCTTCGGTGGACTACCGTGAACGCATCGCCCACCTCGAAGGCAGGCCGAATTTCCACCTGCACTACGCCGACATGGGTGACTCCATGAGCCTCGTGAAAGTTGTGGGCAAGGTCCAGCCGACTGAAATCTATAACCTCGCGGCCCAGAGCCATGTGCAGGTCTCGTTCGACTCCCCGGAATTCACTGCCGACGTCGATGCTACAGGCGTCCTCCGTGTGCTTGAAGCTGTGCGTACCAACCACCTCGAAAAGACCTGCCGTATTTATCAGGCTTCGACAAGCGAACTTTACGGCAAAGTCGAAGAAGTCCCGCAGAACGAGAATACCCCGTTCCACCCGTACAGCCCGTACGCCGTGGCCAAGCTTTACGGCTTCTGGATCATCAAGGAATACCGCGAAGCCTACAACATGTTCTGCTGCTCCGGCATCCTCTTCAACCACGAATCCGAACGCCGTGGCGAAACCTTCGTGACCCGCAAGATTACGCTCGCCGCCGCCCGCATTGCTCAGGGCAAGCAGGATTGCCTGTACCTCGGCAACCTCGACAGCCTCCGTGACTGGGGCTACGCCAAGGACTACGTGGAATGCATGTGGCTCATTTTGCAGCACGACAAGCCCGAAGACTTCGTGATCGCAACCGGTGTACAGCACACCGTCCGTGAATTTGCGACTCTTGCGTTCCACCATGCAGGCATTGAACTCCGCTGGGAAGGCGAAGGCGTGAACGAAAAGGGAATCGATATTGCTACCGGCAAGACCGTCGTCGCCGTCTCTGAAGATTTCTACCGCCCGACCGACGTGGTGAATCTCTGGGGCGACCCGACCAAGGCGAGGGCCGAACTCGGCTGGAACCCGCAAAAGACGACGTTCGAACAACTCGTGAAACTCATGGTCGAAAACGACATGCGCAAGGTCGCCGCCGACGATGCCGCAAGCCGCGTACGCACGAACCTCGCCGAATACCTCGAAAAGGGCTTGGTGAAGTAAGAGGGTATGGTGGTTGCTTTTGAACGATTCATTCTTGTCAAGACAACCGCCTTATTTGTCATTCCCGACTTGTTCGGGAATCTCCTTTTTTGTAGAATTTGTTTGAATAAAGTATCTGTAATATGTCAAAGGCGAATTTGATAATAAAGAATACTATGTGGTTGTATGCCAAAATGGCTATAACTATGTTTATATCTTTATATACAACTCGCCTTATTTTGAATGCGTTAGGTGTCGTTGACTTTGGTATCTATGCCATTGTTGGTGGCGCAATTGGAATGCTCGGCTTTTTGAATGGAGCTATGTCTTCGGCGACACAACGTTTTATGAGCTACGCTGAGGGACAGGGTAACCAAGAAAAAAAAATAGGTGTATTCAATGTTAGTGTTGTCATTCATTTGTGCTTGGCTTTTGTGATAGTTGTTGTTCTGATAATTGCTGGTCTTGTTTATTTTAATGGTATTCTAAACATTCCTGAAAATCGAATACTTGCTGCAAAATTTGTTTATGGCAGTTTGATTTTCAGCACCTTTCTTACTGTAATTAATGTACCTTACGAAGCCGTGATGAATGCTCATGAAAATATGCGTTATTACGCATTGGTGGGAATCCTGGAATCGCTTTTAAAATTGACAGTTGCTTTTGTTTGCGTAAGTACGAATTATGATAAGCTGATTGTTTACGGAATATTGATGGCTTGTATTCCTGTTGTGACTCTTTCTATAATGAAAGTTTATTGCCATAAACGGTATTCAGAGTGTATCCTAAATCCGTTCAAATATTTCAGGAAAGATCTTGCAAAAGAGATGCTTGGCTTTACTGGATGGAACTTTTTTGGATCCGCATCGTCTTTAGTTGGAAACTATGGCAATGGTTTGGTACTAAATCATTTTTACGGATCCGCATTGAATGCCGCAACTGGTGTTGCCAATCAGCTAAATGGACAACTTCTTGTTTTTTCAAATAATATGCTTAAAGCACTCAATCCCGTAATCACCAAATCGGAGGGTGCTGGAAATAGAGTGGATATGTTGAAATATGCGACTTTAGGTTGTAAGTATTCCTTTGCTTTATTTGCTTTTTTCGCTATTCCTTTTATTCTTGAAATGGATTTTATTCAACATAAATGGCTAAAAAATGTTCCAGCTTGGGCAATCTTGTTCGCTCAGTTGCAGATTGTGCGTAATCTTATAGAACAATTGACTATCCCATATGGTTCTGCTATTGCTGCGGAAGGACGAATTGCTAAGTTTAATGTTGTTGTATCGGTTTTAAACTTACTGCCGGTTTCTATTCTTTTTATTCTGTTTAGTAAAGGTTTTTCTCCGATAACAATGTATGTTTTAAATATTTCGATTTTTGGAGTATTGGTGGCTTTGGTCAAAGTGCTTTTTGCTCATAAAATATGCGGTTTGAAGTATAGCTCTTTTTTCAAAGAATTGTTCTTGCCTTCTATAACTACTTTTGTTACATCTTTTTCGATAGCTTTTATTCCAAAATTGTATATGGATCAGTCTTGGAGCAGAATGTTTTTTACGTTTGTTCTTAGTTTTCTTTCGTATATTTCGTTGTTTTATTTCATATGTATGAATGAAAATGAAAGAAGTTTAATAAAGACGATGTTTTATAATTTACAAGTCCGTTTTAGGAGATAATGTATGGATATTAAAGAATTCATCGACAAATTTGCCGAGATGCTAGAAATCGAAGATGTTGAGTCTTTGACTCCAGAAACCGAGTTTCGTGATCTAGACGAATGGTCTTCTATTTCTGTTATGGAATTTATCGCACTTGCTGATGATGTATATGGCAAGCAGATTGGTGATGTCCATATTAAGCCTTGTCAGACAATTCAAGACCTTTACAATTTGGTTAAGGCATAATCATGGCTATCATGAAGTTTAATGGTGTTGGCATTACCGCAATGGCTGGTGCCGTGCCTAGTCATGTTATTGAAAATCTGAAATACACCGAGCATTTTCCGCCCGAGATGGTCAAGGAAGTGGTCGAAAAGGTTGACATTTACGAGCGCCGCTTTGCTGACGAGAAAACCTGCTCCAGCGATTTGTGCTTTGCTGCTGCACAGAAGTTGATTCTCGACAACAATATCGATCGTGATGAAATAGATCTGCTCGTGTTTATTTCTCAAACGGCGGATTATCGCATGCCAGCAACTTCCATTACGTTGCAACATCGTCTCGGCTTGAAAAACTCTTGTATTGCATTTGATGTGAATTTGGGCTGTTCAGCCTTCCTTTACGGAATGTCTGTCGTTTACAGCATGATGGAAGCCGGAAACATAAGAAAGGCTTTGATTCTTGATGGTGAAACTCGAAGCAAGGTGTATGGTCCGCGTGATCGTCGTTCTGCTTTTATTTTTGGTGATGCCGGCATTGCGGCTCTTGTTGAACGTAACCCTAAATTTGGAGATTCGTATATATCTCTTAATTCCGATGGCTCTCGTGCTGATTTGATTATGATCAAGGCGGGAGGTTATCGCCACATGTCCACGCCCGAAACTCTTAAGGAACGTGTTGTTGATGAATATGGCAATATGCGTAGCGAAGAACAGGGGTACATGAAGGGCGGTGATGTGTTCAATTTTGTTATTCGCGAAATTCCGCGAGATATTAAGAATACACTTGCTGCAGCGAATGTAGCCGCAGATCAGATGGACTACATCGTTTTTCATCAGGCGAACAACTTCATCAATTCTTACATTGCCAAGAAAATGAAATTGGACACTTCCAAGATTCCCCATACCATCGAAAAGTTTGGAAATACTTCGAGCGTGAGTGTGCCCATAACAATTGTAAGCGAACTGAAGGGCAAGCTTGATGGCAATAAAAAACTGTTGATGAGCGCCTTTGGTGTTGGCATGACTTGGGCCTCAGCTGTGGTCCCCTTTGTAGATTGCAAGATAAGTGATATAGTCGAAGTTGAAAATGGACTTCCTTGTGATGAAAGCCTTCGTCGCGAATATACCCCGATTGAAAGTAATTCCGAGGAATCCTCTTCTAAACCGCAAAAAGAAGACTAGTGGAGGCTTAAGTGTTCAATCCCTTTTCATTAGAGAATAAGACTGTTTTAATAACTGGCGCTTCTAGCGGTATCGGTCGCCAATGTGCCATTGATTGTTCCAAAATGGGGGCGAAAGTTGTACTTGTTGCTCGCAATGAAGAACGGTTGAATGAAACACTTTCTATGATGGAGGGTAAGGGACATATTGTTTGCTCTTATGATTTGGCCAATATAGATGGAATAGGTGGCTTGCTTGCTGGAATAGTTTCCAAAGCCGGTAAAATTAATGGCTTTATTCATGCAGCTGGCATTGAAATGACTAAACCAGTAAAGCTTCTATCTCCGGAAGATTATGAGAATGTTTTCAAGGTAAATACATTGAGTGGCTTTGAATTCATTCATCACTTGGCTAATATCAAGAATATGGAAAAAAATGGTTCTATTGTTTTGATAGCGTCAATAACTGGTGTTATTGGAAGAGGTTGTGTTTCGGCCTATGCCGCGAGCAAAGGAGCCATGATCAGTGCATGTAGAACAATGGCCTTGGAATTTTCAAAAAAGGAAATCCGAGTGAATTGCATTTCTCCAGGAACAGTCCTTACTCCATTGATGCAAAATTATCTTGCTACGCTTGATGAAGATGCTAGAGCTAAGCGCGTGGATGGATTTCCTCTTGGTCTTGGACAGACTACTGATATTTCCAATGCTTGCATCTATCTCCTTTCGGATGCCAGCCGATGGGTGACGGGACAAAATTTGATAGTTGATGGTGGGTATACAGTTAGGTGATAATATGACGACTCAAAACATTACATATCGACTTGGTGTTGAACATCGAAAAAAATGTTCTTTTAAACAGCGTGTGTTCGCAAAACTATTTGCTGTATGCCCTTTTTGTTCTACATTCCTTATGAAAAAAACAAAAAAAGTTTATGGTTTGCCGTTATCTGTTGCTATAAATAAAGGTTTTCATTGTGAAACAGCTTTTCTAAAAGTTGGTGAAAAAACAGGACTTGCCAATCTGTATATTCATGGGAGTGGAGACGTGTCTATTGGTGATAATGTATCTATATCAAGAGACTGTAAAATTATCACAGGTGGTCATGATTTACATGATTTTAATGTGGCTATTATTAAACCGACATTTATAGAAAGTGATGTTATTATTTTCTCTGGTTCTAACATTCTTCAGGGCGTTAAAATTGGTAGAGGTGCAGTAATAGGAGCATTTTCTGTTGTTAGAACGAATATCCCTCCGTATGCGATCGTTTCAGGAAATCCCTGCAAAGTGATTGGTTTTCGATATACCCCAGAAGAAGCTTTTGAAATAGAATCAAAGCGATATCCAGAAAACGAAAGAATATCTTTGATAAAATTGCAAAAAAATTTTGAAAAATATTATCTGTCTCGTATTCAAGAAATAAGAAAATTTGTTTCGATTTAAAAATGAAGATGAATAGGGAAAGAGATGTTGCTATTGATTTTGAAAAGGGGTTGTTCCTTTTTTTGATTGTTATTGGTCATTTTTGGAATTATCCGGATGAAATAAGGTTTTTAATTGCCCCGACAGACTTGATTTATGTACCTGTATTCTTTTTTTTAAGCGGATATTTATTCAATAGGGGTAAATATTCTTTTAAGGATTTTTTAGCAAGAAAAGTAAAAACTTTACTATTGCCGTATTTGAGTTTCTTTATTCTTTTTACTTTACTTGATTTTAATCTTTATGGTAATCTAAAATCTGTTCTCTGCAATTCTGCCGTATTTCTTTTGTATGGTGATGGCCCTTTTAAAGCCCCTCCTTTATGGTTTGTATCTACTTTATTTAGTTCATCAATTTTTCTATATATAGCTGCTTCTATTAAAAGCAGAATTAATAGAGGTGGGGTATTTTTTGCTTATTTAATGGTATTTGTTCTTTGTGATTATTTTAATGTAAATACTCCATTTTCAATTCATCGAGCTTTGGGTGCCGCTATAATTATGTATTCTGGATTGCTGTTGAAAGAAATTTCTTTATGTAACATAAGGAAGATTTATATATATCTTTTACTGTTTATTTGTTTTGTTTTGATGGCTTGGGGTATTAATGAAAATATTGGAGTCTTGAATAGGTTTACTAAGCATTCGTTTTTAAGTATTCCTTCTTCTATAGGTTCTTGTATTTTGGTTACAGTTGTAGTAAAAAAGTACATCTCGAAATTATTCTTTTTCGAAAGGCCTCTGATTTGGATTGCTCAGAATGGAATTGTTATTCTAAGTTGTCATTTTTATATTGTATGCTGTGCATCTTGGATCTTAAAACACTTTAAGATGGAATCGATGATATCATTTGTGGTTCAATTGATTTCCGTATTTCTTGGAGTATATTTAATTATTCCTATATTGAAGAAATGTAAACCTGCTCTTTGGGGAATTTAAGTAATAAATATGAACTACTCTATCCTTATCAACACTTGTGATAAATTTGAGGATTGCTGGAATCCGTTCTTCAAACTTTTTAAACTTTATTGGCCTGATTGCAGGGGAATCGTCTATCTTAATACGGAATATAAGGATTATTCTTATCCCGGACTTTCGATTATTCCTGTAAAGGGATGTGTCGGAAAGTCTTTCAAGGGTAAATTTGCAACGTGGAGTAGTTGCTTAAAATGGGCTCTTGACAAGATGGATTCGGATATAGTTTTGTATATGCAGGAAGATTATTTTTTGAAGGCCCCTGTCAAGAATGATTTAGTGGAAAAATATGTGAAACTTATGTATGAACATCCTGATATTAAGTGTATTCATTTAACTGATCAGGCTGTTCGTACTTGTGGTAAATCGGAATATGAAAATCTTGATATTGTAGAATTTAATCAGCGATATAGAGTTAGTTGTCAGGCTGCACTTTGGCGTCGAGATGAATTGTATGCTTTGATTCGTGAATATGAGGATGCCTGGCAGTTCGAAGAATTTGGTTCTCAGCGTTCAGCGGTTATGAAAAGCAAATATCTTTGCGTAAGCAGGGATTTTGTTAAATTAAACCAATTTGAAATTATTCCTTATATCTTTACAGGTATTGTCCAAGGACGGTGGTATGAGGAAACTGTTCCTCTCTTTGAAAAGCATGGAATAGAAATGGACTTTTCCAAAAGAGGAATGCTGAAAGATGCTCCTAAGAAACCGTTCTTAAAGAGAGTAAAATATAGGTTAAATAAAATAAAAGCCATTTGGATTCAAAAAAAAGAACTGCGAAAATTGAGAAAACTTTATAAAAATTGACTTAAGAGGACTTTTGTGGAAAAACTGTATAAATTAGTTTTGGAAGTCTTAAGAAAAATATATCAGAAAACGATGCGTGGTCACCGTTCTGCTTATGTAATGCCTGAAGATATTGGTCTTTCTCCTGAGCAAAGTTCTGATATTGTTTTCAATAAATTGAATTCAGATGCTCCATGCATGATTGCGAGATTTGGAAGTACGGAGCTTCAAGCTATCCAGAATTGCCTTGCCGTAGAGTCTTCTGAACACAGTGCTTTAAAATATATACGAGGGCAACAACCCCAGTGGTGGTGGATGGATTCTGCAATCAAACAACTTGAACGGTGGTCTGGTTTTTTCCCATCGAATCCAGAAACTATTTCAAAGTTTACGAAACTTATGATTGAGGATTCCAAAGAGTTAGATGTTTTGGCTCTTTGGATTGGGCGCGAAAAAGCTATGCCTCTACCGCAACATTGTAAATTCATTCATTTACTAATGCTGGAACCATATTGGTCTTCAAAGCCGTGGTCGAAAGCTTTAGAGGGAAAAAATGTTGTTGTTGTACACCCGTTTGCTGAACTAATCGAGAATCAGTATTATAACCATAGAACGGAATTGTTCGATAATCCGGATGTTTTACCTAATTTTAATTTGAGAACTGTCAAAGCTGTTCAATCATTGGGGGGTGAGTGTGAGTTTAATGACTGGTTTGATGCACTTCGATGGATGGAAAATGAAATTGATAAACAAGATTACGATATTTGCTTAATTGGTTGTGGTGCTTATGGTTTTCCTTTGGCTGCACATTGCAAAAGACAAGGGAAAAAAGCGATTCACATGGGTGGTGCTTTACAACTGTTGTTTGGCATTAAGGGAAATCGATGGGAAAACTCCAATTATGCTAGAAATTGGCATATGAAACCGGGAAATTTCTATTTAAAAATGCTTTCGAATAAAAATTGGGTTCGACCGGATAATTATAGAACAGAAAGAGCTGAAAAAGTTGAAGGCGCTTGTTATTGGTGACGTATGGATCGTTTAGTAAATTTGATTCCGTTTTTTGTGATTTTGCTCTCATTCCCATCAGTTGCGCAATGGATTGAATTGCCTATTGGTAACACAACAGTTTGGTGGATAACGGAATTTTTTACTCTTTATGCTTTTTATCAATTTAAAAAGCAATATTATCGAGGGGTTGAATATCCTAAAGCGATAAAATATTTTCTCATTTGGGTTGTAATGTCTGCAGCTTATGGCTGCTTTATGGCTGATTATTATTGGGATTACAAGGTTTTGATAAATAATTTAATGATATACTTAATGGGGATGTCTTTTTTCTATTTATCAATACCTGAAAATATTTCAAAAATATCTCGACAATGGTGTTGTTTTGCAATTATCGCATTTTGGCTTTTTCTTCCGTTTATGCAACTTGAAGCTCCTGGAAAATTTTTATCACCATTTGCTTTTCTTGTGATTTTTTGGCCGTTTTTTGAAAAAAAATGGAAGATTGTTGTAATCTTTTTTTCTTTGGCTGTTTTTATATATGGTTCTTTTGGAGCGCGTAGCACGGCAATTCGTTTTGCTTTTGCTATATTGATTTCGTTTGTTTTTTTGAAGATAGATGTATTCTCTTTAAGTGTTGTAAAAAAAGCTACCTGTTTATTATTTTTTGTTCCTTTTGTTTTATTAATTTTAGGTTTGACGGGTGTTTTTAATATCTGGAAAATGGATGATTATCTAGGCGATAAAGAAGTTCTTGTGGCGGGCAGTTATTCAACAGCTGGTAATAATACTCCAAGTGAAAATTTAAAATCTGATACGAGAACTTTTATATATGAAGAAACCATATCTAGCGCTATAAGGCATAATTACATAATTCAAGGTCATTCTCTTGCTCGCGGATACGATTCTCCATTTTTTTCTTGGGCAACAGATTTTCAGTTTGCCGGTACTCAGTACCATAAAGGAGAACGTCAGAGTAGTGAGGTCTCTATTTTGAATGTCTTTACTTATATGGGCTTGATAGGAGTTTGTTTGTATGCTTTGATTTTTTTGAATGCAATTCGAAATGTATTCAAGTATTCCAATAATAAATGTATGTATATTATTGCTCTTTATGTTTCTTTTCGTTGGGCATTTGCATGGATGGAGGATTTTACGCGTTTTGATTTGAATAATCTGTATCTTTGGGTCATTTTGTCAATGTGTTATTCACCGTATTTTTTACAGATGACTGATTATGAATTTAAATCGTGGGCTCATAACATTTTGTTGCCCTCCAAAGCGTAAGAGAGTGTAAAAAAATGATTTATCACATTTATAAAGCAATAAGATTGATTTTAAATAAATTTGCTAGTGTAACAAATTATTGCGTTACATGGCTCAAGTTAAAAGGGAATAATGTATCTTTTTCGTCTTTTAAAACGGGAGGAACACCCTATGTAATGGTTGCTCGTGGCGGGAAAATGAGCATCGGAAAAAACTTTGCGATGAATAATGGAATCAAATATAATCCTATAGGTTGCCCGCAACCGTGTACATTCTTTGTCGATCGCACGGCAACTTTATCTATAGGGGATAATGTTGGAATTAGCCAAACGGCCCTTGTTGCTATTGATGATATTACTATTGGTAATAACGTAAAAATCGGTGGTGGTGTATGTATATATACTACTGATTTCCACTCTCTTGATCCTGTGTTAAGAAAGTCAAAAGATGATCTGTCTAATAGAGCTAAAAAGCCTGTCGTCATTAAAGATAATGCATTCATTGGTGCACATTCGATTATTCTTAAAGGTGTTTCTATTGGTGAAAATTCCATTGTTGGTGCAGGAAGTGTAGTGACCAAGAATATACCTGATAATCAAATTTGGGCAGGAAACCCTGCGAGATTTATAAGGAACGTATGAAAACAATAGCCGTACTCCTTACCGTCTTTAATCGCAAAGAAACAACTTTGCGCTGTTTGGATAATCTTTTTAAGCAATTTATTCCACAGGATTATTCCTTAGAAGTTTACTTGACAAATGATGGGTGTACTGATGGTACGCCAGAAGCGGTTCGAGTACAGTTTCCGCAGGTAAACATAATAGATGGCGATGGAAGCCTCTTTTGGAATCGAGGTATGTGGACCGCTTGGGATGTTGCTGCCAAGACTAAAGAGTATGATTTTTATCTTTGGCTCAATGATGATACCTTCCTTTATGATGGTGCTATCGAAAAGTTACTTGCAACTTCTCAAAAGTACAAGGACCAGGCGATTGTTGTAGGTCCCACAGAATCTTTGGATAAGTCACACACAACTTATGGGGGGAGAATCCCTCAAAAAGGAATTCCAGAAGTTACGGGATGTGATGTAAAGTGTATTACGTTTAATGGTAATATTGTTCTTTTCCCAAAATCTGTTTACGATTCTATAGGTAATATGGATCCATATTATAGTCATTCTGGTGGTGATATTGATTATGGACTTACCGCGACGAAACGTGGTATTGCCATTTACCAGGTTGGCGAACATCTTGGTGCTTGTAATGAACATCCGACATTGAGCAATTGGTGCAATCCTGATGTTCCCTTGCGCAAACGCTGGAAAGCGTTGCATCGCCCCAATGGTCAACCTCCACGTGAAATTTTTCATTTAGAGTCCAAGTTCTATGGTATTGGCAAAGCGACATTCCATTATTTTACAACATATTTGCATTGCATTTTTCCGCAATTGTGGGTATTCTTGGGTAAAACGAGGAAATAGGTATGGTTGAAAATTATTTATTTTCAATTGTGGAACCGTACTGTCTTTTCCTTTGAAGCCTGAGTTGAAAATATTCGAAATTTTATCCATTTATTGTTCGGAGGAAAATGATGATTTCTGTAGTTATTCCTTTATATAACAAGGCGAATTGTATTGTAAATACAATTAATTCTGTGTTGCAGCAAACATATACGAATTTTGAATTGTTGATTATTGATGATGGTTCGACGGATGAGTCCCTGCAGATCGTAAGACAGATTAAGGATGGCAGAATTCGGATGATCGGTAAAGAAAATGAAGGGGTCTCTAAAACACGTAATCGAGGTGTCTCAGAAGCTAAATATGATTTGATTTTTTTCCTTGATGCAGACGATTACATATATCCTTATTGCTTAGAATCTTTAATGAATCTTAGGGATAAATATCCAAAAGCAGATTTATGGTCTGCGAATTATGAGAAAATAAAAGATGATGATTCTTCTCCCGTCTTATACTACTCAAAAGAAGGTTATATTGAAAATCCACATCGCTTGTATTTTTATCGAAGTTGGCGTTTTAGGGCTGGTAGTTACTTGATTACAAAAAAATCATTTATTGAAAATGGCGGTTTTTCATCTGAGGTTTCTGTGGGGGAAGATTATTTATTTTCTCAGCATTATATATCCTCTCGCTTTAAATGCGCTTATACTCCGGTAATAATAATGTCATACAAGTTGGATAATCGTAGCTTAAGTCAAAAAAAATTACATTATAAGAAAGTTGTTGAATGGCATTTTGATTTTCACAAGGCGAATTCGTGGCAAAAGTTAGCGTTCTCGGAACTGATTGCTAAGAGAATAGTCCGAGATATTATTTTATTAAATTTTGAGGAATTTTTTGCGCTGGCAAGTAAGCATAAATTTTGGATCATTTATGGGCTTTATTCCATTTTAAAGAAAAAATTTGGGAGAAAATAAATATAATGAGTATAATAAAAAAGATTATGCGATTTAAAGAAGTGTTCTTTCCCACAAGAAAGAATCTTGGTGGTTATGGATCAAATACATATATAGAGTTCCCTGTATATATATCATGTCCAAAATCGGTTTTTATGGAGGCTGATACAAGACTTAGGGGCGGTACTAAAATTCTCTGTTCAGAGCATAGTAGTGTTACAATAAAACAATATACGGTCGTTGGCATGAATTGTATGATAATTCCCAATAAACATACAAGCACGGTCGGTATACCTCAAATTCTATTGGGCATATCAGGAATAAATGATTCGAATAATGATGTTGTTATTGGGGAAGATGTTTGGATTGGTTCAAATGTGACAATTATGGGAAATGTTAATGTTGGAAGGGGGTGCATTTGTGGTGCTTGCAGTCTTGTTACTAAGTCAATCCCTCCCTATGCTATTGTTGTAGGTTCTCCTGCTAAAATAATAGGTGTCAAGTTTTCAATAGATCAAATAATAGAGCATGAAAAGGTTTTGTACTCGGAAGAAAAGCGCCTAAGTAGAGATTATTTAGAAGAATTATTTAAACAATACTATTCTAATGTTCGAATATTTGGGGTGACTACTGATTTTACTCCAGAACATATAGAAAGACTTAAACTATGTGCTAGAAAGAGAAAATTTACAAAAAAAGACTATTTTGAGAAGCTAAGCAATCTAAATAAAAATGTATGAGTTTTTTTATTGTATGATTTTAGAGTTATAAGTGAAATTTGAAAGCTTTATTAGCTTTCTGTTTGACTTAATTATTTTGGAGAACTTCTTTCTCGAAGTTGGATTAAGTAATATGCTAAAAATTCTCATCAATTCGTACACATGTTGCCCTGATATGGGTTCTGAACAGGGTATGGGCTGGAACTGGATTACGTCTCTTGCTCGACATTGTGTATTATTTGTGATTTCCGAAGGTGAATACCGTCCGCAAATTGAAGCTTGGCTTGCTGATTCTAAAAATGCAGAATTGGCTCGAAATATGCATTTTTATTGGAATCCTATAGGGCGAAATGAATCCGAATGTCAAAGGATTCGCAAAATGTGTTGGAATCAAGGGGACTGGCGCTTTTATAAGTACTATAAAGAATGGCAGAAGAAAACCGCAGAAATTGCAGAGGCTATTTGCCAAAAAGAAAAAATTGATTTGCTGCATCAGTTGAATATGATTGGTTTTCGCGAACCTGGTTATTTGTGGCAGGTCTCCAAGAAAACTGGTATCCCATTTGTGTGGGGGCCGATTGGTGGCTTAAAACAGTTCCCTCTTGCTTATGCAAGTGGTGCTGGCTTGAAAATGCGGGTGTTCAACTTCGTAAAAAACAAGATTAACAGTTGGCAGATAGCGTATGATAAGCGAGTTTCTGCTGCGCTGCACCAAGCATCTTTGCTGATTTCGTCTATTCCTGATAGCTATAATGCTATTAAGAAGTATCACAATTTGGAGTCTGTTGTTATTCCTGAAACGGGGTGCTTCTCGAATGAATTTTTGGATAATTTCCAAGGGCGTTTTAAAGGATCGCCTTTGGAAATATTATGGGTTGGAAAGTTTGACTTTAGAAAAAGGTTAGATATAGCCTTAAAATCAATTGCTAAACTTTCATCAGATGTGAACGTCCGTTTAAAGGTTTGTGGCTCGGGAAGCGAAAATCAAATTTTTGCGGCGGAACAGTTGGCTTTGAATTTGAAAATTCAGGATCGTGTTGATTTTAAGGGATCGTGTTCGCATGATACTGTCGTAGATTTAATGAAAATGTCAGATTTGTTTTTCTTCACTTCTGTAAGTGAGGATACATCTACTGTCGTTCTTGAAGCTATTAGTTGTGGCTTGCCTATATTGTGTTTTGATGCTTGTGGAATGTCTGCTGTTGTTGATGATTCGGTAGGAATGAAAATTCCTTTGACGAATCCTGAACAGTCAATAAATGATTTTGCGCAAGCGATAACCCATCTGTACAATGATAGAGAAAAACTTGCAGAAATCTCTGCAAATTGTCGTAAACGGGCTGTAGAGTTGTCGTGGGAAAACAAAGCGTTGCAAGTGCTGGAGCTGTATAAGAGTGCTGTTCTTACTTCAAAAAACGATACACCCGACTAAGTTTGGCATAACGGGCTGATTACTTTGTTTAGTCAAATTCCCGCCTTCAATGCTGTGATTCTTCACAAGCGAAATTATTTTTTTGTCAATGCTTCTCTGCGCTTGAGGATGCTTCTCTCGAAAAGCCGGAAATGGCGATGATTTTTTCTATGGGGATATCGTTAGCAAGCATCCCGTCAACCATTTCGAGCTTGGCTTCTGCTCGCCCTTCTTCTTTGCTTTCGTGAAGGTCAAATTCATAAGTCATATACTTGCTCCTTATGAGAGTGTCATCCTTGTAAAAAGATACTTGGTCGTTGATAGTTTGAGTTTCATGGGTGTCCGCGTTCTTGGTCGCGAAATATTTCATGTACGCCCGAACAACCGGATTAGAGAAGTCCTTGTACTTTTGCAAATATATAAAACAGCGGAATCTTGTAAATTTTGCAACCAACCGTTTGCAAAAAACTTCATTTTGAAAACTAAAGAATTACAACAAAAAGAGTTTACAAAAAGGTTACAGTAAGCTATCTTTGTAATCACGGAATTTGGTTTATTCTATGATTTGCATCAGAAACTTAAATCTCCTCTGTAGTCGAGCTGAACTTGCAAACCTTCCCGAGGGCAAGCTGTTAATCAACACGATTAACGCGTTTTCGTACAACAACGCCCGTCGAGACGTCTTGTTTGAAGAAGCTCTGACCAAAGGCGATGTGTTAATTCCCGATGGTATTAGCATTGTCCGCGTGTGTAAGTTCCTTAATGGCAAATCACGCCCCAAGGAACGCATTGCTGGGTGGGACCTCTTTGTTCACGAAATGCAACGCCTAAATGAAAAGGGGGGCAAGGTGATGTTTCTGGGTTCCAGCGAAAAGGTTTTGAAGCTCATTCGCCAAAAAGCCGCTATCGTGTACCCGAATCTGGAAGTTGTTACTTATTCTCCGCCGTATAAGCCCCAGTTCACGGTCGAGGACGACTTGAACATGGTCAAGGCGATTAACGATGCAAACCCGGATTTGCTATGGATTGGCATGACCGCCCCCAAGCAAGAAAAATGGGCTTATGCCAACTGGGATCGCCTGAATATCCACTGCCATGTCGGGACTGTAGGCGCGGTTTTCGATTTCTTTGCGGGGACGTACAAACGCGCCCCGATGATTTGGCAAAGGCTTGGCTTGGAATGGCTTTACCGTCTTTTAAAGGAACCTCGCCGAATGTGGCGCCGCTACATAATTGGTAATTTGATGTTTTGTGTGCTCGTGTTCCGGGAAAAGCTAGGGTTTTGACGGCTTGTCGTGCTCTCGATTCTTCTTCTTTGTTATATTGCAAGGTATAACTAGTTGGATCAAAATTTTATGACAGTTACACCGAATAATAAACAGCAGAATCCGCAGCAGCCTTTCTTTATGCAAGTTAACACGGGAGATTCTTTCGATTTGCTAGGCAATATTTTGCGTCATTGGAAGCTTGTGGCGGTGTTGTCAATTGTTGGACTTTTGGCAGGTACAGTTGCTTCTCGCTATGTTCGCGATTCCTTCGATAACAAGACGATGCTCCAGCTCGATACGAAGTCCAAGAGCGGCAAGGCTGTTTCTGATTTTGGTGACTTGTTCGATGCTAAGAGTCCGGCGGTTGCCGAGATTCACTTGATAAAGAGCTTGAGCGTTCTGATGCCGGTGGTGGAGCAGCTGCATCTGAACTATATGGCAGAGCCGCAAGGGATTGTGGATAGGCTCATGCGCCGTGAAGGCCGTATGGACCTGGATCTTTTTGAACCGCCTAAAGCGGGCGTGCTCGGGATTGATAAAAAAGACGAAAAGTGGATTGCCGTGGTCCGGTCGCAGGATACATACGAACTTTTCTCGCCGATGGGGCAGAGTCTTGTCGTGGGTAAAGTCGGAGAGACGTACCGCATACCGATGGGTGCGGATTCTGTCGCGATTTGTGTCAGGGCTTTTTCTGCTGAACCGGGGCAGTCGTTCCGTTTGTTCAGGTCCTCGGTCCTGAGTGTTGCTGAAGGTTTGCAGGCGTCGATTAACGCCTACGAGAAGGAAAAGAATTCGAATATCCTGGAAATTTCGTATTCCGGTCGCTACCCGGATCGCGTCGCCGATGTGCTTAATGCCGTTGCGCAGGCCTATGTGCGCCAGAATGTCGAGATGCGCAGTGCCGAAGCCGAAAAGTCCCTGGAATTTCTGGAAGAACAGCTTCCTTCTATCAAGGCTAAGCTGGACTCCTCGGAACGTCTGTTGACAAACTATCGCAATAAGATGGGGACTGTCGATCTTGGTGCCGAAGCAAAGGGAACTCTTGAACGTCAGGTCGAACTCAAGACGCAGTTGCTCTCGTTGCAGCAGCAGTACCAGGAAAAGGCTCGCTTGTTTAAGGAAGATCACCCGGCGATGCAGGCTCTTTTGCAGCAGCAGCAGCGCTTGAACCGCGAAATCGGTAAAGAAGAAAGCAAAACCAAGAAACTGCCGATTACCCAGCAAGATGTGCTGAAGTTGCAGCAGGATGTGGAGATCAATAACCAGCTTTATACGTCGGTTTTGAACAACATCCAGCAGTTGCGCGTGGTTCGTGCAAGCGAAATCGGTAACGTGCGCGTCGTGGATCCGGCCTATATTCATGAAAAACCGTCCAAGCCGAACCGCAAAAAGATTATGGCGGCGGGTCTTGGCGGGGGCTTTGCGTTCAGCGTTGTCTTGGTATATCTCCTGCATCTCATCGGTGGTCGAGGAGTGGGGTCCTCTTCAGAAATCGAGCGCGAGACGGGCGTGAGTGTCTACGCCAAGATTCCCAAGACGCAAATCAGCCGTAAGCTGCCGGGCGTTAACGACAAACGCTTTATTCTGGCTAAGGCCGATGCCGAAGACATTGCGATCGAGAAGGTGCGTACGCTCCGCACGGCGCTGGAGTTCTCGTTCCTCGAAGAGGGTGGGCGGGTGCTCATGGTGACGGGTATCGTTCCCGGTGCGGGCAAGTCCTTTGTTTCGCTGAACTTGGCTTATCTGTTTGCTAAACAAAATAAGCGAGTTCTGTTTGTTGATGCCGACCTGCGCAAGTCACGCCTTTCGCACATGCGCGAAAAGGGTGTTTCGGATATCTTGATCAATAACGGCAAGCTGGAAGATCTCGTTGTCGATATGGGTGAGGGCTTTTTCTTCTTGCCTAAGGGGTCCCGTGCGCCGAACCCAGGTGAAATGGTGAGTTCCAGGGCCTTTGCCGAACTCATTGACGAATGCAAGTCTAAGTACGACGTTGTCGTGATAGATACGCCGCCAAATTCGCTCGTTTCTGATGCCCAGTCAATTGCCAAGTTGGCCGATTTTGGACTGATTGTCATCGAATACAAGAAGCATTCCATGGATGAGATCCAGGACGTTATAGACCAGCTCAGCATCGCAAAGCTTGACAAGAAGGCTATCGTTCTGAACCAGTGCTTGCAGGACGGTCTTGGCTATGGGTACGATTACCGTTATCGCTACGACGAAATAAAGAAATCGTAGTCTACACAAACATCTTCACGCCAATGGCAATGAGTATAATCCCGGCAATGAATTCCGGGATTTTTGTTTTGAACCGCTTGGAGGCGTGGCGCCCGATTTCAAAGCCGATAACGCCCATTGCAAAACTAGCGATTGCAATAGCGGATGTTGCAAAAATCATGTTCGCGTTCAGGAATGCAAACGAAATCCCGACTGCAAACGCATCAATGCTTGTTGCAATCGACAATAGCAGGATGCTCATGAGGCTAAGGTGTGCGCAGGAGGCTGTTGCTTCTCCGCCCCGAATTGCGCCCCAGATCATACGGGCGCCCAAAATGCAGAGAATCGCGCATGCAATTGGAGTGCCCACCGCATTGAACCAGCGCTCGGCAAAACAGCCCAGGAAATACCCGAGAAGCGTCATGCCGCCTTGAAAAACGCCAAACGAAACGGCTTGGAGCACTGCGCGCGAACGCTTGATGCCCGATTTGCAAAGACCGGTCGAAATGGCGACCGCAAAGCAGTCCATCGCTTCGACAATCGCGATAATGATAATCTCTATAGTGCTCATGAAAAGTCGCTTTTTAAAAAATGCGAAAAACGCCATCAAAAATAAAAAAATATATTGTATAATAATTTAGTTCTTAGTCAATGGTCATTAGTCTTTAGTGATTAATTGCGGCAAAGCAGCCAAGTTTTAAACTAATAACTAGTGACTGATAACTAGTGACTATTTATGAACAACAAAGTCGTTACTATAGTTTTTATTGGGTTGTGCTTGTTGCTCCTGCTTTCTGTGGGTGGCTCGTTTTGGGATGGCTCCTTTGACCTTATTTTGCATAATAGCGGTAACTGGAAATCTCCGAAGACGCATTTCATTTTCTGGATCGGCATGTCGCAGGCGGGCGTTTTGCTTTCGGCTTTCTTGCTTATCATGAAGGTTAAAATCCATCGCCGCACGTCGCTTCTGCTCGAACTGAGTTCACTTTGCAGTCTGGTCGTTGCCTTTGTTCTATCGCTTGTTTATTCCCGTTCCATCCAAATGAATGGCTATGTCCATAGCGATGTTTATAGCATTGGCATTGTCGGCTTTATGTCGCTCCTTTTTTTCGTGACGCATCTTGTGGCGGCAGACAGTGCCGAAGATGTCGCTCTCTGTAAGGAACTTGCCAAAATCAGGCGGCCTCTCGCATGGATTATCCTCCCGACGGTGTTCTGGGTGGTGTCTGAATTTGCCTTGGATTTCGCGCGTCACGAAAATTCTATTTGGCAAGGTGCGTTCTTCCCGTTGTATGTGGTGGCGATTGTCTTTTACATGGGGCTTGCAAGTTCAATTGCGCTCCTTTCATTCGAAAACTACTACAACCGCATGATCGAGCGTTTCCTCATGCTTTGCAGCTGGTTTGTGTCGCTGTTGTTCCTTTGGCTTATTCTTTTGAAGGGTGAAGGAAGCTTGTCTGCTTTTTTCTTTGCTTGTGCGATCCCGCAACTGATGCTTATATTAGCCGTGCGTGAAAATCTCTGGGGGCGATTGCTTGTTGTCTCGAGTATTTTATTTGGAGTATTGCTGAAGTGCGACTTCGTTGTGAGCCATAATGATTACCATTTCTTTTCAAACGCGACATTTGCTAATGCTAGCCTTATGTTTGCTTGCGGAACGCTTTTTGTCGCCATTTTCTTTGGTGTACGTTTTTTGCTTTCGCGGTTCTTCGAAAACGATGAAATATTGATGGGCGAGGAAAGCGATAGTTCTGATGGCGAGGTCGTTGAAGTCGATGAAAAGAGGTATTACTCGCCGTTCTCGGCTCCTGAATTCAAGGTGGTGCGCCTGCCTGTGCTGTGCGGGGTTCTTGCGGCTGTCGTTTATGGCTTTATCAGTTCGGACTGGATTGTTCTTGCCGGGCCATTTGGCGCCTATGTCAGTTGCCTGCTTGTCAGCTTACAGCCTTTTGTTCGTTTTGCTTTTTCCAGAAAACGTCAGGGAGGTCGCAAATGAGTACGTTTGCCAATGCCGTCGCTTGCCTCCTCTGCCTTATTTTTGCGGCATTCCTTTGGAAAATGAAGGGAATGCTGCGTGTCACGCTTGTGATGTTCTTCGTTGTCATGATAAGCTGTCTTTATACGGCGCTTGCTGGAAATCTTGCGGTTTCGGCGATGGAAAATTATCCGTTCCGCATGGTGGCGCTCACGTTCTGCGTCTTTACGACGGGGCTTAGGGAAAATCGCAGACGTTTTATGGTCTTGGCGCAGACTTTCTGGCTCTGGGTCGAGCTTGTCGGGAATGTGTCGCTTTCTCAAGCGGGGCTAGAGGCTCCGTGGATTCGTCTGGCCGCTATTGCCGGAATCGCGATTGGATGCAGCTTTATGGCCCGAATTTCTAGGGAAATAGAGTTCGGGCTGATTGTCCTTTGGATGGCTGTCTGGATGTTCTTCTAGGAAATATGATTGTAAGTGACTTTGTTTGAAAGTCTCTTCTCGAATTCTTCCTTAGATAACGGCTTGTCGAAAATGAACCCTTGGATTATGGGGCATTTTGCGTTTTGCAAAAAGTCAAGCTGCTTGGTGTTTTCAACGCCTTCTGCGACTACTTCAAGATTCAGCTCGTTAATCATATTGACCATGTTTTTGATGACGACTTCATCATGGTGCGATTCGTCACCGATATGGTCGAGGAGCGATTTGTCGAGCTTGATGACATTGACATTCAGGTCCTTTATGGCCGTGAATGTCGAATAGCCTGTACCAAAGTCGTCTATGGAAACGGAAATCCCGTTCTGGCGTAAATCGTCCACAAATTTTTGCATGGCGACCTTGTCTTCGTAATTCGATGACTCGGTAATCTCGATTTCGATGTACCTGCTGTCAATCCTATATTCCTTCATGATTTTCAGAATGTTTTCAGTCAGGTGCGTATTGGCTAGATGGAGCCTCGAAAAGTTGGAGGATACGCGGACCGGTTCAAAGCCTGCATCAATCCAGGAACGAATGTCTTCGCAAACCTTGCGGAATACGTAAAAGTCGAGCTGGCAGATGGACGCTTCTTTTTCAAGAATGGGTAAAAATTCGCTTGGAGGGATTATTTTCCCATTGCGGTTCCAGCGTACAAGGGCTTCGCAGCCGCAGAGCTTTTGATCGCTTACGGAAACTTTGGGCTGATAGTAAACGATAAATTCCTTACGCTCGAGCGCCTCATGGAAAAGCGATGAAACTTCCTTTTCATGGTAGGCTTTGTCGAGCATTCTCTTAGCAAAGTAAACGACATCGTTTCCAGGATGAATTCTGGATTCGTTCAGGGCGACAGAGCTGCAGTGCATGATTTCGTTCATGGAATCGCCCTGCTGGATGTCGTAGACGCCGATGCGGCTTTGGATGTTGAGCTGGATTGCCGGGGCCTGAGGCATCGGGACATTCACTTTCATCGAAGAAAGTGCTTTAATGAACATGTCCCTGTTTTCTTTTCTGACGAGGACGAAAAAGTTGTCTCCACCCAGTCTTGCAATTATTTCATCGTCGTGGCACATGGCCATGACGGTATGCGTAAAAATGGTTATCCCCTTGTCGCCAACGGCTGGGGATTTGGATTGGTTGATGTATTTGTAGTTCTTGAGGTTAACGAATAGCCCGCTAAAGTTTTGCAGCTTGTTTTTCGCCTTGAGTTCAATACTGTGGTGTATCAGTTTCGCGGTATTGGGGGCGCCCGTCATCGTATCGGTCTGGCTTGCGTAATGGACCGCGCTCATGAGCCTGGAACGACCAAGAATGATGAACATGTCGTCGCAAATGAGCTTTACCGCCTGGAGTTCGGGAGGTGTAAACTTGTGGCTTTTTTTAGCCTTGATTTCGATGGTGACTATGCCGTTTTCACCCGTTCTGTATGTCTGGATGAGTGGCATAGACTCGTAACCATTGGAGTCTTCGTAAATCGTTTTTTCGTCGTTCAGGCCGTCTTTGGCTATGATAGAACTTGGGGCAATAAGTTTGAGCTTGATATAACCTATGTTTAGAATATTGCATATTGGGGGTATAGCAGCACCAATGCGCTTGCTCATTGCCAACATATCAGGTACATTGTCTAAAATTGCATCCCTAAAATCTTTATAAATACTATTGAAAATGACGTAATCCATTTTCACCCCTTAAAAGTCCACATATTATACACCAAAAACGTGTTCTAAAACTAAATAAAAATATTTCAGAAAGGTAAAGAAAAATTAATAAATCTTCCTGTTTTTATTCCGCTTTAGAACAATGATATGGCTAGTGGATTGGTGGGAAGAATATGTAGGCGATAATGATGGCGGCAATGACTCCGACGGCATCTGCAATGAGGGCGCAGGTGACGGCGTGGCGTGTCTTTTTGACGCCCACGGAACCGAAATATACGGCGATAATGTAAAATGTCGTGTCGGCTGCACCTTGGAACATGCAACTGAGGCGGCCTGCAAAGCTATCCGGGCCAAGGTTCTTCATGGCGTCGATCATCATGCCGCGGGCGCCGCTACCGCTAAGGGGCTTCATGAGGGCAGTGGGGAGGGCGGGTACAACGTCGTTTCCGACGCCGATAAGTCCGAGCAATGATGAAATGCCGTTCATGACGAGATCCATCGCGCCGCTTGCGCGGAACACGGCGACACCCACGAGAATCGCGACAAGGTTCGGGATGATCATGACGGCGGTGTTAAAACCTTCCTTGGCGCCTTCGACGAACGCTTCGTAAGCCTGGACTTTCTTGTAGCAGGCGAGGGCGAGGAAGGCGACGATCACACCGAACAGCACAAGACCGCTAATAAAGAGGCTCGTGGTGCCGAGGGCTTCGGCCGTGAGGTGGCTGAAGTAGAACATTACGGCAATGACGCAGGCGCTGATGCCGCCGAGCCAGGCAACGGTCACGGGATCCTTGAGCTTGATTTTCTGGAAAAAGCTGAGGGCGAAAATACCTGCGATAGTGCTGAAGAATGTCGAGAGGAGGAGCGGCAAAAAGACGTCGCTCGGGTTTGAAGCCCCCAGCTGGGCGCGGTACGTCATGATGCTTACCGGGATAAGCGTGAGGCCGCTTGCGTTCAAGACGAGGAACATGATCTGTGAATCGCTTGCGACGGTCTTATCTTCGTTCGGGTTCAGGTCCTGCAATTGCTTCATCGCCTTGAGGCCCATCGGGGTGGCGGCGTTGTCGAGGCCGAGCATGTTCGCGCTGATGTTCATGAGCATCGTGCCCACGACCGGGTGACCTTTCGGAATCTCGGGGAAGAGTCTCGAAAAAAGCGGCTGAACGATTTTGGCGAGAATCTGGACGGCTCCGCCCTTTTCGCCGATTTTGAGAATGCCGAGCCACAGGCTCAAAATGCCCGTGAGGCCGAGTGCGATTTCGAATGCTGTTTTGGACATGTCGAATGCCCCGAGGATAGCCTTGTTAAAAATGCCGGTATCGCCAAAAGCAAGCCACTGCACGATGCATGCGATAAATGCACCGAAGAAAAACACGAGCCAAATTACATTTAAAACCATGACTCAAATGTAAGAAAAAAATAGCGATACGGCTGTGGGCTATGGGTACGGACCTACGGTCCTATGGGGTATGGGCTTGTGAAATTGAAAATGCTCAAAGCGAAGCGTGCCGAGAGGGCGACGCCCGACCTCATACCTCATTCCCTATATCGTCATCGTCGCAATTTCCTCGCCATTCTCCAGCATGTGGATGCTGAACCTGGCGTGGCCGGACTCGTTTGCTGTCGCGGGTGTGCTCTCGTAGAATCCGAACGTGGGCGGGTTCCCGCCTTTCGGGAGGCTCGTCGAGCCGGGATTCACGAGAAGCACGTCGCGGAAGTTCTTTTCGAGCTTCCAGATGTGCGTATGGCCGTACAGATACACATCAATTTGCGGCTTTTTTTGTTCAATGTTGTTTTTTTCAGGTGTAAATCCCGTAGATTCTATGGTTTCGAGAGCGGTTCGTGGAAAACATTCCGGCATAAAGATGTGGCCATGACTCATGAACAAGTGGAAACCGCAATCTTCAATGACCTTGTATTCGTTTTCGATGGGCATATCGAGCATCATCAAGTCTACATCGGCATCGCAATTCCCGCGGACGGCGAAAATGCGGTCTTTATAAGGAGCTAGGGCTTCGACTACTCCCATTGGACCGTGACCTGCCGGGAGCGGGTTTCGCGGACCGTGATAGAGCGTGTCGCCCAGCAAGAAAATCTTGTCGCAGTTGAACTTTTCAAAGAACGAGAGTGCCTGCCTTGCCGCCAAGGCAGAACCATGAATGTCTGATAAAATTAATGCACGCATAGTTAGTCAATAGTTGTTAGTCAATGGTCATTAGCTTTGGGCTATACCTCATACCTCAAAGGTCGCCCTTGGGCGACCGTGCCCATAGCTCAGACCTCATTTCACTGTAATCATCGGGCTGGTTTCGCTCAAGAGGTAGTTCCATTCTTCGCGAATCTTGTCGTATTCGGTCGGGTCGGCGTAGAGAGCAAACGTGGTCCACTTGATGCCGCTAGACGTCTTGGACTTCGGCTGCTTTTCGAAGCTCACGTAATCCGGGGCGCGGTTGAGCGGCTTTGCTTCGGTGAGCGTTACCGAGTGCCCGCTTGCCGTCTTGATGTTCAGCTTGAAGCTGAACTGCGTCTCGTGCGGCATGCGGATGGGGTGGTGGCGCTTTGCGACTTTCGGGAGCTTGAAGAGGCTTCGTTCCCACACATTCGGGAAGCGTCCCTTGAGTTCGGAACCGCCCTGACCAAAGTAACCCTTGGAAAGGTAAGTGTTCACGATGATGAGCGGCTTGTTGAACTGGTCGAGATTCTGGATGCGGATATTGCCGATGCTCACGTCCGGCACACCAGAGGCGAGGAACTGTTCCAAGAGCTTTTCCTGATCCTTGACATCGCGGCCAAAGAACTTGTTGCGGATGGCGCTTGCGAACTTGCCCTGGAGCTGCACGGAATCGCGGAATTCGCATTCGCCGTTAGCGCCGATGAACAGGTCGTGCTGAATGGCAATCTGGTGTTCCTGATTGTCTTCGAGAATCGGAGTCGTGACCACGTGGCTCTGGTCTCCGTCAATCACGAGGGCGACTTTGCCTTCCATGTCGAGCGGTACCGGGCGGTCATTGCCCGTCTTGTCGGTGGCGTCAACCCAGCGTTCGCTAATCTTCCCTTGCTTCGGGATGTAGAGAATCATGTGGTTGAACTGCTGGATGGTCGGCAAGTGCGAGAAACCTTCTTCTGTGAGGTGGATGGCCGTGAGGTAGCTCTTCACACCAATGGCTTCGAGCATGTCCTTGAGCAAAAGAGCCATGTCCTTGCAGTCGCCGCGGTGTTCCTTGAGAGTCACTTCTGCGGTCTGCGGAATCAGGCTGTGGCCGCCGAATCGCACATCGCGGTAGCGGATGTCTTGACGGACAAAGTTGATGATCGCCTTGACGGCATCGTCGCCAATCTTGTTCCCGCGCACTTCATATGCCTGTTCGCGAACCTTGACGGCCTTCTTGAACTGGTGGCTGATGAGGTTCTGGTAATCGTCGCCGACATCGCGCCATTCCTGCTTGCCCGTGAGCATGAGACCTGCGCCGAAGTCGCGGTATACTGGCATGTAAAGTTCCTTGCGGACAATGACCGGGTTTTCGATTTTCCATTCGATACCGCCCTTGATGGCGGTCTTTTCGAGCGGACCGTATTCTTCGGTGACGAAGCGAGTCGTGTCAGCGTAAATGCGGAAGACGGATTCTCCGACCGGCACGTCGCGGCTACTTTCGTAGTTCGTGTACGGAATCATGCCCTTGTTTTCAAGATTCGTACGGCTGAACTGCATGTAGATAAAGTCACCCGGAGCTAGTTCCGAAAGTGGGAAGTGTGCTGTCTGGCTTTCGTTGCCGCCGCCAATTTCTGTTGCGTATGTAATATAGGCTCCGTTGAGCGTTGCCTTTTGCTTGAGTTTCCAGTTGCTGTCGTAAACTTCGAGAGCGTTCAAGAAAATGCGGTCGTAGCCCGGCAAGAAGTCGAACGTAAATTCGCGATAAATGGCGGCACCGCGCTGGTCGAGTACTTCGAGGAGCATTTCTTCGCTACGGACCCAGTTAGCGCTCTTTTCTGCCTTGAGGGATTCTTTCTGGTAATGAATCACGGCGGGGAAGTCGCCTTCGACGGCGGTCTGCTTAGCTTGCGGGCGGAGGAGCGTCTTCAAGTCTGCCGTGCGGTCTTCAACAGGCGTAATCGGCTTCTGGAGCGTACGGTTGTCCGCCTTGCCGAGGTAAGCCTTCGTTGCGGAGAGGAAACTCTTGGCGTCTTCGTTGTCTGGGCGGAGGGCGAGGGCCTTGGTGAGCGCCTTTTCTGCATCGCGATAATTGCGGCTATAGAACAAGATCTTGCCGTGCATCGTCCATACTTTATAATCATTCTTGGCCTTGGCGAGTGTTTCATCGCTGATGGCGCGGGCTTCTTCGTAGCGTCCGAGGAACATGAGTGCGTCCATGAGGGTTTCGCCAAGTTCCTTGCTCATGCCAAAGCGGCCGCGAATGCCGTACAAGATATCGACGGCTTCGGCGTACTGGTCAAGTCCCATGTATGTCTTTGCGAGGTATACGCCCAGGCGGGAACTCGGCTGCGTATCGAAAAGTCTCTGCACCACAATGAGGGACTGGTGGCGCTGTCCCAAGCCCCAGAGGGCATCGCTCAAGTTGATGACGTATTCTGGATTGTTCGGGGTGTAGCGGAGGGCCGCTTCGGCGCATTCACGGGCGTGACCGTAGTCGAACAAGGCTTCGTACATTTCGCCGAGAATGGAGAGCAACTTGCCGTTTTTGCGCACGAGATCCATCTGGCTTGTGAAATAGCTGATGCCGGGGCCATAAAGTTCCTTCATCTGGTACACAAAGCCGCAGTTGATCAAATAGAGCGGTTCTTCCGGGTCCATCTTGTTTGCGCGTTCAAAGTAGCTGAGGGCGACAAACGGCTGGTCTTCGAGCAGGCGGAGGATGCCGACCTGGCTCATGACGGCGGCGTTGAACTTGTTCTGCTTTTTGCGGGATTCCTCGTCGCTTGCGGTCTTGGGCATGGCACCGACCTTGAGGCCGCTAATCGCATTCTTCATGACGGATGCGTATTTCTTCTTGTTGATGCCCTGTGTCCAAGTGGCAATCAAGATGCCTCGCCCGTTGTCGTAGAAATATCGACCTGTATAATAGAAGTCGTAATTGTTGACGACATGGGTGAGGGTAAATTCCTGGGCGTAGCGGTCACCGACCTTGACGCGCTGGACTTCAAAACCAGCCTCGTTCATGGAAAGTCCAAGACGGTTCAAAAGAACTTTGAACATGTCTTGCTGGCTGACTTCGTCGCCCGGGACAATCGCTCCGTATACAAAAAGCGAAATATCTTCTTTCTTGTTGCTGAGCACCAGGTCCGGGTCTTCGTTCTGACGGGCGACACTGGCCCAGGTGTGCCAAAGCGTATCGCTTGTGCTCCAGGAATAGCCGAGATCTGCACTGGCATGCTGCATGATGCGTTCGGCAGAGAGTTCCGAAACTTCTTCTTTCACGACGTCTTTCAGCTTGAATGTCGCAAAGAAGTCTTTCCATTCTTGCTTGAGGGCGCCTGCGGGGAGCTGGGTGTCCGTTGCGGCGAGCGTGAGCGTGAAAATTCGATTCCCGGCGCCAATCACGAGACCGACTGCTTCGTAAGGCGTGTCGTAGCGCTTGCCGGCCACATCAAAGAATGCGCCTGTGGTGCCAAAAGCTTCTTCCGGGTAAGTCTCGGCAAGTGTTGCCTTCTTGCCGCTCGATTCGAACGACTGCATTTCGATTTGGGCGCGGTCCATGAGGCGGAGCGGTTCACCTTCGGGGAGCATCACTTCGACGAGAACGGCTCGGCGCCCTGTCTTCGGGTTGTAAAATTCATAAGGGGCATTGTCTTCGCCGCCGATGATTGTCCATCCGTTGTCAGGTGCGGTAAATGTGCAACCGCTCGTTTCTATTGTACCGCCGGTAGCGATTGTGGTCGGAGCTTCTTCGGTAACATAGTCCGAGGCTGAATCGTCGTCGTATGTTTCGGTGGCTTCTGAAACTTCTTGCGTTGGGGTCGGATTCACTTCAGGCGTGTTGCTGCCGGCGCAGGAAATAAGGAAAAACAGCCCGAAAACTGCTGTAAGACGGGCATACAAATTTTCTTTTTTTACAAACGAATAACGCATAATAATCTCGGGAAAAATGTTTAACACCCTAATTTTAGAAAAATAGGGTAGGACAAAGTAGCGCTTTGCGATACAAACAAGAATAATCTTATTATCCTTTCTTAATCTTTACATTGCAAACATATGTTAGAATAGGCTAATAAAAAGGTGAGGCTAACCTCACATGGCGGTCTTAACCCGTTTGAATGTTTTCAGACCCCCAAAATAGGCTCCCAAATCTCTTTTTTTTCGATTATTACTACACAAAAATCTCGATTTTTTGTATCTTTCCTGCCAGCAAAGCTCCACCGTGTAGGTGGGTAGCAATTTCAACAATAAAAAAAGGATCCAATAATGGCTCTCAAACTCGGTATTAATGGTTTCGGTCGTATCGGCCGTATGGTCTTCCGCGCTGCTGTGGAAAACTTCTCCAAGGACATCACTGTTGTCGGTATCAACGACCTTCTCGACGCTGACTACCTCGCATACATGCTCAAGTATGACTCCGTCCACGGCCAGTTCAACCACGACATCAAGGTCGAAGGCAACTTCCTCATTGTTGACGGCAACAAGATCCAGATCTTCGCTGAAAAGGATCCGACCAACATTACTTGGGGCGCTCTTGATGTAGACGTCGTTGTTGAATCCACTGGTTTCTTCCTCACTGCAGAACTTGCTGAAGCCCACCTCAAGGCTGGTGCTAAGAAGGTCATCATGTCTGCTCCGTCTAAGGACTCCACTCCGATGTTCGTGTACGGCGTGAACGACAAGACCTATGCTGGTCAGAAGATCATCTCCAACGCTTCCTGCACCACCAACTGCCTCGCTCCGATCTCCAAGGTCCTCAACGAAAAGTTCGGCATCGTCCGTGGCCTCATGACCACCGTTCACGCTGCAACTGCTACTCAGAAGACCGTTGACGGCCCGTCCAAGAAGGACTGGCGCGGTGGCCGTGGCATCCTCGAAAACATCAT
>Ga0310695_10002311_pt1 | contig 40702 bp, 20 predicted proteins | sample RumenRJG_04DNA_FD_203882 | JGI IMG/M metagenome (GOLD analysis project Ga0310695, IMG submission 203882) | Bovine rumen microbial communities from Lethbridge, Alberta, Canada - RJG_04 (v2) (version 2) | ecosystem: Host-associated > Mammals > Digestive system > Stomach > Rumen | place: Canada...
TCGTATTCCATCCAGCCAGTTGTCAAGGAACGACTCTTCTCCACCGTCAGAAAAGAAGCCGTTCTACATTATACCTGTCCCCACATACCCCCCCCCCCGCGGGGACTGTCCCCACATACCCCCCGCGGGGACTGTCCCCACATGTCTTCCCCCGCGGGGACTGTCCCCACATGTCCCCCACATACCCCCCGCGGGGACTCCCCACATGTCTTCTCACCGCAAAGACGTCCGAGACGGATGTCGTTCTCGGCCTCGGCCTTGGCGCGGACGACTTCATCTCAAAGCCCTTCCGCATCCGCGAACTGTTCGCTCGCGTCTCGGCTGCGTTGCGAAGAGGCCGCCTCGCCGCGTCCACCGTGAATGCCGACACGTTCATGATCGGCTCGGCGCGCATAGACGCACGGCGCTTCCTCGTAGTGACGGATGAACCGCCCGACCAGCCGCTCACCATACGCGAACTCGGCCTTTTGAAGGAGTTTGCCGAACATCCCGGCGAGGTGCTGTCGCGCGACGCGCTCCTTGACAAGGTATGGGGCGTGAACTACGCCGGCGGCACTCGCACACTCGACCAGCACATCGTGCAGGTGCGGCGCAAGCTCGGCAAGTCAGGCGACCTCATCGAGACTGTGCGCGGCGTAGGATACCGCCTCCGCGGATTTTGACGGGGACTGTCCCCCACATGTCTCAGTCATTGGAAGAACGACTGCTGACATTGCCCTTGCATCCGTCGATGACGAATGTGGTGACGGAGTGGTCCGCGAGCGTGGTGTTCAGCTTCTTGCCGGTCAAGGCGACCTGGTCGAGCCGCTTCCAGTTCTCAGTGTTGCTGGTGCGGATGACGCTTGTGTATGCGCCAACGGATCTGAAGTCGGATAGATCGATTGAAATCTCTACCGGTCTGCCTTTCGTGTTGCATACTACCACCACGCTCCGCCCGCCTTTTGAATCGTAGGCCGCCACAGCTGCGCCGCCTGTCTGAAGCATGACCATGCCCGGGCGGATGTAGCGCGTATACTGGCCGAAGGCGTAGTATTTCTTTGTGAAGATGATGGTGCAGTTGTCATGATCCGCAACGGCGCATCCCCAGTAGCCGCCGCGCGTGTTGACCATGCCCATGTCCTTCCTGCCGTTCATGCCTGCACGGGAGATGTGGGTGTCGATGACTTGCCAGATGATCCATGCGGAAGGATTCAGTCCGTTCATGTCGGCATTGATGCGCGCGGCGAGCCAGAGGGCCGCGCCCATCTCGCCGGCATTTCGGCCGGCCGTGGATCCTCCGTCAACCTCGCTCATCCAGAGGTTCTTGCCGGCGGAAAGCGCGAGATCACGCAGTTCGGTGCGTCTGGAGCCGCCGTAGGTGTGCGTGTCGATGCGGGAGATCGCGGCCTTGGCATCGCCGGAGAGCTCGTTGAATGCGTTGATCTGCGTGTCTATCGAGGTCTCGTCTGACGCGACGATCTGCACGTCGCCCAGCCCGCGCTTCCGCATGGATTTCTGCAGTTCGAGGATCATATTGGACTCTGAAGCACCAAGGTCGAAGTGACAACCCTCCTGCTTGGCGCTACCCGCGCGCCAGTAGTCAGTGAACGGCTCGTTGAACGGTTCGATGCTCTGCACCTTCACACCCCATGTGCGGCGGTAGTGGCGGCATACCTCGGCTAGATACTCGGCGAAATCGTCGTACTGGTCGGCGCGAAGGTTGTTCCGCTTCGGACCTCGTCCGCCGGATGAACATCCTGATTCCGTCATGTAGTAGGGCGGCGAATTGGAGAACATCTCAACGATCATATCGCGTCCGCACGCCTTGATGGCGCGCAGCAAGACGTTTCGCTGGTTTGCGTCCCTAGTCCAGTCGTACCTTGCCGACGATCCGTTCCAGACGGTGTAGCCCGGCATGTTGGAATCCGTTCGCATGATATGGACATGCGAGGGGTCGTCGCCCCCGCCGATGTTGAAGCGCGCGATGTTCAGCCGCAGGCCCTTCGGCCCGAAGAACGCATCGGCCGCCTGCTGCGCCAGCGAATTCGAATATCCCACGCGGTTGGCCCACCAGCAGAGAGACGTGCCCCATCCCTCGAAAACTCCGCCGTTGACGGCATAGATCGACTTCGGTGAAAGCCGCACGCTGACCGGCGAATCCCGCAACCGCACCAAACGCAATCCATGACGCCAAGACCGGTCCGGCCATCCGCAGCACGCTGTTTGCTTTCATCGCCATTACCACAGCAGGTATGTTTCCTGTTCAGCTTCACCGTATGACCAGCGCCATGCCAGTGATGATGTAGACGCCGTCGTCGAGCTTCCTCACAGAATAGCAGCGCGTGTCGGATGGATCGCGCACGAACCTGAGCGTGTCGTAGGTCGGCGGTATCGTCTCCTCCGTCCATGCAATCACCTTGCCGCCACGCAGACCCCTTCTCACCTTGATCGTGGCGTTCTCCGCAAACTCAAGGTTCTTCTTGCCCGTGTCGGTGAACGCCGAGACGACAGGAAGCGGCGAGGTGCGGTTCACGAAGTCGATCGTCGAGCCGTCCAGCAGCGTGCAGCCGTAGAAGTAGTCGTGCTCGGCGGGCTTGAACACGCCGTGCACGTTCATCGCGGCAGTGCCCTTGTGGGTGCCGGCGTTCGACCATACCGGCTCGTAGCCGCCCACGTCGAACTGCGCGTCGATCTGGAGGGCGCTGTTTACCTTGAAGTCCACGGTCGAGGCGTCCGTCGCATCCACGATGTGCATCCAGCCCGTCGTCCCCGTCTCGATCCGCCCGTTCTCGAAAGAGGTGTTGCGGATATGCCACGACTTGCCCGAGGCGATGGAGACGGTGAGCTTGTGCCCACCGAGGTCGCACATCCAGCCCTGGAACACGAGCGACCGCGGCACGTCGAGGAAGGAATCCGCGGTCAGCGCGCCGATTCCAGAGCCTCCGTTCGCCGTTTTCGTCATGTCGTGCGGACCGCTGTTCGCGAACGTGCCGCCGGCAAGCTGAACGAGAAGCCCTGTATCCGAACGAACGCCGTAGAACGCATAGTTCGCCCTCACGTCGAACGCTGCGCCCTCCGCCACGGTGATTACGCCTGGGCCGAACGCCTTCACTCTGTCGCCGCAGTAGGTGATGTCATTGTCGTTCGGCGCATCGTGCGGCTGCACCTTTCCTTCGGCGACGAGCGTTCCGCCCACGTAGGTCTGGGAGATGGTCGGCACCAGCGTGCCTGGCCCATTCTTCACCAGCTTCACGCCGCCGGTGATGTTCACCGTGCCGGCTGTGAGCGTCTGCCCCGTCGGCACTTCCACGATCAATTCGCCCGCGTCTGCAAAAGCCTCGTCGTACTTCACGCTGCCGGCGGTGAAAGCGCCTGTGCCCGCATTGACGAGGAACTGCTTGCCGATCTTGTCGTACAGGCCGAGCACGCCGTCGGAGAGGCGCATCGCAGGCACAAAGTCGCACGTGGGCGTTCCGTTCTCCGAGAACTTGAGGTAGTAGAGGCGCATCTTCGCGCTATCGTTCACGCTCCATACAGCTCCGTTCTGGTTGAGGTTGAATATGTAGGCCGGGCCTGCGCAGGTGCCAGCATTCGCCGTGCCGAGCGTGGCGTTGGTGAGCGAGCCACCGGTGATTGTGGTGGGGCCGGTGCCGGTCTTGTCGACGTGGAAGGTGTAGTCCGTGCCGGTGGCCACGGTGCCAAGGCCGGGCACATTCGCGTCGCCGTTCAGGGTTCGCCAGAAATACGGTTTCCCGCCGGTAGTGTAGAGGAACACGCAGGCGGCCGGCGTCATATTGTTGGTGGTGCGCATTCCGAACACGCCGTGCCATCTGCCGTTCGCAGGCGTGCCAGTGAACTGTGCCCTGAAGTCTATGGTGGTGCCGGAGCCCATCGTGTAGCCGGTGTTGATGTACTGCGAGCCGGTGCCCTGGATGTAGTCGAGTGCCACATAGCCCTTCGACGTGTCGGTGATCGTACCGGCACCGGAAAGTCCGGAGACCTTGAGCTTGTGTCCGTTCAGGTCGAGCTTGCCATTGAACGCATTGGCGGAGCCGAGTCCGCGCCAGTCGCAGTCCGCCGAAAGCTTCGCGCCGTCGAGATCGAGCGTGTGGAAGTCAATCGTGAGCCCCTCCGGAATCTGCATCGCCACGTCGCCAGTCACGCGAACGTCAGCAAGCACGCCCGGCACGGCGTCCACCACTACACGGCCCGCCGCGTTGGTGCAGGCCCAGTTTGCGGTGTTGGCGCAGTTTCCGTCGCCAGCGGAGCCCGTCCACCACGCACGGTCCACCACGCGCGATTCCGGATCGGCGCCGTAGTAGATGCCGTCCGACGCAACGACAATTGGAACGTCGCCTGCGGCGGTGGTTGCGTCGAACTGGAAGGTGACGCCTTCCGGACGCACCGGCCATGCGACGAGCCTCTCGTACAGCTGCGGCGTGCGCTCGCCGATGTCCACCGTGATCGTGGCGCCGTCTTCGAACGTCAGCGCGCCTTCCACCTTCGAGCTGCTGAAGTAGCAGGGAACTACAAGCTCCGCGGAGCGCCCGTTGAGGTCGAGCGTGGATCCGTCCTTCATCAGCGTGCTGTGGAAGAGCGCAGTTTTGGGCTTGAAGCGTCCCGTCACCTGTATCAGCGCGCTCCCCGCGTCGTAGTTCTGCGAACAGTTGCTCTCGTACGTGCCGGTTACGGACGTCGTCGCCAGTGCGTTTACCGCCGCGCCGCGCACGTCGAGCGTCACGCCGTCGGCGAACGTGCAGGGCTTGCTGTACGAGCCGAGGTCGATCCAGCCGCCGGTGTTCGCCACCACACGGCCGCCGCCGGTGAACGTGGTGTTGGCCACGTAGAACTCCTTGTAGTAGGGGACGTCGAGCGTGAGCGTGTTGCCGCCCAGGTCAACCGTCATTGCGGCCGAACCGCCATGGACGAATCCGAAGCCGCTGCCCGAAATCTTCGAATTCGCCGTAAGCCGCAGACTGCTGATCCAGCCGTACCCCGCCATGCCATGTTCGGGCACGCATCGGATCTCGCCGCCCGCAAGCACGAACTTCATCGTGTGGTGGTTGCCATTGCCGTCGAAGTTGAAGAGCGCGCCTTCCGCCACCGTCACTTCGCTCCCTTCCGCACCGTAGAAGTAGATGTCTTCGCGGTTGTTTTGCACGTTGCAGCTGGTGCAGCGGAATTCGCCCCCCGCCACAAGCGTGCCGCCGCTGTAAAGCTGCATGCACTTGGACGCAATGAAAGCGCCCGCCCCGTTCTTGACGAGTTTGACGTTGCCCTGGATGGAAACCTCGCGATTATCGAGCTCCACGCCATCCGGCACGTCCACATGCAGTTCACTCGAAATGGCCCCGGCGGCGGAATTCGTCACCGCGCCCGCCGTGAACGCGCCGTTTCCGTTGTTCGGGTAGAACTTGTGCTCGATTGTGTCGTACAGGCCCACGGCGTTGTCCGTGGTGCGCCGCACGGGAATGTAATTTCGCGTGATTGTGCCGTTCTCCGAGAACGTGAGATAGTAGAGGCGCATCCTCGCACTGTAGCTTACGTTCCATACGCTTCCGTTCTGATTGAGATTGAATATGTAGGCTGGGCCGGCGCACGTGCCGACGAGCGCCGTGCCGAGCGTGGCGTTGTCAAGCGTGCCGCCAGTGATGGTGGAGGGGCCGGTGCCAGTCTTGTCGATGTGGAACGTGTAGTCTGTTCCAGTGACCACCGCGCCGAGCGCCGGCACATTGGCGTCCCCGTTGAGCGTTTTCCAGAAATACGGAGTGTTGCCAGTCGTGTAGAGGAACACGCATGCGCCCACCTTGTCGCTACCGCTCGTGCGCTGGCCGAACACTCCGTGCCAGTAGCCATTTGCAGGCGTACCCTGGAACTGCGCCTTGAAGTCGGCAGTGGTGCCGGAGCCCATCGTGTAGCCAGTGTTGATGTACTGCGAGCCGGAGCCCTGGATGTAGTCGAGATATTCGTAAGAAGAGTCGTCGGTGATGATGCCGGCGCCGTCGATGCCGGAGATCTTGAGCGTATGGCCGGAGAGGTCCAGCACCGTTCCGGATGCAGTGAACACGGTGCCGAGCGCGCGCCAGTCGGCATCCGCCGCGAGCGCGCCACCATCCGCCACCACGGCAACGCTGGGGGCAACCTTGATCTGCGAGCAGTTCCATGCACCGGCCGCCGCGTCAGCGGCAAGGTGGAGCTCGCCAGTCGCGAGGGCGCGGTCGGCGCATTCGGATCCGCCGGTGAACGTGCCCGAGCCGGCGTTCGTCTTGAAGTCGCCCGTCGTGCGGTCGTACATGCCCAGCACGCCGTCCGAAAGCCGCTTCGCAGGCACGAAGTCATGGACGGTTACGCCGTCCTCGGCGAAGCGACAGTAGTAGAGGCGCTGCCCGGCACCGCCATCAGGCGCCGTGGCAGCAGGCAGCCATGGCGAGTTCTCGCCGTCCTGGTTCATCGCGAAGAGCAGAGCAGGATAGACGCAGTCGCCAGCGAGTCCACCACCGAAGTCCTTTCCGTTGATCCGGCTGGTGCCGTCCTTGTCAAGTTTCAAGTAGTAGTCAACGCCGGTGGTCACAACGCCGTTGCCGGTGACTACTTGATCCTGGTCTCCCCTGAGCGATCTCCAGAAATAGACGTTGTTCCCGTCTTTTTTCAGGAAGACGCCGAACCAGGCATTGTTCACTCCCGACTTGCGCGTGCCGAAGACCGTCTTCCACATGTAGCCGCTACTGCCGGCCGGAAGATTTCCAGTGAAGCGCAGGCGGAGGTCGGCCGTTGTGGCGGAAACGGGGATGTAGCCGGTGTTGATGTACGAACCGCCGCCGCTCTCAAGATATTCGAGGCGACGGTACACGGCGGCAACGGAACTCGTCACCGTGCCGCCGCCGGCGAGTCCCGCTACCGTCAGCTTGTGCCCGGCCAGATCGACCGTCGCACCCGCAGCAATGGTGAGGACTCCGTCGACCGTCTCGTCGCCCGTCAGCGTGTAGTCCGCATCAATCGTGCGGTCCGCTGCGAAGAGCGTTCCAACCATTGCCACGCCCGCAAGCGCGGCAAAAATACCATGCTTTTTCATGTGTTTCCCCTTCCAGAAGTTTGGCATCTTACATTGACATTATACCAACTTCCCACATCCCCTGCAAGCCGAACTTCAAAGCCGGATGCGATAGGCGAAAGATTTTGCGTCGCACTTGACCTTCAGCAGGTTGCCGGACTGGCTCCATATCGGCGCCGCGGCGCCCTTCTCCGGATCGACCGCGTCCACGCCCGCCACCACGTGGCCCGCCGCACCGAACGCTGCAAGGTCAATCTCGGCTGTAAAGGCATCGGAGTCCGGTAGCGGCGTGATCGTCCAGTCCGCAAAGCGGAACGAACCGTTTGTCTTTACGCCGCCGAACTGCACCTCACGCCCCGCGCGGTTCACACCAAGCAGTCTGTCGCGCGCCGTCGCCTCGTCCGACGGACCCTCTGGCTTCCACGTGACGCCGGATATCTTGCCGCCCGAGCGCGCCACCTCGATCATGCCGCCCTCGATGCGGCGGCGGCCATCCGTCGGCGCGCCGCCAAGCGACAGGCGGTGGCCTCCCTTCGGATTCCACGCGCCGTAGCGCACCCGGTAGGTGCCTGCTGCCGTTTCGGACGGCACGACCAGATCAATGAACGTCTCGCATTTGCCTGCCTTCGCGAACACTTCCTTCGCGCGTGCCATGCCACACTGGAACACGATGCCCTCGTGCTCCTCGCTCTCGTTGCAGATGTGCACGAACGGCTGGTATTCAGGCGCAGGACGAGTCATCTCCCACGACACGTGAAGCCGCAGCCGATCGGGCGCAACGACTTCGGCGCGCAGCGGATACGTGATACCACCATAGGCGCGGCTCAAGGACGGCTTGCGCGCGTCAATGAAGATGCCCTTCGGCGACTTCGCGAAAGCGTAACGCACGCCGTCCTTCTCCACCACGCCGCTCACCGTGCTGCGCGTGCGCGCGTAGTAGCCGTAGGGCGGCAGCACGATGCCGTTCGGCAGGCGCCACGTCGCGTTCGTCTGGCGGTTCGCCCACACCTCCCCGCCGTCGGAGAAGAACGAATGCTGGCGGTGGATGCTGCCCTCATACTTCAAGTCGAGGAACTCGGCGCGCCCGAGCTCCGCGCATGCGTCGTGCTGGAGCCAGTACGTCTTCACCGCGTTGCGCGAGAACGGCCCGTCGCACATCGGGTTGCGCCCGCCGATGATGCAGTTGGATAAATAGTCGTCGGAACCGTAGCCGTGGAGTTCAGCGTCGCCGCCCTTGTGCCAGCCAGCCTCCTCCTGGTAGCGTCCGCCAAGCCCGCCCGCGAAGAGCACGTAGTAGCCGTGCGTGGCGATGTCATGCCACGGCGCACGCTCGCTGTCGGCGAAGTTCGCCCGGCCAAGCAGCTTCGGAGCGCCGAAGTGGTCGCTCTGTCCGGCGTCCGCAATGCCAACGAGGTGGTCCTGCCCTGCCTCGCTCACGCACACGGCGTCTGGACGCCGAAAGCCCTCTCGGTACAGCTCAAATCCGCGTCCCCAGCTCGCCGAAGTCTCGTTCTTCGAGTGGAAGCGCCCTTCACGGTCGAGATAGTCGAACGGACCATGCGCCGTGAACACGTCGATGAATATCGCATCGGGATCGTAGCCCTTCTTCAGCAGCTTGGCATTGCGGAGGCACCACGGATGGAACGCGTGCGGCGCCCAGCGGTAGGAACGCGCATGGCGGCCGGGGTTGAACCACGCAAGCTGCGGCGTGCCGTCAAGGTTGAACACCGTGAGGTCGTACGAGTAGCGGTCGCAGTCTGGGTAGATGTCCGTGTAGTTGTCGTGCGGGCAGAAGAGCATCCCCGCAGCTCGGCAGGCATTGCGCATCGCGCCAAACGCTTCTTGATCGCCACGCGGCGGATAAATCTCGGGCAGGCGGTAGTCGTAGCCCCAGCGCTGCCAGTCGTGCTTCACGAAGATCGAGTCGTTCAACCCATACTTGGCGGCCTTCGCAATGTCTTCCGCCGCCTTCGCGTAGTCGCCGCTCCACTGGTCGAGGCACATGCGCGAGCCAAGCGCAGCCAGTCCGGGACTCGCCTTGTAGCCTGCGACGGCGCGGAAGCGGCGCCCTGCCTCGAACGCGCCCTTCGACGAGGGCACGAACGTGAACGTCGCATCATGGTGCGCGTGTAGGGAGAAGAGGTTCCTCTCGCCATCGCAGGAAACGGAATCCTGCACCACGTCCACGGCCTGCACCACCGAAAGTCCGTTCGCGTAGTCCGCGCCCACATGGCGCGTGGAAAGTCCGAACCCGTTCGCGTGAAGCGAGAACCTCTTCGGGCCCTCCACGACGTTGCCGAAGCCCATGTACACGCGATGCGGCGTCTCGGAGGCGGGCCCCACGGCAAGATCCGCGATGCGCGGGAACCCGGCCGAGTCGCGCTTCGCGCCAGGGATCGACCAGGAGATTCGCAACGTGCCATTCTCCTCGCGTATGGACGCCTTTGCCTCTGGCGGTGCGGAACCGTCGCCCGTCTCAACCCGCGCGGTGAAGCCGCGGAAAACCACCGAGCGTTCGCCGTCCGTGAACGCGAGCGCGCCGTCGATGAGGCCGCGCTCTCCATACGCCACGCCCGCACCGTACACCACGTCGCCTGCGTCCAGGCGCCAGCGTCCCGCAGACGCGTCCGTTCCGGATGCGCGCGCCGTCTTCGCCGCTGCGAGCGCCGCCGCGCAGCGGACCTTCCAGTCGGACTCATCCGGCACCTTCGGCTGCTTACCCACCAGTAGCTTCACATCGCCCCAGCCGCCGCCGTCGCAGCACGTGTCCATCTTAGGTCCCGGACCCGTCCAGAGCCTGAGCGTGATCTTCTTCCCTGCCCACGGCGCGAGGTCTCCCCTCATGTCGCGCCACGTTAGGATGTCCTTCACGATCTGCGAACAGACGAGCTGCGGCGCATGCCCTTCCTCCACCACGAACACCTTGTACTCTGCGCCATCGGAAGGCGGCGCGTCGTGGTGGTCCACAAGAAAGTTGGAACACGAGAACGCAAGCGGCCTGACCGCAGGAAGGTCAAGCGGGAAGTCGCTCCAGATGAACCCCGCCCCCTTCTTGTAGGGCGGATGCGTGTCGAAGCCGTTCTTCGCGATTCCACGTGGCGAGGGACGTCCCTTCGTCATGTGGGCGCCCCATTCCTTCGGCGCGCCGTCCGGATCGACGGCCATGACCTTCCCCTTCACCTCGATGAACGTCGAGCGCGCGAAGCCTGCGTCGAGGCTGAACGCGCCTGGACCAAGCTTCGGCGTGGCCACCTTGCGCACTGGACGCGGCGCGTTAGGATTTTTGTACATGAAGACCGCGATCGGGTGCGGCGCGTCCTCCTTCTTCGCGCCCGCAGGCGTGAAGCGCGCATGGACTGGATAGAGCGCGTTGAGAGCGCGCGGACGCGCCGTGCCCGTGTAGGCGAGCTCCTTCTTCTCGCCGGGCGCGAGCGTGAGCGGTCCCTGCGGGCCGGCCACGTCCCAGTCGTCGTTCATCCACACCTCGAGTTCGCCGGAAACGGACTTCTCCGTCTTGTTCTCCAGCGTCACCGGAAAGGCGCGCGGAGCGCCGGCCTCCACCTCGGTGACGCCGAGCGGCCAGGCGAACGGGTTCTTGTTGTTCCGCTCGATCTTCTGCGGGAACGACCCGATCTCCACCTTCACGCCGCACCGTTCCTCGACGGGCGGCAGATATGCACATGCCGCCAGCGCAATGGAGACGGCACCAAAAGCAATGCAATGTTTCATGGTTGAACTCCTCCAGCAACATCGACTATTTGATGGCCACCCGTCATCCTTAGCGCGTGCGAATCTCGACGATGCCGGCCGATCTTTTCGGACGACACTTGAGACGAATGCGAAATTCCGTCGCGGTGGCAGGCGTCGTAAAAAGCGCCTGCGAAAATCCGTTCAGCACCGTCGTGTAGTCGGCGTCGATCTTGTCGCGCCACGGTGACGCTGCGTCGTCACGGAACTGCACCGCCCATGTCTCGGGCAACGCACAGCCGGCCCGGCGCGTGGCATAGTCGTCGAACCAGTACACCTCGACGCAGCGCATCGTCCGGGGTTTGTCGAACTTGACATGCACCCACTCCTCCGTCCCGAGGTGGTTCCAGAACGTGAGACGCGGAGGCTCGAGGTCGTCGGACGACTTGGGAAGGATGCCGTCCCACACTGCGCGCACGGTGTCGGTGGCGTTGCAGTACGACGCCTGGACGCGCGCGTCGCGCACCTTCTCCATTACCGACTCCTCGCTTTCGGCAAACCACGTCTGCATCTCGCCCGCGCCACGATGGCACCACGCGAAGTATGGCACAAGCGTCAGCCCTCCGCCCACGAGCGACACCATCCGCGTCGAGGCGATCTCGATTTCGCCCTCGGTGAAGACCGTGCTCAGCGGCAGGCAGGCATTGAACGCCTTGCCGCCGTTGTCGATTCCCTCGGCGCAGAAAACTATCGGCCCCCGCTCCACCGCGTAGCGCCCACGATCCGCCGCGACCTTGTCGTTCGCCTTGATGCGCCTCGCCGGCATGTTCATTGAAATCTCCACCACGTCGCCCGTCTTCCATTCGCGGCTGATCACGCAGTAGCCCTTCACTGGCGCCACCTTCACCGCCGCGCCGTTCACCGTCACGCGGAAGTCATCAAGCGTGCCCGGCACGACCTGTTCGTATAGATCGCTCGGCACTGGCCTTCCAACGCACCATCCCGGCACGCGGATGTTGAGTTTGAAAGTCTGAGAGTTTGAAGGTTTGAGAGTTCGGGAATTTTCGACGTCTATTCGAACCTTGCCGTTCCACGGGTACGCCGTCTTCTGCACGAGCTTCACCTCACCACCGGCGAGCCGCAGCTTCACCTCGCTTTCCACAAACAGGTTCACGTACGCCGAATCGTCCTTCGCCGCATACGCGAAGCGTCCGATCTGCGGAATGAAGCGCACCACGTTCACGGGGCAGCAGCTGCACCCGAACCACTTCGAGCGCTTGTATCCGCCCTTCGACGCCAGCGGGTTCGGATAGAAGAACTCGTCGCCGCCGATGGAGACGCCGCTGATGAGTCCGTTGTAGAGCGTTCGCTCCAGCACGTCGACGTACTTCGCGTCGCCGTGCAGGAGGAACATGCGCTCGTTCCAGAGCGCGTTGCCGATAGCCGCGCACGTCTCGAGGTACGCCTTGTGGTTCGGAAGGTCGTAGTCCTCGCCGAACGCCTCTCCGGCGGCGTCCCCCAGGCTTCTGTCCTTGTAGCGCACGATGTAGTGTGCCCCGATGCCGCCGTTGAGGTGGAGCTTTCTGGAGACGACGTTGCTCCAGAGCGCGTCCAGGGCGGGCGCGTAGGAGGCGTCGCCGGCGAGCGCCATGACGTCCGCCATGGAGGAGTAGAGGTAGCCGGCGCGCACGGCGTGCCCGAGCGCCTCCCTCTGCTGGCGCACTGGCAGGTGGTCCTGGAGACGCGCCCCCCATGTGGGGCGCAGGTCCCTGCGCCCGCGCATGTCGATGAAGTGCTGCGCGAGCTTGAGGTACTTCGCATCTCCAGTCGCCTGGTAGAGACGGCAGAGGCCGATCTCGATTTCCTCGTGTCCCGAAGTTTCGCGGCTCTGTCCCTCGCCGAGGCCGAACGTCTTCGCAACGAGGTCGGCGTTCCTGGTCGCCACGTCGAGAAGCGTGCGCTTGCCCGTCACCTCGTAGTGCGCCACGGCGGCCTCGTAGAGATGGCCCACGTTGTACAGCTCGCATGCGTCGCGGTTTCTGCTGAACGGCTTCGGGCCCATCATCGGCGCCTTGTACCCAAGCGTGCGGGCGGTGTAGAGATATCCGTCCTGCTCCTGCGCGCCGGCGATCTGGGCGATGAGGTTGTCGAGGTAGCGGTCGAGCTCGGGATCGGGATGCTGCGCGAGCGTGTAGGCCGCGCCTTCGATGACCTTGAAGACGTCGGAGTCGTCCCAGGGCACGCCCTTGAAGCCGCCCTTCTCGCGCCGCGCGGCCCGTTCGAAGTTCGCTATGCGCCCCGTCTCCTCGCACTTGCGGAAGTCGGTCTTGACAGTCACGAGCCTGTTCGTCTCGATGCGCGCGAGCCAGAACCCGCCCGTCACCTTCACGTCGTTCAGCCCGGCAGGCGCGTACGGATATCCTCCTGCGAACGCAATGCTGGAAATCACCGACAAAACCAAAGCTTGAACTACAACTCTCATTGGACTTCTCCCCGTGCAGGTACTTTTTTAAACTACCATGATATCGCAGCGCATGAAGTCAGTTCCGCCGCCACCTTGATCACCGGGAACGATGCCATCGCGTAGCCGCGGCCGATGATCTTCTCAACGGGCCAGTATTCGCTCGTCGCAACTGACCCTTCCGCGTCGTACTTCGTGTGGAAGTTGATAGCGATGTAGGCGAACGCGGGCAGCTTCGGCACGTTCTTCGGCACCGGCATGGCGTCGGCGGGGAAAGTTTCGGCGGCTGCGAGAAGTCCGCGATAAACCGCTTCATTGATCCGTATGACGCATCCGTGCCGGATGAGGCCTTCGTATTTCAGCGGCACTTCGCGCCATGGACCAGGCTGGTCGAGCGAGGCAGCCTTGTACATACGGTAGCCCCTGGGGTATTCCTCGGCGTATAGATGCCATGACTGTCCATCAGGCGACGGAACGAGTGACGGCGCCTCGCGCCAATGCGGGGTGAGCGGAACGCCCGGCGGCGACCACGGACCGATCGGGGACTTAGATTTCGCGAGGCGGATCGACTTGTAGGTGCCGGGGGCGCTTTTCTCCCAGCGTTCGTCCTTCACGATGGCGTAGTACGCGCCTTGGTGGAAATGCACCGACGTGTCTATCTGCGCCATTTTCGCGTCCTCGCCTTTGTAGTCGAAGAGCGGTGCGGCCTTGGTGAACGTCTTGAAGTCGCTGGTGAGCACGTAGAATGTCCGCATGCTCTCCCACTTCTCCGTGTTGTTCTTTGTGGATGCGCGTTCCGCATGCCACGTCAGCATGAACTGTCGGCTGGGGCGGTCGAAGAATATCTTTACGGCTCCGTACCAATACGTGTCGTTCACAAAACCTTCCGGCAGGGCCAGATGGGACTTGTCGATGACCACATGGCTCCACCGAACCAGGTCGCGCGAACGCCACACCACGACGTCATGCGGGGCCTTCCCGGACGTGGTGCCGATCAGGTAGAACTCGCCGTGGTCATCCTCGGTGATGTACGGATGTCCCAGATAGGCCGGGGCAAGCGGTATCTCCCTGCCGCCGTTGATCTGGGTCCACGTTATGCCATCGCGCGACACGTCGAAATACAGATGCCCGTATTCACGGCCGGTGCGCATGTGGGCGAAAAGGTAACCACCGCCCGCGCCTGTGGCCGCAGCCGCCTGCGCACATGCCGCCACGCGAACCAAGGCGGTGAACGCCGCACATAACATTACCTTTCCTAACTTCATCTTCGCCTTTCTACTTTAATTTCCCCGGCAAGAGTATATCAAAGTCGCTTGCACCCGCACAAGGGGAAAAGGCGGCAATGCACAAATGGCAGAAATTTGCATTGGTGACCATGGTGGCAATTGTAAACAATTGAGATTTGTGAACAATACGAAGTTGAGGACAGAGGATGAAGGCTGCATCTCGCGAAGCACTCTGCTGCCAGATCCTTTGTCCTCTGTCATCTGTCCTGGCATTATGGCATTGTGGCATTATGGCAGTGAGACATTCTGGAATTGTCCGCCTTCAATTTCATAATGGCACAATTCCACAATTTCACAATTTCACAATTCCATAATCTCACACTCATTGCTTTCGCTGCTGGGAGTCTCGGAGTCTTGGAGTCGTTGAGACGTTTCGAAGATTCTTTCTAAACCTCCAAAACCCCTAAACTCCCATTGGCGAAAGCAAGAAAGGTTTTGCGACTGGTTCTTGAATTGAAGTTTCATCAAATCACCCTCTTGACATGATGCCAGACATGATGTATGATGTCATGTATGAAAACTTTAGTGACAAAAGTGACTGAACGCGGTCAGGTCTCAATTCCTGCCTCAATCCGTGAAGCCATGCAGATGACGCCAGGGACATCTCTGCTGTGGAATCAAGGGCAGGACCGCTACACCTGCGTGATAACGATTGTCCGCAAGCCCGTGCGCAAAGGTGCACGGGCCATGCTCGGCTATGCCGCGACATACAGCAAGCCGCGCACAACGGCCGAATGGATGAAGGAACTCCGCGAGGGTGAAGAGCCATGAGCATGGTCGTCGACACATGCGTCATTCTCGATATCCTCCAAGGCGATCCTATTTTCGGCGTCGCATCTGCAGAAGTAATCGACCAACACGCCGAAGGCGGGCTCATCATCTCACCACTCACGTACGTGGAGCTTTCGCCCGCCTTTCTCGGCGACGAGGCACGCGAACGCGACTTTCTTTTTGAGATTGGAATAGACCTTCCGCCAATTCTCGGCGAAGACGATCTCTCGCTCGCCCACGCCTCCTGGAACAACCATATCCAACGCAAACGTTCCGGCAAGGCCGCGAGACGCCCCGTCGCCGACGTGATGATTGGCGCGCTCGCACAGGCCAACGACGGACTCATCACCCGCAATGCAGATGATTTTCGCGCGCTCTTCCCGTCACTCAACATCATCACACCTTAGATCACCTTGATGCTCGTCGTGGGCGAGAACTGGTTACGGATTGTCCGCAACACATCCGCCTAGCGCATCGCATCGACGATCCGCCTGACATCCTCCAAGGTATTCTCCGCACCCAACGAGATGCGGATCACGCCCTTCGCCTGATGTACCGGAAGCCGAATCGCCTTCAGCACGTGCGACACCTGCGTGTTCCGCGAATCACACGCCGCCCCGGCAGAAACGAATGGCAGCTGCCCCGGACTGGAAATGCACAACGAATCCTCAAATATCTTCACCTGTATGTCATACGGCGCGCCGTAGTCGCGATGACAGAGCGCGTTGGCAAGCGTTTCGCGAACAGCCTCAAGCGGATAGGCCCACATCGGATCGTGGTCGACCTTGCCGGGGGTGATGACGAGTGCGCAATGGATGTTCCTCTTGATGAACGCCATTGCATCGTCAATCTGATCCTGGATGTTCCCCTTTGAATCAAGCGAATCGACAATGAGCGCACCATCGGCGCGAACCGCCGCCCGAATGGGCGGCGGTGGGAGAAACTACCTAGCAGCGTTATCACGCCTTACGCTTGTGCGCCCTGTAGGATCTCCAGAATTCGCCTCTCTTGTTATATGGCCCGCTCGTTCCATTGCCTAAAATTACCATTGTTGTTACAGCGCGGCGATTTCGTCGGCGGTGAGGCCGGTGAGGTCGGCGATATCCGCTACGGCAAAGCCCTTGTCTTTCATCTTGCGGGCGCTCTGGCACAGTTTCTCAACTGCCGCGTCGGCTCGCGCCTTTTCCGCGTCGAACTTCACTGCCGTCTCGGCAAGTTTCGCCCTTGTCTCAGAGAGTTTTGCCCTTGTCTCAGAGAGTTTCGCTTCCTGCTCTGCCATGTACCTCTTCTTTGTGGTCTCAATGCTGACGCGATCCCAGAAACCTTCGTAGGCGGCGCGTTCAACGTCGTTGAGTCCAGATTCCCTGATTATCTCCAGTGCCTCCCCCGTCTGCGGGTTGTCAAGAAGGTCTTGCGAAACATCATCTGCGCCGTCGCGGTCGATTTCCGTCAGGAAACGAAGCCAAAGAATCTGCATCTTCTTTTCGGTGAGGTTCTTCGCCTTGAACTTCGGAAGCTCCACAAAGACAATGTGCAGTCCGTCCAGCACCTTGTTGGAATCGAGATCGTGTACAAGATGATAGTAGTGGTAGTACCCGTCCATATCCGGCTCGAACGTGTGGTTCACCAGATTAAGGGAATAGACCGGCTGGAGCAACTGATAATCGTTGCCTTTCGGCAACTGCCTGACATACGCCTTCGCAGAGTTGAGCAACACCCTCTGCTTGAAGTCGGGAAACCACTCCATCTGCATCTCGACTATGAACTTGCGTCCGCCCGTCTCTTCGCAACGAACATCAACGATGGAGTTCTTGCCGAGCGGCGTCTCTGGCACCATTTCCGGCGGCAGATACTCTATCGACTCGACCTGCTTGCCCTCGTCAAGAGGAAGCAAGGCGTTAAGGAGGCTTATGACGAGATTTTTATGCTCGCCAAAAACCTTCTTGAAGGTCACATCCGCCTTTGGATCAAGGTATTTTGCCATGTCTTTTGTCCTCGTTCTCCATTCAAGGGCATAATACCCCATCGAAAAACATGTGTATTTTATCACATTTGAGGGCAAAATACAAGCGGGCGGCGACTTTTCAAAAAGCGGAAAGTGACAAAATGCCGTGATTTTCCACGTGGTTATTGTACCTTTAGGTGGCAAAGGCATCGGCGAGGATAGCAGCGATTTCGGATGCGGGGAGGAAGAAGTGGGTGCGGGTGGCAGCGATGAGGGAAAGATCGAGTTTCACGTTGGCGCGGATGGTGGGATTCTGAGCGAGGAGAACGAACGCCTCGCTGTCGCGGGCATCGCGATCATCAAGCAGTCCTCGCAGAACGAGGACGCCTCAGGCGGCGACACGAACGCGCCGACGCAGGCGAATCCCGTCACCACGACTGCAGGGAAGTGAGCGGCTCCCTACACGGAGGGTGCCGCCTCCCTACACGGGGGGAGCGCTCTCCCTACACGGAGGGTTTGACTTCCCTACACGGGAAAACGGGATTTGCGGCGGCTCGGCGGGACGCCTCGCCCCACCATGCGGCGCGCCTTGTGGTGACCTAACGCAACGGGCATGATGCCAGTTCTCCCAGTGGCTCTTTGCGAAAGGAAGAGCCACTTGGGAGATGAAGTTGGAGTTTCGGCAAGCGTCTACCTTACTACAACAAAGGCAAGACCGGGCTTATCATCCCGGCTACAGAACCTTGTGGCAGGTACGGCATATCACGTCGAGCTGCTGTTCGCGCGTGAGGCCGGCTAGCGCTGCCACTTGGCGAGCTCTTTGTAGAACTGGGGGTAGACGCGGTGTCCCATGCCGATGCCGTGTATGATCTTCTTGTCCTTGGAGGGAATGAGGTTGTAGGCGGCGTAGACGCCAGCCGGGGCGCAGACGCAGTCCGCAAAGCCCACGACCACGCGCACGGGACAGGTGATCCGCGCGGCGAAGTTGACGCCGTCGAAATGGGGCGCGTTCTTCTCGGCGGATGCGCGGTTCTCGGGCTTCTGCGCCTCGATGATGCGAGGCCAGCCGCTCTGGCGGTTTTCGTGGCGCGAGCCGAGCAGGTCGGTGATGGCGGGCACGAAGATACAGCTCTTCGTGAAGTGTCCGTTGAGGCCCGTGAGCATGAACCCGAATCCGCCGCCCTGAGACGTGCCTGAGTAGGTGAAGTTGCGGCGGTCGGTCTGCGGCTGGCGCCAAAGCCAGTTGACCGCGCGGTTGATGCCAAGGAGAGAGGCGTAGTAGAAGTAGTCCTCGCGCGAAAGGTGGATGCCGGCCTGACAGTAGCGCGCCACACCGCACGGCGTGGCGTACTTCTCGTCCTGCGCCTTGTACGCGGCCTGGCGCGCGGCGTCGGTATCGGGCTGGGGATAGGAGTGCACGTTCATGGTGAGCGTGATCTCCTTGTCGGAGATGCCAGTGCCCTTAGCGCCGATGCCTGCTCCCGGCACGTTCACGCGCACGGGGAACGGTCCCTTGCCTGCGGGCATGTTGAGCCAGCCCCACACGCGCCGCCCGCCGTGCGAGGCGAAGCTGATGCGGTAGTACGTGTGGCCTGGCGTGCTCTTGGCGCCGATCTTCTCCAGCTGCACGTCCTCGGGCACCGTCTTGTCCAACTTGCGGACGGCATCTGCCCAGAACGAATCGAAGTCAGCGGGATTCTCTGCGCCTGGGCGGATCTTCTCGGGCTCGTATGCGACGCCCCAGTGGAACGTGCCCTGCCCGGCCGTCTTTGGCAGCGTGAACGCCTGCGCGTCCGCATCGATGGAGAGGCGCATGAAGCCAGGGGTGTCCTTCGCGGCGGCAATCGTGAACGGGTTGCCCTGCGCGAGATCCACGCGCTTCTCTGCCAGGACCTTCTCGCCGAAGTTGTCGAGCTTCGCATTGAAACTCCCGGCAGCGAGCTTCTGTCCGCCCGGCCCAGTGACGGTGACTGTGAACGACGCCTTCTCTCCGCAGCGGTAGAGGCAGTCGGCATGGTCGGTCTCGACCTTGAACTGGACGGGCATGGCCGCGCCCGCAGCAAACGCGACGGCGAGACCGAATGCAAGAACGATCTTTTTCATGGACAATCCGTATCTTTCGTTGTTGTCTGACGCGGCTACAGAACCTTGTGGCAGGTGCGGCGGATCACGTCGAGCTGCTGTTCACGCGTGAGGTCGATGAACTTCACGGCGTAGCCGGAGACGCGGATGGTGAAGTTGGCGTACTCGGGCTTCTCGGGATGCTCCATCGCGTCGATGAGCTTCTCGGTGCCGAACACGTTCACGTTGAGATGGTGCGCGCCCTGGGCGAAGTAGCCGTCCAGCACCGATACAAGCGCGCGCACGCGCTCCTCCTCCGAATTGCCGAGAGCGGAGGGATGTATGGTCTGCGTGTTCGAGATGCCATCTAGCGCGTACTCGTAGGGGAGCTTGGCGACGGAGTTGAGCGACGCGAGAAGACCGTTCTTCTCGGCTCCGTACGCGGGGTTCGCGCCGGGCGAAAGCGGCTCGCCTGCGGGGCGGCCGTCGGGCATCGAGCCAGTAGCCTTGCCGTACACCACGTTCGAGGTGATGGTGAGGATGGAAGTGGTGGGCATCGCGTTGCGGTAGGTGTGGTGGCTCTTCACCTTGCGCATGAACTCCACGAGCAGCCACTCGGCGATCTCGTCGGCGCGCTCGTCGTCGTTGCCGTAGCGCGGGAAGTCGCCCTCCACGCGGTAGTCCACGGCAAGGCCGCTCTCGTCGCGCACCACGTGGACCTTGGCGTAGCGGATTGCGCTGAGGGAGTCCACGGCATGCGAGAATCCCGCTATGCCGGTGGCGAAGGTGCGCTGCACGTCGGTGTCTATGAGGGCCATCTGCGCGGCCTCGTAGTAGTACTTGTCGTGCATGAAGTGGATGAGGTTGAGCGTATGCACGTAGAGGCCCGCAAGCCAGTCCATCATCTGCTCGTAGCGGTGCATCACCTCGTCGTAGTCGAGCACGTCCGAGGTGATGGGACGCAGCTCAGGCCCCGCCTGCAGGTGCGTCTTCTCGTCCACGCCTCCGTTGATCGCGTATAGCAGGCACTTTGCGAGGTTCGCGCGCGCGCCGAAGAACTGCATCTCCTTGCCCGTCTTCGTGGCGGATACGCAGCAGCAGATCGCATAGTCGTCGCCCCACACGCGGCGCATCACGTCGTCGTTCTCGTACTGGACGGAGCTCGTGTCGATCGACACCTTCGCCGCGTACTCGCGGAACGCCTTCGGCAGGCGCTGCGAGTATAGGACGGTGAGGTTGGGCTCGGGCGAGGGACCCATCGTCTCAAGCGTGTGAAGAATGCGGAAGTCGTTCTTCGTCACCATCGGGCGGCCGTCTTCGCACATTCCGCCGAGGTTGATCGTGGCCCACACGGGATCGCCGCTGAAGAGCTCGTTGTAAGATGGAATGCGCGCGAACTTCACCATGCGGAACTTGAGGACGAGATGGTCTATGAGCTCCTGGGCGCCGCGCTCGTCGAGAACGCCCGCCGCGAGGTCGCGCTCTATGTACACGTCGAGGAACGTGGAGATGCGGCCGATTGACATCGCGGCGCCGTTCTGGGTCTTGATCGCGGCGAGGTAGCCGAAGTACGTCCACTGCACCGCCTCCTGCGCGTTGCGCGCGGGGCGCGATATGTCGAAGCCGTAGCTCGCGGCCATCACCTTCATCGCCTTGAGGGCGCGTATCTGGTCGGCCACTTCCTCGCGGCCGCGGATGACGTCCTCGGGCATCGACCCCACGCCGCACATCGGCAGGTCGTGTTCCTTGCCGGCTATGAGCCTGTCTATTCCGTAGAGGGCCACGCGGCGGTAGTCGCCCACGATGCGGCCGCGTCCGTATGTGTCGGGCAGGCCGGTGATGATCTTGTTCTTGCGGGCCATGCGCATCTCGGGGGTGTATGCGTCGTACACGCCCTGGTTGTGCGTCTTGTGGAACTCGGTGAAGATGCGGTGCAGCTCGGGGTTGGGAGTGTAGCCGTAGGTGGTGAGAGCCTCCTCGGCCATCTTGATGCCGCCGTATGGCATGAACGCGCGCTTGAGCGGCTTGTCCGTCTGCAGGCCCACGATCTTCTCGAGGGACTTGTCGAGATAGCCCGGGGCGTGGGATGTGATGGACGAGACGACGTCCGTATCCATGTCGAGCACGCCGCCCTTGGCGCGTTCCTCCTTCTGCAGATCCTGCAGCTTCGTCCACAGCTTTTCCGTAGCCTCTGTGGCTGGCGCGAGGAACTTCTCGTCGCCGTCGTACGGACGGTAGTTCAAACGCACGAATTCGGCGACGTTGATCTCCTTCTCCCAGCGTCCGCCCTTGAAACCATTCCATTCAGCGTAGTTCATTTCGCCTTCACACTTTCAAACCTTCAGACTTCTCACCCTTCCGTAGGCAATCCCCAGGAATCCAGCTTGGTCTTAATCCAGTCGAACGACGCCTGCGTCATCTCCTTGGAGGTGCCGTTCAGCGCGGGGCCGCACGCGAGGCGGATCTCCTTCGAGGGATCGACGGCTCCGAAGTCCTTGAAGAACCCCCTGCCGCCCGGGCGGGTCGGCTCCATGTCCGTCTTCACCGCAATCGGAATCACCGGCACGCCCGCCTTCTCCGCAAGCTTCGTGCCGATCGAGCTCCAGCCCTTTCGCGCAAACACGCGCTGCCGCGTGCCCTGCGCGAAGATTAGGAAGGAATTGCCCTCCTTTATGCGCTTCACGCCCACGTCGAAGATCGTCATCAGGTCCTCGCGCGGACTCTTCCTGCCGATGGGCACAAGCCCCATGTGCGCGGCGGCCTTCTCGAGTCCCGGCAGATGCGAGAGCGACTGCTTCACCACCACGTTGAACGGCCCGTACGTCAAGAGCACGAAAGGCAGCAGAATCGTCTCGAGCGTGGACATGTGGTTCGCGAGATACACCACTGGTCCCTCCTGCGCCTTGCGGTTGTTCCACCCCTCCATGTGCACGTCCGTGCCGTAGCTCTCGGCCTTGCGCAGCGGATAGAAGCAGTAGTGCGCCCACTTGTCGGTGTTGAGCGTTCCGAGGCATTCCGACACCGCGCACCGCGGGAACACGCTGAACACGCTCCATGTGAATCCCAGCGTGGTGAATGCGCCCGGCTTTCGCGTCTTCGCCGCGCGCCGCTCGGGCGGAGTGTGGTACTCACCCGTCGCCAGCAGCTCCTCGCGGAACATCTCAAGCGTTGTTCTTGTCATGGCTGACAATCCTCCCTTACGACTCTGGCTGCGGTTGCTGTTGCTGCTGCTGCTGAGCCTCGGCCTTCTGCTGCTCCTCCGCCTCGCGCCTGCGGCGCATCTCCTCCTGGATCTGGCGAATAGCCTCCATCTGCTGCTCTCGTGCAGCGGCGGCCTTCTCGCGTTCAGCAGCCGCCTTCTCGCGCTCCGCGGCGGCCTCCTGGCGTGCAAGCTCCGCCGCTGCCGATATGCGCGCGTTCTCCGCCTGCCTCTCGGCCTCCTTCTGCGCACGGCGCGCACGCAGGCGCGCAAGCGCGTCGCTGCCTGTCTCGTTGGCGGGCGGCATGCCGTTTATGCCGACGGCAGAAGTCATTCCGCCCATGCCGCGCATTCCGCCCATGCGCATCCCCATGCCGCCGCCCATGCCACGACCCATTCCGCCCATGCCACGGCCCATGCCGCTCATCATCGGTCTTCCTCCGCCCATGCGCCCGGCGGCTCCGGACGGTCCCTTGCCGCCCTTCGATCCGTCAGAACCCTCGCCCAGCTTCATCGTGGCCTCAACGCCGTCCTTTTCAAGCGTCACCGTCATCGCCTTCATGTCGGCGTCTTTCACCGACCATCCGTTGCGCGATTCGCCCACCTTCATGTAGTACGTCACCGCAGGCTGCTGGGAAGAGTCGGTAAAACCCACCGCCACCTTTCCGCTCGGCGTCACGTTGAGCGCGCTCACTCTAACTGACGCAAGAATCCTCTGCGCCTCCTCGGAGAGCTGCGCCTCCAGCGCCGCCTCGTCCACATCGCCGGCGCCGCCAGCGCCGCGCGAATTGTTGCCGTCCGGATCAAAGTTCGTGGGCTCAGGACCGAACGGCATGCGGTCCATGATCGTCTTGTAGCGTTCGAAACGCGGATCGGCAGGCTTCTCGGTCTCAGTCGGCTCGGAAGAATCCTTTTCCCCATCGGAATCCTCATTCTCCGATCCCTTCGCCACTGTCTTCGTTGCGCCATTCTCTGCGGGCGCGGGAACTGCCGCAGGGGCAGGAACAGCCACCGGTGCTGCAGCCTGCTTAGGAGCTGCGGCAGGCACAATGGCCGGAGCAGCCTTACCGGACTCGGCTGCAGGAGCAGGAGCGGGCGCAGGCGCAACGGCCGCCTTTACAGGCGCTGGAGTTGCGGTCTTTGCCGGCTCTGCATTCGTCTCTGACGCCGCGAAAAGACGCGGAATCGCAAGAGACAGCAGTAAAAGTGTATAGAGCGGGTGTCTCATGTAATATATTTTAGCATATTTAGCGCCTAGTGGCTAGTGGCTCGTGGCTCGTGATTCGTGGTTCGTGGCTCGTGGCTCGTGATTCGTGGTTCGTGGTTCGTGGCGAGTGGTTCGTGGCGAGTGGCGAGTGGGGCAAATGGCAGCGGCAGTGCGCGCACCAAGCGCACGCACTGCCACACCGCGTCTCGACGTGTCACGTCAACACGCCGGTCGCACATTGGCTACGCAATCAGCGGATGAAGATCACCGAGCCGAGGTGGAACACGATCTCGATGTTGCCGTCATTGACGCGCGCTTTGTACTTCTTGTCGAAGGGCTGGCCGTTCACCGTAACCGCCACGGGCACGTTGGCCGCGAGATCTTCAGCCGCAAGACCGTACGCAGGGCCAACCGTGACAGTACCCACCGTAGGATCCGAGGTGAAGTCGACGTCGATTCCGCCAAGGTTGGCGAGCATGTCGTCTGTAGCATTCTCGAACGCGAGAAGCCCCGTTAAGTCGCGCGTGTTGGGCGCCACGTTCGCGTATGCGAGCTTCGCGTCCGCAAACTTGAACGGACCCGACACCGTAGCGCCAGTGCCGGTGGCCTTGACCGTGCCGTACACTTCGGCGGCGCCACCGGCGACGTTGTTCGAAAGCTTCGCGTTCGATGCGAGCGACACTTCGCCCTGCACGTAGCCGTCCGGGCACACGGAGAACAGAAGCGTGGCGTTGGAGAACTGCGTCTCCGCGCCGCCCGCAACCTGATAGGAGACGGCCTTCTTGTTCGTGTCCCACGGGCCGGCGTCACCCGTGAAGTCAGCGGTCTGGATGCGGAATTTGTGCCAGCCCTTGGAGAGCGTGGTCGTCCAGGTGGGCGAAGTCGAGCTAGAGCCGGTCAAGCCCGTATCAACGCCGTCGATCCAGATGGCCGCGCGGTCGTCGTACTGCGAGCGGAATGTCCACTCCTTGTCCGCATTCTCCGCCGTCACGAAGAACCAGCCGTCGTAGCGGTTCACGGTGTAGGTGTTCATGTACGTGGAACTGCTGCCCTTCCACTGGAGCATGTCAAGCGTGTTGGTGATGCAGCAGAAGTCCCAGGCGAAGTCGTTCTTGAAGGTGTTGGCCGTGACATCCGTCGCCGTGCCCTTGTAGTGGCTCCAGCGCACGGTGTTGGCGTTGTTCGCGTCGCCCATGTCCGCCGCCGGGCGCATCTTCAGGTTCTTCACGTTGAAGCGCGCGTAGTTGTCCATGGTACCGTACTTGTATCCCATGGTGCCGTACGCTTTGTCGCTGCCGTACCCGCCGTCGTGGTCGATGGCGAGGTGGCGGAACGAATGCCATCCTGCCGCGAGGTTAATCTCGCCCGTCGCCTCCTTGCACTGCGCCGTGGCGAGCACCTGCACGCCATCGACCCAGAGCACAGCCCAGTCGTCGCAGTAGCCGATGAACGTCCACGTGCCCGCCGCGCTTTCCTCCACATAGAACTGGCCCGCTGCATACGCTGACGAGTACGGCATGTTGCCATAGGGACGCTGCGCATTACTGTACTTCGAGAAGAGGTGCGTCTCGTCGTGCGTGATGGTGCCACGCGTAGTGCCGCCGATCTTCTTGTTGAAGCGCGCCGAGACGCATTGCGCGTTGCCCCAGTCATTGCCGAATTCGCGCGCAGTGAACACGGCACTGCGGTCCGTCGCGACGTCGATCGTGGCGGTTGCGCCTTCGCCGAGCGAGAGACCGCCCATAATTGACGCCGCGCCTTCGAGGCCGGCCGTGAAGCCGGCGCCGACGGTCCACTTGCCGCCGACCGCGCCCTGCATCTCCTTGTTGCCCGCGAGCGTCGCCGCGCCGTTCAGCGTCACGTCACCGTCGCCCTGGAGGGCGGTGTTCCACGTCGCCGTGGTGCCGTCGGCCTGGTTGAGCGTCCAGCCACCTTCAGCTCCGCTCTTGAAGCAGGTTGAGATGAAGTGCGGAATCGACCAGTTGGCGGTGGCGTTGAACTCGCCGCCCTTCAGGACGATCTGGCCCTCCTCGGAGTTGTCTTCGTACCGCGCCGTGAAGCCAGGGCCGCCGTAGTTGAACACGCCGCCGTTCTGGATGAAGCGCGCGTTGTTGTACCCGCCGAGCGCCTGGTTGTGGTTGCGAAGGCGGATTGTCGCCTTGGGAACATTCGCCGTCCCGGAGTTCACGACGAAGTCCGCGCTCGGGCCGTCGTGCGTGATGAAGAAGTCCGTGTTCGTGAGGCTGAATACGCCGCCGTCCACCGAGAACGTCACCTTGATCGACTTGTCGGTGCTGGTGCCGTCGTCGCCTATCGCGAGCTTGGCGGTGGTGAACACCGTTCCTTCGCCGACCGAGACGGATCCCGAAGGGGCCTTTGTCTTGTCGGCGCAGCCCCAGCTCACCATCGCGTCCCGGGTGTCGATCATGGAGTTCTTGAACACGACATTGACGGGCGTCGAATTCACATCTGCCACGCTGAACGTCTGGCTCGCCAGCTTCGCGCCGGTGTACGTTCCACTCTGGCGGATGCGCACCAGCCCGCCGCCGGCGAGAGTTCCGTTCACCTCCACTCCGTTCAAGTGTTCGGAGCCAGTGAGAAGCACCGTGCCGCCGGTGAAACCGAGAACTCCGCCTATCTTGCCGTTGTACTGGATGTTGCCGCCGGTCTGTGTGAGCGAGGCACCGGAGGCGACAGTCACCGGGCCGTTCAGAACCGCCGTTCCCGACGGATTGCTGATTTTGGCATCGCCGGAGTCCGCCATGATTTCGAGGCCGGCGGGGAACGTGGTGTTGCCGTAGAGAACCAGCGAGCTCGAGTCGTTGAGATGTATTCCGTTCGGGATGTTCCACGTGGAGGAGTTGCCCTCCATCTGCAGCACTCCGCTTTCGGCCACCACGATCGAAGCGAGGTCCACCGCCGCATTCACCACTCTAAAGCCGCCCGTGTTGCGCACGGTGAGCGACTTGCCAGCGCCCTGAATGGAGGCGGAGGGATGGCTCGCCTGCTCGGACCGCGCGCCGCGCACGTCTAAAATGGCCGACCCGCCAACCGAGGCGTCCTCGTCGAGAATCATGTCGCCGATCGCGCACGCGCCCTCCTTGTTGTCGTTCACCATGGCGCCCCTGCCGTCAACGCCGTCGCCGGCGATGTGCAGCTTCTTGTTGCGCGTGACGCTCGACCTGTCAACGTTTGTGCTGTCGGTCGCGTTGTTGTAGTTGATGTCGAGCGTACCGCCCTTCGCAACTACGAAAGGCGAGGCGTCGGTCATGTTTCCGAGCGCGGAGCCGGAAAGATCCTCGCCGAGCTTAAATACGCCGTTCGAGACGATGACCGCCTGCGAATCGAGGCCGCCCGTGGCGTTGAACGTGAACACGCCGTCGCCCTTCTTCACGATCGTGCCGGTGCCGCCGAGCTTGCCCGCGCCGTTCAGCGTCACATCGCCGTCGGCAGAGATGGTCACGTTGTTCGCCTCGACGTCGGCAGGCAGCTCGATCGTTCCGGCGGTCGCCACCGTCGCGTTCGCGTAGGGCGAGAACGCCACCTGCTCGTTCTGCTGGTTCAGCCACGCCGCAACTGCGGTGGACCACGTGGCGTCGCCAACGGGATTCCACAGAAGATCCGCCGCCGAGCCGCCGCCGCTCGTCGCCGTGAAGCAGAGAACTCCGCTCGAGACCGAGAACGCGCCGGAGACGCCTTCCGGCACGAGCGCGGTGAACTTCGCCGCGTCGCCGGCTTCCACGCCTGCCAGGACGGGAACGGCAAGGCCAGTGACGAACGTGAAATCAGTCATGTCAACCGTCACCGTGCCGCTGCCGGGCAGGACGAGCGTTCCCGCGGAGACGTCGAAGAAAGTGTTCTGCGCGGGCTTCAGCTTCGCGCCCGCCGCGAGCGTGAGAGTGGAGGTGTGGCCCACCGACACCGTGTTCGCGAGAGTGCCGCCGGCATTGACGACGATCGGATAGGCCTGTGCAACCGCCTCATCCGCAAACCGCAGCGTGGCGCCGCTGTTCACGGTGGCGGCGCCTTGGCCAAGCGTACCCGTGAGCTTCACGGTGGTGAGGCCGCCGTTCAGGATCGTGCCGCCGGTGTGCTGCTTCAGCCATGTCTGCATGATCATCTCGCCTTCGCCCTCCTTGACGATCCTGGAGGCGTTGTTGGCGACCCACGAGTCAAACGTGACGGTGTGCCCGGCAGTGTCGATGGTGAAGGTGTATCCGTTGAGGTTGAGGCCCCAGTCGCCGTTCTTGCCATCCGCTTTTCCGTCTTCGGTGAGCGGCTGATGGATCGTAAGGTCGGCCTTAGCCGTGAGGCGCGAGTTCCTCTGGAACGCGAGGTTGTAGTCCCTGCGGTACATTCCGAAGCCGCCCGAGCCCACCAGCATTTCGGTGATGTAGAAGTTTATGTTGGCGTTGCCGCCACCTGCGCTGTTGACGCTCTTGATGATGCCGTTCGCCTCGACGGTGCCGACGTTGCTCTCGAGGTACTGTCCGCAGTCGTTCTTCCACATGTTGACGTTGCCCGTAGCCACGAGGCGGCCGCCGTTCAGCTTGAACACGAAGTGCGCCTTCACGTCGACGGTGTCGAACGTGGCCGCCGCGCCTTTGTCGATGCGCAGATGGTAGTTGGAGTTCTGGTAGGCCGCGGCCGTGATCGTCTTGCCGTTCAGCCTTGCCCCGGGCGCGACGACGTACGGATTCCCGGCGGGCAGGTTGGGAACTGTCCAGTCCTCGGTGAAGGTGATATTGCCCCTGAACTCATGAGAGGGAATGTTCGCGTTCGTGAGAGAATCGTCCGGAATGGTCGCCGTGGCGCCGCCGGCGAAGACGGGCGCCATCACCGCGTTGTTCACAAGGTACGTCCCCGCGAACTGCACAGGGCACGCGAAAGTGACCGCTGCGCCGGAGGTGGTGACGATGTTGGTCACGGCGAGAGCCGACGAACCGGTCACGGTGACGGGCACGTCGTTCTCGAAGCGTATCGTGTCCGTCGACGCCGGGGCGTTCGCAGCGGCCGCGCCGCCCACGAGCCAGTTGCCGGCGGTTGCCCAGTCGCCGCTCGCTCCGCCGTTCCACACGTAGTCCGTCGCCGCCGCTGCGTTCGCCAGCATCAGCGCGCCGCCCTTCACCGAGAGCGCTCCCGCCGCGCATGTGAAGCGCGAGAGGTCTGCCGTGTTGACGCCGGTGAGGAACGCGAGCGGCGCCGCCGCGTCCGATGGCGCGGTCACCGTCACTGTGTCGCTCGCCGTTGCGAACTCGACCGCCGCCGCGCGCCAGGGGTTGCCGCTGTTCACCAGCGTCACACCGTCGGCGAGCTGGATCGTGCCGTTGCCGTCGATGCGGTTGGAGAGCGTCACGCCGGGCGACACCTCCATGCGCGTGCCGTCGGCCAGCCACACCGTGCCGCCGCCGAGCTGTCCGCTCGCCTCGACCTTGAGCGTGCCCTCGTCAATGAGCAGGGAGCCGATCAGGGACACCTGCGTGCCAAAGTTCTTGGCGAAACCGGACTGCCCGTTGAAGGTGTCGGTCATCACAAGCGTGCCGGCGCCCGCCTTGCGGATGCGCCCTTCGGCTTCTCCGTTTATTCCGATGCCGCATGTCACGACGAGGCCGTCGGGAACGTTGATCGTGAGAGTTCTTCTGTTTGCTATGAAGATGCCCCAGTCCGCCTTGTTGCTCGCCAGCTGCATCCCGAGGAAGTTGAAGTTCGCCGCCGCGGTGACGGTGGTGTCCACAAAGAACTTCCAGAGGTAGTCCTTCACCGTCACGCCAAGGCCGCCGGCGCCGACGATCAGGTTGGGAATGTAGCTGCCAACGACGGAGTGGCCGATCTTCTGGATTCGGTTGGCCTTGAGGGTGCCGATGTTGCCGTTGCGGCCGAAGTGCGATTCGTTGGAGGATGATGTGTTGTATGTCTGGATGGACATGTCGCCGGCCACCTCCATGTAGCCGTCTATGTCGATGTCGCCGATGTCCCACCCGATGGTGACGTTGTCGAAGTATGCCTTGCCGCCCGGCTCGACGCGGAGGATGCGGTAGTGGGAGTTCTGCGTGCCGGTGAAGTTCTTGCCGCGAACGGTTGCGCCGCCGGAGACTATCCACGGCTTGTCGCCCACGCGGTTGACGGTCCAGTCCTCGGTGAACGTGAAGTCGCCGTCGAGCGTCATCGCGTTCGCGGTGGCTATGTCCGTGCGCAGCGTTGTCTCGGGGTAGGTCGCCGTGACGCCGCCGGGGAATTTGACGCGGCCGTTGCCCTGCTTGACCACGAAATAGGTGCTGTTGAACACGACCGGGCAGTTGAAGCTCATGTCGGTGGAGGCGTCGCTGTAGATGTCGCTTGCGACGTTGATCTTCCCGGCGCCGGAAAGCGTCACCACGCCGTCGCCCGTGATCTTGAGGCCCTTCACGGCGATGTCCGCCGGGACCGTCACCGTGGCCGCCTTGTCGAAGACAAGATAGTCGGCGGACGTGAAAGCGATCGTCTCGCCAGGCGTGCCGCCCCAGTTTCCGGCGTCGGTTATGGAATCGCTGCTGCCGCCGCCAGTCCACACGCGCACATCGTCAAGCGCGCGCAGGCTCACGGCGTCGATGCAGACAGCCCTGTCCGCGCCGGCGGTCGCCGTCTCGAACATGAGGCGGTACGTGCCGGCCGCCGGAATGGCAATGTCCTTCTGCCAGTGCATCAGAACCGTGGCGGAGGTCGTGAAGGTGTCCAGCACTTCATCGCCCAGCTTCACCGTCAACGCCAGCCCCGCAAAGCTGGGCCGCGAAGTGAAGTTGAAGGAGAGGCGGTATGTTCCTGCGGCGGGAATCTCCACGTCCTGGTAGGCGGATGAGCTGAAGCCAGTGTTGGCCTGCAGAAACACCGCCAGATTCCCCACTCCGAGACCACTGGCAATCCATGTGCCGTTGGGCTTGCCGAGGCCGCCGTGCTCGCTCACCGTCCAGCCGGGGTTGCTGTATTTTCCGGCGCTGATGTTCGCCGCGTTGGCGTAGGCGCCCCACGACTGATCCGTGGCGACGCCCTGCTCGAAGTCGCCGTTCTGCACCAGCTCCGTTCCCGCCGTCGCCGCGAACGCCGCCAGCGCCGCCACGATCGATCCGAACAAAGCGTTTCCGCCTCTTGTCTTCATTGATGAACTCCTCCTTTTTTTACTTTAAAATTCATCCAGTCATTCCCCTCTTCGCTGCCCGTGAGCGCTCCACCAATCGTAAATACAAAGGACATTGCAGACAGCTACGAGAAAAAACTGTTAATATTATGTCATATTTTAGTGACAAGTGCAATCAGAAACTCCCTCCTGAATGGTCACTCAGGTGCATCCGCCGAAAACGCATGGAAAATGCGTCCCCTTCGGGGAGAGGCGTTTACCGCACGTAGAGCGTCATGCCCATGCGGAACAGCTTAGCTTCGGTGCCATCGGCGGATATCCTGATGTCGTATCCGCGCTTCTTCCACTCGGAGACATCGGGTTTGCCGGTGATTCTGCCATCCGTGCTCCTTGCGAAGAGGATTGCACCGCCATGCGGAGCGAAGTTGGGGATTTCAAGCTTCGCGCCTGAGAGATCAAGAGCGCCCTTGGCCTCGATGAGGTCGCCGATGTCCAGCCTGATCGAGCCCTTCACCACGGCGTCGCAGTCCAGAACGATCGTGCCCGTCGTGCCGTCGCCGCCGGGAATGAGCGCCGAGGTGACGACGAGCGTGCCGTTGCGGACCGTGCCAGTGCCGGAAACGGCCTGCTGCTCGAACGAGCCGCCGCTGAGGTCCACCACCGCGCCCTCCGCCACGTCGAGGCAGTAGAGCACGTCGCCCTGGGTGAGAGTGGAGTTCTCGGTGATGGTGGGCACAACGTCCGGGCCCATCGCGTTGTTGATGCGCAGCTGCCTCTCGGAGAGCGCCGCGCTCCACACGCGCAGCTCGTCGTAGTCGGCCATCGCGTCCCAGTCGCCCCAATGCGAGTGCCCGATCCAGAAGTTGCTCTGCACGATCGTTGCGGTGGACCAGTTCGTCACGTCGATGCTCTTGACCCTCAGCGCCTCCGAGCCGACGGCGTCGAAGATGTAGAGCGTGACGGTGGCGGTGTTGCCGCCCTTTGGCTGCACGACAGCCGCCACATGGTATTCCTTGTTGGCCGTGACGTTGGACGAGCCGATCGCCTCGTTGTTGGAGGTAGTCGCGCCGACCGCACGGAACGAAGGATAATTGCCCGCGCCGCTCTTGAGCGCGAGAATCAGCCCCGTGAGCGCGCCGCCAGTTCCCTCCGGATTCGAGGAGTTGCCGAACGCGAACGCCTGCGCCCAGTTGCGCAGCTCGCGCGGAGTCGTCCAGAGCTCGATGGTGAACGGAATGTCGCCGCCGGGAACGATGTTGGACCCGAAGTCAACCCAGGAGGATCCGCGCGGGCCGCCGAAGAGGCGCAGCGAGGTGTTCCCCAGAAGCGCGGGCGTGGTGCCGCCCTTCAGCACGCCGTCGTTGTCGCCGATCAGGTCCTTGCAGCTGCCGTTGAAGTTCCAGCGGTGCAGGAGATAGTTGTTCTCGGCGTCGCCAGATGCCGCGAGAGAGTTGCCGACATTGTCGCCGGGCAGAGCGTCCGGCCCGAGCAGCGCGTTCGCGGTAAGCTCGGCGTCAGAGAGCACGCCGTGCCAGATTCGCACTTCGTCGTAGATGGCGTGGGCGTCCTTGTCGCCGCCGAACTGCGAATGGCCGATGTAGAACTTCGGCGAGACGAGCTTGGCCAAGGTCCAGTCCGGCACGATGCCCACTCCCGACTTCTCGATCACGCCCGTGGCCGCGTTGCGGCGCGCCCAGCGCAACTTCGTGGTGCCGTCGGCATTGGACGTGAACGTGACCGCGATGTGGTACTTCGTGTTGACCGCGTACTGCGCCATCGTGTTGGAGAAGGTCGTCTTTCTGTCGGAGCTGGAAGTGCCGTTGTTCACCTCCACCACGTCTTTGTTCGCATCGGTGCTGTTGGACCATGCCATCTGGAAATAGTGCCTTGTGTCGGAACCGTAGTCAACCACGCGGCTCCAGGTCCTCGTGTCCGTGCGGGTGGCCCAGATCTCGATAGTTGCGGCGTCAGGCGGCACGATCTCGCCGCCGAGCTGCAGAGAGCCCGCGCTGTTGGCATCGCCCGTGAAGCACACTGCCGTCTCGTCTTCGTTGAACCAAATCGCATCGCCGATTCCCGTGGCCTCCAAGCCTCCGACGGAGTCGATGTAGTCTCCGTTGAAGCTCCAGCGGTGCTTCAGCTGCGGCTTCGGGTGGTTGGGCACGAAGAGCGTGCCCTCGTCAACCGTGAACGTCCCAACCGGGGGAAGCTTGTCCATCGCCAGCGATCCGCTTCCCTTCTTGACGACCTTGCCCTCCGACTTGTACGAGCCAAGGCCGAATGCATGGACCGTGTTGTTGCCCACGTCGAACGTCAATCCCCTGTCGCCCACGGTGACGTCGCCGAGGTTGCGGAAGTAGTCCACTATCGTCGCCGCATTGCCGTATGCCTCGATCGTGCCGCCATCCGCCACCAGAGTGCCCTTTCCGGCGATCTGGCCAACATAGGGCGCCACGATCTTGCCGCCGTCGTGCACGTACACCGTGCCCTTGCCGTCTGCGGCATGGGCGAGGTTCACTCCCTTGGGCGCGTTGACCACGCCCGTGCCGCTCACGTCCAGAAGGCCAGTGCCGCTTTCGGCGACGAGGAGCGGATACGAGACGGAGGTATAGGTTCCACCCGTAATGATGTACTTGCCCACGCTGCCGGCGTAACGCCCGATGGCGGTGTAGTTCGCCGGGCAGGATACGTCGCCGCCGCTCTGGATGAACTCGCCCAGGCCGTAGGCGCCGATTTGCAAGTTGTAGTTGGCGGTGAGCGTGCCGCCGTCCATGCGGTACACGCCGTGGCCCGATCCGATGCCGTTGTACTGGTTGTTGACGCCGCCGATGCGCGCATCCTGGCCGCTCACGGCCACGACATCGCCCTCGCTCTGCACCACCTCGCGGTCGCCGTGGTCACCGATGAAGAAGCGGCGGGTGGAGAAGGTTCCCGCGCCGTCCTTGACGAACTGCACGTTACGTCCCACCTCGGCGTCGGTGACGAACATATCGCCGGAAGCATTGCGCGTCGCACCCTCAGCCGCATTGACGATCACCTTTCCGGCGACGCCGCCCATCCACTTGTTCTGAAGGTATTTCACCACCGCAAGACGGTCTTCGTCCGAGAGGACGGTGTTGAAGCAGATGAGCTCGGAGAGCTGCCTGCCCGCCGTGCGCTCACCGCTAGAGAGGTTGCGATCGTTGGTTAGCGAGTCTGAGCAGCAGTCCTGGAACAGGGTGGTGGAGAGCACCAGGAACCGCGTTGGGTCGGGATATTCGTTCGTCCAGTCAACCCGCTCCGTTCCGTTCCAGAAGGAGTCGAACTTCGTGTACTGGTTGTTGCCGTACTGTCCGGCGGGACCGCGGTGGAAGTGGTAGGCTCCGCCGCCGCCGTTGATGTCGCCGAGGAGGAAGGCGTCCTGATGCTTGTCGATCTTTATCACCCAGAAGACGGTGCGGAGATTCGTGAAGCGCTGGTAGGTCATGTCCTTCAGGCTGTTGATCGCGCCGAAATCGACAGTCGGGAAGCCCCATGAATGCGCGTCGAACACAGGCTTGTTGGCGGTTGAGGTGGCGACCACGTGGTTCGCGTCCTTGGAAGTCCACGTGTTGACGGTGCCGTCTGCGTTCACCGAGAGGGTGGAAGCGTCGGCGGCGTCGAGCCAGAAGCATGCGCTGTCGAGGATGGCTGGCACCGGCTCGTCGGTCTTTATCGCCGAGGAGACGACCGTTCCGCCGAGATAGTCGCCCACCGTTATGCGCGATACCTTTAGCGAATGGCCGTTCAAGTCAAGCGACGCGCCGCCGGCAATCGTCACAGTGCCGAGAGCAGACCAGTCGCAGTCTGCGCCGAGCGTCACGGCGTCGCGCCCAGATCCCATCGTGAAGTTGGCTGCGTCGAAATGGATTCCGTCGCCGCCGTTGATGTAGATGATCATTGGAACGTTGCCACTGTTCGTGCCGCCCTGTCCGCCCCATGTGTCGCCGCAGATGATCTGGAAGCGGTGCCATCCCTCGGTGACCACGCAAGAACCGGCGAGCCCCGACTGGTAGGTGCTTGTGATGGCCGCCATTTCGCCGTCGATGGCAAATGCGAACTGGTCGTCGTAGTTGACGCTGATGTACCACTGGCCTGCCTGCGCCGGCGTCACGTAGAACCAGCCGTCGTAGCGCAGCAGCGAGACGTCAAGGTAGATGTTCGCCCAGATGGTGTTCTTTCCCACGAGCTTGGACACGTCGCCCTCTCCGCAGCGGGTGTAGAAGTCAGGCGGAGTCAATGTCCAGGTGTCATCGGGGTATCCCTTGCTGGTGTTGTTGGTGTAGCGCTCAGCGCCGTAGCAGAAGCGTCCCCACTGCGTGGCGGGGTGTTCGAGCGCGCCCACCTGGAAACGGCGCCAGGGAACGGACGTCGTGCCCTCGGGAAGCGTGAACGTGGTGTTTCCGCTCACCTTGACCGTGGTGTTGGCGCCAGGCACCGCGTTCGCCATCACCGCGCCGGAGGCGTCGCGGCATTCCCAGTTCGCGGGGTCGCCAAGGTTCGCCGCATCGCCTCCGCCAGTCCATAGCGCGGTGGCCGGGCAGGTGGATGCGCCGCCGTCGGTGCGTACGAGCGCCACCTCGTCGAAGCCGTTCGCGAAGGCGCCGGTGTTGGGGGAGAAGAACTGAAGCGTGTATTCGCCGGCGTCGGCAATCGCGACGCTCTTCTCAAAGTAGCCGAAGAGGTCGGCCGTGGAGACTATCGTCTCGTCGACGACGGCCGTGCCGTCGCCCTTGAGGAGGCGCACGTTTGTGGTGCCGCCCACATAGTACGGGCGGGCGAAGTAAATGAACGACAGCCTGTACGTGCCGGGATCGGTCACTGTCACCGTCTGCTCGGCGCATGCGTCGCCGTAGTTGCTGCCAGTCTCAAGGAATAGCGCCCACTGGCCCACCGGCATTCCCGGCGGAATCAACGCGCTGGTGCTGTTAGGCGCTGCCATGCGCGCAACGCCCACCTTGCCCGCGCCATCGCCCTTGCGCCAGCCGTTTATCACCGTACCCACGTCGAAGTCGCCGTATGTGCCGGAGTTCACCGGCACGTATGCATCCTCGAACTTGCCATTGACGACAAGGTTGGCGGAATCGTCCACGTTGTCCCACTTCGCGAACACCACGTTGTCGTACAAAGTGGTCCAGTCGGAGCTGCTCGTCCCCTGGCTGAAGAGCAGCGTGTAGGCACCCGGCTCGTCAATCTTCATCGTCGCCTGGAAGCGGGCGAAGGCGGCGCTTCCAACAGGGCGGATCATGCCTACGGCATTCGTCACAGCACCATGCGCGAGGTAGATCGTCGTCACGCAGCCGAACCGTGTTCCAGAGTCCACCCGCCCGGCGTATGCGAACGAAAGCCGGTACGTGCCTGTCTGTCTCCTCTACGTTGAACGTCTGTTCGAAGGTGCCCGCCTTCTGGCAGTAAAGAGTGTATTTCCGCACGGCGAGCGCGCCATTGACCCATGTATTGTTTCCCACTGAAAGCCCTATGCCGCCGGTGCATGTCCAGCCAGGGTTAACAAACCCTTCACCGGTCATGTACGACCAGCTCCCAGAATTCTGCGTTACCGTGCCCTCGTCGAATGTGCCGTTCGTGAGCAGGTTCGGTCCCGCAAATCCGCACGCGGCAAGTAGCGAAACCGTCAAAGCCAGCATTCTTGAACACTTCATGCAACCACTCCTTCTTTTCCGTTTGCCAAGAAAACCATAGAGCCTTCCCCATAGTTTTCTGTGACAATTATAGCACACCTCCGCCAGCGGAATCAAGCAGCTTATGCGCGCTGGCGTATTCCAAAATGTGTTGTGACATGAGTTAGGTCATACCGCAACAATGGGTTCAGCGGGGACTGTCCCCCTGGGAGCGCTAACACGCGAGGCGGATCACTTCAAATCGGTCCAGTCGAGCGACCAGTAGCGGCGGTCGACATCATACGGATCAATGCGGCAACGCGCGGGATCGGCATCCTGCGGCAATATGCCGTAGCGCTTCATCTCGCGGATGTATTCCTGGTTGGGACAGAAGTTCGGCATGTCGAATCGGGGATCAGCGTCGAGCATCTTCTTCGCGTCCTCCACCACGGCAAGCAGCTTCGCGTAGCCGGGATCTTCCTTCGTGGCGAACACAGCCTTCCCCTGCGCGTTCGTGCAGAGTCCAAGACCGCCCGCCTCCTTCGCGAGCGGAGCCATCAGGTACATCGACTTCTCCGGACGCGTGAGATTGAAGATGAGATGCCTTGAATAGCGTCCCGCCCTTCCGTTGCGCGGATCGTTCTTGTTGCGGAAGCGTATGGGCGTGCCGTCGCTCACCGTATGCGGCGTTGTGTGGCACGCCTCGCAGCGGCTCTTGACCGTCTGGTGCGCAGGCACGTTGGGGGCGCGGCCCCAGGTGGAGTTGTACGGACGGTGAGACTTGTGGCCGCCAATGAAGCCACTGCCGAGCGCGGCGTACGTTCCGGCGTACGGCGCAGAGGCGTCGAGCCACTGCATCACCATGCGGCGGTCACGCTCGGAAACCTTCACGCCGTGGTGAGAACCGTCGATCTTCTTCATCAGCGGACTCCCCCCGCTGCCGCGCGCGTACGGCGGCCAGTCGCTCTCCGCGAGGTTTCTGCCGTCCAGCACCTGCCCCCACAGGATCAGCCCGAGATATCCCATGGAGTACATCGGCCCGCGGTCGCCGCAGAGGTCAAGGCCGGCCTTGCGGACGTCTGGATTGTGGCACTTCACGCACGCGCGGTCGAGAACGGGCTGCATGTCGCGCGGGAAGTCCGCCACGTCGAAGAGGCGCCCCGTTGGATCGATCTCGCTCGGCCCCCGCGCAAGCGCCTTCGACACGGGCTTCACGCGGCGCACGGTGTTCGCCGTCTTGCGCTCATGGCACCCCACGCATCCCTGACGCTCGCCGGGCATCACCTGCGTGAAGCTCTGCATGCGCTTCACGGCGCGGCCATCGGCGTCAACCGCCACGAAGAAGAGAGCCTTGAGTGCGGGCGCCTTGAAGTAGGCGCTGCCGTCAGGCTCCACCGGCACCCATCCAAGAAGACGCGGCAGCGAGAACGAGCCTCCAAAAGTGAGCGGCTCCATGCCGCCCGAGAAGTTTATCGGCTTGGGCAGCACCTCGAACACCATCAGCCGCTTTACCGTGCCGGGCTTCACGCCCTTCATGCTGCGGCTCTCGAGCACGTTCTCAAGATAGAACTCGCCAGTCTTGCTGGAGAGGTCCGTGCGGTCGGCGAGAATCCTCTCGCGCGGATGCGGCATGAGCGGACGCGGCTCGTAAAGCATCACGCCCAGCCCCGCGCCCCCGTGCTCCGCCGGGAGGCTGCAAAGAAGCTCGCGCCTTCCTGCGCGGTCGCAGAGAAACACATTCTTCCCGTCGGTGAACATGAAGAGGTTCGGCCCGAACGCCCACGGGTCGAAGAAATTTCCCTTCGCGACGGGCTTTACGTTGGCGCGGTTGTCGGGTCCGCCCTTGGTGGAGAGCACGCTCACGATGCCGCCATGGTCGCGCCGTCCGTGTCCGGGCGAGTCTATGAGCACAACGTCCTCCGTGCCGGGTATGGGCTTGGCGTCGATGTAGACGCTGCCTGGATAGGTGTTCCCCTGGTAGATCTGGTGCTGCGTGCCGTCAGGATTCATCGTCCAGAGATGATGGAACGTCACCTGGCGGCGGTCAACATACTCCCAGCGCATGTAGAGGATGCGTCCGTCGGGAAGCACCCAAGGCGTGTTGTCGTGTTCGGGATTCGCGGAGATCATGCGCATCCCCGAACCGTCCGCCTTCATGCGGTAGATGGTGGCCACCTGCGTGACCCAGCAGTTCACCCAGCGCCGGCAGCGGGTGGAGACGAACACGATGTCGCCGTCGGGGAGCCAGGCGGGCTCGATGTCGTCATATCCGCCCGTGGTGAGCTGCTTCAGCTCCGAACCGTCGGCATTGACGGTGTAGAGGTGGAAATGTTCTTCACCTGCAGGGCGATACGAGAAAAGAATAGTGCGGCCGTCGTAGTGAACGCATGGATCGCGCACGCTCCCGGCGGGGTCGGAAAGGATCACGCGGTACGAACCGTTCTTGACGTTGTATGCAATGAGGCGTCCGCAGCGGCTGTATGCCGGCGCTTCCGCAGATCGACCGAAATACGAGAGGTTGGCGTACCAGTGCGGATCTTCGCTCACGGTGCGAGTGGCGAACACGATCTCGTCGAGCGCGCCGCATTCACCTGAAGCAAGGCGCTCGCGCAGAGAAGACGCCGCGGAAAGACGCGGAATCGCAAGATACAGCAGTAAAAGCACGTAGATCGGATGTCTCATGCGGCATATTTTAGCATATTTAGTGCGTAGTGCCTAGTGCTTAGTACTGAAGTTCGCGTAGGCGATCTGGTCGGCGCGCGCACCCTTCGTGCCAGTGGATGTTGTGGTCGCGAGGCCGTCGCCGGCCTTGACGAGCCGCACCGTGCGGTTTCCGATCGTTCCGCCCTCTCTCTCGGCCGCGTCAGCCAGATCGAGGAACGCCTGATATGTCGTTCCGGCTCCGTTCATGTGGATGTTCTTGTCGAAGATGCCTATTTTCGTCGTCCTTTTTATGGCTTGTTATTCTTTGCTCTGATTACACGCTTCAGCGCGAAAGGTTACCGCAGTCGTTTCTCTGCAGTCCCTGCGCTGTCGCCGCAAAATATACGCGGTGGCTTCCGGCGGGAAGAGAACGTTCACATTCGCCTGTCACCACCTTCACCGGCGCGGGCGTGACAAGATCTACCACCCAGCGTCCGCCTTCCCGGCGCGCGTCAACGGTGAAGGCGCCGCGGGCGGTGGGCACTGCGGCAGAGAGCCGCGTGAGCGGACTGAACTGCGGTGCGAAGCGGATTTCCTCGAATCCCGGCTTCAGCGGCGTCACGCCCAGCATATGACGCACCGTGACGTTCAGCGGCGCGGTGGACCAGGCGTGGTTCATATCCGGCACCCTTCCGGGTTCCTTGAGCGTCAGGTCCCAGAACTCCATCGAAATAGTCGCGCCGAGTTTCATCATCTGCATCCAGCCGCGTGGCCCGTCGGTGGTCATGAACTTGAACGCCTCGTCGGACCGTCCCGCCATGAACAGCGCCTCGAGCACGAACTGCGACATGTAGGTGCTGCACCGCATCCCCTTCTTCACGATGAAGTCCGCCGGCGCGGACGCCTCGCGTCCCGACAGCACCCCGCACGCCACCGCCATCGCATTGGCGTGTACGGTGAGATGCTTCGACCCCTCGCCATCCCAAACAAGCCCGCTCGCGGGATCCACGAACGCCTTGATGAACGAGGCACGCACCTTGCGCGCGCGTTCGGCGAACGCACGCGCGTCGTCCAGCTTGCCGATGGCCGCCGCCATCTCGGACATTTCCACGAGGTTTCGATAGTGGAGGGCGTTGACGACGGCGTTTACGGGACGGAACTCGAACCCGTCCCGGTAGCACTTGGCCCAATCGACGATATCCTTCGCGCCCTTGGCTTCCGCCTCCTTCGTTCCGGTGACGAGCAGCCCGTCCTCCCGGGCAAAATTCAACCAGAGCTTCTGCGTCTTCATGGCCTCGTAGTGTGCGGCGATGCGGTCGTGGCGGCCCGTGTACATCCAGTCGGCATGGCACATGCGGATGAAGAACTGCTTCCATTCTGTCGGCCAGGTGGAGTTGTCCCTCAGATGGTCCACCATCTTGCGGGCAAGGGAATAGTCCGAGGTCATGGCGTACGTGCTCAGCTGCGTGATGTAGCTGTCGGCCTCGTACGGCCAACGCTCGCGGTCGCCGTCGATGAAAAGTCCGGTGAAGGTGGTGGCGCGGATGGAGTGCTTGCAGAAGCCGTACACGCGGTTGAGGGCGTCGCTGTCGCTGTCAAAACGCGACTCCGCCATGTCGTACGGATAGTAGATCGGCACCTGGCGCACGGTGTCCGACGCGACGG